>ENA-ORMX01000031-ORMX01000031.1-human-gut-metagenome-genome-assembly--contig:-NODE-31-length-94073-cov-31.635889_pt1 | contig 94073 bp, 148 predicted proteins | sample MGYA00242108_ERZ509007 | MGnify/ENA primary metagenome ERZ509007 (study PRJEB26280, sample SAMEA2338745) | human gut metagenome | biome: human gut; feature: human-associated habitat; material: faeces...
AGCATCAATTTTTAAATCTTTTGTAATTCCTCCTATTGTAATACGAGTAGTCTAACTTCCTATATTACTAAAGGTAGTAAAATCAGAAGTATCAAGAACTCTATACAGACCTTCTTTCTAATAGTAATAACCATCAAGCTACATAAAGATTTGTCCCCCTTTATTCACAAATCCCATATCTCCTCCATCAGAAGAAGACGCGTGAGATAAAATAGTATAACCATTAGCATCAGTAAGAGTTCCCCAGATCATTGCTGCTGTATCAGCAGTACGACCATTCCAACGTAAGTATCTACCATCGTGATTGTGCCCTTCTAAGCTAACTTTAGTTCCTCCTACTCTAAGACCATCGCTTCTTAACGCCATCCATTCTGTATTAGTGGAACCAGAACTATGACTCCATCTAAAGTATTCATTACCATTATCAGAAGTAACAAAACTCATATAAGAATTAGCATCCTCATCTTCATCATTTTTAAATGAAATAGATGCAGAATTAGTATTACGTCCCCAGTATATTTTATTATCGCCTCCAAAATTAATATTACCCGACATCCAACCACCTGTTAGTCTTAGGTATCTATCGTCATAATTCCAACTGTCTTTATTAGGAATATCAGAGGTTAAAGCTATAGTTCCTGATTTTTTAGGATGATAAATATCTAAATTAGTAGAACCATTATTATAACGCCAAAAGGGATCACCTTTCTTAAGATAAAAAACACTTCTTTCACCGTTATGGGTTCCTAAAATAAGTCCTGCAGACCCATTAGGAGCAGGGTTGATTATAATTCCTTCGTCGTCTCCATCATTATATACTCTACCCTAAATAACAGCTCCAACTGCATTAAGAACTCCTTTAGTACCTATATTACCTGTTCTAGTATCTATATAAGTTCTAACTATGTCGTCATAAGATTTAAAAGAGATACCCCACCAACTTCTAATAACTATATTAGCTTCTGTAAAATCTGCTCCAGATTTATCTCCCAAACCTTTTCCTATATAAGAAGGACCATAACTATGGAGATATAAATTACCTTGCATAGTATCCTAACCACTAAGTCTTAGGTATCTTCCATCGTGATTATGATCTGAATTAGACTTGCCATCAATTAAAGCTTTTAAAACTTTACCTTGTTTAGCAGAAAGAGAACTAGTAGTGGAATCACTAGTTAAGTTATCCACTACTGGTCTCCAAGTAGAATTGATAGTTACTACACCATTAGTATTAGTTAATGTAGTATTACTACCATTTCGTAAGTTTAAGGTATTAGAACCTATACTTACATTATTTATTTTTATATCTCTCCAAGTATTAGTATCTGTGCCTTTAAATTCAACCCCTCGTGCAAATATACTATGCCCCTTGAGGTCGAATGTAATATCTTTGTTATTTGGTGGAGTTATTAAAGCTGCCACCGTAGAGGGATTAAATGCTATTTTCATTATTTATTATTCATATTCATATTTACCGGTACTAACATTATACCATGCTAGACCAAAACCTATATCAAAATCATCGGCAGATGTACTATCCTAATCTGCAGTTTTTACATAAATATCTCCAGTTGGCATAAAATTAAGAGTCTTATTACCTATAGAGACTCCACCAACTTTAATTGTTCTCCAAGTATTTATAAATGCATTGCTAGGTAATTTATACCAACTAGGAGTAGCCTAACCATCAGACGATGCTAATAAATAGAAAGATTGTCCTATAAAAGTCTTATTTGTATTTATTAATTGTGGAGCTAATCCATTTGCATCTTTTGAAACAACTCCATAAGTAGTATTATTCCAAGGAACATTAACATATAGCTACTAATTAGAATCAACTTTTACTGCATAGTTCTTATTCCCTAAATCAGTACTAAAGTTAGTATTAGCATTTACTGATAAATTTTTATTTCTACTATCCCAAGTAAAAGAGATACCATTACCATTTATAAAATTAAGAGCAGTACTATCAGAAGTAGGTAACACTTCTGTTGAATTAACATTTACAGCTCTACGTCCACGTATAGTAGCAGTTTTAGTAGTACCGCCAATAGTAACAGTTAACACATCATTTGTATAAGTTAGAGCTGTAAATAAGGCTTTTTTTGCAGCATCTGTTAATCCTCCAGCAATAATTTCTGACTAATTTGTCCAAATTGGAGCACTATTACCTCCTCTACTAGTTAAAACCTATCCCAAGGCTCCAGCAGTAGTAGGAGCAAAAATAGAAAAAGTATCAGTATCATTAGAATAAAATCCTTTCTAAACTCCGTTTATTGTATGATAAACCTAACCGTTAATATTAGTCTAAGCTACTGTCCAAGCGGTATTTTCACCAGTTGAATCCGCAGTGATACAAATAAGTAAATCTCCTACTTCACACTATATTCCTGCGTACCTTCCAGCAGTTACTACTCTATAAGTATCACCTATAGTAGCAGTTCTAGATGGAAATTCTGCCTCAGTTCCATTAATAATATAATTATTAGCAGAAGTTAATCCTATAGTGCCTTTAAATCGCATTGCATCATTAGCTACAAACGACTAATTAATCTTATCTTGTATAGTTTTACTATCCCATAAATGTTTATTATCTGCTACAGTATTATCTACAGGTAATTTATTTATAGGAATTATTCCAGTTCCCCAAGGAATATAATCTACTCCATGAGAGATTATATGACCATCCTTTGTAAAATATAATTTTATATAATCACCTGTTTCTGATTGAGCTAATTTTAACTTATCAGCTATATCATTATATGAAGTAGCAAAATTTAATAGTGCCATTATTTATTATTAATTTATATCCTCCCATCTGAGAGAAATATTATTATTATTTATAGTAAAATCATCTCCAAAATTTATGTTAGAATCTGCATTTCCATCGTATTGTGAATATACAGCATTATTTACAGTTGTTATCTATTTTTTAATAGGCTCAGTACCTACTATATGTCCATTCTAATCATATTGTATTAAGTAAGATTTAGGAGCCTCATTAGGCATAATTTTATTAGTATGAGTAACTATCACAGAAGTTCCCTATTTAGAAGTAGTTAATCCTGAATTATCAGGAGTAATTATTTGTTCTATTTTTTTAGGAAGAACTTTATCTAAAGTAGTTACCTAATCACCATTAACTAAAATAGCCTCTGCTACAGTTTGTGGAAATACCTAATTATTTGCTAATATTACTTTAACTAATTTATTGCTCATCGTATAAAGTATCAGGTATATTATAATTTACTGTGACTGCAATTCCTGATGATGTAGTAACATCTTGGGCTGTTAACACTATAGATTTTAAAGCATTAAATTCAGTTTTAGTTACATAATCATCTAAGTTAACATCTGTTGTTAAAGAACCTATCTATTCCCAAATATAGGTAGAATCTTTATTAATACAAATATATTCTGTAAAAATATTACCATTTACTCCTTCAGGATTAGGAACTAAGTATATAATGTTTTCATAGTCTTTTCCTGGAGGAGAAGGTAGCATAGTAACTATTTTATACTAAAATCCTAAGGTACTAGTATTAGTAATACTAATAACTCCATCAGAAGAGATAGTAATTCCATCCCCAGCGGTTAATTTATCCTACTTATTCTGTAAAGTATTATTAATAGTAGCAAGAGTTCTATTAATAGTTTCTATATCTAGAGTATTAGACCCAACAACTCCTAAAGTAGTTTTTAATACCTTATCTAATGTAGTAATTCCTAAAGATTGTAATCCTGGAATGTTAGTAGTATTTACTACTACTGCTTCAGCTAAAGTAATAGGTACGAATTCCTAATTATTTTGATATAATCTTTTTATTTGGGTACTCATAATTTAAATAAATTTTCTGGTATATTGTAGTCTATATTAGATTTTAGAGATGATTTTACGTAATCTAAATTCTATATAGCTTCATTAAAATAATCTTTAGTAATATAAGATGATAAATCTACTCCTGTTAAGTTTTTTATAAATTCATCTATCTAGGTTTTACTGTATATATCTAAATTATCTCTAGCTAACTATTTTTCTAATTCTGTTTTAAATTCTCCTAAAAAATTCTCTTTACATAAATGTTGATGCCACTAAGGTTTAGGACAATCTTTATGTAAAGCATTATCACAACCAAATCCAGTATTTATTTTATCAATAATAGAATCTTTATTTACTTCTTTAGAAGGTTCTTGTTTTATAACAGGTTGTTCATTATGAATTATTCCATAAGTCTATTTAGGAGGCTCTATTATTTTAGGAAGTTGTATAGAAACAGAAATGGGCTAAGAATCCTTGACTCCTAGCCCAATATCTTTTTTAACACTAATTTTCATTTAGAATAACTTTATTTGGATATTTAGCAGTGTAGTCATATTTAAGTAATTCTTCAATAGTACTTAACTATTTTATATTCTAAAGATGTTCTGCAGTTATTGAAAAACATTTCCCAGCATATACCTCTAACTAATTAAGAAATTCTTTTAATTTATCTGAAGAAATAATTACATAATTATCATTTAATTGTAAAGTTATCTATTTTGCACCACTATCTATTAATCTAAATAAACCTATTCTAACATCTTTACTTAACCAATATTGTTTATCCTAATAATAAAATGAATTAACATATTTAGAATTATCATAATAAACAATAGATTTCTTTAATATATTTTTTAAAGAGAAGAAGTTTAACACTCCTTCTCTTAATATTAATATTTCAGACCATTGTTTATTAGTTGGAAATGCTTCTTTATATATATTAAATATTTCATCTAAGGTATAAGTAGAATTTTTAACTATATTAATATTTAACTATTCCATTATTTCTATTGATAATTAAATTGTGCACAAGGAAGAGGTTTATGTTTTAATAATCTCCAACCATTATATGCTGCCCCCTAGATTCCAATTCCAATATTTCCGTCATTACTACCAGATACCCATTGATAACTATATTCATATCCACTTACAGAATAATTACTTATTTCCTAATAAGTATAGTTATGACAGGTGGCGTCTGTATTAGTACATAAGTTATTAGAATCTGCTAAAGTATTCCATGCAGTTGGCATATAGTTACCAGCATTTTTATAAGCTATAGAGAATATAGGATTTTTTAAATCTCCTGATTCTTTAGTTATAGCATCTGATATATTAGATTTTATAGGAATATCTCCAGTGGAGAAATTACTTCCTGCTGCACTATAACCTCTATAATAAATTAAAGTAGCTAATTCCTAATATGAAGGAACATACCATTTACCTTTACTAAAATAATTCTAGAAGGCTTGGGTATTCTTTTCTTCTTCAGTTACTGTAGGTTCATACAAATATGTTTCATAGAAATATGGATATAACAAACACTACATTTGTTCTAGATTCTAATTACTTATATTTGGAATATTAGCTAATATAGTATCTAAATTTTCTTTAGTAGTTATTTCGTAAGTACTTCCAGAAACTTTAATTAATTCAGGATAGGTTCTAACTAATATTCGTAATAATGTAGAATTTACATTATCTATATAAGCTTTAGTATCTTCTTTACCTGTAAATGTAGAAGGACTCTTCTATTTAAATGTAGTTAAAGTAATAGGCTAATTAGCATCAGCATCTACAGTACTTGTAACACCTCTAGTAATATAATAAGTATCTCCAAGTCCTGGTACCTAATTATTTAACCAGAATTTTACATTATAAAGATCTTTTCTATCATCAGATGCCCCCTAATTTGCTTCATCTGTATATCCTACATACTAAGGGTCTAAGTATTCCTTACCAACTATATAAGCTGTTCCTTCAGTATCTGAAGTTTTTTTGATAGCAAAGATTAATCCCATTAATGTTTTACTAGGCATATAAGCACTAGAGTAGGTACCATCTGCATAAACAAAGTTACCTAATTCAGGAGCTTTCCAAGAAAAATAAATATTTATAGTTCCAGAGGTTAGAGTATTACCATTAGTAAGTCTTACAGTAATAGTTGCTGTAGTAGTTTTAGGAGAAGAGGCTGTTTTTAAAGTAATAACACCAGTTCTATTATTTATAGTAGCTACATCTGATACATCAGAATTAAATCTATAAGTAATATCTGGAATTACTTTTCCTCCTTCAGTAATTAAAGCTATATTATTACCATCAAGACTTAATCCAAATGGGTTTCCTGAATATCCTTGACCATAAACTGAAATCTCAGTTTCACAAGAAATATTATAAGCATTAGTTACTTTATAATTAATATATAAGCTATTATCTTGAGAATCTATATTCCCATATAAGTTAACTAAATTAACTTTATCATTATAACTAATACCTTCTAATTCATCATCAGAATTAACAATAGTTAATTTACCAGTAAGTTTAGCCTATAATAATATTAACTTTTCTAAAGCTCTTAAAGAAATTCTACTATTTAAATTCTTTAAAGTAACTGATTTAAGACTAGGGCAAGTAATTAACTATTCACAGAAATTTGAGATATTAAATTGTCCTACTTTAGCACAGTTAATATCAACTGTTTCTAAGTTATTTAAACTTTCAAATCTAACCTCTTGTAAACCTTCATTATCAGTAATAACTAAACTAGTTAAAGCTGCTGGGTAATGTATTTTAGTTAATCTACTACCAGTAGGTAGTGCTACTGTAGCTATATTAGTTCCTGTAAGAATAACTTCCTTTAACTTAGGAGTATGCTTAGAATCAAGATTTATAGTAGTTAAAGAACGTACATTAGTTAAATCTAATTTCTCTAACACATTACATTTTAAAGTTAGAGAAGGTGGCTAGAATAAAGGTAAGCTATCAGAACCTGTATTAGCAGAAAACTCTAATAATTTTGGAGCTGATAGAGAGTAGTCTCCCTAGTTAAATAATACCTAGTTAAAATTATCAAATCTTTGTATATAATTACCTCCTAATACATAATAAGAAGCATCATTTGTTAAAGATATAGTAACTTCAACAGTCTCTCCAGCACTTGCCCTATTAGTAACATATAGATTACTAACACTACCAACTAAATATCCTAAATATAAATACTAATAAGGAGTAATTCTTACCTTGTAGGTTTGAGGATCTTGGACATCTTCCTTTACTTTAATAGGAATACCTGCACCTTCACGTCCAAAAGTTGCTATCCTAGCTTGACTTAAAAACATTGTAAGTCTTTTACGCATAAAAGCTATTTCGCTCTCTAAACAACTACCATGTTCCTAAGATACTGGAGTTTGTCCATTATTAATCCAAGTTACTCCAGCTTCTTTCTAATTATCAAAGAATATTTGAGCACATTCATAAGCTAGTCTAGATACATAATTATACGCTACAGCTGGATAATATCTCTATACATAATAAAAATACTAAGTCATCCAAGTATCTAAAGAAGATTCAGCAGAACCAAACTTCATCTATAATAACATTGTTGATAACATATCATCAATCTTATCTTTATAAGCTATATCTACTAGTTCAAAGAATGCGCTGGATCCTCCCCACATCTACTTATAAGTTTTATTAGATTCTAGAGAAGGTTCTAATAAGAAATAAGGCTTTTTCTATAAACCTCTATTATCAGTAGCTAAGATTGTATCCATATCATCCTATAATAACTAGATTTTACAATCTTTATTAAATAGTTTAAAATATGTATTCTTAGCTCTATTATCAGTACCTGCAAATAATCTAATAAAAGCTTGGTGATATATTATATCATCAACATGAAAATATGTTCCAAACTTATTTTTGAAATCAGTTTTTAAATCTTCTATGTAAGTATTAATATTCTCAACTCCAGAAGTGCCTAACTATTCATGGAATTTTTTCAAGTTAAAAGTTTCGTACTCATAGACATTAGTGTTATAAGCACTTCTAACTGTGGATAATTTCTAAGAGCCATCATCATTTAAAACTGGTAATCCGGCTGGAACCCATAGCATAGAATATTTATCATATCTAAAGACATCCCACTGAGCTCCTTTAAAATAAGTATTATCCTAATAGTTAATACTTGTAATATAATATTTTTTAGTTATATCAAGAGAAGTATTACGAGGATCATTTAATGAATAAGTTTCTTTATAAGGCAATAAATTAATAGTATGCATATATACAAAATTATATGCTTCTATAAACTTATTTAAAGTTTTCTATCCATCAACTGACATTGTATTTCCCTTATCATCAGAACTATCTAATCCATAATCAACATCAAATGAATCAGATAATACATAAGAAGGAGTTCCTTCATTTACTACTAACTATTGAGTTTTCCAAGTTTCACCACTTAATGTAGCTATACTAGGACTCCAAGGAGCTAACCAGTTACACAATTCTCCATTATTTTCTGCTCCTTCCAATAAAATATATTCAGGAGTTGTCTTTTTAGAATAGCCAAATGTATTTTTATCTCCTTTTGCAGAACCCCAAGTCTAAAATCCTGCAAACATTATTTTAGAATCATCAAGCTAAGCCAAATCAGATAATTTATAATTAGATACATCCTATAAATCAGTTTCTACATAGAATGCTATAAATGTATCTTCAAGACAAGCTTTTCTTCCTTTTATTTCTTCAGGTGTAAAGTCTGATTTATCTACACAAGCATCCCATAAATCATGAAAAGCTCTAACTGCACCTATCTTATGAGACTACATAGAAGAAGCATAATTAAATTTACCACATGACTTCTATATACCAATAGCACAATCTTTATCCTCTGGCATATAGTAATACTCACTATTATACTAATAGTTATTTGGATTATCATCGGTAGGCTCAACATACTCATCAAGTTCCTCGTTATAACATCCCTATGAAGTAAATGTAGGATTTTTCATCTAAATATTGTACCAATAATACTTCATAGCAGAGGTACCTTGACCACTAATAGTTGCATTAGTAAATCTACCAGAGCAACGATTTATCTATGCTTCTGATAAAACATGGCCCTCTTCAGTAGCTATACTATTTACATAATTTATAAATACTGTACATCCTTTAATAGATACTCCTTTAACTAAATTAAACTAATGAGGATATCTATGTGTATTTGGCATTATATATACCAAAGTATTATATAATGATTTAACTTTATTATAAGATATGTAAGTATCATTATTAGAATCAGTAGCAACTAAATCATTTAACTACTGAAATTTAGACTTCTCAGTAACAGAAGACATAGTAGAAATATAATTATTTTCTATCTCTTTTAAAGTTAAAGCTCTATTATATATTCTAAGTCCATAGATATCAAGATCTGCAGATTCTGGGCTAACTTCTAAGTTAAATCCATCATACTAGAAATCTGTTAAGTAATCATATTTATATAGACGGTCAATACCTCCATTTATAAATATTCTAACTAAGTTAGTAGTTTTATTAGCTATTTTTTTAACTTCTATTGGAACTTCTCTTGCAGGAGCTTTAAAATTAGGAACAACTTCAATTAAAATATGAGTTCTTGTATCTCCCTAGAATATAGAACTTTTAGCAGTTGTATCTACTTGGGTTGCATCTACATTACCATATTGCCAGTTAAGTTCTGTAGGATATAATATAAATCTTCCTAATTTTAATAATGGTTTAGTTTCATCACTAATATTATAAGATTTAAAATCTAACTCAAAAGTAAATCCCTAATTAGTTAGCTAATCAGATAAATCTAAATTAATAATATTATTAGGATAATTTCCAGCAGATAATCTAAATACTGTTAAAGCATCGTCAGTAGTTAATCCATCAGGAGAAATTACTTTATCAATAACTTCTTTAGTTATAATATTAGAATTATCAGGAGCATACTAATCAAAATAATAAGAACAATCAGAAGTATAACTGAAAGAACCTTTATTAGAAACTTCTATAATTGTAGAGGCATCCCAAGATACTATATCCTCCCCATCTATATTTACTACTAATACAGTATTAAATGTTTCTTGGGTAGCAGTTATTCCTAAGAAGTAACTAACGTCCTGTTCAATAACTCCGTCATCTCCAATTAAAGTTATTGTCTTAGTTTTATTTAACTTATAATCTTCTGAGTTACCAGTTTCAGTAAGTTTAGTAATTATGGTAGATTCTTCCTAAGACTAGCCTTTGAAGTATATAGATAATTTATATAACTTACTAAATTCCCAGTTATTTACTCCAGTAGATACTTCATTTATAGCATATAATACTTTATCAAAAGAAGTTACATCCTTAGTATTTATTACCTAAACTTTTAAAATATCAGATTTAATAGAAACATTACTAGTTACTGCTGCATAAGCTTCAATAGTGTTTACTCCTGTATCAGTTAATGCTAAAATTAAATTATCCTAGTTTTTAATTGTAGAACCATTTATTTTATAGTAAATTAAATAAGAAGCGCCTCCGCCATCTTGCACTTCAAATCCAGCAGTACCTGAAACTATATAAGATTTGCCTGAATATCTAAGTTTAGGATTAACTACTTGAATCTTTTTAGTAGTAATAGATGTTACTGTTTTATCTTCTATATTTGCAGATGCTATAGCTCTAACAGACACATTAGAAGATATTACTTTAGTATATAAATTTGTAATTTCTATATACTATGTATCAGGAGAAGATTTTATTCCCTACTCTAACTATATAAAACCATTTCCAACATTTACAAATAATTTCTAAGTACTATTTACATGAGTAACTTTATTAGTTAATGGATTAGTAGCAGTATATGTATATCTTACTCCTAAATATATTTTAGTACCTAATTTACAAAGTATAGTATCTTTATTTATCTAATTCTCGGAGTCAGTATTATTAAAATATACTCCTTCTATCTATATAGAATGATTATATATAGGTTGAGCTACACTTACTTCAGTTTGTACAATAGTATCTCCATTAGTATTAGCAATAGTTAATACATTACTAGAACTATCGTACCCCATGCTAGCAGGTAAATGTCTGGATATTAAATCCTCTACCTGCTAGCCTGTAGCACCATCCCAATTCATTGTTAGATCTAGCTAATCTTGTTTATTTAAATTCTAAATTGCCATTTGTATTAATTATTTTTCCAAAAGTCATTATCTAACCAAGGTTTATCTTGTATCCAGGTACCACTGCCATAACAACTTTTAATAGCGTTATATACAGTTACCCAAACTAATTGAGAACCTTTATATATAGCTCCAATATCTTTCTAGACAAGCTACTATATCTAATCAATAAATTCTTTAATATTCTAATGAACTTCAGTTATTAATTTACCATTTCTATATATCATTTGTCTAGATCTTTTTAAGCGCCAGCTCTAAGCTCTTGTAATGATGTAGTTAAAGTTGCTACAGTAGATTTTAACTATTCTACATCAATTTTTAACTATGCTACTGTGCTCTTTTCTTCAGCAGAGTAATCATTAGTAGATAACTATTTACCTTCAACTTTGTCTACCTTACCATCTAGAGCAGTCTAGGTTGCTGTAGAAATAGGTTTGTTCATATCCGAAGTATTATTTACTTGGTCTAAACCAATTTCTGTAGCAGTGTATGTAGGTTTAGTAGATTCCTTAGCCCAAGCACTAACATCACTAGCAGGTAATGTTGTAGGTATTTCTGTTTTGAGAGCAAAAGTTTTCTTATCTTCTGAATAAATCGAATTATCTACTTTACTAGAAATATCCTGTATAGCACTATCTGCTTTATTCAAAGATTCCTAAACTTCTGAAGATAAATCTGTTTTAGGAATACCTCCTGAAGGTTTTACATATTTACCACTAATTTCTCCAGGAAGACTTTCTAATGAAGTTTTTAAAGCAGCAGTAAAATCTTCAGTAGATAATTGTTTACCTTCTACCTTATCAACTTTAGTTCCTAACTATGTGATTATAGTAGTTGCAAAATTAGAATCATTATTTAAAGCTGCTGCTAACTCATTTAAAGTATCTAATGTTCCTGGAGCAGAATTAACTAGCTCAGATATCTTCTAAGTTACATATTCTTTTGTAGAATAAGTATCTTTAATATTGTTATCCTCAGCATCAAATTTAGCTGCTAAGTCATACACAGTGTTTCCAAATTTTAATTGATTTAATGTTTGCATTGTTTAATATTTTAATTAATAGTGTAAGTTATAAATATAGGGGTATTAGTATTATCCCTCCATCTTTTTCCTGCTTTTAATACTACTTTAAATCTATAAGTCCCTGGTTCAGATCCTCCATCACCTATAACATTATAATAGTCTGTACTTTCTAATTTATGGATATTTCCATCGTAATCAAAAGTTTGGTCGGTAGGTTTATCAACCAAAATAATGTCTAAAGCATGAACACCTAATTCTAAAACTTTACCAGAAACAGTAAATAAATTTTGTAAAACATTATTAAATAAATCAACTATCTGTTCTTGATTATAGTAATTAGTTTCTAAGAATTCACTTGAAACTATGCCTCCATTATTAGACTCAGTACCATGAGTCATATAATAAACATCAGGGTCTTTAGTTTCTAAGTCATCATATTCCTACTAATCCATAACTACTATTTTAGGAACATCTTTATCTAAAGCAACATCTTCTCCATTTACTGCCACTTTCTAACCTATACTAAGAGTAGTACCTTCATTAGATATAGATTTTAATTGCGCTTCAGAATTAGTAGTTACTTTAGTATTTATCTAATTAGTAGTTTCTTCTTTATATTGGTTAAGATTTTGCTAATCAGTATCATACTGTGATTTTGTAACAAATACAAAATTATCACCCTCAATTCCGTCACCTCGTAAACTTTCTTTAGTTACAAAAGTATCATCTACTTTCTATTTTGTATAGTAATTATCTAAAGTTTTAGATAGCTTAGATTCAGGGTTAGAACTATCTATATCATCAAGAGTAGCATAAACTTTGGCTAAATCTTGTAGTGCTTTATCAGTTTTTTCAGATAAACTATTTAAAGCAGATATAGTTGCTTTCTTATTTACTTGATTAGTTAAATCTTCAAACTAAGTATATGATACATAATACTATCCTTTATCACTTATACTCTCTTCATATATATAATAATATGTATCTTGATGCAGCCAAGTTTGACTATCGTCTTTTGGAGTAAAATCTGGATTAGTATTATCCTACCATTTTTTATATTCCTACTCTGTACAAGTAATTATCTAAATTGCCTCATAAGAAGCTTTCCATCCTATAGCTTCTTTTATTTTATTTTTATCTAATAACGTATAAATATTACCATCAGCAACACATACTACTGGCATTCCGTTATAAGCATACTTAGCAGGAATACTATATAAATCTGCTCTAGTGTCTACAACTAACCTAGTGTCTAATGGTTTTGGAGTTTGTACAGTTAACGAAACTCCAATGGTTGAATCTCCCTAGTATTTAAATCCCATTACTACATTAATTTAAATTGTAACTAATGTGGAAGTACTGAAGAATATTCATCATTTTTTGACCATACCTTATAAGTAATTCCATTTATCTATTCAGTTGTCTATGTCCAACCATTTAAGTCTACATTTAAAAATCCAAGACCTCCATTTACTTTAAAAGATAATAACTAAGAATTAGCTCCTGGCAATTTAATAACTGCTCTACCAGAAAGAGATATTTCCTATATTCCAGAATCAGTATTAAATGCTACTAATCTCTATTTAAATACCTAAGTATTTGTACCTATATACCATGGATAAGTAGCTATTGTAGAAACTGAGGTTGAGATACTGCCAGCTTCTATTCTAGAATCTGTTATTTCTCCTTTATTATTAACTAAGTATTCTCCTGCTTCATAATTAACAGTTGCTTCATATTTATATACCCCTATTCCTATATAAGAAGCGTTATCATAATGAGAATCATTAAATGATATAGTTTCTACTGTAGAAGTCTAAGATCCAGCATCATTCTAAGTAAAAATTAACTCAGGATGTAAAAGAGAACTTCCTACTTCTACTAAACTAGGCAATGCTGAATAAACTAAAGTTGGAGAAATTAAATTTCTAACATAAGCAGGAAATAACATTAAATCTAGTATATCTGATATAGTTTTACCATTTAAAGATTCAGCAGTTGTTCCTTCTTTGATTCCACCTACTGTATAGGGAGAAGAACCTGTAGTTCCTGTAAGATATTTATCTGAATTTTTTAAAGATTTAATAGCATTAGTATTAGACTATACCTATTCTGTATTATCATTTACATAAATACCATCTTCTTTAACTATAATTGCGTTTACTTCTTCATTAGATACCTTTACTTCTAAAGTATTATCTCTTAATTCTATAGTTTTAGAATTTGCTAAATGTTGATTAATTCTATTAGTAATTTTATCATCAACATTTAATTCTTCTAGTTTTCTATCAAATTCTAGTATCTAGTTATTAATCTACTCTATAGAATTATTAATTGTTGTAATATTTTCAGTATTCTATTGTATAGAAGTTTGTAGTCCTGTAATATTCTACTAAATAGTCTGAACATCTTCTATTAACTATTTAATATTTTTATCACTAACTTCATAAGACTAAATTAATCTTATACAATAGTCTAAAGCCTACTATACAGTTTTTATATCTTTATAACTATCTAACTATACATCTGAAGGATAAGTATATTTTCCAGTAGCTCCTAAAATACCTAGGTTTTTCAAGACTTTATCTTTTTCAACCTAAGTTCTATATTCCCCTAAATAATTGCTTCTTAATAAAGGTATTTTAAATGGAAGTACTGGTTTACCTTTTTTACAAGGTTCTAATTTAGCATTATCTACCTAAGTGTAAATAGTCTGTATTGCCATAATTTAATAATCGCTATTTAATAAATTCCATACCTTCTAATTGAATAGGCATATTAATAAAGCTAATTAAAGCTAAAATATATTGATAATCATTTTTATATCCCTTAATAGCTTTATTAATATACATATTGTACTGCTTTATAGCTTCACATTTTAGAGCATCCACAATCAGAATATAATTTATTAGTATTAGTATTAGAAGCAGTACAAAATCCTCCACAAGTTTTAAATTGTTCTATAATACGTTCCGCTTCTAAAAACTATTTAAATCCTACTAAATAATCTATTATATTTAATGTCATCCATATAAAATCTCTGGCATATATATTAGAATCATATTCTGAAGATTTACATTTATTTAATAAAGAATCATATATTTTTTTACAATAATTTATATAACATTGCTATAAATTACCATTAAAAAATATATCAATCTTACAATGTAAAATATTCGTTCCTTCATAATTACGTTCTAATAATTCTTTTACTTCGGCTTCTACAATTTCTCCTTTTACTACTTTTTTTAGTTTATCATCTTCAACAAAGTATATACCTTCTGAAATAAATTCTGATAATTCAGTATCAGGATTTTTTAAAAAATTATCATACCATTCACGAGTAGGTAGTACATAGTGGCTTACCACATAATACCCATCTTCTTCAACATGGAAACTACAAACATCCACATCATCTTCATGTTTATGAATTAGGACATCCTATAATATAGCTTCTTTCATATTTACTTTAAGAATAGTGTTTAATGTTACTGTTTTACTATACTTATATTTTAATGTAGATACTCCATCTATTTCTTCTATTTTAGAATCCGGATAATCATCTCCTTCTGGAATATAATAACCATATTCTTTAGAGAAATCTTCAAGTGTTATATCTCCCTATAAGGAGTTATGTATATCAATACTAAATTCCATTATTTAACAATTGATATTAAAGTAGGAGAACTCCATACCTTAGAACCATTTATCTAATATACATCATTTACTATTGTAGCATTAATCATCCACAAATATCCAGTAAAAGATTCTGTAATCTAATCTTTCCAACCTTCAACTTCACTATAGTCGGCACTATTCTCTATAACTGGGGGAATATTTATAGTATCAGTCACTTTATATTTATAAACAGGAATACTATTATATGCCCATTTAGCATTTTGTGCAATATTAAAAGCTCCCCATTCTCCAGTATTAGTTCTTGTTCTAGTAGCTATATATCCATTTGGATTAGTAGCTGAAATACTTACAGGAGACCTAGACCATAAAGAATTTTCAGGTTTATCTAATATATTTTCTAGAGTATCATTATAATTAGGTTTAGATACTCCGTGATCATCAATACTATTATAAGCTACAGTTATTGCTTTAGTATCAGCAGACCTTGCTGTATATATAGTTTGGGTAGACTAGGATGATACACTAGCTAATTCATAGGATACACTAGTTGCTGAACTCTCAGCACTACTGCTAGCTTTTATTTCAGTCTTTTTCCAAGTATATGGAAATTCTGCATCTGGCTACACAAAGTTTTCTCCCCACGAAATATTTTCATTATCTTTAACATCATTAAGATTCTTGTATGATGTTTGTGCATAAGAAATCTTTATATTTAATTTTATAGCATTTTCAGTAATCTAACCTATAGAAGTTGTTAAATTACTTAACCACTACTATACATTTGTTTCGGTATTTCCATTAATAGCATCAATTACTTCAGCTTTTGATTTTGGATATATAGGTGTTTTAGTCTAACCTTCATTGCTATAAAGTTGTGTTCCAATTATATTACTCATTAACTTCTTAACTATTTTACCTTATCATTATAAGGATTACCATCATATAACTACTATCTTTCTAGTTCAGTACGTTTAGCATCTTCTTCAGCTTGTCTATCTTTAAACTATCTATCGGTTTGGGCTTTAAACCATTCTAAGTCCATTTTCTATTTAAGCTCTTCCTATTTAAAGTTATCTGCCTATTTAGCTAACTACTGTATCTACTATTCATATTTTTGAATCTGTTTCTACGATTCTTGTAGCTACTGCTATAACTATTGTACCTATTGCATAGCCTACTAAAGCTAGTTATTTTCAGCTTTTTGTTTAGCTAAAGCTTTACGTATTCTAGTTTTTATAGAAGTAAGACTCTTACAAGTAATAGTTTCAAATAATATATCTGCAGGAAGTAACTATGCCTATATAAGCTAAGGTAGTATCTATTTCATCTACTCTATCTCCTAGGTAATATCAGAACTAGTTTTAACAGTTATACCATAATCAGTAACTGTAAAATTTTCAGGTAATGCAGTAAATATTTTCTGCTATTTGTCTCCTAAATTAATTATTCCTGTTAATCCTTTTTTATAAACTTTCTTTCCAGTATTTAAACAATCAATTAATATTTCTTCAGTTAAAATATCCATTTGATGATAATACTATTTAGTTATAACAAAAGAATTATTAACACTAGTCTATACATTAGTTACAGCGTCTTTCTAAGAAATACCATTTAATCTTTCTTTAAATACTCCGGTTATAGAAGATACTGTTTGTTCAATACTATCTATAGCTAATTGAATAGCCTAAATAGATTGTACTTTAATAGTATCATCAAAGCCATTAAATATAGTATTTATAGGAGCCTATCCACTTGCCATTCTTCCTTCCTAAGAAGTATCAATTAGTCCTAATCCAGACTTTTTATAAGCTAGCCATTTTTGTACTCTCTCGGAAAAATTTACTCCTAATTTTGTAGGTATTAAAGATATGTCTAACCATTGTCCAGTAGTTCCGCTAGTAGCTATAAGATTATCACGGTAATAGCATAAAAGATCATATTTATCTTGTAAAGTCATACAAGCTTTTACCAAAGAATATGGTTCACTATTTTCATTTAAATAAAATACACCGTTTACTGATAAAGTACATTTAGATGGGTTATCCTAAGTTCGTACAACATCTTTATCAACTTCGTCTATTATATAGATATCAGTTCCTATTTTAGTAGCAGAATGTCTATGCATAACAAAATCTGAATCTGTTTCAATCCATTCTACTTCATATACTTCTATTAACCTATGATTTAAATACCCTTCTTTAGGATAACCTGGTATTATTTCAACTCCTGACTATATACCTGGATTTAATTTTCCATTAGTAGTTCTTATGTAGGTAGATGAACTAGAATAAGAATTTATCCATCTATCTTTTATTTTTTCAATATCTTCTTTGGATAAATCTTTTCCATAAGTATTTAAAACTTCAGCTTCAGTTAGCCACTTACGAATAACTATTCTACTGCAATCTTTTACATAAGGAGAATTTGGATTACGTTCAGGGAACGTATTTAAAGGGCTTGGAGATTCTATCTATATATTAGTGCCACTAGCAGAAGGTTTTACTCTATAGAAGGTATCTCCAGATATAAGTAAGTCTAAAAATATCTTTCTTAATTTATTTATTAAATCAGTATTTCTAGACTACATTATATATTCAATAACATTCTAAGCAGCTTCTTCATATTTAGAAATAAAAGAATCTTCTAAGTCTCCTACTAAATCTTCCATCTAATTCTAAACCATTATATCTGTAGGGTCTTTACCCTATATAACCTATATCAAATTATTTTTTAATTTCTACTAAAATATTTTCTATAATTCAGAATAAATATATACCTACTTTTCTCTAAATATAGTTGATACAGTTTTTTCATCTTTACAAGTTACTTTTGGAATAATTGGGGTGCCTAAATATTCACCTATTAAAGCATCTAAATGTTTTTTAATAAGTGGTGTAAATTCTACTGAAGTAGGCTATCCTATTCCATAATTATCTTCGAGATACTAAAATTGTTCAGCATCACGAACACCATTATAATAATTATAACATTTTTGAATAGTAGTTTTATCTACTACTAACTCTCCAATGTGTTTATTAATTAATTCTATTACTTCTTGTTCTGGCATGATTTACAAGTATCATCGTGTGGACAAGTATTTAACTATCCAGGATATATTTTATATCCAGTAAAGTATTTTACTTTATCTAATCTTCGTATTCTAAGTTCTTCTTTTATATATTTAAGAAAAACTTCTTCGGTAGGTGAATCCGACATTATTGATATAGGATAATCATCGTGTCTCCAACCTAACTAAAGTTTATATCCTATAGGTAATTTAGTAAGTTTTAATAAGCCTACATATTTACATTTATACATAGTCTCAATAGCCTCTAGGATTGCTTGTTCTAATTCCTAAATTGTCATATGATATACTATTTATAGTTGCTTTAGTTATTATTTTTTTAGGTATTATACCTTTACGTCTATAACCAGTTTCTGGGTCTATATAATAACCAAAATCCTAAAAAGAATCATCAGTATTTTCTATCTATCTAGGAGTTACTCCCATCATATCTTCATCACCTAACTCACATAATCCCATAGCTGCTATGATATCAAACTTACGTTTCATTTCATCAGTATAGCGGCTTAATTCATCAAGCATTTCTTCAAACCATATATTATGACAAAAATCATTTACGTAGTCTCTAATTAAATCAGTCTAATGATCAATAATAGCTACAGAAGCTGGAGTACCTATAGTTCTACGCTTAGGATTATTTCCAGCTGGATAAGTAGCAACTGGTCTGTACATAAAATAATTTAAATATTTCTTTTCTCTAGCCCATGAAAGCATAGATACACGAGTTGCTTCTAGATTAGCTTTACAATTATAATATTGTAATAATTTTATAGCTGTTTTGTAAGCATCGCGAACATCATTAGGTCTAGCCTTATACATAGCTACATAAGTAGGGTCTTTTAATCCAAACTATCTTCTTTTAATTACAATACAGAAATTAGAAGGATCTTTAGTTAAAGCTGATGTATCTTCCATACCTAAGTCAATACTATCTATACCTGCCACATATAGACCATTCATTTTTTCATATTTTAATTCATTACCTTCTTCATCATAAGATACCTAAGTCCATATTGGATGTTCTATTATTTGTATATCTCCAGTATTATTCTTTATCCATCTTAACCCAGTAATGTTTTCTCTACTATGCTAACCATTTTTAAAAATATATTCTAAAGTTCCTCTTTCAGGTTTAGGGGAATCTTTATGAATTCTTATATTAGCTAGCTATTCAGCTATTAATATTTTATTAAATTTATTATTACCTTCTAATGAAAAAGCTTCTTCTCCATCGAAACAATACTCAGCACAAAATGTAGTAAATTCTTCAGGGTCTTGAGCTTTTAAATCTCTAGTTTTATTAAAATAAGCTTTACCATCTTCGTCATCTAGCCAACCTCGGCTATCCAATAAAGATAACTCTTTTATAGTTCTAAACGCTGGTAAAAAGAAAGAAGTAATAGCATATTCTCCGTTTTTAGTAAAGTTATGGCGATAAGGAAGTACTCCAAAAAGCTAAGGTTCATAATACATTTTACGAAGACCTTCCATTTGAGCCCCTGACTCTCCTCCAGTGCCGCCCATCAGTCTCAAGCCCCACTATCTACCAATCTAACCAACTAAAGCGTCTGCCTAAGTATATGCCTTAGTAAATTGAGGCCAAAGTCCACACTCTTCAAACATTAATATGTCTGTACGATCACCTCTTAACTTACCAGGTTTATCAGTAATAATTCCTTGTATCTAAGAACCCCAACCTACTTCTATTTTTTGTCCATCTCTAATTTCATAATGAGAAGCACGGCGTAAATAATTACTATTTTTAGCTTGGCTAAGATGTGCCATACCTCCATCGGTATTATAGTATAGCCAGTTAATATTTGCCCAAACTTTCTCTAGTAATTTATCTAACTGAGTTTGTGCGAAAGCTGTGCATACATTTATGGAACCTTTAATTACATTATAACTATTAGAAATTATACTAGCTTCAATTTCTGAATATCCTCACATTGTTACCCTAGGAGCTTTTTATCTCCTAGTTCTTATAATTTCTTATAAGGTCAGCGTACATTTTCAAGTATTTAAATAATCCCAATAACTATTTTCATAATAGTCATCTAATACTTGTTCCGAACTCTTGGGAGAATTATTGCTCTCATTAACGCTCATCTCCTACGCGTTACAGGTCTCAGCGATTAACTGTAGATCCTCGGTATTAACATAGTAATTAAATCACCTTAGTCTTCACCGAAATTTCGGAATTTATTACCTATAAGTCACCTTATAGGAGGGCAGTAAGTCCGCCCCTCTGGCTTTCATCATACAGGCATTCATACGTAATTTTCTAGCTAATTTTAAATAATGGAACCATTCATACTATCCTTCTAGAAAATTAGGGAAAATTTCCTAACGTCCCATACCTGCTTCTTCAACATTATCAAGATCTTTTAATCTATAAAAGTTGAGGAAATAATAATGATCTCCAGTAATAGTATAACCATGAGAAGTCATACCATATTTACATCGTATAAACTATTCTTTCCAAAAAGCTCTCCAACTTCTAGAGTTCCTTCTAAATCTAGTATAATGTCCAGTTCTTACAAAAGTATCTCTAGCTTCAGTAAACCATGAAGGATTAAAATCTAAACCTCTGTATTTATTAATAGGTTTATATCCAGTTAACTCATAAGATAAATTAGCATCAAAATAAGGTATAGGATCATCTTTTTTCACATCCCATCCAGACTAATCTCTAACTTTGCCTAAGATAGCTTCATCAGTATCAGTCTCTTTTATTTCTAATATAGGTTTGGATTCTTCCACTATCTTCTAAGGTTTAAGACTTTCAACCGCTTCCTTCATAGGGTCTTCTACAGTACCATGTACTTTATTAATCATATCCTAAATCTCTTTAGGTATTTTAGGTTTCTTTTTAGGTTTTACATCGTCAATTACTGTAGGTATTTTTTTAGGTCTCCCTCGTCTACGTTTAATTTCTTCAGCCATAATTAAAAGTCTCCTGGGTCAAATCCTTCTTGAGCATCTCCTCTAATACTAGATGATTCTTGCATAGAAGATTTTAATCTCCCTTCTAGAGCTAATAATCCATCAGCAGTTTCATCTAATTTAGAAATTTCCGCCATAATATCTTTAGCTTTAAAAATAGGTTTTCCAGTCTAAGGGTCTCTTTCTAGAGGATCTACATTTTCAAAGTAATCTATTAATTTATCAACAGTACTCTCAGCAGCTTTTACCATTCTAACTAGTCTATTAGAATTTTGAATTTCCTAATATTTTCTACAAGCAGTTCTAAATACTGAATCATTAAATTCATTCTCTGTTAGCCCTGAATCATCAATAGCTGCTTCATGTCTATCCTATTCATCATAATTATGATATGGGGAATTCCAATCAATAGCTAGATATATATAAGATAATTCTTTGAAAGCTCTTTCTTTATGTTCGCCTTTAGGATCAGTTTTACTTTTATTACGATTACTATCTAATAAATCTCTAAATTCTTTTATTAGTAATAATTCAGTTTCGTCAAGTTCAACCTTTCCTAAAGTCTAATTATACTAAAACCATTTACTCATTATTTCATATTAACATTAAATAAAAATAGCTAACCTCTAAAAAATTAGAAGTTAGCTTATATCTTATTATTAAACTGCTTCCTCAGGATGCATGCTATCCCATTCTCCTCTCTAACTAGGAGTCCAATATTTTGGATATTTACCATTAGGAAGTTTTTTTAAATCTTTTGGTCCTGGTCGAGGATTCTAAGGTTTCTTAGGAATAATTTTATTCTAAGGTTTTTTAACTAACTTAGATTTAGGCTAATTTTTCTTATTATCTACTTCACCACCTAATTCTTTCTTTTTAACCTTACCTCCACACTTCTATTTAAAAGCTTTAATAGGATCAGAACTTTCATTGTAAGCGTCAGCTTCACACTTTTTACATAAAGTTCCTCCTATTCTATAATATGATAAATGTGTTCCCTAAGGACATTTACCATTTAATTTATTTATATAATTAAGTTTTGCACCATGCATAGCAGTTTGTACTCCCTATTGTTCTTTTTTAAATGTCTAATATAACTATGCTAATTTTTCTTTACTTAAATCTGATTCTTTCAATTCTCCATTTTGAAGTTTCTAACTAAGCCATTTTTTAAAATCTTCTAGCATTCCTCCATCTTCAAATTTTAAAAGACCTCCTTCAGCATTATAAGATATAGGTTGATTATCCTAACTCCACTATTTAAAGATAGCTTCAATATCCTACCCAGAATTTAAAGCTTTTCTTAGAGCTTTTCTCTAACTTCCAGTATAAGCATATGGGTCTAGTCCTCTACTAGACATAAAAGCTCTTACTTGTGATCGATTAAAGTTATTAATTACTGGAGTATTTATAGAAGTTATTTCCTATGTACTAGGAGGGAGAGTAGCCTAATCCATTAACTAATTAGTAGCAAGACTATTAAACTATGGCTTAAAGTATATTCCAATATTATAATCCTATCCAGCATATTTACCTTTAGTAGAATTCTAAAATACTCCCATCATTTGAGAACCCATATTAGAGGCAGCATTCTAAAAATTAGAATTATTTCCAACATTACCTTTGAATTTACTAAAATAATCTCCAATTCCGGAATTCTATTCCTCTTTAGTCATAGTATTATAATCATTTCCATTCCAAGAAAAATAGCGATTACCTGCTTTCCTAGCAGCATCAAATGCTTGTTTAAATGTCAACATTTTTATTTGGATATTTTATATAAAAATAATTAGGAAAATTTGGATTTTTCAATCTTCTAAAGGTCTTTAGTATTGAAAATTGCTTCCTACAAAACTCCATCTGTAGTAAACCATCTACACTTTATTCCAATTAGCACATCAGTATCTTTATTTTTAAATACAGTAGTTACTTTTTTAACTACTAACATCTTAGGAACATTTCCGATGTCCTATTTTAAAGTAACAACCTAACCTGGTTGAAAATATATTTTATCTTCCATTGAATCTCTCTGTTAAATTATCATTTACTATTGCTATTAATCTTGATTCATTTACAAGTTCTAAACCTTGTTTATAGAAAGGAATTGGAATAATACTAGTTCTAGGATAGAATACGCAATCTCCTATCTGTGCCCATTTACATTCAGGACCCACTTCTACAATTACTCCTGATTTGGTAATATTCTCTTCTTCTTCAATTTCGCCATTATCATTATTTTTATATTGAGGTTTTTGACCTCCTAAATCAATGATAAGTCCTCCAACTTTTTTAATACGTTGAAAAGGATTCTCAGCAAAAGGTTTTATAATAATATAATTACCAATAGGTCTAATCTCAGCTTTAGATGACATAGTAAATTCTTCAACGGCTTTCTCTAAAGCTTTAGCATGTTCTTCAAAACGATTTACATACTCATCTACTTGAGTATTAAATTTACTAATAGCTTCATTCTTTACTAAATCATCTGCTTGTTTCTCATTAACATTAAAGTGCATACCGCCACTTTCTAAGCCATTAATTGTCATGGCTAACTTTTCATTCTGATTAAAAATTGCTCTGTCTTTATTCATATTACCATTTATTTGCAGGACAATGTGCATTTACAAGTCTAGTCTTGGCATTAAGACGACATCCACAACCATTTTGATATCCTGGTCGTGCATTTGTACTCACATCTCCCGTTTCTACATTTAACCATAATCTACTATTACACATTCCGCCTAGAGCGTTACTAAATAACGGGCATCTATGACAGATTTTTAATCTAGCTTCAGAAATATCAGTATCTAATCCTAGGGCTTCTTTAGCATGACCTTCTATAATCTAAGCAATAGGTAATTTCATATTAATATACGATAGGTTTACGTCTTACTGCTTTTTGTTGTTGTTTTTTCTTTTTATAATAATCAGCAAGCATACGTTTTACTTCATCTTTTCGATAAATACAATGATATAGAGTATTTTTCATATTATGATCATAATGATTAAGAATCAAATCTTTAATCACATACTCTGGATGTCTTTGCTGAAGCATAAATGCATAAGTAGAAAGTTGCATCTCATAATGACCATAATTCGAATCTTCTATAGTGTTTAAAGGATATTGCATCTTAGCGGTACTCCGAGTATTTACATTAAATCCTCCTTTTAAGTCTATTTTTTCATTAGTCTTATGATCTGCTAATACGATGTCATTACCAGATTTAATCATAAGGTCTATCTGTCCTGCTAAGTTTAAAACATTATCAGGAGTAGACCATGAAATTAAATATTCTGGATACACACCATTTTCTAAGTCTAACTTAGTATATCCTTCTTTACATATAAACTTACCTCCTAATCCAAATTTCTGTAAAGGCTTATCATCCTTCATATTATAAAAAGAATGTTCTAATTGAGAATGGATTTTTGTTCCCCTCTCGCAGGACTCTATTTTCTTCTTGTCCCAAGCATCTAGTATATTTTGTTGTTCTTTATTAAGGTCATTAATATCTACAGAATAAGCCTCTAAAATTTCTTCAGTAATTCTGTGAGTATTAAGTAAAGTCTTTTTTAAATCTTTCCATACATCTGTATCTAGAATTTTTTCTAAAGCTTTGTACTTAGACCAAAAATCTGAATCAAAAGGTTGTGCGTAACTTCCTATTAAGGTAGTTACTGAAATGTATTCTTTCTTTAGATTATTAATATCCCAATAAACATGAGCAGAATCATTGAAAGCTACTCCATCATTTTCTTTATCAATCTTCATTGTCATTGTCATTTACAGTATCCTCAAGTATTGTAGATAATCGTTGAATTTGTGGAGAAATAACTGTATTATAATAACCTAACTTATATTTCTTAGGCTATTTATACAAAACTACTATTATCCCTATAGGATTTCTAATTCCTTCTATAGGATAGAAAGCAGCTGAATATGCTCCACTCTATTCTAACTTTTTATATAATCTAGGGAAAGTGTTTCTAATTTGAGAAAGACTATCAACTCTTAAATAAGCAGTATCATCAATTTTACTTAATTCTTCTTGATAATTAGTATACTATAAAGTCTACCAATAATCTCCGACATATTCATCAGAATATGATTTTACACTTTCTCTTATACAATCTAAATAAATATAACTAAAACCCTGTAAGCTATGTTTAGTATTGTGATAACTTAACAACAAAACATTACTACAATCAGGATCTTTTATTTTTATATTATCAATACACTAAGCTATATAAGGAGCTTGTTTAAATCCATTATCCTCTTCTTTACGTAATTCTTCTTTCTATTTTTTCATAACATTAGAAAGAGTTTCTTCGTAATAACTTCTAGGAATTGGATTTAGTATAAATATTAATAACACAAAAATAACTATAGTTTTAGTTTCTGAAGTTAAATTGGAAATAAAATTCCATAATTTTTTTAAATAATCTAAAATAACCATTATAATTTTTTTCATATTACTATAAGTAATATTTATATATATGTTATCTATAATAACATTATTACTATATTTAATAGGCAAAGTTATTATTATTTTGTACTATTTAAGTATATATATAGGTTATTTATATTCAAAAGTATTTTAATCTTATTTATTACATTATGACTAATTCTGAATTACAAGAAAGAATTTATTCTGCCTATTAGGATTTTAAGATTAAAAATCAGTTTAGTTTTATAAATAAACTAAAGAAAGGCGGATAGATAAAAGATAGAAAAGATACTATTCATATAAAAGATAAAAATAAGGGTAAGTTTACTGCATCAGCTAAAGCAGCTGGAAAATCTGTATAGGAGTATGCTAAATCTGTATTAAATAATCCTAATGCTACTCCTTTACAAAGACGTCGGGCTAATTTTGCTAGAAATTCAAAAAAATTTAAACATGCTAATGGAGGTACTATTCTTAAAATGTAGTTAGCAGGTAAGATGCCAGGAACTAAAAGTCAGTATGATAATGTGACTTAGATATATCAAGCTTTAGTAGATAAAGGAGTTACCCCACAAGCAGCTTTAGATTTAACTAATCAAAAGGTTGCGGAAAAAGGTTGGACTGGATTTGCTACTGGAGATAATAAAAAATATCCTAATGCACAATCTTTTGCGTAGCATTTAATTAATTGGCATAGTAGAATGTATCCAGATTCTCTTAAAGCTTAGAATTTTTAGTAGTACTATGACGGAATACAAAAAAACGCTAAGTCCATGTATAATTCTAAAAAAGGCTATAATGGTTATAAAAAAGATTTATTACTTACAAGACCTGGAGTAAAGAAAAGAATTAATTATTACAGAGCTACTAAAGGACTAGGACCATTAGCTCTAGTTAATTTTAATTAGCCTAATGATTATTCTAGCTATGCGTAAGAATAAATATTATAAAGAAAATAAAAAGATTTTGAATGAACATAAAACACAATGTATAATATGTGGTGAATCAGCTAAATGTTGTTTAGAATTTCATCATATTGGAGAAAAATTATTTAATATATCACAAGCTGTAAGTCACATACCTACAGATTTATTTATTAAAGAATTATCTCAAACAGTTTGTGTTTGTAAAAATTGTCATTCTAAAATACATAACGGTTTGATAAAATTATGAGTGAATATTTTAAATATGAAGCTTTAGATATCCCTGATAAACCTGCTACAGAAGTACTAAAAAGTAAAGGTTTAGATTTAGATTTTACTCCTAAACAATATTAGTATATTCCTGAATTAAATACTGGAGATTTTCATATTAAGGGTTTAAATTTAGATGGATATTTTTCTATTAATAAAGCTAAAGAGCCTATACAATATAAATATACCTAGCTTAAATTAAACCATAATACCCCTAGTAAAAATAAGCAAATACTAGAATAGACTTTAGATAAATATGGTATCACTGGCAATAAGAAGACTACTTTAATGAAGATAGCTTCTCTAGAATCTAGATTTAATCCTAAAGCTTAGTCTAAAAATAGCTCTGCTGCTGGATATTTTTAGTTTATAGATAGTACTAGAAAAAGTTATTCTAGTTTATCTAGAGAACAATTTAAAAATAGCCCTGATGCACAGGTATTAGCTGCTTCACAATTATATGATGATAATGCAAGATTTTTAAGAAATAATGGTATAACAGTTACTGGAGAAGCTATAGCAGCATCATGGCTAAGTCCAACATGGGCTAAAAATTATTATAAGTATGGTATTACAGGAGGATCTGACGCTAATGGTACTAATGTTGCAAAATATATAAATAAATTTAGAAATGCTTAAATTAATTCCTAAATATCAACGTGGTAATATAGTTCCTGTAAGAGCAACTCCTACATTGAAAAAGAAAAGTTGGGAATCCGAAGAAGATTACTAGGATAGAATAGCTAGGCAGTCTAAGGAAAATATAGATAGTATTAAATAGGAGTAGTTAAAAGCAGAATAGCTAAATAAAAAAAATCTGGAAGAATATATGAATAGTAAAGAAGGATAGCTTAGAATGAAAAAAATTCAGAATGAAGTTTCTTAGCTATTTTCTAATATAAAAGTTACTCCTAATACTAATAATAGTCTTTAGCGAAAAGCTAATCTTATTTAGAATGCAATGCAAGCTGATATAGATGCTTTTTAGTCTATTAAAGTAAAACCAGCTATTAGAAATCAAATACAAAAAAAATTAGATAAATGGAAAGATTATAAAAATGGTCTTGATGCTACTTTAACTGCTATAGAATTAGGTTTATCAGGAGGTTCTATATTAGGAGCCTATTCTAATTGGAGAAAATGGGAAACAGCTGCTTCTGCCACTAAAAGAGCTGTAGCAAATTTTCTCTAGAAAGCTCAATTACCTATGTAGGTTGGAGGCACTTTAATAGATGATTATTAGACTTATGATGCTATTAAAAATAATAATACTTTTGAAACTGCCTGGAATGCTACTAGTGGGGCATTAGGAGTGGCTGGAACTTTAGGAGCTTCTGATGTAACTAGATTTCATAATCCTAAAATTGATTTAGTTTTAGATATGCTAGGACTTACTGGAAATGTTGGAGATTTTATTAAATTTGGAATATCTACATACAATGACAAAAAATAAATAGCCTTTATATAATTATAATACTTGGAGTAAGTGGTTGTCTCAAGCCTGGAATAATCAAGATTTATCTAAAGACCATTACGATTATAGAAAATACTATAATGACCAACCTATAGTAGCTTGGTTATAGTTAAATAGTATTCTAGCACATAAATGGAATAAACATATTCCTACTGGGCATTTTCCTGATAAAGGAGCTTCAGGAACTTATAAAACTAAAACTCATCCAACTTATCCCGATTTAGGAGATAAATCTTGGAGTAAAGATAATAAGATATATTATTTAAGTAAAGATCAATATATAAAACCTAATGATGGAAAACCTTTAGATGATACTATGGACTATCTAGGTTCAGATTATGATTATAATAATGGTGGAACTAAAATAGTTTATGATGGGGCTAATGTTCTTCCTACATTATATGTTACTAAAACTAGAGGTAATGGATTTAATTTAAAACTTAATAAAAATAATAATGGATACATATACTTTGACAGAAAAGATTGAGGAATTACAAAGATTTTTAGATTTTGTAGATGAAAGAGATAAGTAGTTATGGGATAAATATTTAAAGAGATATGAAATGGATACCTAAATATTAGAAAACAGGTAAATTAAATTTTAAAACAACTGGATTACAATGGTAGCAATCTAAGTAGGATTAGGAAATAGCTAGAAATACTCAATCTAGAGGAATTCTTAATCCTACTAATTTAAAAAATAGATTATAGCCTGCCGCTAAAAATTTAAAAGCTAAATATAATAATTTATCAGTTAGAGAAAGATTAGCTTTAGCTAAAAAGAGTATGCCACATAGTGAAATAGTTACAGTAAAGGATTAGTAGGAAAATACTAAAACCAGTACTAATCCTCAAGTAGGAGCTATGTCAGGAGCTGATCCAGTAGGAGAATTTGTAGTAGGAACTGCTGTAGGAAATTTAGGATTAGGTTTAGGTAAAATGGGTCTTTCTAAAATGGGTCAGAATACAGTTTCACATTGGGCAAGAAATAGTTTACTTAATAAGACTGCTGGAAATTTAACTAAGAACATTGAAACTCCATTAATTGAATCTAAAGCAGTACCTTTAGAAGATGGTTTTGTTTACAGAACATTTACTCCTTCACATGGAGGATTTGTAAAAAACAATCGAATATATAATAGAAGCTATGGAATAGGAGATGTAAAAGTTCAGAATGGAAAATACTATTCTGTCAGATAGGCACATTTTAATAATCCTGATAAATTATGGTGGGATAAATTTGGACATAACAGAGGACAAGTAGTATAGGTAACTAAAGAATCTAACACATAGTCTTTATAGGATGCAGCTAATAACGGATTTAGTTTAGATTGGGGTTACTTTGGAAAAGGGTATAGATTATCAGATCCTATAAAAACTAATGAAGTTATAAATTATAAATTAGATCCTATAACTAATACTATGGTTCCTAGTATACCAGGTAAAATTATAAATAATAAACAAACTCCTTCTGAAATATTAAATACCTCAGCGGAGGATAATCCTATTATGCAGTTATCTTATTATAAACCTACTAGAAAAGCTTGGAGTACTGGAAAAGCTGAGGGAAATAAAGCTACTTCTTATTTCTTTAAACAATAGCCTAATCAAAGATTTGAACTAGTAAAGGATGTTGAACCTAATAATTATTCAGTTCATTTTAAAACAGATAGAAATGGTCTAAGTTATGGTAATAAAATGTAGCTATTTGCTAAGGTAGCAGATGAAGTACCCGAAGGTGCTAATCTCTCTACTTGGGGTTCTATATCTAAAGGAGGTATTCATGGTATAAATAGATTTGGTAAAGACTTTGGATTTATTTAGAATGGAACTAGACAACTTACTATGAAAGGAACTAAAGAACCTGTTAATATTCCAATATTTTAGAAACCTTTGTCTAGTTCCTTAAAATAAATTATTTAAAGAATGAAATAGTTTTTAATTAATCTAATAACAGCACATACTGGAATAAGTAGTAAAAGAGTATGTGGAATATTAGGATGGATAGTAAGTTTAATTATTCTAATATACTGTTCTATTAATTAGTTACAAGCACCAGATATGATAGATACAGTTTTATATTGTTGTATGGGATTACTAGGTATAGATAGTATAACTAGTATATGGAAAAATAAAGTATAAATATGCCAATAGTAGATGAAAGTAAACAAAATAAAGGAGTAAATAATAATACTCAAAATAAATAGATGGCTATAAATATGGAGTATTATAATAGACTAAGTCATCCTAGATTTAAATCTCCATATTTTGGTGCTAAATATTAGTAGAGAGTTATTCCAGTTAGAACTTTAAATGGAGTACGAGACGTATTTGTAGATAATAGAGGGGATATAAAATAGGGAGGACATACTCATTCTAAATTATATAATTATAGTAATAAGAATAGAACCCATCCTATAAAAGGAGCTTATGCTAGAGAAGTAGATAGTTGGAATAATAATACTAGCTCTATTAAAGCACTAGTTAATTCAGGAATAGGTTATGCTTTAGCTCCAGTTGCTTAGGCAATGTATGATTATACTAAAGGTGCTTTAGATATATCTAAGAATCCAACTAAAGCTAGTAATTATTTAGTAATGCTTCCTGCAATAGGATATGCTATGAAAGCTCCTTTAAAACGCGGAATAGAAGTAGCTATGAGAACTTCTAATGATGCTAATCCTATAGAAGATATAGTATATAATATGCATAAAGCAACTCCTAAAAAGCACACTGGAATATTGTCCTATATATCGACTGGTATAGGATACAATACTTATGCTCCTGAAGCATATACTGGATTTTAGAAAGCTGCTAAAGGTAATGATATGATTGATGCTTATTTATATAATAAAACTATAAATCCTTCTTATGGAGTAAAGAAAATAAATATAGATTATGGTCCACATGAAAATTATATAAGAAAGATATACCCATATAAAAATATTCCTGTATATGAAAATACTGAAACTTTAGATTTCTTTACTAAAAAACCTATGTAGAAAGCTTCTAATATAACTAATAAAACTCCTTGGAAAGGTGCTAATAATAATTTAGACTTTGGAGATAATGGAGTTGATGCTGCTGGACATTTAGTTTAGGAAGGAATATCTAATGGTAAAAAAGTATATAGAGCACAAGATATTTAGAAGTTTAATCCTGATGAGTATAAGTAGAAATGGAGTTCATATGATTTAGACAGCAAAGCTGTATTAGGATTAAAAATATTAGATAAGTTAGGAACTCCAGTAATAATAAGAACACCATGGCTGCATAGATAAAAGATAATAATTATAAATAGTCCTGGGGAGGAATAAATTTATTTAATTCTAAAGACAATGGCGCCTCAGTAAAATCTTTATATTAGAATCTTCAAAATCTTTAGAAGAGAACTCAAAAATTATAGAGACCTTAGGTAGAAGTCGTACCTCAGCATATTGAATAGAATAATAGTACTAAAGTAAAAACATTTTATGCTCCTATATATAGGAAAGATAGATTAGTAAATACTGGAGGAACTAATAAATAGGAAGTAAACTAGGGTTTTAATAATGCACACAAAATAAATATTAATAAAGTGCGAAATGCTGCTGAGTTAGCGTCTTCAATATCTTCGGGAAGTAAAGTACTAGCTAAAATTGCTAGAGATAAGGCTGAAGCTAATTATCGTAGTACTTATAAAGTATCTCCTAATATATAGTCTGATAGATCAGTAGATTATAATCCAGAAGACCCATTCTTAAAAGACTTAGAAACTGGATAGTATTTAAAAGATAGTAATGGAAATCTTGTAAATAATCCTTAGTGGGATGCTCCTTTAGGTTATAAATTATTAAAATCTGTACATGATATAAATACTGGTACTTCTATGGTACTTAGTATGTTACCTAGTGCTACTGCTAGAGGTATAGGTAATGCTATGTTTATAGGATAGAATCTTGCTGACATACATCACGATATTAAAGATAAAAACTATACAAGTGCTGGGTTAAATACTGCTTTTACTTTTGCTCCTTATGGTATTAATAGAATTTATAAATCTTGGAAACCTGCTAAAAGATTTTCTGATATAATTAATAAAAAATATACTTATAGTAGTATAAGTAACGCTAGAAGTGCATCTAAAGAAGCTTATGAATAGTAGCTACAAAATAAAATGTCTGATTTAGAGGCGACTTATCCTAAGGCTCTATCTGAATATAGAATTATAAAATATACTAGAACTCATAATCCTAGAATTGATTGGGAAGCTACTGCTAAAAGTGGAAAACAATGGCATGCTGACTATGCTGCAAATTTAAAGACACTTAAAGATCCTAGTGTAACTATTAATTTAAATGGGCAAGAAGTAACTATTCGTCCAAAAGTGAATTATGAAACTGGTAAAGTTACTTCAAATACTCCGGAATTAGGCTAGTATTTAAAAGACTTAGAAACTACTTTAAATGGAAGTGCCCTTATTGGAGGTTCTACAAGATTATATGGTTCTGGAATTATTAACGGAGTACCTCATGATTTAGAGTTATTAACAACTAAATCTAGATTAAGAGCAGTTTAGAAAAGTATTGGTAAAGAAGGATCTCAATATGGACCATCTAATGGTTTTAAATAGTCTTTAGAAGGTGATAACAAAGTATTTAACTCTGATGGTAATCATGTAATTGATGTTTAGACTATTGGAGAAGATGCTAAAGGATATGCTACAGGATAGTTAGCTCATAATTATTATTCTAGATTATACCCATAGAAATATAAATAGTTATAGAAATAGTGGGAATCACTAGGTAATGCAGCTATATAGAAAGGTCAAGTATTTAATACTACAGAATAGGCTCTACCTATAAAAGCTGAAGAATTATATACCCAATTATAGAAACATCCTAGAATATATGATTTAATGGTAGCTATGGATAACTATAATGGTTTTAAAGCTAAACAAGTAGGCAGACAAGCTCAAATGTTTAGTAGCCCATGGTTAACTAATAGAATCTAGAAAATGAACACTGATACTGTTACTAATGGTTGGACTAGACTTAAATTAACTCCTTAGGAAATTTAGGAAGCTAGAACTATGTGGAATATTCCATAGGTTTATAGTGACGATGCTGTAGAATCTATAGTTAATTAGAATTTAATAGCAGATAATATGGGAATAAGAACAGCATTCTGGTCTTCTAAATTTACTCCAAAATGGAATATTACTACAGAAAATAATGCTCTTCGTTCCGTAGTAGCCCCATTTAATGGATAGGCTTCAGGAATTGGAGGTAATTAGTTATTAAATTCTTCAAGAGGAGGCTTGGGAGGAGATGTTACGGCGATATTAAATAATAGAGTTGGTATTAATTCTTTTTAGGATTATGTGAATTCTATAAAAAATAGATTATAGAGAACAGACCCAAATTATTATTTATTTGATGATATTAATAGGAAAGTAGCTTAGGGTACTTTATCTATAGAAGAAGGTACCAAATAGACTACAGAGTTAGCTAAAAAATTAAATATAAATGGATATTATGGAGAGGCATATAATGAAGGTAAATATTTTGGTGCTTTGTAGTAGCCTACTATCGGATTAAAAAGTTACTCTTCAGGATCTTAGTCAGGAGCTACTAATATGTTAGAAATAGGTTCAAATCCTAGATTTGATTTTAGAGATTATACAAGCATGGGATTCCCTGAATATCAAGTTATTAACTCTTATACTGCTCCTATGAGATGGGGTAAATATGTAAAGTATAGTGGATTTGGACCTAAAGTAAAATAGACTACAGAATATAGTCCTCTTAATAATTATGTCTATTTTTCTAATCCTCAGTATGATTATACTAAAGCTTATTATAAATATCCTTAGTATAGAAAATGGAATAAAAAACTTTAGGAAAGTCGTACACATGATTGGCAAACTGATTTTTCTGTAATACCACAAAGAAAAGTTGATAATATTTAGTATTAGTGGAATAAATATGTCACTCCTATAGGAGTAAGTACAGGTACTATTGGAGGTCTTATAGATATATATAACAATATGAATACTTATAATAGAAATAATCCATATTACCGTAGATAGATTAATTAGTACTATGGAAATTAAATCATAATAGCCGAAGTTTCTCAAATGAGAAGCCTCGGCTATTTTTTTAAAATTAATAAATATCCATCCCCAAATATTTATTAATAAGTAACAGATAATTCATTTAACTTATCACAAAAATCAAGAGTTAATTGATTATCTTGTAAATCATTATCTTCTATAGTATCAATAATCTACTGTACTTCATTAAGTACTTTGTTCATTTTAGACTTTAAGTCTTTTAATTCTTTGTTAGTCATTAATCAATTTTTATATAACCATTAACATCTAGATTATCATATATAGAAGTCATTGTATATCCTGTAATTGGATTTCTATAATGATATTTTTTAATTTCAATATCTTCTTCTGAATTAGAATTTATATTTCGGTTGTCTTTAATCCATTGGTCTAAATCAGCTTCTGTTCCATTCTCTAATTGAAATAGAATCTTAGGTTCTGATTTTAATCGTTTTAATTTTTTAGTAAGATTAGTTGTTTTTAAAATCTTACCATTTAATTCATAAATTGCTGCTATCATGTTCTCCCACAAGGATTCGAACCCTGACTAAAAGATTTCATTTTAACACCTCTGTAGAGGATTAGACTATCACATCCAGTCCTAAGACCAGTCTCTTTATTTAGTCGTTCACGCTGTATTTAAACTTGCGCCCTGTCACTTTATACTAAGTATATACGCTTCCAAGTCAATTAAAAGAGATTCTACTTAAAGATTATGGATTATCCTTTAAGCATCCAATATTTCAAAGTAATAGTTTTTCCAAAGAATGCCAATATTTCTATTTAGAGTTGCTCTACAAGTTTTCATTAATTTAGTAGTTACTAAATTATTATCCATTAACCATTGACAACATTCCGCTATACATCCAAATCTTCTTATTTCATTATGAGAAGAGTCATATTGTATAACATACTTTTGATTTTGTTTAGTTAATCCAGCTTCTGATAAAACTTGTTTTACTGCTTTAGGATTTAAATTATATTTATCAGCAACTTTCTTTTGATTTTTTAATTCTATATAAGAACTAATAATTAAATTCTTTAATTCATCAGAAAGTTCGTATTTAGATTCTACTTTTTGTTTATTTTTAGCACCATAAGTAGTGGTTTGACTATGACAATTAGGACACAAAAATCTTAGATTTTCTATTCTATTATCATTATTTACACCATTAATATGGTCTAATTCTAAAGATAAAGTCTTACCTTGCCATTCTGTAATTCCACATATTGCACATGTATAAGGAAGTAATTTGTTTCTTAATATATAGCTTCTTAATATATTACGTGCGTGTTTTGAATTTTCACATAATAATTTAGAAGCATCTATTTCTTTCTTTTCATTACAGTCGGCTATAGCTGATTTGCCTCTAAAATCTTTACCTGATAAATTTAAATCTTGCATTCTTTGTTTAACTTGTGAATATCCCCAACTGTTTCCAACAGTAGTATATCCAAGTTTAAATAAAACTTCTGAGATATTCAGACTTGACTTAACTAAGTCTGAAAACTCTTTATCCGTAAGTTTATAAATTTTATTTTCCATACTTTAAAATTTTTAAGAGTCTTCTGTGCTAACCATTACACCATAGGAGAATATTATCTTTATAGATAACTATTAATACTAAAAGGATTTTCAGTAGAAGTAGTTTTATTGTCTATTGAAATAAGCCCATTATGTGGTATACCTTTTAAAATCATATTATCTATAGGTCCATTAATAATATTTACTAGTTCTATTAATTGAGATACTGTAAGATTAGGAACTATTTTATTAATTTTTTGTAATGTTTCTATCATTTAAAAAATCCACTATATGTTTAAATTCTTGTTTATATTTTTTATATTTAGAATTATCTAAATTAGAAGAAAAATCTTCTAAAGATATATCTGAAATAATTCCAAATATTAGACAAGCATTATTAAATGTTTCATCATCTAATTTACTACAATATTCTTCAAATTCATCTACCTGTTTAGTCATAGTTATATGAATTACATTATCAATAACCTATAAATTTATATTATACTAATCAGGAAGGTCTTTAATACTCTGTATTAGTTGTTCTTTATTCATTTAATATTTCTTTTTGATTACACGAGTAATATAGTCGAGGTATGGGATATTAAAAGTTAATTTTTGTAAAAGTTAATATTCTAAGATTTTTAAATTAAAATTTTAAAATTTTTTTAGGGAAGATTTTATATAGCCCCCTGGGGTTTAAAAAATAGGGATTTTTGTAAGTAAGTAAGGATGATGTGGGATTTTAAAAATTAATTTTTATTATGTGGGAGGGAGTAGACTGCCCCTTAGAGCCCCCCACATATTTGGAGTAAAAACCAAACAAAAAATTATTAACAATTTAAAAAGTTAAAGATTATGAAAATTTCAGTCGGTAAAAATGGTCAGGTGAACCATTCAGCTATGTCTGCTTCACAGATTGAGGCAGCTCTCAACAAGAGTGCTAACATCGTATTGTCACTTGGTGACAATGTTCAGTTGGACGCTAATGAGCGTACCATACCAGCCAACATGATGACTGGTACACCAGCGCAGTCTGTTGTCGTCTTAACAGCAACAGGCATCACTATTGATGGACTCGATGGTGAAAGAACGGTAAATATGACAAGAATTTTGTCACAGGCTTGTCCAGGTTGTAATGACTTGCAAGCATGTGCCAAGTACTTGGAGGATAAGGGTATATCTACTATCACAGTGGATATTGAAACCCTTACAAATTATGGAAACGCTAAGCGTTTCTCTAATATCCGCTTGTCCTAACCAAAAGGGGAGAGAGTAATCTCTCTCCTTTAAAATTTTTTTATAAATTTCTTTGTATTTTTTTGTATGTTCAAAACTATAAAAGGAGTTTATGGAAAAAATAGACTTGTTGACTTAGAAACTTTGGAATTCTACAATGTTCAACTTCCGACACAAATTGTTGGAATTTTTATGTTGCTCATTGAGAATGATAAAGTTATTGTGGTCAAATATGCAATTTGGAGAAAAGAATGGAGTTGGTGGGGGATAAGTTGGGAATGGATAAGGAAGATTAGTTGTTTATATGGATTGGTATGAGTTTGTGCGCGCACGAACCCCCATCCACCAACCAAACCTTTCCTCAATTTCCCAATCTCTCCCACTAAAACCAACTTATATATCACTCCAAAGATCATCCTCACATCGAACAATTTATAAGAATTTTATACAATAATATTTTTATTCTTTGTAAGATGTTTTACTAAAAATAACAAAACAAAACAAAACACAAACAAAATTAAAGGTTTTTATTCTATAAGGTTGAAATCCCTGTCTAAAGTTTACTTTAGACGAAATCCTATAACGCAAAGCATACCTCAACGTGGTTTATAGGTCTTAAAACTAAAGTGCTTAAATTAAATTAGATTATTAACTCTTTAACATTTAAAATTATGAAAGTAGTTATCAAAGAGAGTACTATCAAGGAACGCAGCCTACATTACAACTTTTGCTAAACCAGTAAAAGAGTTTAGAGGTTACACTTTGAAAGTTACTGGCAAATATAACAATCGTACAGGCGAATTTGAAAAATAAATCAAGCTTCCACATTTCTATCAAGACTCCTGAACATGAGTATAAACTGTTCACTTTTACATAAATAACACATTAACAAAAAACAAAAAAAATGAAAAAGATTTTATTTAAGTCAGAGGAACTTATTATTGTAGTAGACTCTGAATCAAAAGTAGTGTACGGAAACGTTTCGAGGAATGCAGCCTTAGAGTATCTTACTCCAAAGAATGCTATTGATTTCGCACGTTTACAAATGCTGTGTATACTTATTCTCTCAAGTAAGTATGTAGTAGCTAGAGAGATTAAAGTCACTACTAAAGTAGAAGTAACTGTCGCCTTCAGTAGTTAAGACTGCTGAAGATGCACTTCGTATAGCCGATAAATTCGGTCTTAAGGCAGAAGTGCAAAGAGAGCTTGATAATGGCGCTACGCCACTAGAAGCTCTTAAAGAGTGGGACATTCTATGATTGTTTTAGTCCATCCGAGTCCTGAGTAAGACTTTAAACTGCTCACTTTTAGTTAAAAATAAAAACTTTACAGAATCTTTGTAATCTCTACTATTCTTTTAGGGATTGTAGCATTGTTATTTACAATAGTCAGAAAATTCTAACTTACGTAATGTAGTCTGATTGATGAAAGTATGTGTTAGCATTAGACGGACCATATAATATGTTATTGCAGGTACATCTGCGAGAGATAAAAATTAAGATTGGCGTAACCCAATCGTAAATCTCATAATTATGCAATTCAACTCTTAGTAAAAGCTACTAATATTCCATATTCAGTAGAATTAGCTAAGATCTCATAATTAACTCAGCGTAAAATGTGTTATGCGGTATTTAAACTTGTAAACAATTTAACGAATGAAGAAATACAACATTTGGAATAAAATTTTCCATAAAGGCGAATTAAACAAGAATGTTGCAGATTACAGACTCCAACAAGGTCTTGTTAATAGTTATGAGTGTTGGCTTACTAAAATTGGTAATGCCAATACTCTATCTGAGTGTATGATACTCCATAAACGTATTTGGCGTAAAGGTTTTCGTAATGCTAATCTTGGTCCAGATAAATATGGAATGTTTAGAACTAAAGATATAAACCTTATGACAATAAATGAGGTTTATATTGGAGGAATCTATGGTCTTAATACTTTAACCATTGCACAATGGGAAGACTGTAAAGAAGAACAGTATGATTCTGAACAAACTTGTTATAGCATTATTTTGTGTGCTTATAAAAGATTGTTAAAATCTAATATTATAGCACTTGCAGATAATGCTAAGTTATTAGTAGCAGAATACCAACAAAACAATTATAAGTTATGATATTCTTACAAAATATTATTTTAATTATCCTACTTGTAGGAATGGGTAAAATAGCATATGATGATTTTAAAGAAATGAACTCATGATAAATGTAATGCAGAATGAAAAGGAATATACAATTTCTGTATCTATTCCTTTTAAGAAAGTAGCATTCTCTGAAACTCCATCAAAAAGAGATTTCAAAGAATTTGCTGAGAAAGTGTTTGAAGCTTATACTGAAGTTATAGTACAAGCTTTAAAAGACCGAATGAAAGCTTGTGCTAGTAATCTTATTAAGCACTCGGATAGTATAAAGTATTGTGATGATAAATACATTACATATACTAGAAAGTCTGGAGGAGAACATACATTCTCTTTTAATGCTTATGAGACTATGCGAGGACTAGTTAAAAAAGTCCAGCAGTATAAGTTGGGCGAGTTGACTAAGTCTGAACTTAAACAGATTGCTAAAGCTCTTTATTGGGTTGAGGATAAATCAGATATTGGAAAATATACATTCCAGGATTTAATTGATGTAATCGATGAATACAGAGAATTTAAATAAGAAAATTGTAACAGGTTGTGAGAGTCTTGCAGGTAAGGCTCTCACAATAGATCGTGATACTAGAACTTACCACATTGGTGATAGAGTAATTCCATTTTCTTCTTGTGTTATCAAGGAAGGTAGTATTTATTACTTAGCACCTATATGTAAAGTTCTTGTTGATATGGGCTTTAGAGGTGTAACAGATTTTACCTCTAATACAGTTACTTGTACTAGTTTTGATAATTGTAATCGCAATATTAAAACTGTAGGACTTGTAACTATTGATGATAGAGTATTTATTAAGATTACTCTTAATTCAGAGTTCCCAATATACGAAGGTTACGAATCTTTAAGAAGTATAGTTTAAAAGAATGAAGATAATCTCTGCACTCTAGTACTATAGAGTATAAATAAATAGTTGGCATCTTGGAAAGAAAATTGGTTAATCATAAGACAAGACTTATGTATTTTTAAAATAAAATAGTTATCAACAATATACAGTTTAGATCATTTTCGCTAGTTCGGTCTGTGATAGATAGGGCTAGTTACTTTAGTAATCTATTATGTTCATAAGCACTATAGATTACAAAGACAAATATTAGAGTTCAGTCTGTGATAGATAGGTAAACCTACATCCTGCATATCCAAAGTAGCAGACTCTTAAATGAGAAAGGTGATGGCACATTATTAATAATTAAATAATTTAAAAAATGGAAACAAAAGACATTATTAAGATTACAGCATTAGTCTTTTCTAAAAAGAAAACTATTGCACAAGTAAGTAAAGAGTACAAAGCTATTCATGGTAAAGAACTCCCAATTAAAAGTGACTTAGAAACATTACAAGCACAATTATCTTTGGGAGGGATTTATCAATGGTAAAAATGGATCACAATACGTTGGGAGAATTAGTAATAATGCTTTCAGCACAAATTGATGCAGAGTACAATATTTCTAAAACTGCACATTCCAACTATGCTAATGCTTTTAGTAAGAAATATCAATATCTTAATAATACATTAAGAACTATTTCTGGAGAAAGTGTGAAAGGAGGAACGTTTGCAGTATATATTAGAAATCCTTTACTAGTATTATCGGGACTAATTATGGATAAGTACAAGAAAATATTATTTACAGATATAAAAGGTAACACTTTTATTGTAAATAATGTTAAATGGCTTTACCAATATATGAGTTTTAAAAACATTAATACAGAACCAAGAATATATGGATAAAGGTTTAATAGGAATTGCTATACTCGCTTTTATTCTATGCGTGATTTGGACTATTGCTGGTCATAATAGAATAATAAAACAAATAAAACTTGATCAGTTAAGAGATATAAAAAGTAATATAAACAATGCTTTAAGTCTCTGCGATTGTTTGTATATACATATTAATATGTATAGTAAAGGATTTACTAGAGGTAAATCTTTAACATCTGATGGAATACTATTTCTATTAGATAAATTATCATCTAAAACTGTACTGTTCAAAGAAGGAACTTTAGAATATATCGAAGGTCATTATGAAGCTGATTCTGAAACTTATAAAACAGCATTAGCTACATATAAATCTAGATTAATTTCTGAAGTTAATCTTGAACTAGATAAATATAACTATTAATTTTAAAAATTATGGAATTATTATTTAATGTTAAACAAAAAAATGTTGTAGCTAAGATTGGTGAAGACTACTTCTTTCTTAGCAAAAAGCCAAAGAAACTAAAGTTTGCTGATGAAAAGCATAAGACTTTAGTCTTAAAGCATTTTAAATCTCTGAAACCAACTATTGAAGAACATTCAGTTATTGATGAATCGTTAACTGTAGATGAGTGGAAAGATTTTCCAGTATGGTTAGAGAATGAATCTAATGGTGCTGAAGGAAATCTTGAGATTACTAAATTTACTTATGGCAATATTAAACTGTATGTAAATGGTGGATGTCTTTGTGGCAATGTTCCAGAATATGCTTTAAAAGGCATCATTGAATTATTCAAACAATCTAAAACGAAAGAAAATGCAGACAATTAAAAAAGTAAAGTACAGCATTGAGAGAGTTGGTAATAGTACGTTTTGTACTATGTCTTGTGATTTAAAGTACATAATGGATCACTTAGAAGGAGCTAATATAAAAGTTTCGAGTGCTAATACTTCGGTATTCCTAAAAATTGCAACTTCTAAAGAAAGAAAGATTTTCATTAAAAACCTTGCTTCTTGGGGACTTACTGTTAATAATTCTACTGTAACAATCGTTTCTAAAATTACTTTAAGTAAAAATGATAAGGACGACCAAGTAGTAGCTAATCGAATTGTAAGAGATAAAGCTATGCACACTATGTGTAAAGTTATTGCAAATGCTTTAAACCAGGCTTTAGATTCTACTTATAATAGACTAGCTAAAGTAAACAATATTATTAGTAAGTTAAATCACATTGCTTATTATTCAAAATATGGCGATGATACTACAGAGTGTGCTCCTGAGAATTGTACAAATATAAAAGAAGGACCTATAGATATGGTTGCTATACTATAAGACTGTCTTTGTATTATATTAAAGTTTAAAATTTGTAAAATACGATGATTTAAACTATAAAATTTGAAATTAACAAATTTTTACTTTTACAATGGATATTTGAAACTATAGTAGAGTGTTGTTGAGAAACAATGCTCTATATATTAATAACTTTATAAAAATTATAATTATGAAAGTTTTAAGAAAGATATATAATGTTATTAACAATAGCATTCAGTCTCGTGTAGTCAATTCTGAAGAAGAGGCTAACAAATACATTATTTCACTCAATAGAACTTTAGAAAATAAAGTATCTCTTGAGACAGTAAATAATAAACAGATAGAAGCCATTAAAATTAATGGTAAATGGTGTATATCTGAAACTGAAATAATAGAGTAATTCTGTAAAGTTCATATATATTGTTGGCAACTAGCAGACAATTAGTTGCATTTGGTCCTATAACTCAACTGGATTAGAGTACGAATCTTCTAAATTCGATGTTATGCGTTCGAGCCGCATTAGGACCACACATGCGGAGGCTAGAGCACCTCGCTTTCCACAATTCATAGAGAGGTTATATTGGTTCGAATCCTTTACTCCGTACTAATATTAAAAAGATTAAGTAATATGAAAAAGATTATTTTATTAATGAGTTTTATTGTATTAACTACAATAGCTCATGCGTTTAATTATGGTTCTATCACTATTTATCAAGATGGTGAATGGAGTGCCCCATTTTACATTAAAACTTCAGTAGTTTATAATGAATCTAGAAAAACTATTACTTTTAGTAACAATAAATGGGGTAAGATGGTATTAAAAATATATTCTTCTGAAATGAAGGATGGAGTAGAAATCCATAACTGTGGAGAGGTTAATACAGGAAGACGTTATGTTGTCTTTATTACAGTAAGAAATAACATTCCTTATATAACTCTTAGCACTTCCGCAGATACCATGTATTCATTTGGCTTTTAAGTTTCCATAATAATGTGTTAACGTTTTACTAGTTTTCGATATAAACTAGTACTTACGGTAGTAGCTCAGTGGCTAGAGCATCTCTTTTTATAATAGGTCATTTCGAGAAGGTCATTGGTTCGAATCCTTTCTACCGTACAAATTTAATTAATATATTGTTAATGTGTATAAATCCTAACTAATAAATCTATTAGTATAGGTAGGTGTTACCACTATTCTCCTTACAGAAATGTGGGCTATGCAAGGGTGCTTGAATGGTTAAAAGAAACTCCCCGATTTCTAAAGATGGGATATAATGTTGGTGCGAATCCAACCCCTTGCACAAAATAAGATTATAAATTAGCTCTCTAAGCTTTAAGGTGAAGCACGAACCTTTTAAGTTCGGGAAGACAGGTCAGTACTGTCAGGGAGCACTATTAATTTTTAAGTTATTAAAAGTATTATTCATTTTAAAGTTGTTAAAAGTATTCATTTGTAATACACTAGATTCTCGATCTGTGATAGATAGGCACTATCGTCTAGCTGGTTAAGACGCTACTTATTTAAAAGATATTATATTAAACTAAGTGGAAAGGCGATTTCGAGCATCGCTAGTGCTACCATTTCATTTTTTTATAAAACTAATACGATTAATGTTTGAAATATAAAGTTAGTGGACTTTATAACGTTAAAGAGTTGTTAGGCTTCTGGTCTGTGAAGATAGGAAGCTTTATGGAGAAATGACTGAGTGGCACCCTGCTAAGGTGTTAGTCATATTATGTGGCTCGAAGGTTCGAATCCTTCTTTCTCCGCTTTATTAGATATCTGGGATATTGGTGTAACGACAGCCACGTTGGGATTTGACCCCAAAAGAAGAGGTTTGACTCCTCTATATCCTTCTAATTTTAACAGGTGACTTACGGTGTGGGAACCGTCATCTACGAGGGGTTAGATTGGTGAATAGCTCGTACGGGAATAAGCCTAAGGAGTTCGAATCTCTACACCTGACAATTTAATAGGTACTAAACAACTCTCAGTGATTCTATTAAATAGCGTAATTACCTTAAAATTAATCATTTGGGTTAAAAAGAGAAAGAACGTTAGATAGCTGAGGACAATGGAATAGTTTAAATATAACCAGTGAAAATTGCCTATTATTTAAATAGATTATTAACACATTAATTATAGATAAATTATGACAAGACAAGATTATTTTATTAGTAAAACCAATTTAATAGCACAAATAGAAAGTGCTAAGAAATTTGGTTGTAAAAATGTACTCAAGTGTGCAAAATTAAACTTAGCTGAACTTGAAAAGAAGTATAAAGAAGAACATCTTTCTAATCCTCTGTTCAGTTACATGGTAACTGAGGAAGAAATGGATGAGCTTATTAGAAATGATGAAAAGCCTACATTTAAAATCAAAGTAACTTTTAAAAGTGGAGAAGCTTATGATTTAATGTTTTACCATGAACTTAAAAGTGGAGTTAAACATTCTGATGTTGTGAAATGGGCGATGAAAGGATTAATTAAAACTATTTATCATCCTGAAAATATTGTAGATGCTCGTTTTATTATGGGTTAAAAGATATGGAAATAAAAACAATACAAATTGACTCCGATACATTTTTAGTGTTTAAAGGACGAGAGTACAGACAGATAAACATAAATAACATTGTATGTATAAAAACATCTGGTAAATATAGTACTATAATAGATGTTCATGGCAATGGTATTATTGTATGTTGTTCATTAAAAAATATTTCACGTGTTTTATGTATTGATTTTATTCTTGCAACACAAGGATTTTTAATAAATCATAAATACATATCTGAAATAACTAGAAAGAATGATGAAAATAATACATATATCTTAAAGTTAAATGATGATGTCCATACAACTGTGGATATTTCATTACATGTAGCTACAAATATGTTAAAACAACTGTAATACCATAATAGTTTTTAAAGTTTATAAATAAATATTGTTGGCAACTAGCAGATAATTAGTTGCTATTTGGCTCAGTATCCGAATTGGTATAGGAGATGGTCTTAAACACCATTGGACATGTGTCCGTACGGGTTCGAGTCCCGTCTGAGCTACATAATTGATTATTTATTATGTTTTGAAAAATTAAAATCATTCATAATTACTGTGGATTTGTGAAAATTTATAAGTAATGTAAAATTTTCGTTTTGTAGAAGATTTTATCTTTCTTTTAAACTCATATTGCTTGTGAAAGTAGTATGAGTTTTTAAATAAGGCTATATAGCAATACTAGTATAAATAGAAATGTGTAGCTTAAAGCGGTAGAGCACTGACTAGGTAACCAGAGGTTGGCAGTTCGAGTCTGTCCGCATTTCCTTTTTCTATCATAAATTTTAATTTTTAAGTTATTAAAAATAAAAGAGTTTTGCTTGTGAAAGTAGAATTTTTTATCAAAATCAAAATGTGAAAACTTTAATAAGTCGGAGGACTTACAAAACTCAAAAAAGTGTGTCTTAGTGGCAGCTAGCAAGTAGGGAGGAGAGAATTAACGACTCTCAGACACATCTTCGGGCTTGTAGTTCAATCGGTTAAAACGGGAGACTCATAATCTCTTATTCTCGGTTCAATCCCGGGCGAGCCCACTATTTCTTTTATTATATTATTCTATTTTAAAGAGTCTAATTAGTTAATCTAGTTAGGCTCTTTTTGTTTAATTAAATAACACATTAACATATGGAAAAAATAAATAAAATTATTGATTCATTAAGTCCAGTAGAGCAACTTGTAATGTGTAATGCGTTACAAAAGAAGCTTAACAGAGGTCCTGAGTATACTATTAGGAAGAATGGAACTGGATATTCCATTAAACCTAATGATAAGTATGAGAATGCCAATCATGGAACTGTATGCAATCTTGTTTTTGAAACTCCTGAAATGGCTCGTTTAGCTTATGCTATTTATTTAAATACTCAAAACAACTTGGTAGATATAATAGATAATATTAAATACGTGTTTAGACTTCTTAATATTGATTCAGAATGGGCAAAGTAGTATTACAAGTAAATGACATCTTTTCCCAAGCGTGGAGAGGATGTCAGAAACCTATGTGGTTTAAAATAGATAGAACTAATAACAGAATAGAAGTAGAGTGTCATTCATTTGATGGTCTCAATGTATTTCCTGAAGTTTGGTCTTTAGATTCTACAGAAGCAGGATTTGAAATTGGTGACTATAAATTAGTTAAGTAATTATGTGTTGGATTGAAAATATAAAAAAGTTGGATTTACAAATTGCTAATAGAGACATTGAAGTATATAAAATAGTATCAGATGCTAGTAAGCAATTTTGTAAATCCCTTATTCAAGGGTTTATATATGAGGCTAATATAAGATATGAAATGGATGCTATGGAACTTGAAGAATCAAGTTTTGATAGTGCTTTTTGCCCTACTGATTTAATTTATATTACAAAGGCTTATCATAGTTATACTAAGATACGCTTTACACTCAAGAAACCTTATGACCCATGTTCAACACCTGAATACAAGGGAATCATTGCAGGTAGCCTATAAGGATTGATAATCCTTATTATGTAGCTACATTTGTAATTCCTAAGGGTTCTCAGTATGCTGTAAATTGGAAAGGCGAAATTGTTTCAAATCAAATTATTTATACAGGTAGATATTTAAAATTATAGACTATGTGTTGGATAGGTAAAGGTCCTGCTAAAATAGCAGAAAGAGATATTGTAGTGTATAAACTTGGATACATGCTTGAGACTTCTAAAGAATTTCTAAGTTTATATCAAAGTTATGGGTATTATCCAAAAGGATTAAATAAAGTGATTACTTTAGTTCCTATAACAGACGGAGTAAAATTACCTCAATTATTATCCTCTGATTTAGGAATAATTTACTCAGGTTATCATTCTTATAAAAGTATATCTCTACCTTTTAATAGGATGGGAATTTCTTCTAGATGTATCTTACTAGGTAATATTATGAAACGTATAAAGTTATATAATAATTATTATATAGGTACTTTCATTATACCTAAAGGTTCTGAATATTATGAAAATAAATGTGGAGAACTAGTTTCTTCTAATATTATTTACACAGGTAAATATTTAAAATTATGAAAAAAGCATTATTAATTATAGGATTATTATTAACTGTTACTCTAGTTAATAGTTATAACTATCCTACTAGAAGTGGCTCTAAAGCACCAGCTTATGAGTATAAAACATTAGAAATAATGTATGATTCTAAGAAACGCCCTCATAAGATAGTTATCTATAGTAGGCGGAGAGTAGGTATGGCGGCTGTTGATTTAGATGCAAATACATACAAATGATTATACTTAAAGTATTGTTAGGGATAGTTATGATTGTATTATATATAATACTTAGAGTAAAACTATTAAATGAAACTCGAACTATATATAAAGCAGGATATTTCGCTGTAGGATTAGGAGTCTTTGCTATGATTTGGGCTGTTCTTTGGGCACTAAAATTAGCTAATTAGTTAGTATGCTCCTTTTTATATTTAATACATTAACAAAATTAATTATGGATGAACAAGAATTTTTTAATAAAATTAAAGAATTGCAAAAGCAACGAGACCTATTAAAGAAGGACGTTACAGTTTTAGAGTGTAAAATTAATGAATTAAGAGATATACTAGAATTAAAATATATTAAAAAAGGATATTATACTAATAATCTTGGTTTATTCTGTAAAGTCTATGATATTAAAGGTGACAATATACATGTGTATGAATTAGATACTACAGATTTACTAAGTCTTACAAAGGAAACCTATTATTGGAGATCTTTTGAAGAGACATATTACAAGAAATGTACTAAAGAAGAGTATGATAAAGCTTTAGATTATATAGTTAAACATTTTAAAAGTTAAACATATGATACAAAAGAATTATGGAAAGAAAATTAGGTGAAATATTTACTTATAATGGTAAAATTTATCAGGTAGTAAAAGGTTTTTCATGTAAGGGTTGTGCTTTTATAAAGAATGGTTGTTGTGACTTAGTTAATGAACTTTTAGGTCCTTGTGATTATACTAAAAGAACTGATAAAACTAATGTAATATTTAAAGAAATAAATAATATGGAAATAAAGAATAATCAATTAACTATTGATATTCCTGAAGGAATGGAGATAGATTTAGAAAATAGTGATTTAGCTAAAGGTATAGTTAGATTTAAGCAGAGTACTATTACTTATGAAGATACCTTAAAGCTAGACAAGAATTGTAAGAGTATAATTATCAATGAAAGCAATGCCTCTAAGTTAGTTACTTTAAGTAGACTAATGAATATTGCTAAATATTATAATGGGGATTGGAAGCCAAACTAGAGTGATCAAAATGAATATAAATATTTTATTATATATAACGGCAATATCTATAAAGTAGATCATAATTGGACGACTATTTCTAATAACATCTATTTTAAAAATAAAAAAGATGCTCAAGCAGTAATAGATAATCCTAATTTTAGAGATATTCTTGATGCCATTTATAAAAATTGATTATGGAAACATTAGAAGAACTAAAAAATAAATATAAGAAATTACAAGAAGAAAAAAATAATCTCTATAATAAAATTACAGCATTAGAAAATCAAGATAAACTTTCTAAGTTTACTGTTGGTGAATGTTACTTAGATACAAGACAAGATAATTTAATAAAAATTGTTTCAATACAAGGTAATTACGTATATTATATATGTTTAGACAATTTCTCTATTTGCAGAGAAAATTCTTGTCTACTTTACATTCAAGGCTGGAAAAAGATTACATCAAAACAGTTTAAGAATGCTTATCTTGCTGTAATGAAAGATATTCAAGACCCAGACTTAGGAGATAGGATAGGATCTAATTGGAATACAGTTTATAACTCTATTGTAACTAGTGTTAATAGCTAATTATGAATACTAGATTATCAGATTTAGAGCAACTAGTTTCTGAGATAAAAAAATTTAGACCTGATTGTAAAGTGGCTATCGATTACTTGAATAAAGTAATAGATAAACTTAAATATGAAGATATAATATACAATATGTTTTATTAAAATTAAGTAGATTATGGAACAGAAACTTAATATAACAGAAATCTTGAAGAATAAACCAAGGGGTACTAAATTGTATTCTATGATTCATGGTAAATGTAGTTCTGAAGCAGTAACAGATGAAATTTTTAAAATAAACTTCTGTACTTCAAAATTTGGTTTAACACAATCTGGAGAATGTACCTTAATTAAATTTGGTAATATGTATGATGGCGGAGAATGTATTATCTTCCCATCTAAGGAAATGCGTGATTGGTCTAAGTTCCAATGGGAAAAAGGTGATGTACTGATAAGTAATGATGGTGGCACAGAGGTTATCTTTGACAAATGGTACGATGATACTTATACAAGTTTTTATTGTAAGCATTACCTTAACAGTGAAGATAAGAATAAAATCGTATATTACGAAGAATTCTTATGCACAACTGAAAGATATTCCCTTGAAGATAAGGATATTGCTCAGACCTACATTAACACCATAGAGAAGCATTTGGGTGGCAAGCTCAATCTTGAAACTTTGGAGATTGAAAAGCCTAAGTGCGAGTTTAAGCCATTCGATAAAGTATTGGGGCGAAATGCGAAAGATGATGTATGGGAAGCTGACCTCTTTTCTCATTATAGAGAAGAATCACAATATCCTTTTCGGTGTATCGGATTTAGTCGTAAGTATTGTATTCCTTACGAAGGTAATGAACATCTTCTAGGTACGACAGATAATTTTGAATAATACAACTTCCACGACACAGAATGAGCGAAAGTAAGTTAAGGCTTTATGCCCATATACCTTCTTAGCCCCAGAACAATACTGGTCGTGGAGGTCACTATAAAACTTAAAAATATGATAGACGATAAGAAAATAGAAACTGTTGCAAATGAATATAGTCAAGATAATTGTGGATATTCTTATAATATAAATAAACTTCTTGCTTTTAAGGCCGGTGCTAAGTGGGCTATCATATACTAAACTGATAGGAGAAATCGAATATAGTTTTATAACAGATGTTAATGATAGTATTAATTATTCAGATGCTATTAAAGAATACACATTTGCAGATGGAACTCCATTTGGTATAAGAGAAGAATAGTTATGAGCAAAACAGATTTACATTCATCATTGCTTTTTCTAATGATTAAACTGGAAGAGGCTAAAAGCAATTCAATGTCTGACAAAAACTTTGTTGCTGCATTAACAGATGTTCTCAGATATTTCCGTGATAATGGAGAATTAAAGAAAGCTTATGAAATCCAAAAGGATTCATTAACAAATATGGCTAATAGTCCTTGGGCGAAATTAGTAATTGGTATGTTCACTTCAAAAGTACAAGAAGATAAAGTTGATGTAGAGTTGCCTGACATTGATGCTCTAATAAAAGAAAATACTTCTGATGAGTTTATTGAAAGGAAAATCAACGATATTCTAGGTATTAAAGAAAAATGAACATGAATAATAACGATAATAACTTAGAAATCTTAGAAGAATTTACATACTCCATTCTCAAAGACCTAAAAAGTTTAGAACCAGATATATCTCAACTAGTAGATGGATATTTTTGGCATTTAGTAGTATAGAACTTAAAAAAATAAATGATATTCTATAGATTTGGTGAAATTCCAGAAGATGCATGTTCATCTATATGGAACAATAATAATGAAGTAATAGGTAAAGAAAAGGGTGTGTCTGTTTATGAAGCTCATAAAAATATAAATGGAACATACTCTCCTGTTCTTCCATTTCCAACAAATGAGATGGCATTTAATGATTTTATATATAATGTAAAATACTTTACTGACAATAAATATCTAGTAACTGGTGATTTGTTAGATGAAACTGGTACTGATGGCGAACCATTAATTAAAAATGTAAAAATATTAAAAAAATTATAGTTATGGAAACAGAAAATATAAATAACTATTCGGAAATGTCTATTGAGGACTTGGAAAAACTCAAAATAAAGTTTTTAAGTCAAAGAGACAATTTAGAGAATACTATAGGAGAAATAGTAAGTAACATAAGAGCTAAAAAGATACAAGTTAATAATTGCGCTCTTAGAGAACATCCTTACTATAAAGATAACACATCTTATCTAAAAGTAGTTATCAATGATGGTACTGGATATACTGTAACTAAAATCACTCCTGGTGGTAAATGTATAGGTATATACCAATTTAATGCAGATAATACTAACTTTTTAAAATATTATAAAATCTGCTCTCAATCTGAATGGGAAAGTGCCATAGATAGACTTAATATATGGCTTAAAGATGCTAGTTTAAAAATTAAAAAGTTATGATTAAAGCAACAGAAGCAAAGACTATATCTAGGTCTGCTGTATTAGACCCACATATATTAGATCAAATAAGCTTTGCTATAATTAAAGAAGCTAGTCAAGGTAATTATGCAGCTTGGATTGGTCCTATACTTCCGCCAACTAATATTGACAAATATTATGATTACCTTAAAGAGTTAGGATTTGAGATTAGTCTTCGTTATAAGGGTGAATATGGAGTTTATGTAGTTTGGTGTTAAAAATAAAAAAATAAAAAATATGAATAAACTTTGGATATTACCAACAATTTGTTTTATAATTGTTTTAGCTTGGTCAGTTCCTAGCTACTATTATCAGAAAGCAAAAATTCTGGAATTGCAAATAATTGTAGATAGACAGTCAAATGCTATTCAGCAACTTGAGAAGGAAAAGAATAATGCTGAAGTAACTATTCCACAGTATTTAGATAGCCTGCCTGGTGGTGATTAAGTATCTATAATATGGATGCAGATATTCAATTTGTAATTCTATTCTTTATTATAATAGGAATATTAATTGTTTCTATGACTTTTTATTGTATTATATAAGTTAATTGTTATGTATTTAGAAGGAGATAAATGGAAAAATTGGCACACTAAATGTTCTGATGCTGCCATTAAAGAGATCAAAAGTGAAGAAGATACTAAACTAAGTACTATATCAGTATCTAAATTACTTGAATATGCTCACACTGCACTACGTAATTGTGAGATTAATAATTTAGATCCTAATAAAGTTCCAGTATTTCTTACATTAGATCATAATAAGAACTTGTATTCTTATGTAGGATTATCTATATATAGTAGTAGTCAGTTAGGTACTTATGTAACTTTAGAGTCTTCAGATTATTATAAAATGTTCTATGTTGCTCCAGATTCTAAACCTGAAGTTGGGGAATATTGGAGAAGTAGAGGTGTAGGTTATGATTTGTCTGGTTTTGTAGTATCTAAACTATCTGGAGAACGTTTAACTAGATTAGTTAAATATGTATTAAATACAGATAAACCTCTGTCTCATCTAGATTATAGAGAATTTGAACCTGATTGGATTCAATTCAAGTTTCAAAAGGAAGAATTTAATTTGGAACTATTAGATAATCTCGCTAGAGAAAATGATGGTACAATTAATGAAAATATATTAAGACAATGTATGATTAATGATTCCGAAAAAGAGGCAGATTTATAATTTCTTTGATGACGGTAAATGTTCACCAAGCAGATTATATAAAGCTTATGTAAAGAAAGTAATTCCTTTTAATAAAGCTAATATACATCTAAAGATACATTTAGTAAATAGTGCTCTTGATTATGATTGGATATGGAATGGAGATACTGATTATTTCATAGGTTGTTATATTCCTAAATATGATAATCATCTTGTTTGGTTTGCAAGGACTAAATATGGTTCATGGTTTAGTATGGATATTCAATCTAATTGGCAAGGAGGATTGTTAGATGTCAATAGAGATGTTCAATTTAGTTTTTAACATTAATTAAGTTTTAAATTATGAGTAATGAAGATAAAATAGATCCAGATAATTACAATTATCTGCGTTAGTATATAATTCATAAAAGAGTTCTAACTTAGGACTCTTTTTAAATTGGGGCTAAACTAGTATTTGATTGTCTAGGAGATAAGAAACACAGCAAGACAGTTGGAAAGACAACAAAACAATAAATGCTAGAGTTATCAATATGACTCCTGCTTATCAGGCTGCCGCCTAATAAGTCGAGCAGCACTTGCTTAGGAACAGAAAGGTGCACTATTTTCCATTTCTTTATTAGTTCTCTGTATACTTTAGGAACAGAGTGGTGGAAGTTGACAATATATAAATCTTGTCAACCCTAACAGACAAGGACAGTCTTTAAAACCTATGCTGTAAGAACGTTTTGATGCAAATAGGCAAGACGACGGGGCAGTACCGTCTAGCTCCACTAGTTCATAGATTGTTTTTATTATTATTTGTTTTTAATCCCTGGGCTATTATTATAGTTCAGGGATTTTTGTTTAATTTTAACTGTTAATTATGGGAATTTTTAGTAATTTTTTAAAAGAAAACAAAAAAGAACAAAAGCCTTTAATAACTATAGATAAAGAATTATCTAAGTTAGCGGTAGATTTAGTAGTGGTTTCAGAAGGCACAGCATTAGTTCCTTTAAAATCTAATGATTTGTCTGGAGAATATGCCAGATTATGTGGATTAGGATTAGACAATAGTGCAAATGCCAAATTCTTAAAAGACAGAATGCGTGATATTGATGCATATAATAGAAATATTATAAAAGCTCGTGAGTTATTAAATTATATAAAGACTGTAAATGAGTTTTTAGGAGACTCTGTTATATTAGTTAGTAGACCTTCTTTTTATAAATTATGCCGTAAGTATGAATTATCTATTGGACGTCTTGAACAGTTTACTGGAGTTATACCTGATGATAATTTAAAAGAATTATCTGATATGGATAATTACTCTGGTTATGTAAAATTAGACACAAACAAAAATATGGTGAGAATTATAAAAATATATAACACCAGTGATAAGAGTGATTCTGATATTCGTAAATGCCTAGATTATAACTTTAATATTGTTCCAGGTCATGGTACTGTATATAATATGAACTATATTGAAGGGTTTGAAAATGAGAAATGGGCTGAAGCAGTAGGTTTAGATGTGCATTATATGCGTAGGGACGAAGTGTTTATAGCTTGTCCAAAATCAAATCTACAAGAGAAAGTAGTTATAGTTTCTCACCCTGTAGACCCAATAATATTTCAATATTGTCCTTTTGGAGTATTGATATATACTATGTGGGGAAAAGAAGCTGAAGATAAAGTATTTGAAGAATATAAAAAGTTAAGAGCTATAAAATAATTATGGAAGAATATATTAATAACTCTATTAAAATAATTGATGATATGTTACACAACATAGACATTCTTATAAATTTATTAAAGTAATTATTAAACATTTATTAAAATGGGTAAACAAATTTGGTTACAAGATGGCAATATTTTTAGTCAGGGCAGTGCTACAACAGTATCTCATCCTGAAGGATTACCGAAAGGTATTTATGAAGTAAAACTCTCAATGACTGGATTTTATTTAAGTAAAATCGCTGAGTCTTTTACGTTTGATTACAAACTGTATGGTCTAAACCAGAAATTTATTGATTATGTCTTAAAGACATATGAGAACACTACAGGAAATTTAGGTGTTCTGCTAGATGGAATCAAAGGAACTGGTAAAACAGTCACCGCAAAGGAATTTTGTAATCGTTTACAGCTTCCTGTAATCTTAGTACAATCAATGGGCAGTGATACTAATAGTAAATTAATAAAATATTTATCTACGTCTATTGATTTTGACTGTATCTTCTTCTTTGATGAATATGAGAAAGAATTTAAAAATTCTTCCGATGTTCTTTCTTTTATGGATGGTACTTATAACTCTATTTATCGTAAGGTATTTTTACTTACTACTAATGAGTTAAATGTAGACCCAAACCTTCTTGGTAGACCTTCTAGAATAAGATATAAAAAGTCTTTTAATAATCTTTCAGAAGAAGTTACTAGAGAAATTCTTAACGATATCTTGGAAGATAAAACTGCTATAGAAAAAGTTATAGAGTTAACTCATTCTATGAATATTATTACTATAGATTTAATTAAAGCTATAGCTACTGAAATTAATATTCATGGAGTAGAAGCTCTTCCTGATATTAAAGAGACCTTTAATATTGAGTTTTCTAGATTTTCTTATTTATATAGAGAAGTACAAGTTAGACATTGTGGCTTGAAATTTACTCCTGAAAATATAAATAATTTATTGAAAATTTATAATCAGTATAGAGAACTTAAAAAGAAAGATTGGGAAAATCGTTCTCACGAAGAAAAAGAATTCTGTAACGAATGGTCTTCTAAGTTCAGTGAAGATTATGGTTCTACTACTGAAGATAAAGAATTGAAATATCTAGAGACTGGAGACTATTTTGTAGATGATCGTATATTAATGGTAAATATTGCAGAAAAGTATGTAGTAACTATGACTGATTATGGATATATTAGAATATATTTAATTAATAGTTGCTATTCTACAAGTAAAGCTACAGGTCTTGTAAATTATAAATTATAAAAAAATAAATGCCCCCTTGTAATTAACATCAGTTAGTTCTTAGATATTTAATTTTTATTATTTAAACATTTACAAATTTATGGAACATTTAGTTCTTATTGGTGTTGTCGCAGTCGCTATTATTGTACTGCTTGTTATTATTGCTACAATGTATGTTAAAGCTCCTCCTTCGATGGCATACATTCTTTCAGGTTTTCGTAAGGAGCCACGAGTACTTATCGGTAATGGTGGAGTAAAAATTCCTGTACTTGAGCGATTGGATAAAGTATATCTTGGTCAAGTAACAGTTGATGTTAAGACTTCACAGCCAGTCCCTACTCATGATTTCTTGGATGTAATGGTAGATGCCGTATGTAAAGTTAGGGTAAAACCTGATACAGAAGGCACTAGACTTGCAGCTAAGAACTTCTTGAATATGAACTCTGTTCAGATTGCTGCTCAGGTAAAAGATTCTTTGGAAGGTAATATGCGTGAAGTAGTAGGCTCTCTTGACTTGATTAAAATTAACACTGATAGAGATGCATTCTCTGATGAAATTCAGAAGAAGGCAGCTCCTGATATGGCTAAGTTAGGTCTTGAGATTTTGTCTTGCAATATTCAGAATATTACTGATGAGAAGGGCTTGATCCGTGATTTGGGTGCTGATAATACAGCAGCTATTCAGAAGAATGCTAAAATTACCCGTGCTAATGCTGATAGAGATGTAGCTAAGGCTCAGGCTGAAGCTGACAATGAGGCTAATGAAGCACGAGTAAAAGCTGACACCATTATTGCTGAACGTAATAATGAGTTAGCTATTAAGAGAGCTGAACTGAAGAGATTGTCTGATATTAAGAAGGCTGAATCTGATGCTGCATATAAAATTCAGCAACAGGAGCAGCAGAAGACTATTAATATCAAGACTGTAGATGCTGATATTGAGAAGACTCGTATGGAACAGACTTTGTCTGAGGAGAAGATCAAGATTAAGCAGAATGAGTATCTTGCAGATGTAAATGCTAAGGCTGATGCTGATAAGTATCAGACAGAGATTGATGCTCAGGCTGCTTTGGAGAAGCAGAAGCGTGAAGCTGAGGCAGAAGCTTATAAAGCAGAGCAGGCTGCTAAGGCTGTAAAAGCTAAAGCTGAAGCTAATCGTTATTCTCAGGAACAGGAAGCAGCAGGTATTCGTGCTAAGGGTGAAGCTGAAGCATATGCTACTCAGCAGACTATGACTGCTGAGGCTGCAGGTATTAAAGCTAAGCTTTTAGCAGAAGCTGAAGGTGTTAAGGCTAAAGGTCTTGCAGAGGCTGAAGCTATGCAGAAGAAGGCTGAGGCTTACAGTAAGTATGGTCCAGCGGCTATAATTGATACTATCTCAGATCTTTATAAGGATGTTCTTCCTGATATGGCTAAGCATATTGCAGAGCCTATGAGTAAGATTGGTAGTATGACAGTTTATGGTACCAATGGTACTGAGGCTTCTGGTATTTCAGGTAATGTACCTGCTGTTATCAAACAAACTCGTGACATGGTAAAGGATGCCACAGGTGTAGATATGGCAGAAATTATGAAGGCTAACACTATTGAAGCTAAGGTTAACAAGAATGTTAACGTTAATGGCGACGTAGAGAACACCAACGTAAATGTGTAAACACTAAGTATCACAGAGGGAGGGAATAATCTCTCCCTCTTTTTCTAACTTTTAAAAATTTTATGGAATACTTAGATTTTAGAAATCTTGTTACAGAAGCATGTAATAAGATGATTAAAGAGAACAAGCATCTCTTTATTCTTGACACTCAAAAAGAATTTTTATGGATGGCTTATATGGAATCTTTCCCTGAAGGAGCCGTACGTCAAGAATTTAACTGTGTAAATTGTAAACATTTCATTACTCGCTATGGAGTATTAATCTCTGTGGATGAGAACTATAAAATACATTCTTACTGGGAGGATGTTCACGCTGAAGGAATGTTTGCTAAAGTTGTAGATAATATGTTACAAGTGCTTAAAAATACTAAAATTAGAAATGCATTTGTTACAGAAGAGACTACAATGGGTTGTAAATGTAATCAGCAGATACTACCTTCTAAAGAAATAATTACTTGGAACCATTTTTATGCTACTCCTACACGTAATTTAATTATGGATAAGTCTCAGACTCCAACATTCCGTGCAGGTGCTAAATCTTCACATGATGTATGGGTAAGAACTTTATCTGAAATTAATTATAATTCTGTACAAACAGTATTAGACTTAATTGCAGATGATAATCTTTATAGAGGTGACACTTATCTGCGTCAAGTGAGTGCTTTAAAGACTGCTCTTGATACAATAGAGAGTAAGCACTTGGAAGGTTTTGAATTAGATAATTATGCTTGGATATCTTCCTGTGTACTTCCTGATGCTGTAACACATATACTTAATAGTGCTATAGGTCAGCTTCTTAAAGATATAACTGATACTAACAATGTTGAAAGTTCAGTTAAGAAGTTTGAAGCTATGGTTGCTCCTTATAATTATAAGAGACCTAAAGGTATTATCACCAAAACCCAGGTAGAAAATGCTTATAAAACTGTAGTAGAACTTGGTTATGAAGATTCTTTAGAAAGACGTCATGCTAAAGTAGAAGATATATCTATTGAAGATGTTATCTTTGTAAATAGAGAAACTCGTAAGAGAATGTTAGGAGGATTTGATTCTCTTATGAATGAAACTTCTAATACTAGCAAAGCTGCTACAGATTTTGAGAAGACTGCTATTCCAACAACTATGGAAGAGTTCCTTAATAATATTGTTTCTAAGGCTAGTAAGCTTGAATTATTCTTTGACAATAAGTTAAATAATAATTTAGTAACTCTTACTGCTCCAGTCAATAAAGAAGCTCCTTCTATGTTTAAATGGACTAATGGTTTTGCTTGGGCATACAATGGTAATATCTCTGATGCTATTAAACAACGTGTAAAAGAAGTAGGAGGTAAGGTAGATGGCTATATGAGAATCTCTCTTCATTGGTATAATTACGATGATTTGGATTTACATATGATAAGTCCTTATGGACATGTCTGCTACAATAACAAATGTAACTTACTTGATGTAGATATGAATGCCTGTGGAGGTAGTGCCTTTGCAGAACGTGAGTTCCCTAAGAAGTTTTCCCGTGATGCTGTAGAAAATATCATTTTCTCAGGAATTCCTAAAGCAGGTACTTATAAAGTATTTATTAACAACTTTGAAAAAGTTGAAAATATTGATTTAGGATTTGAAGTAGAAGTAGAACTCAATGGAGTTGTTCATACTTATGTATATAACAAAGATATTCCTGATAAAAGTGATGTTTCAGTATTAGACTTTACTTCTAATGGACGTGAAGTTATCTTTACTAAGGAACATTTAAGTAGTACTACAGCATCTAAAGAAATTTGGGGAGTAAAGACTCAGAACTTCGTTGAAGTATCTGCTATATGCTTATCTCCAAATTACTGGGGAAATAATAAAGTAGGTGCTAAGCACTATTTCTTTATGTTAAAGGATTGTAAGAATCCAGATGCTGTTCGTGGATATTTTAATGAGTATCTTAAAGACGAACTCACTAAGAATCATAAGAGAGTATTTGAAGTATTAGCATCTAAAGCTTTAACTCCTTATGATGATAATCAGATGAGTGGTTTAGGATTTATAGCAACTTCTCGTAACCAAATTATGGTTAGAGTAGATTCAGGTAAAATTTATAAAGTAAACATTTAATAATTAACAACAATGTACAAAGAAGCATTACAGAAGAAATTACGTTTTAAGACAAACAAGGGTATGATTACTACAGAAGATTTGTTCGACTTATCTCTGCAGAATCTTAACACTTTAGCTATCATGCTGGATAAGAAGATTAGTGAGGCTCCTAAGAAGTCTTTCATTGAAGAGCTTCCAGCTGAAGAAAATGATGATGAACTTCGTTTCAGCATCGTAAAAGATGTAATTAATATTAAATTAAAGGCTCGTAAAGACAATATTAATAGAGCCCAGATTGATGCTCGTAACAAACGTATTGCTGAGCTTATCGCAAAGAAAGAGGACGAAGTTCTTGAGAATAAATCTATTGAAGAGCTTCGTGCTATGATTCAAAATTAAAATTTTTAAGATTTTATTTTTAGAAAAAAAATTCACAACTATAATAACATCAGTAATAAGGAATACTTATTGAACGTTGTGAAACGTGAATTATAGTCGTGATAATTAAAAGGAAACTCAATCTTTTGAGGGGACTCTATTTAGAGTCCCCTCTTTTAGTTTATTATGACTAGCAAATTTAAATTGTATGAAAGTATTGTCTTAGACAATATTAAATTTACAGTTACTAATATTAGTGTAATTCCACAATGTGCTCAATATATAGATAATAAATTTGTCTATTTATTTGATTTTAATTATTCTTTAAGTTATGGGGATTACAAGATAGAACTCACAGAAACAGAAATAAATAATTTAATTAAAAATAATAAAGTAAACAAAAATTAACTTTTTTAATTTTATAATTAAATTATATTTACATCACAAACGGGTTAGGACTGTTATAGTTACGAATTTCACGATTAACCTGATTCCCAGATGTATATATCTATAAATATACTGACTTTTTTGAAGATTTCAACATGAAATTGGAAGGGTCGTACTTACCTTAGTACACAGAACCGAGAATTGGGAAGTTCTCGGTTCATTTTTAAATTTTATTAAAATTATATTTTGAATAATAAAATTTAGATTTATAATAGTCATTACGATAAAAAAGAATAAAAAATGAAGAAATTACTTGTATTTAGTGTATTATTTACACTTTTGAGTTGTTCTACTGGTTCAAATAATTCAGTAAATTCAACTTCAAATGATTCTATTAATGTTGATACTACAGTAGTTGATACTACTGCTATTGATTCAACTGTGTGTCCTGATTAATCAGGACTTTCGTCTAGATAGCCAAGTGGTCAACGGCAGCAAGCTGTTAACTTGCCCCGAAAGGTTCCTAGGTTCGAATCCTAGTCTAGGCGCAATAAACATATGGAGTATTAAGCCCTGTTGGTAAGGGAACTAGACTGTCACTCTAGTAAAACTAAGGGTCCCTTATATTCCGCAAATAATGGAGAGCACCTAGTTGTTAACTGGGTGGTTGTTAGAGGTAGCGGTGGCAGCCTGATAGCTCAATGTATTATTAGAATATGGTCACGATAGTTTGCCCGTCTAATGCCATATTCGCCTTTATTCTAGCTTCAATAGCACAGTGGTAGTGCAGCTCACTTGTAATGAGCAGGTCGTGGGTCCGAATCCTACTTGAAGCTCTTTTTAATATCGCAGAGTGGAGAAGTTGGTCATCTCGCTTGGCTCATAACCAAGAGGTCGCACAAAGTGGTTCAAATCCCGCCTCTGCAACTCATAAAAAGAATTTATTGTCTAGTATGTGAAGTGGTCAAACACAACAAACTGTAAATTTGTCGCTATTTAGCTTCGGGAGTTCGAATCTCTCCTAGACAACTAATTAAAAAATAAATAATATGGAAAAAACTTTTAATTATCAATCTGACGCAAACTTTTATGATAAAAAGGATTTTATTATAGCTGTTTTAAAAAGAAAAATAAATAGTTTTAAAGAGTATGATGCTGAAAGAAAAAAACATTATGCTGGTTTAGAACAAAAAGTTGGAGAATTAGAGTCTTATATAGACGAATTAGAAAATGGACTTAGTATAGATTCTTTAAATAATAAGATTCAGTCTTTAGAAAATGAGATTGAGAAACAGAATCTTAAAATTAGAGAGTTAAGAGCTAAAGTTAATATATCTTTATTTGATGATACTAAATCTTTTAGAGAATTAGAATCTATGGCAAATAATTTGAAAGACTTTAATAGTATGAAATTGGCTATTAAAGATCTTAGAAAACAACTTAAAGATAATAAAAAAACTATATCTGATTTAATATATGAATTAACACAAGCAAAACTTAAAATAAAACAATTAACTGGAGAGTAATCTCCAATTTGGGGCGTCGGCTCAAGTGGTCAGCACCTGCTTTGCACGCAGGCATTCTTAGGAGTTCGAATCTCCTACGCTCCACTATTAAATTAAATATTTATGAAAATAACTATTGATACAGACAATCTAGAAACATTAAAGTATAAAACTGAAGATGTTCCTATTTTAATGAAAACTTTCCAACAATTAATAAATAAATTAATGTATGAAGTAATAGGGAATTATTATTCTGTAGACGATGTTCCTGAAGATGTCCCAAAATGGGTAAAAGAAGAACTATTTAATGTAGGAAAAACCTGTTATGTGGATGGGCATATGAATAAAGAATATATCTTTAAAGGTATTCAAGAAACATTTGAGGATTATTATTATATATTAGAAGATAATAATAAAAAAATTTCTTATTCTTCATGCGTTGGAAAGATATCTTATAAATAATGTAGGATTAGTGTAGCTGAAGGCGCACATCACACTTCCAATGTGTGGGTTTGATTCCCACATCCTACACCATAACAAAGCTCTAGAATACTAGTTACAGGAGCAACGTAACTTATAGGGTGCCTCTCAACGATGCATACTCGCCTATTAGGTGTCGTAGAACCTACGAACTGGAATGATTCGATGGTTTTTTGCATTCCTATAGAATCCTAAATAATAAAAATAGAGACCATAAGATTGTCTCTAACAGGGGTGATTTACCTGGGATTCTTAATTTTTTAAATTCTCCTCCTAGATATTTTATAAGTTAAACTTTAAATTTGATTTATTATGATGAAAATTTTAAAAAGAACTTTAAAAGCATTTAAGAAGGGTTGGATTTGGTATGCTAATCAATATTGTAGATTATACATGCCTCCAATTATTTAATCTTATTATTTAATTTGTAAGTACCAAAGGGGTACTTACTGATGTTGGGTCGGGCAATAAGCTCGACTTTTTTTGTTTGTATACATTTTTTAAAAATTTTATATATTATGGGAATAATTAATACATTTAAAACAACATTAGACAATATTAATGGTGCTACTTGGATTAATAACGTTAAAATAGAAGGAGCACAAACCATTAGTATTAATAATGGTAAAATTTATGTAGATGGAAAATTAAGAGAAGATCTTAGTGAACCATCTATTGAAATAAAAATAGAAGGTACTGTAAATAGTGTACACACTGGTAGTGGCAATGTTTCAATTACAGGTAATGTTACCGCTATTAGTACTTCTAGTGGTGATATAAATTGTAAAGACGTTAAAGGTGGGATACAAACAATGAGTGGTGATATATATTATAACTAAAAAGATTATTTATAATGAAAAGATTTAAATTTATATTAATATTATTATGTTTTTTATGTACTAAAAGTATTGCTCAAACTGTAACTCATGTAACTCTTACTTGTTATCAACCAGTAAAGAGTCAGTGTAATAATGAGCCATTAATTACAGCTGATGGTTCTAAAATTAATCTACATCATTTAAAACATAATAAAATTAAGTGGTGTGCTATATCTCGTGATTTACTTTATTTATTTCCAAAGAATAAACCTAAAAAAGTATTTATAGATGGATTTGGAATATATGAAGTTAGGGATGTCATGAATAAAAGACATAAGCATCGTATTGATATATTAATACATCCTAAAAATTCTAAGAGAATTAGTATTAAGAATGTAAAAATTAAAATTCTTAAATAAATTTTTTAATTATATAATGAACAGATGACATTAAAAGAAATTGTAGAAGCCTTTGATGGTAAGAAGAAAGGGACTAGTAAGTTTATCTTATTAGTCCCTATTTTTGTATTAGCATTACTAATATTTATTAATTTAAATGGTTAAGTATAAAAAGTGTGGAGCATTACGAATTAGAGTAGATGGTAATAAATGTATTGTAGTAAATCTTAAATTACCTTCTATCACTAGTCGTAGTACTTCGTATTTAGATTTTTTAAGAGAAACTATTTTAGATAGTAATAAGCAAGAGTTTAATAATGCTGTAGAAACAATCTGTACTAGGATTAAATCTTTATAGTATTATTCATCTTACTTATCATAACGCAGATGATTGTTAGTATAAAATTATTAGTATGATTAAATGTGTTTATTGATTTAACATTAGACAATGATAGTATTAATAGAAGATATTTAATAGCCGTAGATGATATTTCCTTAGTAGAAGAAGTTGGTGAAAGCTCTTATATTATGTTAAAGAGTGGAAACTGCTTATCTGTGAAGGAATCTATTGATTATGTAAAATCTTTATTAGACAATGTCAAATGAAAAAGTAAAAATTGATTTTGGATGTGGAACTTCACTTATTTCAGGGTCTTTCCTGATTTTATTGATAGCTAAAGTTCTCTCACATTCAGATATTTCATGGTTAGTTGTTTTTAGTCCACTCTTAATAGGAATAGGACTTGTAATTATATTATGTATTATAGGGTTAATTTTATATTATATACCTGATGGAAGATTTAACAGACATTATAAATGATTTAGACGATTATTGGAATGATCTAGAAGCAGATTATTGGAATTCTTTAGAAAAAGAAGGACTATGAATTCAGATACTGCTAAAATAAAAGCAAATAAAGCTTGGAAAACATTAATTGCAGAGTCTTCTTATCTATTAATGTCTAGTAGAGAGTTAGAAAAGTGTAAAAACTTTTTTATTCTAGGATATTATACAGCAATTATGGATTCTAACTTATGAATTATCAAAAAGCTAGTCAAGTATCTTTATTAGTAGAATTGGTTAAATCTTCTGAAATAGTGTCTAAAGAATATTCTGAAGCACGTATACCAGAAGATTTAATTTCTAATATAAAGATATTGTGTATGAAAGATAGTAGTTTTAGAAGAAGTTTCTATAGTATAATGCAGAAACTTGGAAAGAAATATTTAGATATTTATATAAATAAATTATCAGAGTTATGAACTTAGTTTGGCTAAAATTAATAAAGCGAATCTTAACTCATAAGTATTATGTTGCTAAATATTGTTTTCAAATAGGATTATATTGGCAAGGTATTACTCATGATTTATCTAAATTTAGTTTTACAGAATTCTCAAGAGCTATTAAGTACTGGGATGATAATATAAGTTCATTAGCAAATGAACGTAAAATATTAGGATATAGTCAAACATTCCTTCATCATAGAGGACGAAATCCTCATCATTATGAATATTGGATACATTCTTTAGATGATGGAGGAGTTCCTGCTAGAATGCCTAAAAAATATGTTTTAGAACTTATATGTGATTATTTAGCGGCAGCTAAAACATATGGAGCTGACCCTAGAAAAGAATATACATGGTGGGCTAAACAACAATCTCATATGAAAATCCACAAAGAAACTAAGGATTATATAACTGAAGTGTTTTATAAATATAGTATAGGTTTAACATTAAAAGAATCAATTAATGGAAATTATTAATGCAACTGATGGCTACAAGCTTGGTCATCATCGTATGTACCCAGAGGGTACACAAATGGTTTATAGTAACTGGACTCCTAGAAGTAATCGTTACTTCCCAGAAGCTACAGAAGGTTCTGTAGTATTTGGTATTCAGTACTTTGTAAAAAAGTATTTGATAGAGGAATTTAACGAATGGTTTGTTCTTCCTAAGGAAGAAGCTATTAAACAGTTTTCTTATCGTGTAGGTAACTTTGTAGATATTAATCAGGTTGGAACAAAGCATATTGAGGAGCTTTATGATTTAGAATATCTTCCTATTGAAATTAAAGCTCTTCCTGAAGGTTCTATCTGTCCTATAAGAGTACCTATGATGACTATTAAAAATACTCTTCCTGATTTCTTCTGGTTGACTAATTATTTGGAGACTCTGATTAGTTGTACTCTATGGCTTCCTTGTACTTCTGCAACAAGTGCTCGTCTTTATAAGAAGAGACTTATGGAACATGCTAAAAAGACTGGATTCCCAGAAGATGTAAATTTAGGCTTCTCTTGTCACGATTTTTCAATGAGAGGTATGGCAGGACTTGATGCATCTGTTATTTCAGGTATGGCTCATATGACCTCATTCTGTGGTAGTGAAACAATTCCTGCTATCGAAGCAGTAGAGCATTATTATAATGCAGATGTTACTAAAGAACTCGTAGCTGCAACTGTTCCGGCTTCAGAACATTCAGTAATGTGCGCAGGGGGTGAAGATGGCGAGATTGAAACATATCGTCGTCTTATTAATGATCTATATCCAACAGGTATTATCTCAATAGTATCTGATACTTGGGATTTCTGGCAGGTAGTTGAGAAATTCTTGCCTAAGCTTAAAGCAGACATTATAAAGCGTAATGGTCGAGTAGTAATTCGCCCTGATAGTGGTGATCCAGTAGATATTATCTGTGGTCTTCGTACAAATCCTCATTACCACACTGCGATGAAGGAAGGTAAGTATTACTGTGATTTCAATCCATTTATGGATGATGATGAAAGTCATTATGTAGAAGTATCTGAAGGTCAGTATTATGGAGCATATTATATGCTAGGTAAAATCTTTGGATGGAATACTACAGTAAATGATTATCGTTATCCAAGCACTAAGATTGGATTGCTTTATGGAGATTCTATCACTCTAGAACGTCAACGTGATATCTATACCAGATTAGAGAGTGCTCATATGGCAGCTTGTAATCTTGTTCTTGGTATTGGATCTTACACTTATCAGTTTAAGAGTCGTGATTCTTTAGGATTCGCAGTTAAAGCAACTGCTTGTATAATTAATGGCAGACTTATAGAAATTTATAAGCATCCAAAGACTGATGATGGAACGAAGAACTCTCTCAAAGGTCTTATTAGAGTTGAAGAAGAGAATGGTAAGTATGTCGCTTATGACCAGCAGACTAAGGATGCAGAACTGCAAGGTTGTCTTAAAACAATCTTTGTAGATGGAGAATTAGTAAGAGAATATTCTCTTTCTGAAATTCGTGAACGTGTAAATTCAACATTAGTATGATAGAAATTGTTAATGGAGATTTACTCCAATCAAATTTACCTCTTATAGCTCATCAAACTAATTGTTTGGGAGTAATGGGAGCAGGTATAGCTAGATCTATTAAAAATAAATGGAATATTGTATATACACAATATGTTGATATCTGTAAAACTTTTGAATATTCTAAAGATTTATTAGGTAAATGTCAAGTATGTGTAACTGAAGAATTACCTATTAGATTTGTAGCTAATTTATTTGGTGAATATTCTTTTACTGAATCAGTAGCTCCTTTTGAAAATAGACATACTGATTATAATGCTCTTAAAAAAGCTTTGTTAAATTTAAAAGCTTTTTGTGAAGACGAAGAAGTAACAGAAGTAGGTATTCCTTATAAATTAGGATGTGGATTAGCAGGTGGAGATTGGGATGGAGTAGTTTATCCTATGCTACAAGAACTTTTTGCTAATGATTCAACAATAACTCTTTATATTTATAAATTATGCAACAATTAAATTTAGTACATCTAGAAGATAGTGATATTAAATATTCTATCTCTAGATTTCCTGATGGTGAAGTTCAAATTTCATTAGAAGAATTCAGTCATAAAGAGCAAGTATTAGTTAAATGTAGAATTACTAATGCTGAAGACTTGTTTATACTTATGCAAGTTTTAGATATTCTTGATAGACATGAAGTTCTGTATAAGTTAAATATCTATTATTTAATGAGTATGAGAATGGATCGAGTAATGGATTTCAATAGACCTTTTACTTTAAAAATAGTCTTAAATTCGCTAAAAAATTGTAATGCAGACGTTATTAAAATCTTAGAACCTCATTCTGATGTTTATTATGATTTTAGATTTGGAAGAAAATTTACTGAATTATATATAGGAAATAGTCTTTCAAACACTGTATGGAATGATTTTCAAATGGTTCTTCCAGACGCAGGAGCTAAAGAAAGATATGATTTCCAATTTAATAAAACTGCACTTACTTGTAGTAAAGTCCGAGACTTAACTACAGGAAAGATTTTAGAAATTAAAATAGATAATCCTGAAGTAATTAGTGATAAACCTCTATTAATTCTTGATGATTTGTGTGATGGTGGAGGAACTTTCTGTGGTATTGCTAAAGCGTTTAATGCTTTAGATATTCCTAAAGAACGTTTAAATATTGCAGTTACTCATATGGTAAATCCTAAGGGTATAAAGAATTTGTCAGAAAACTTTAATCACGTATGGTTTACTAACTCTTATAAAGACTGGGACAATCTTCCTGAGAATGTTACAATGTTAAAGGTTATCTGATGTATATTTTGGAACTTATTATAACTATTATTTTGGTAATAATTATAACTGATCCAAGATTAGATATTACAGATAGTCAATGTATATTGTGGTATTCAAACTTTGAAGGAGAACGTTGTTATTTAATACTTTGGAATAAAAATGATCATTATAAATAAAAATGAATTAGACCCTAACTTAATTTATGATATTAATTTAGAGTTAGAAGCATTATTTACAGATAGTACAACTTGGGAAATTAGTTCTAGTACTGGAGATTTAGATGATGCTTCCGATATACGAATTGTTATTAAAGGTGAGGGACATTGCTATATTTCTACAATAAATGATACTGAAGGGTACGTTAGAGATTTGTTAAATAGTTATAGAAAAGCTCATAATTTTGATACTTTTTGTATGTCTACAACGTACTTTGATCCTGAAAAGAATGGAATAGTATTTGAATATGCAGATTACATATCTTTATAACTATGTTACAGATTTATACTGATGGTGCTTATAAATCTTCTATTGACCAAGGAGGTATTGGAGTAGTATGGATGAAGGATGATAAAGTATTTAAAAAGTACTCTAAAGTCTTTAAACATACTACTAATAATAAAATGGAATTAATTGCTATGTTATGTGCTTTTAAGTCTATTAAAACTCCAATGGATGAAGTAGAGTTTATAAGTGATAGTCAATATGTACTAGGGTGTCTTACTATGGGTTGGAAGAAAAAGAAGAATGTAGAACTCTGGAATATTTTAGATAAAGAATATGAAAGAGTTAAATCTTTAGTAAAAAATATAAAATTTACCCATGTTAGAGGGCATCAAGATTGTTTTGGTAATAATCTAGCGGATGAGTTAGCTAGTAATGCTAGCTTAGAATTACTAGAATAATGTATTTAGTTATATCAATAATAATTGTTTTTACATGTGTGGCTATTTATATTGGATCTGCATTTGCTGTTATGTATAGATGGGATGAAAATAGTATCAGCATTAATATTAGCATGTCCAATTATAAATACGTTATTAGCACTGTATTACCTGTATCCTAAGTTAACAGAAACTTTAAGTAAAATTTTTAAAAATAATTAATTATGGCTAAAGAAATTGTAAAAGTAACAGTAGACACTATTACTATTTATCGTACTACTGGTGGTAAAATTGCGGTAAAACGTAGTGATAGATTAAAACCAAGTAGATATTTCGATGATATCAAAGATGCTCGTAAGTATGCTGAAGAGCACTTTGAAGGTAATGTCTCAGAGTCTCTCTAAGACATTTTCATTTCTAGAGTGATAAATTGTTCATGATTCTAAATTTAGAAGTTTGTAGACTATTCTAGACGTGTCTATGACTAAATTATGGTATTTTACCTAGATAATTTTAATATTACACAGATGATTAATTTTCTTTTAATTTTCAATTCTAGTTAAAATGAAGTATAAGGCAAAGCTTGAAAGACTTCGTCAGAAGCAGGTATGGTGGGATAAGCTCCCTCAAGCAGTAAAAAATGCAACAACAAGACCTGGTGGTATTGGATCAAAATAATCTATGATAATTAAAGAATCTGATTTTGAATTAAGATCTTCAACAAATGATGAAAGTTGTCCTCATTGGGATTTATATATTATGAAAACCATTAATGCCAAATCTAAAACTAGAGAGGCTAGAGAGGAACTTACTTTAGCAGGATATGGATTAACCTTATCTGGAGCTATGGCATCAATTGCTAGATATAGAGTAGCTAGAGCTAATCCTGAAAAGGCTTTTACTATGCAACAATATTTAGATTCCTATACAAAAGAACTTCATAGATTATATGATATTGTGGGAGAAACTCCTAATAATACTACTTTGATGGAGGAATGATTAAGTCCATTCCTATAACTACTTGGAGAGACGAACATCATAGAGACATTACAGTTTCTAAGATGTTCGTCTATGAACTTACAGCATATGCTCATTATAAAGATAGAGAGGAATTGTTAGGTAGTAAGTTTATATCTTCAAATAAACCTCTTAAAGAGAGAGTACAAGTTACTAAAAAGATTGGATATAGAATTATAAAATCCATTGACTTAGTATCAGCTCCTCTAGATTATATTATTAATAATTCTAAATTTAAAAAATTATGACAAATACTAAGCAGAAATTTGTAGATTACAGAGAAGGTAGTTTTGTAGACTTTGAAGGTAAGGATCATTACTTTGTAGTATGTGTTGTTCTTAGAGAAAGTGCTATATTTGAAAATCCTACTAGAATTCTTAGTTTTGGAGTATCTTTCTGTAACCCAGTAGATAAACACAACAATGAACTTGGTAAGAAAATTGCTTATGGTAAAAGTATTAGTAATAGAAATACCAATGTACTAATAGGTAGAGCAGGACTCCTTAATATTGAGACTGTAAAATACATACTTGATAATGAAGTCAATCACGTAAAACAATATCCTGAGCAGTATAGTGTTCCATATGCTAAAGCTAAAGATAAATATGAAAAATCTAAAGCTTTAGCTGAAAAAGCAGCTTTATATAATAAAGTAGCAGCAGATTAATGAAATTCTTAGATAGATTAATTTTAATATTAATTTTTATTACTATTATAGGGTCTACTATCTTTTTATATAGAGGATTTAAATCTACTACTGTAATGCCTACAGATACCTTAGAAAGAAAAATAGACTCATTAAATAGTAAGAAAAATTCTATTAAAGTTAATATCAATAAGTGTGATACTGCTATCTACTATAATAAAACTATCTATGTTAAAGAGAAGGACAATATTATTAAGCAGTCTCCTGATAGCGACATGCAGTTTTTCACAAACTACATTCGAGAAGTCGGGAGAAAACTTCTTATTGACACCGTATCAATTAAAAATAACTAATCTTATTTTTAATGAGCATAAATATTTACTAGTAAATGATAGTCTACAAAAAATTCAAATAAATAACTACAAATCTTTGGTAAATACAATGGATAGTACGCTAACATATAAAGATTATCAAATAAAGATTCAATCTGATAAAAATAATGAATTGTATATACAAAATAAAAAATTATCAAAATTGAATTATTTATTTGGAGGTATAAGTATATTATCTATAATATGTGCTCTAATACATTAGATACTTACATAAAGGATACTGACGGTAAGAAATTTAAATTTCCAGATAGAGATTGTAAGAATTGTAAAAGATATAAATGCTTAGTAAATATGGACATGCTTAAATGTAATTTTGCTAAGTATGGATGCAGAAATTATAATCCTAGATAACTAAAATTACTAAAAATTGATAAATAATATTTACGCCTTGAAAAAGGATTACCATATTATTGCGGAAATTTATTTATCAATTAATGGTTGTTTATAGTAAATTACTTGAGAAATTTAATGATAGCTTAGGCTATGTAATATATGTATTTGAATTGTTAGATAATGAGGATAAGCTTAGAGAAAAGACTAAATACCTTATGTGTACTCAACCTCCTAATTGGAGTGCTGCTACTATAAATTATGGGGATATTGGTTATCTCGAAGTGAAGCCTGTAATAGCAGGAATAGATGAATGGTACGATGGAGACACACAACAGAAATACAGATATAATAATGTCTGGTTTATTAAGTTTGTCCCTCAAAGACCTAAAAACGTAGATGATATAATAATACAATAAATAATCTTTAAGATTTATGACAACAGTTTTAGGTGATAAACTCAATCAAGCTTTAGAAGCTAAGAATAATGATGTAGAAACATTTCTCTGGAAAGGTTCCAGAAAAATTGTAGATGGTGAACGTGTTCAGTCTTCCATAAAAATGGTAGATATGACTGAAGAAGAATTACGTAAAGCATATAAACATTGTGAATCAATGCTTTATAGTGACAACTATGAAAATCCTGGACGACGAGTTTTGTTGGAACAGATTGAAGACCAAAGAACTCGATGCAATGCTGAGTTGTTCTTAATTTGGCTATTGTACCCAGGTGAAGGTAGTACTAGACAAGGTATTGTAAGAACTAGTTTCTTTAATATGCTCAATCAACAGATTACTTCTCAGGCAGAACAGTTTGCTAAAGATAATGCAGAAAGAGGTGAGGGAGAGACAAATGCTAGTGCTATTGCAGAAACTCTCTTTAAAGAATGGACTCTTAATGATATTATGAATAGTGATGAAGATTCATTTACTATGTTTGCTTCATTGCCATTGTATATTGTTAGAGAAGCTTGTTTGTCTGCTTTAGGTAAATGTGTTCGTAAGCATATTACTCTTACATTCATTACTGAGCTTGGATTGTGGTTTACACGTTCTGAATTATTAGAATTAAATAAGAAAGATGAGAATGGTCGTTTAATAGATAGAATTAAGCAAGTTGCTGAACTTCTAAATATTAAACTGAGAGATCCTAAGAATCCTGAAGACAAGAAAGGTCTTGTTTTAAAAATTGATGATAGAAAAGGCTTAACTCTAAAAGAGTTTAGTGCAATGCTTACTTTCCGTAAGGATAAATATGATAAGCGTTATAATGATCTGACTAAAGTACAATTAGAAACCTTAAGAGATAAAGTTTTACTTCATCTTGAAAATAAGGTTAGATGGCAAGCTTCAGAATGGGAGAAGCGTATTAAGCAAATCAAAGCAGTAGCTGCTTACAATGGCTACAAACTCTCTGATTGAAGGAGAATTATTTCATAAAATCACTAGAGACGAACGACAAGAAGAGTGTCGTAGAAAATGGATAAAAAATCGTTGTGTAGGGACAATAGTAGCGTCCACTGGCTTTGGTACTGTAAAAGCGGATCATATATCTGTTAATTACAATGCCGTTCCGATAGAGGAATCTTCGGAATTATTATCGAGCAAAATCGGTGGAAGCCCTATAGAGGGTAATACCGAGGTAATAGAAGAAATTAAAGAATCTTCTACACCGTACAGCATAGAGAATGAACCTAATAAATAGTCTAGTTACTAACTAGACTATTTTTATTAGAATATAATTTCTCCACGAGTGTTCGATGCCCCAACTGAAATAAGTGGGTAAAAATTTATGCGGGGCTTATTAGTAATAGTAAGAAGTATAGATAAAAAGCTATACGATAACAAGACCGAAATCCAGAATAGGACTAAACTGTATTAAAACAGTGCTAAAACACTTTCCACAATATCGAGTACTAATAATTGTACCAACAGAAACTTTACAAAAACAATGGTGTGGTTATATAGATTCTAATGGGCTAGGATTAAGTTGTGATGTACAAATAATAAACACTGTAATAAAACATCCTGCCAAATATGATCTTTTAGTATTAGATGAGGCGCATAGATATGCAGCTGAGACTTTTGTAAGATTGTTTGAAGTAATAAAATACCAATTTATCTTAGGTCTTACAGCTACTTTTGAGCGTCTTGATGGTAGAGATAAAATATTAGCAAAATACTGTCCAGTAATTGATACTATTGATATTAACACTTGTCTTGCAAATGGTTGGGTTAGCCCATATAAAGAATATCTAGTCTTAGTAAATGTTGATGATTTAGAAGAATATGAAAAAATAAATAAAGAATTCATTTCTCATTTTGAATTCTTCGGATTCTCTTGGGAGTTAGTTAATAAATTAGCTGGTCCTATGGGTTGGCGAAATAAACTACTCCTAAGAGATTCTATGTGTAGTGATCCTAACAAGAAATCTGAAGTACTACAAAGTATAAATTATCATGCTATCAGATTTTGGGCTACTATGCACGAAAAGAAAGCTTTCATAAATAATCACCCAAAGAAAATTGAAATAGTAAAGAAAATTATAGAAGCTAGAAAGGATAAAAAAATAATAACTTTTGCTAATAATATTAAAATGGCAGAAAAAATTCCTAATGCTACTGTATATTCTAGTAGAACTTCTAAGAAAAGAAGTGCTACAGCTATTGAAGATTTTAACTCTGGAAAGATAACTTTATTATCTACAGTAAAAAAAGCTGATGAAGGACTTGATGTAAAAGGTCTTTCTGTAGCTATTATATTTGGATTAGATAGTTCAACTACTAGAGCTTGTCAACGAAGAGGAAGGTCAATCCGTTTTGAAAAAGGTAAGACAGCAGAGATATTCAATATAGTATTAAATAGGACTCAAGAAACTAAGTGGTTTTATGATTCTCATAAGGGAGATTCTTTTATAACTATAGACGAATCAGAATTGGATAAAGTATTACAAGGTAAAGACTTTACCCCAGGTGAAAAGATAGTTCCTAAATTTGATTTTAGATTCTGAATCTATGTATTAATATCGCTCTGAAAAGAGATTAACTTAATTACAGTATGGAAGATTTTTAATTATCCGAATTACTGTATGTTTGATTTAAACATTGATGAAGAAATAACAATTTTAGAAAAATATAATATTACTCCTACTGAATTATTTGTTGTTAAAGCTATAAATGCCTATATAGAAGATTATTCAGAAGATTATCTTCGTAGGTATTTAGCTATTGATAAAAAATATGTAGGAAGTTTTATAGATGTACTTAAATCTTTACAAGATAAAGGTCTTATCCTTAAAAGTTATAAAATTATTCCAGGAATGAAATTAGTTCCTGAAGAGATACCATTTAATAAAAACTTCTTAAAATGTTTAGCTAAGAGTTCCTTTGAAATGGGAAAAGAACTTAGAGAACATTATCCTAGATTTAGAAATATTAATGGATGCTTAACTAGTATGCTAGGTGTTTCTAAAAAGTTTAATAGTCTTGAAGATGCTTATAGAACTTATGGAAAGAAAATTCATTGGAATGAAGAACTTCATAAAAAGATTATTGATTTACTAGATTGGGAAGCTAATACTGATAATGGTATTATTAATTATAGCTTAGCTACATTTATTGTAGATGAAAAATGGGAAGATCTTGAAGCTTTAAAGAATGGAGATTCAGGTATGAATTATAATTCAATCACCACTCTGTGAGTTTAGAAAGTTTTAAACGTTCGATAGAGCTTGGTAGACAAGGACTTAATCAAGGATTTAGTATGGGTCTTCCTAAATTGGAAGAATTAATAGGAGGTATTACTAAAAGTACCATGACTCTTTTATTTGCGAGTTCAGGACAAGGTAAAAGTTCATGCGTATTATATTCTTATATATACGCTCCTTTAAAAGAGCATTTAGAAGATAATAAATTAAGAATTATTTTCTTTGCTCTTGAAATGAAAGAAGACTTTATTATAGCTAAATTATTAAGTACTTATTTATATGATACCTATCATATTGTTGTAACTGCTAAACAAATATTATCTATAGGTAAAGATTATATTTTACCTGACGATTTATATGAGTATGTACAACTAGGATATGATTGGCTAGAAAAAGTATATAAAGTACTAACTATATACGAAGGCTCTTTTAATTCTGATAAGCTCATAAAAGTTACAATGGAAGAGCTTAAAAAAGAAGGAGAATTTATAGAGAATAAATATATTCCGAAAGACCCTGAAAAAGTAATACTTTCAGTAACTGACCATGTTGGATTGATCCAGCCATCTAATGGAAGGAACAGAAAAGGAGAGATTGATGATTATACTAATAAATTAGTTATCATTAGAAATAAAACAGGATTATCTCCAATTATTGTTATGCAATCCAATAGAGCAGTGGCTAACATGGAAAGAAAAAAGAATGAAGCTTTCATGGAGCCAATGGTGGAGGATATTAAGGAAACATCCACTGTTTCAGAGAATTCTGAAATTATTTTAGCTGTATATAATCCTCAAGTTGATAAAAGAACAACTTATAGAGGTTATCAAGTTAAAGAAATGGGTTATAGGTTCCGAAGTATTCTTGTACTAAAGTCAAGATATGGAGAAAACCAAGTAGCTGATTGTTGTTTCTTTGACGGTGCAGTAAATAAGTGGATGGAAATGCCTAAGCCAGAAGAAATCTTTGATTATTCTAGATATCGAGCTACAAATAACAGTTCAACAGATAATATAATAAAGAATGAAGATAAAGATGAAAAAGTGAAAAATAAATTAGACTATAGTTTATGATTATTGGTTTAGCAGGTTTGAGTGGCACCGGAAAAAGCACTTCTTTGCGTTATTTAGATTATAAAACAACATTTATTATTAGTTGTACTAATAAGCAGCTTCAAATTCCTGGATTTAGACGTAAATACAAGAAAGCTGAAGTTGTAAATAAAAAGCCAGTTGGAAATTGGCTTGTATCTAATGATTATACTACTATTGGTAAGTGGTTGAAAATTATTGATAAATTACGTCCTGATATTAAGACAGTAGTTGTAGATGATGCTAACTATTGTCTTTCAAATAATATAATGGATTCTGCTCTTGAAAAAGGTTGGGATAAGCACGTTGTGTTTGCTAAAAATTACTATGATTTAATCATGGAAGCTAGTGAACTGCGTGAGGATCTTAATGTAGTATTCATTAGTCATATTATTAATGCTGGTACTGACCTCGACGAACATTGGCAGTTATATTCTAGTGGTAAAATGTTGGATAGAACCGTAAATATTGACGGTTTATTTTCTTATATTTTATATACTGAACGCCAGGTTGATGATGATGGCAATATTAGTTATTTCTTTAGAACTAAAACCAACGGTAACGATACTTGTCGTAGTGTTGACGGATGTTTTAAAGATAAACTGATTGAACCTAATATGCAGAAGGTTTTAGATACTATCCATAACTTTGAATATAGTGAGGAAGAAGAAATCGCAGATGACAATAATGAAACCAATAATGATGACAATATTTTAAATGAAGCTAATTAAAATGACAATTAAGTCCGAGTGGCTTAATGAAGAAACTGGAGAAATTTTTACTGATACACGTGAATTGAAGGATGATTCTGTAAAGAAGCCGTCTACTCGTAAGTCTTCTTCTAAAAAGAAAGACTCAGAAGTGGATGATACAAATCCTAATCCACTATTAATTCTTGAGGAGAATAAGTATATTCTTAATAAGGCTGCTGTTGAGGCTCTTGGTGTAGAACCAGGAGATAAAGTAGATATTAAACAGCAGAAGCTTAATAAGAAAGAGTGCCTAGTTATCGGAGCTACTGAAACATTTGGTACGCAGTCAGGTAATAAATTAACTCAGAAAAATGCAGTTTCATATAGAGGAAAGAATAACCAGAACCTTGCTGAGCATGGTAATGAGTTTACTTTCACTCCACATCCTAAAATTGATGGATTGTTTATATTAACAGGTAATCGAGAGCCTGAGATTAAAGAAGATGTAGTCCCTGAAGCAGAGGATATTGCATCAGAAGATGAATTAGATGACGAAATGGCTAGTCTTATTGACGGCAGCGCAGATGATACAGAAATCTCAGATAATGATTTTAATTTCGATAATCTTTAATAATATAGCAATATGAATTTAAATTTTGGTGGTCTTGGTGATATTAATCCTACAAGTAAGAAAGGTCTTCGTCCTTATGGAATTTATCTCGTTCAGTTAAAAAGTGTAGAAACTAAAGAGGGTAAAGGTAAGCAAGACCCTGACACAACTTGGAAATCTCTAGTACTTCATTTTGAAGGTGAACAAGGAACTTATCAAGAATCATTGTTTTATCCTAATGAAAGTTCTGCTAAAAGATATGAGGGTAAGAGAAAAGATTCTAAAGGTGTAGAGTTCCCATATGTACTTCCTTCAGCATTTGAGCAGCTTAAGGGTTTTATGCTGCATATTATAACAGTAGTAGGAGGTGATAAGGCTAAAGAATTGTTTGTAACTAAAGCTCCTGCTTGTAAGAGTACTGACCAATTCATGCAGCTTTTCCAGGCAGTATTGACTAAGTATTGTATGAATAAAAACTTTTATTTAAAGCTTAGTGGTCGTAAGGAAAAGAAAAAGGATGAAAAAGGAATTATGAAGGAAACTGGTAATGTATTTGCCAAAATTCCTGATATTGGAGCTATTAATAGTGATGGACAGTTCTATATCCGTGATAATTTTGCTAGCTTAGAGGAAGATAAATTGTCATTCTCTAGTTATGAGATTAAACAGAAGGAGGATATGGAGAAGCGTAAGCCTACTGCTCCTGTGCCAGCAGCTGATTCAGAAGAGGCTAAATCTATTGACTCTACTGAAGGCAAGGAGGCTCAAGATGAAGACTTCGACGCTATGCTGGCAGATATGTAGTAATTATAAAGTAAGTAGTTTTTATGGAATTAGATTTTTCTTATAAACCAGATATTACTAAGGACTACTTACTTAAATATAACACAGAGGAAGCCTATATGGAGTATTATCTTGGCGTAAAAGTTTCAAAAAAATTAATTTGTAATCCTTTACGTAAAGATAAAAATCCTACGGCTTCCTTTTTTCGTAACTCTAAAGGAGAACTTATATTTCATGATTTTAATGGAAGTTTTTATGGAAACTTTATATCTGTAATTATGACTAAATATGCTTGTAAATACCATCAAGCATTAGACATTATAGCTAAAGATTTTGGCTTATTAAAAGGACAAAATAATTATCATTCTGTAATACAATCAAGCACTTCTTTTGTTAAAACAAACGAGCCAGCAGATATACGAGTAGAAATAAAAAATTTCTCAGAAGATGAATTAAAATGGTGGAGTAAGCAAGGAGTTTCTTTAGAATTACTAAATAAATATAAAGTATATTCTTGTCGTACTGTATTTTTAAATGGTAATATTCAAACTATAAAGACCAAAGATAACTTTATCTTCGGATATTATGGAGGAACAATGCAAGGTAAAGAATTATGGAGAATTTATTATCCTAAACGTAAGGAATATAGATTTCTAACAAATTGGCCCTCTAAAAAGGTTCAGGGTTATAGTCAGTTACCTAAAAAAGGTAATTTATTAGTCATAACTAAAAGTATGAAAGATACTATGTGTTTAAGGGGTTTAGGTGTAACAGCTTGTGCTCCAAATAGTGAGACACAATGGTTATCTGAAAACATGTTAAATGATCTAAAAGAAAGATTTACTTATATAGTAACTTTTTATGATAATGATAGACCTGGAATGTTTAATATGGCTAAAATAAGAAGAAATCATCCAGAATTACTTTATTTCTTTATACCTCATAAATTCAAAGTAAAAGATATAAGTGATTTTTATAAAAAATATGGTCGACAGAATACTTTAAAATTTATAAAGTATTATATAAAAAAATTAAGTAACTATGTCAAAAAGTAATTAGAATCTGAATACTGCTATTAGAATAACATATAAGAATGGCGATGTGCACGATTATACATCTATAGAAGAATGCTCCGAAAAAACTAAAATAAGTCAGGCAGCTCTTAAAATTAGATGTAATAAATCTGGAAAAATGGCTGATGGCACTTTATATGAATGGATAGATAGCCATACTAAGAAGAGTTATCAAGCTAAAAAGAGTCGTAGGAAAGGACAAAAATATGAATTAGATATAATACACGAGCTTACAGATTTAGGTTTTAAGGGATTAAAAAGCTCTAGATCAGAATCCCGTAACTTAGATAATGCAAAAATAGATATTGCAGAAACTGAAGATCATTTAAGTTGTTATATTCAATGTAAAGCTACTGCTAATACTCCAAATATTGAAAAAATCTCAGAGGAATGTAATTATAAAGACCGTCCTCTAGCAATATTTTGGAAAAAGCAAAAACCTGAAGTAGGAACTAAATGTCCAGAGTTTGTACTTATACCTAAAGAATATTTTTATAAATTAATTAAGCATGAAATCTGAATAATATATAAAATTAATACATTCTAAGAATCCTGATTTATAGTGTATGACAGAGTACACAGGAGCTAAATGTATTATGACTGTACAATGTAAAATATGTGGAAATATATTTAAAAGAAGAGCAGATTCTCTAAAAATAAACTGTACTTGCCCAACTTGCAGTAAATTAGCTAAATTAGATAAAACTAAAAATAAATTTTTAGATTATATTCGGCTACATAACATTAAGTTAATAGGAACTTATATAGATACAAAGTCTAAGATAAAATATAAGTGTTTAAAATGTGGTTATGTATGGAGCACCACTCCAGAATCAATAATGCAAGAACATGGTTGTGCAAAATGTGCTTCTCATATAAGTTATAAATTGACTACAGAAGATTTTATAGAAAAAGCCAAACAAGTGCAATAGGGCAATTACGATTATTCAAATACAAAGTATACTGTAGCTAATGCAAAATTAACAATAGGTTGCCCTAGACATGGTTTATTTGAAATTTTTCCAAATAATTTTATAAGAAGAGGTATATGTCCAAAATGCAGCATCGAATAGCGCGCTTCAAATAGAAGATTATCTATTAAAGATTTTGTAGAAAAAGCTCGGCGAGTTCATGGAAACAAGTATGATTATAGTAAAGTAAAATACTTTAATAGACAAACAAAAGTATCCATAATATGTCCTACACATGGGGAATTTATGCAAACTCCTGCACACCATTTAAAAGGTTGTGGATGTTAGAAATGCAGTTAGTCACATGGAGAAAATTTTGTGGAACAATATTTATAGTCTAAAAATATTTTATTTCAATAGTAGTACGTTGTACATGTTCCTGAAAATATTAGAAGTTCAGGGAAAATATATGTTGATTTTTATATAAGATCTTTAAACACAATTATTGAATATAATGGTAAACAACATTATATTCCTATAAAACATTTTGGAGGATAGTTAGCATTTGATTCTTAGAAAAAACGTGATAACTATTTACGGCGATATTGTTTGGATAATAAAATTAGATTAATTGAATTACCTGAGGGAATAAGTTTTGATATATTGCGAGATTATCTAGATACTTATTTAATAGATAGCCTCCAACAATGGTTCCTATGGATTTCTTTTATACTTTATTAGAATGTTATTCTAAAAGTAATAATTTAATATGAGAGAACTATTAACCTTAATAGTAATAGATTTTATAATAAGTATAATATTAATTTTACTTAAGATTTCTGGGATATTATTATGGAGTTGGATAACATTAGCAGTGGTAATATTTTTATCACTTCCAATTACCATGATAATATTATTTATTATTATAATGATAATTATATATAACAATACCAAATGAATAATTATATTTTTGCAATTTGTCAGAGTAATAAAAATAAACTTCATAAGTTAACAGCATCTTCATATGAAGAAGCCGTTGAAAAGGCTAAAGAAGAAGTTGATAAGTACTTAAATTTAGACGATGATACATATGCTATTCTTGATAATAATGATAGCTGGATAAATATCAGAGCTGAATTGGCTAAGAAAGGTATTGGGGTAACATATATAAGAGATATTGAGGAATTATTTAATCTATGAAATTAAGAATTGGTTTAGATTTAGATGATACATTAAATGAGTTTATGAATCCATATTTAAAAAGATTTGGATATCCTAAGTCTGATGGAGAAATAACAAAAAATGTACAACAAGTTTTAATAAAAGACAGAGAATGGTGGATAAATCTTCCAGTAAAAAATAAAATAAACTTTATACCTGAATTATATTGTACTAAAAGAGTATGCAATAAAGACTATAGTAAAACATGGCTAAAGAATAATGGTTATCCTAGTAAACCTGTTTATCAAGTCTTATGCCAGCGTGCTAATAAAGCTCGATATATAAAAGGTAGAGTTGATATTTTCATTGATGATTCTGTTAGTAATTTTATTCAGATGAATCTAGCAGGATTACCTTGCTTATTAATAGCTTCTGAATCTAATGAAAAATGGGGTCCTTATGGTAAGATTTATAGTTTAGATAAAGAAGAGATAGAATATGGGTATGAATGTATAAAAGAGTCGGAAGACTTTAATAATTACTTACGTGAAATTAAGTCAAATTTCTATTAAACCTCTGATAGAGACTTTAAGAGTTGAAGATATTGATGACAATACTTATTTCTCAGAAAAGTATAATAATTATATCTCAAACTCTAGATTATCTAAAATAAATCCAGATCAAGATGGTTCTCCAACAGAGTTCTTTGATAATTGGGGTAAGACTAAGTTAAATACAACTAGCTTAGAATTTGGTAGTTGGTTGCATACTTTAGTTTTACAACCTAATGACTTCTTTCTAACAGACGTTAGCAGACCTACTGCTAAAATGGGATCAATGGCAGATTATATTTATAAGAAAACACAAGGTATCAATGTTACTAATGATATTATATTAGAAGCATCTGATAAATGTGATTATTTTAAAGATAAAATGTCAGATAAAAAAATAGAAAAAGTATTAGCAGACTGCACTCAATACTGGTGTGATAGAAAAGCTTTTGAAAAAGAAAATAATGATACTAGAACACCAATATTTACAGATCCTAAAAATCACGCTAAACTAAAAGTCTGTCTAGAATCTTTAAATAGTGATACACAAATTCAATCTTTACTAAACCCTGAAGGATTACTAGAACAACCAATTATTGGTAATGAGATAGCTTTCCTTATAGATGTTTTAGTAGAGGCTCCAGAGCATAAACCTTTTATACTAAAAATTAAATCAAAACTTGATAATTATAGTATAGATAAAGAAGAAGGAATAATCACTGTAAATGATTTAAAAACCACAGGAGATTTGATAAATAATTTTGCTAAAGGAGCTCTTATTAAATATCACTATTATAGAGAAATGGCTTTATATAGTTGGTTATTAACTATGGCTGCTAAGAAGAATTATAACATTGAGAATCCTAAAATTAGAAGTAATTTTTTAGTAGTAGAAACTATTCCAAATTTTAATACTAAAGTAGTTCCTATGACTAGAGAACTTTTTAATAAAGGATTTAAAGAGTTTACTCACCTTCTTAAATTAGTAGCATTCTATTGTATGCATGGTTATGAGGGATTCGGAATTACTCAAGAGACCTGATTATACTAAACTTTCCGATTTATATCGTAAATATTTTAGTTTAGGGTCTTTAGGAGAAAGTATAAATTTAAAATTTGCACTTATATCGTTACTTGGATATATGGTAAATTCTATGAAAAAGAAAAAACCTGGAGTTACTTATTATGAAGTAACTGCTAAATTAGCAGAAAAAACAGGTCTTGATGAAGATACAATACAAGCTATTGCTATCATCACTGAGGATTTTTCATATGGATGTACCGATTTTCCAACATTTGGCGTGCAACCAAAAGATATGCCAGCAAAAATAAGAGAATTAATGGGGAAATTTCTTCCATTCTAAAAAAATTAATTTTTTTATAATTTTCTTTTTGGAGGCAAAAAATATAGATTATATTAGCATTACAAAGATAAAGAAAAAACATCGCAGATGATTTGATAATAAGAATTAATGTTAATATATTTTTGAAAATGAGTGAAATTTTTAATTTTAAGAGTTTTGAAGTAAATGCAGAAACAAAGGAAGCAGCAGTAGCACAGGTAGAGAAAGAGAATTTCCATATTAATGGTGATGCAACACAGGCATGGAAGAAGTTCCATGAGAGAAATACTAAAGTAACTTCTAATGATGAGAAGGAATTTAAGCTGGAGTATTTGAAGAAAAAGACTAAGAATGCTCCTGGTAGTGGTTTCATTGTAACTCTTTCTAGTGCTGTTGTAAGTACACGTGAGCGTCCTTGGAAGGTTGTTGATATTAAGACTGAGGGTAAGCGTGATACTCAGAAGAAGTTTGATTTGGTAGACCACGATACAAAGGAAGTACTGAAGACTTTGAAGTCTGAGCGTGTAAAGAACGAGAAGGCTGGCGAGCCAATTCTTGATAAGGATGGTAACGATACTGGTCGTGTTGAGCCAGATACAAAGGTTATTCGTCCTACTAAGACCGCAGCTAAGGAAATGGCTAAGGAACTTATTAAGAAGGGCTTTAAGGGTCAGATCGATATCGTTCAGGGTAAGGAGTCTATTGGTTCTGATCCAGTAGTAGCTACTGTAACTTATACTCCATCTAAGAGTACTAAGAATGGTCGCTATATGTTCTTTGGTTTGGAATTTTAATTTTATCCCATAACTTTTAAAAGTAAGGCAGGTGCTCGCGAGAGTATCTGCCTTTTGTAATTTAGATACCTTTATTTTACTAGATACTTTTATTTATAAAGGCGTAACAGCTATCTAATTTTTAAAAAAGTATGAAACAAGCAACAAAATCTTCTTATATTAAGTTCTTTAATGATGCAATTAATAATAATCATTCTTTAAAAGCTCAATGTACTATATCAGGAAAAAATATAAATACTGTATATATGACAATAAGAAATCTTAGAAAGAAAGAAAATAAAGACGAAGACGATAAGAAGATATTGGAATTATATGACAGACTAAAGAATACTAAGAAAAAAGAAGTAAAGAAAGATACAGATGATGCTTCTAATACTTGGGAAATAAGAGACGAAGAGACTGGTAAAATTACTGGATATAAATTTGAGATTTTCAGAAGAAATAAGCCCGCAATCACAGGAGTCTTTACTAGAAACGAAATGAATAGTGTATATAGAATGTATACTTATTACGGTTCTGGTTTAACCCAGCAGATTGTCAGCAGATATTTCCCAGACTATTCTCTTATTGACTTTAAAAGAATTTTACGAGCTTTTAATATTACTAAAGCATCTTCTCCATTTGCTCCTCATATGTATGAAGAATATACTGAGGATGAATTAAAAGAAATGCATCTTAGAGAAAAAGAGAATGATTTCTTAAAAAGAATAGAGAAAGATGAAGTAAAGGATTTAAGAGCTTTAGTTACTAAATTAACTAAGGAAACTTCTAAGTCTTTAAATAAGGAACTTATAGAAACTACTATTAAAAATACAATAAAGGATTATAAAGAACTTCCAGTAAATATTAATAATAAAGAAGCAAAATATCCTGATTTAATTATATGGTTATCTGATTTGCATATTGGAGCTTATAATGCTAAGTATAGTAGTTTTGTACAGTTACCTTCTTATGATGTTCCAGAAATTAAATCTAGATTATCTAGAATTGTGGAGTCTTTTGTAGGACAAGAATATCATTCTGTATATATAGTTAATCTTGGTGATTCTATTGATGGGTTCAATAAAGAAACTACTAGAGGAGGTCATGAACTTCCTGAGATTCTTGATAATAAAGAAATTAGTGAAGCATTTATAGAGTGTATGATGGAATTCTTCGCTACTCTTACAGTAAAAGTAAAAAGTAAAGATTTTAATTATCTCTCTATAGGAGAATCTAATCATGGTGGGGATTTTGAATGGTTAAACCAGAAACTCTTAGCTGCATATTTAACTAAATATAATGTTAAGAGTTATATTAGTAACTATCCTATTGATAATTTTATCATTGGAGATCATCAATTTCTATATGCTCATGGTAAAGATAATAATTCTCAGACTAGACAATTTCCTCTTACTTTAAACCCTCAGACTGAATTATTCTTTGCTAATTATATAGCAGAAAAAGGTATATACAGTCCTCATATTTATGTAGTAAAAGGGGATTTACATAATTATGCTTATACTACTGGTAAGCAGTTTGATTATATTTCAGTAGGTAGTATGTATGGTAGTAGTAATTATATTACAGCTAACTTTGGACATACTAAATGGAGTATTAATTATACTATCGTAAAAGATAAAGATATTTTGATGGGAACTATTAAAGGAAATAATTAATGAGAGACATAAAACTTCCAGAAACATCTGATAAATCTATAGATATCTCTGCTATAGATACAGATACTGAAGGTATTATCTTAGCATACAAAGGTAATAAACCAATAGGATTTATTGGATATGACGATGATAATAATGAGTGGGTATACTTAGATGATATTACTATAAATTGTAGTTATAAACGAGACGAAAATTTATTATATTTATTAAGGAACGTAATATCAAGTAATTACGCAGATAGTTTTAAATTAGTCGATTTTGGACAATGAAATATATTAATATTCCTAAAAGTAGTGATACTACTATAGATTTAGCAGCTATTACTGGTAATTATAAAGGTATAATTATCGCTTATAAAGAAGGTATGGCTGTTGGAAGAATTTCATATTGTTCAGATACTGAAATGTGGTATTTTTGCGACAATATAGATAATGCTCAATTTGATACATTTAAAGATACATTATTAGAATTAATTACTGAATTAATAGATACTAAACATATAGCAGATAATTTTAGATTATTAGAATTTTATACTAACAACGATGATTAGCAGAGAAGACGTTTTACAGGAAGCTTTACATAAGTGTTTTGTAGAAATGTATAGATGGGCTCAGCCTTCTATAGATTTGGATGAGCTTATTAAGAATGGATTTAAAGATAGTGAGAAAGATCCTTTATATGCTAGACATTATTTATCTCAAGATAATTTTAATTATATAAGAGGTACTTATATGAATGCTTATGGTATTAATGATACTTGGGATGATACTTTTGAAATATTAATTAAGCAACTCTTAGAAGGAGGTATAGAAGATGACTATAAAGAAGCTACTCCTGATAAACCTGCTTATAGAGATTATAAAAAAGTTCTCCCATTAAAAGAAGTTCTTACTTGCCCAGGAGAAGTTAATACTATTATTAACTATATAAAGAAATGTCAAAACTTTTATAAAGGACATTGCTATGAAACTAATAAATTTTCTTGTAGTATTGCATTAGGTCCTAGTCCTAATTGTAATGCAAAACATGTTACAGAATATTGGCATAGTCATGGAAAACCAGAGTTTAAAATAGTAGAATATAATATCTCAGATGTTATTTATGGAGACGGAGACTTTGAAGAAGTATCTGATGAAGAATTTCTTGCTACATTAAGATGGTAACTAATGACATTACTAAAGATAACAAAACACTACTTATCTGCTATAAAAATTCATATCCCTGTGGGCAAATATTATACAACGGGAGTAAGTGGATATATATTACTAGTGTAGATATAAATAAAGTTAATTATGCGGAAGATACTCCACATAATTTAGTACAAAAATTATTAGATAAAGAAATTATTGATAACATAATGTTTTTCACATACAATGGATAGAATGCCAACTGAATTTACTTTAGAAGAAGTACTAGAAGGAAAAGCTACTAGTATTAAAGGTAAAGATTATCTTCCTACTAGAGGATATATTGAACCTTTCTTAGAAAGAGTTCAAAAATTAACTTCTGATATTAGAGTACATGTAAAATTACCTGATCAAATTACTTATAATAAAAATGGTGATATAGATACTGCTGATTTAACTTTTAATAGAGTATGGTTAGAAGCAGTATTACCAAATGAATATTCAGTAGATAATCATAAAGAAACTATAAATATGTTGTATGGATTAGATACTAGAAAACCTATAATAAAGTTTTTTAGAACAGGATTAAATATGGCATGTTTAAATATGTGTGTATTTAATCCTAGTTATATAAGGGTTTCTGAATTATCTCCTGATAAACCTGTGGATTATTCTCCTGTAAAAACTTTAGTAGAAGCTACTGATTCATTAGGAGTTTTTCTTAAAACTTTGAAAAATACTGAATTTAACACTTCAGAATCTAATATAAATATCAGTTTAGGATATTGGGTAAGACAAGCTATAACTGAATTTGAAGATAACGGTTTTGGTAAAATAAAGTTAGCTACTTCTGAAGTTATAGCTTCTTATAAACGTATGTTTGAAGATTCTAAATCTGATTATTATATAGGAATTAATGGAGAAGCTTCAATGTTTGAAGTTTATAATAGTTTTACAGAAGGTATTTCAAATGATAATAATAAGGATATTATGAATAAATTTGAAAAATGTGTATTACTTAAAAAGATTTTAAATTTGTAAAAATTTAGTTGCTTTTTGTATAAATTTATATATAGAATTATTGATTTTAAAATAATAGATACACTCTCTTTTTTAGATGAAACAAAAATTTAATTTTTGAAATAACTATATAAGCACTATATTATTAGTTCAGTACTAGTATTATAGTGCTTATTTCGTAGATGATTTAAAATGTTAATTTATAAATGTTATTTATGGTAATAAAGAGAGACGGAATTAAAGAAGAATTTAACAGAAACAAAATTAGAGATGCTGTACTAAAGGCTTTTGGAATTGCCCAAAATTCTAGTAAAACAATGGATGAAGATACTTACAGAGCAGTTACTGAGATAACTAATTCTGTAGTAGAAACTGAAGATCAATCTATTGAGGATATTCAAGACCAAATTGAAGAACTCTTAATGGATTTAGGATATCACGACGTAGCTAAAAAATATATTCTATATCGTAAAGAACGTGAAGATATTAGAAATCATGCTACTAGAGATATTGAATTTATTCATAATTTTGTAAAGTCCGATAATACTGCTAATGCTACTATTGATGATAATAGTAATGTGGGAACTAAAGGTATTGGAGTATTAAACGCTGAAATACATAAAGTTGATAATAAACTTACTAATACAGAATGGTGGGAAAGTTTTGTAAAGAAGAGAGATCCTAACTTTAATATAAAAGTTATGAGGAATGATTTTAAAACTATTTTGTATCCTCATGACTCATCTTCTCAAGTAGGAGAACCATATTGTATGGCAGCTTCTATGTATCCTTTCTTGTTATCTGGATTAGAAAAATTAGGAGGTAAATCAGCCGTTCCAAAGAACCTTGATTCATTCTGTGGTATTTATGTAAATCTAAACTTTGCATTAGCCTCTGAAATTAAAGGAGCAGTAGCTACTCCTGAGTTTTTGATGTATATGGATTATTTCTGTAGAAAAGAATGGGGAAATAATTATTATCTCAAACCAAGTGTAAAAATAACTACAGACTATTGTATAAAACAAAAAACTATTGGTAGTCAAATTGATCAGTATTTTCAACAGGTAACTTATTCCATTAATCAAATAGCAGGAGCTAGAGGAATGCAGTCTCCATTTACAAATTTTTCATTCTTCGATAAATATTTCTTTGAAGGTATGTTTGGAGAATTTGTATTTCCAGATGGAACAAAGCCAGAATGGAATTCTACTAATTGGTTACAAAGACGTTATTTACATTGGTTAAATCAAGAAAGATTAAAATGTATTTTAACATTTCCTGTATGTAGTTATGCTTGCTTAACAGACAAAGAAGGTAATTTTAAAGATTTAGATACTTTCCATTTTATATGCAGTGAATATGCTCAAGGAAATTCTTTCTTTACTTATTTATCTCGTAGTGTAGATAGTTTAAGTTCATGTTGTCGTTTACAGAATGCAGTACAAGAAAATACATTTAATACTACTAATGGTCAAATAGGTATAATGACTGGTAGTAAGAATGTCATCACTCTTAATTTAAACAGAATTATTCAAGATTGGCAACATACTTGGTCTGATTATAAAGACCATATTGATGTTAATACCAATAAATGTTGTTTCCCAGTAGATTGGATTACACATAAAGACTTCCAAGAAGGAATTAAGAAATATATAGAAAATATTCTTGAAAGAGTTTATTTGTATCAGTATGCTTATAACGACTTAATGCATTGGTGCAAAGACCATCATTTATATGCTGCTTATGATGCTGGTTTTATTAATCTTGATAAGCAGTATTTAACTATTGGAATTAATGGCTTAAATCAAGCTGCTGAATATTTAGGAATGGAATGTAATAATAATATTTATTATAAGACATTCTGTAGATTGATATTCAGTACTATAAAAGAGCAGAATAAGAAACATAAAACTAAAACAACTCAATTTAATACAGAGCAAGTTCCTGCAGAAAGCGCTTCAGTAAAACTTTATAATAGAGATAAAGCTGATGGCTATTGGGTTCCTACAGATACTAACCTGTATGCTAGTTATGTATTTAAACCTAATGATACACATATAAGTATACTTGATAAAATTATACTTCATAGTTCTGAGTTCGCTGCTGATGAATTAGATGGAGGTTCTGCTTGCCATCTTAATTTATCTGAACATTTGAATCAGAAACAATATGAGTATTTACTTAAATTTATGGCTAAAGTAGGTTGTAAATATGCTACTTTTAATATTCCTAATTGTGAATGTGAAGAGTGTCATTTTATAGCAAAACAGCCATTTAGTAAATGTCCTAAATGTGGTAGTACTCATGTAAGTCTATGGGATAGAATTATTGGGTGAACGTAAACGCCCCACATAATAGTAATATTATGTAGTAAACGCAGAATATGCTGGAAACCCCTTAGAGCCTAAGTATACTTGAAATATTTTCAAGGATGAACAAGTCTTAGGATTGGGCAATCAGCAGACATATAAATTGTTAATTTATGTTAAAGTGTTAGGATATATATAACATATATAAAATTTATGGGTCTCAGAGACTACCAATGCGCAACCTATGGGTTGATGGTATAGTCCACTCCCTTATTATTAACATAATTATTTAACAATATGAGAAAAATAACAGAAGAACGCTTTTGTGAAGTATGTGGAGTATCATCAAAATTTAAAAAAGTTAGTTTTAATAAACTTTCTGGAAAAATACTATGTGAAAAACATAGGGAACAATTTAGAAGATTTGGGGAATTTAAAGACACTAATTCAAGAGGAGTATTTGATGATAATGAAATTAGATTAAAAGATAATTTTGCTGAAATAGATACTTATGATTCTCATGGAAATATTGTGGAGACATTTATTCTAGATATAGATGATGTTCCAAAGTTAAAGGGTTATAAATGGAGAACTGTTTATAAAAATGATAAACCTTATTTATTTACAGGAAACCAGAAAAAAGAACGTATCTATTTTCATAGGTTGGTACTTCCTACTGATAAACAAGTTGATCATATTAGTGGAGATACTCATGATAATAGAAAATATAATCTTAGAGAAGTAACTATCCAAGAAAATATGTTAAACCTACAAAAGAAATCTAATAATACTTCGGGTATTCGAGGTGTATCTTTTGATAAAAAACGAAATAGGTGGAAAACTGATTTTACTTTTCAAAAACAACGTTATTATTTAATGGATAGGGACTTAAAAGAAGAAGCCGTTTATCAAAGGTATCTTTGTGAAAAATTAGTATTAAAAAATTTTCGGAATGAAGCTAATGATGCTCTGTATAATTCTTATATTGATAAAATTTCAGAGGAACGTAAAGCTGAAATAAAAGAGTATGTTATTAATAAATTAAATATCTCGAAAGAGAGGGTATAAAAGGATTTAACAAAGATTTCTAACTGGAGTGCTGCTAGACAACTAGAAGGTAGTACTAGAAGTAGAAAAAATGAATTAGAAATTAATATAGAATTAGCGCAATGAAAAAAATATTAAAATTTGAAGCAGAGTGGTGTGGACAATGTAAAGCTTTAGCACCTATTTTAAGAAAAGTATTAGAAAATCATACTGATATTACTTTAACTACGGTAGACATAGAAACAGAGGAAGAAACTACTCTTAAATATAATATTAGGAATCTTCCAACTCTTGTATTTATAAAAGATGATATAGAGGTAGGAAGAACTTCTGGAGTTTTAACTGCTAATGTATTAGAAGATAAAATTAAAGAATTTTATGCTTAAATAATAAGAAATTCCACATTTTGTAAATTTTTATTTTGTATAGTCATATAAATAATTGTATTAAGATTAATAATATAATGAAATATGGATTATACTGGACAAAAATTTTTACAAAATTGTGGTGATTATCTAATTATAGATAAAAAAGAGAGATCGAGATATTTATGGGAAGCTCATTTTGAAGGATACACTAAGAAATTATATGTTAGACAAGATAATTTTTCAAAGGGTAATGTACATAACCCAGAAAAACCAGATAAATATGGATTTCTTTGTGATGAAAAAAATGCAGATAAAAATATATATTTTGTTTGGAAAGATATGGAACGAAGATGTTATGACCCAAATGATGCTCGCTATGGAGCTAAAGGAATAAAAGTGTCAGAAGAATTTAAAATTTATTCTAAGTTTAAAAATTGGTATATAAATAATTATGGAGACCCTCCTTATGGAGTTTTAGAATTAGATAAAGATTGTCTATCTTCATTAAAGAATTTATCGAATAAAATATATTCTGCAGAAACTTGTATTTTAATACCTTCTCATATAAATACATTTCTTTCTACTTTAGGTAAAGGTATTTACATAACACCGTCTAAAACTTTTTGTGTACGACTAAGAAGAAAATACCAAAAAGAAAATAAGAATTTTAAAACTTTAGAAGAAGCAATATCTTTTAAAAAAGAAAAAGATTTTAAATATTTAGAAATTTTATTAGATGTAGAAAATATTCAAGATTATAGACGTGAACTATTAGAAAAATATGTTAAAATATTTAAATACAGCAGTAACATTTGCTGAATTTCCTGATGAAATTTCATTATGTATAAATATTACAGGATGTAAAATAAATTGTAAAGGTTGCCATTCATCTTATTTGTCAAAAGATATTGGAGAAGTACTATCATTGGAACAACTCCAAGGATTAATTGAATCTAATAAAGGAATTACATTAGTAGGATTTATGGGAGGAGATTCTAATCCAGAAGAAGTAAATAAACTAGCTAAGTGGATTAGAGAAAATTATCCTGAATTACATATTGGATGGTATAGTGGTAAACAATTACTAGCTGATAGTGTTATAGATATTGATAATTTTGATTATATTAAGCTTGGTCCTTATATAAAACAATTCGGACCATTAAATAACCCACATACTAATCAAAATTTTTATAAGATAGATAGAAATGCTCATATAATGATATGGTGTACTGATATATTTTGGAAGGAGGCTGAATAAGCCTCCTTTTTTAGTTTTTTATGGAATGCGCAATTTTAAATTACGGTATAGGAAGTGTTGATTTAGTAACAGTTCCAGATGATATTAATGATGTAGAAGTTTATTTATGTGATGTTCTTGGTTACAGAGAAGATGAGATAGAATTTATGATTAAAGAGGGTAAAATTAATGTAAAAGATGATAGAGACTAAACGAATAAATAATTTAGAATTTAAGGTTGCTACTTATTTTTTAAAAAATCCTCCTGAAATTAAAGCCTACCATATAAATAGATATATGCCTAATTGTTATTATGGTCATGAATCTGATTTTATAAAAATAGATGATAATTGGTATAGAGACCCAAACTTTTCTTGGCATAAAATACATAAAAGTTGCTTTAAAAATTCAGAAACTTGTTATGCTATAGCTAGTTTTGAGTATGATAAACATGAAGGAGTTTATGAGTTTATGTGGATAGGTGAAAGACCTTTAGATTTAACAGAACAAGAAGAAAAAGATTTTAAAGAATTAATTATTTACGGCTTTAATAAGTTAAATCATGGAAGTAACAAAAGTAAATCAGATTACTGATAATCTTAAAAAATACACATATAGTGGTAAAGACTCTGACTATATAACCCTTACGGAATGGGCTAATGGAGAAGGATATGATATTGATATTAATGGTAAATTAATAACTTTATCTTATGATGAACTAGAAGCTATTAATTATTTAACATTAGTAATGCGCTT
>ENA-ORMX01000032-ORMX01000032.1-human-gut-metagenome-genome-assembly--contig:-NODE-32-length-93322-cov-12.555845_pt1 | contig 93322 bp, 67 predicted proteins | sample MGYA00242108_ERZ509007 | MGnify/ENA primary metagenome ERZ509007 (study PRJEB26280, sample SAMEA2338745) | human gut metagenome | biome: human gut; feature: human-associated habitat; material: faeces...
GGTAGAACACTAGCCTTCCAAGCTAGATACGTGGGTTCGATTCCCATCACCCGCTCTTTATTTTGCAAATACATATTATGTATGCAAGATATTATGTGTCCGTAGCTCAGCTGGATAGAGCAACGGCCTTCTAAGCCGTGGGTCGGGGGTTCGAATCCCTTCGGGCACATTTTTATATTATATGGTGGGTATGGCGCAGTTGGCTAGCGCGCCAGATTGTGGCTCTGGAGGCCGAGGGTTCGAGTCCCTCTATCCACCCTCTTCTTTTTTAGATTGCAGGCTTTGCAAGAGCAGGTTTTTAATGGGCTATCGCCAAGCGGTAAGGCACAGGACTTTGACTCCTGCATTCGTTGGTTCGAATCCAACTAGCCCAGCTTTTTTATTTTATATGGGCCACTAGCTCAGTCGGTAGAGCACTTGACTTTTAATCAAGTTGTCGGGGGTTCGATTCCCCCGTGGCTCACTCTTTGGCAGATGGATTCATCTGCTAATTTTTTATTCATATATTATATATGCTATATATGCGGGTGTGGCGGAATTTTCGCGAAAGCTACAAGCCATGCCAGCTGGAAGTAACGAGACCGCTGGGAGCTTGCTCACAGGAGGTCGCAGTTACGACAGATGATAGGGCGACAGCCCGTGACCGAAGTAAGCGCAGCTTACGGAGGGGCATGGATTTAGCTTTCGTTCTTTCATATTATAATTATAATATATTAATTTCATTATCCACATGCGGGTGTGGCGGAATTGGCAGACGCGCTAGATTTAGGTTCTAGTGGGAGTTCCCGTGGGGGTTCAAGTCCCCCCACCCGCATTCCACAAAAATAAGCAAGAGTTTAACTCTTGCTTATTTTCAGTAATCAATTTAATTACTATTTTTCTTAAGTTTCTACGCCTGTTCGCTTGTATGTAACGGAACTATGTATGGTGCTGCAAGCTTGCCAGCGAAGCAAAACTTTCTTTGTTTTTTCGTATCTAAAATATCTGTTAATTCAAAATCTTTTCCATTATCTTTTATATAATGGGTGCTTCTTTGGTAACCTCCTTCACTTATATCTCCTAATCCTCCCGCTCTAACTGCTTGATAATATTTTTTTAACTTCTCAGAATCAATTACTTCATCTAGCAAAAATAAATCCTGAATAACAAATGCTCGCGTAGAAGGGGCACTCGTTGCAGTACAATTTATTTCTAATGGAACATAATAATTTCCATCTTTTCCCTGTTCAAAGGACAAAAAATCCAGCTCTTTTTCTAAAATTTTCTTAGCATCTTTCTTTTTCAAGCAATCAAATTTCATCGGTTCTGAACTTGCATAAACATTTGAAGGAGTATATTCAAAAATAATATATGTATCTTTATTCTTTCTCTGCCGATCTTTTAGATATTTTATCACGGTATCATATGATAATGCTTGATATGCAAATGTCCATAAACAGTATTTTCTATTATGAATAGCCGATAATTCATAATTTAAAATTTGATCAAGTCCTTCCTCCAAATAAGTACCTGCTTTAGATATAATCATCTCTTCAATATTTAGCGCATATATACTTTTTGTTTTATTTCCCAGCAACGTCTGTATACGATCTCTGTTAAATAAAAATCTTTCCATAGTAAATGAATCATTCTCTTTAGGATTCAATCTTTTCTTTGCATAATAATCCAAAGCACTTTTTCTTTTATCAAGGTGATTATCTATTAACGCCGTCGGGGTAACGCCAAAATGTTTTACAAAATCGTCAATAAAAGTTTTTTCAGCTTCAATATATAATTCATCCTCAATTTTCAAACTGGTTATTCGACGTTTTTCTTTATCTTTTTCCGATCTATTACATTGAGTGTTATATAATACAAAGCCAAAATGTTCCATTAGTGTCATATACATTTGTTCATATTTATCAAGCTCTTTTTTGCTTGGAGTTTTATTTGGATCATAATATAAAATCATATAAACAAATTCTTTATCTTTATCATAATCCACTTGAAGCTCTGTATTATCATATCCTTTTTCAAGTTCATACATATGATCACGTTTATTAAAGTTCTTTGCCTGACCAACATAAGCTTTCCAATCAAGAATATTAAGTATTACATATATTCCACCACTATTAAATAAATTCACTTTCAATTACGCCTCCTCATTTGTTCATATATAAGAACAGCAATCAAATAACCACTGACTGCTGTTTTTATATTTCCATTCACATTGCGCTCTTCAAAGAATCATACGGATAGCTTTCCTGATAGACAGTTTCTGGTGCTATATCTATTTTACCATCCATCCATGTAATAACACCGTGGAAAACACTCATATTTTTCAACACTTCCTCATCTTTTAACGGTTCAAATGCACTTCCTATTGCTGCCTCATACTCTCCATAATATACATGAACATGGGGTTTATTATGTTGTTTTGTATCCATAAACAACATATAAATTACCATTCCCCCAAATCTACTTAACTCTGGCATATAATTCCCCCTTTAATATTTATCTCAAATATATCGTAATATCTACATTGTAATTTATCAATATATTTCAGACATACTTGCCGGATTTTTCTATTCCCAAAATACACTTCCCACCACAGCCAGATACTTTACTGTTCTTCTTTCTCTTTTGGAAGTACAATATTCAACAGGATTGCCACAATCGCAGCAGGCACGATTCCAGAGCCGCCAAACACAAGCTGTACAAGCTTCGGTGCATGGACAAGGATATCCGGATTTGCTCCCATACCATAGCCAACACCGAGCGCTACAGAGACAATGGAGAGATTACGCGAATTCATCGGATTCTTCGTGATCAGCTGGATTCCACTGAATACAATCGAAGAAAACATCATAACTGCGGCACCACCGAGTACTGACTGCGGCATGATAGAAATAAGCGCCGCAAGCTTCGGACAGAGTCCACAGAGAATCAGGAACACAGCTCCCGTTGCAAGCGCAAACCGATTCACAACCTTTGTCATGGCAACAAGTCCGACATTCTGGCTGAAAGACGTATTCGGCAGGACACCAAAACAGGCAGCAAGCGAAGATCCAAGTCCATCACACATAACACCACCGGACAGCTCCTTATCGGTTGCTTCCCGTCCCAGACCGCCTTCCATAACACCGGAGATATCTCCAACTGTTTCAACCGCTGTAACAATAAACATGATCATAACCGGCAGAATTGCTCGCATATCAAATACCGGCTTGACCGGCATGATCTTCGGGATAGCAAACCATGCAGCATCTGCTACCTTGTCCCAGTTCAGCACCCACGCTTTTGTATACTCGACGCCATCGGCAGTTACCCCGGTCGTAGGAAGCACAAATCCCATAACGATTGCAGCAATATATCCAGCAATAATACCTAATAAAATCGAGGAAGAACTCCAAAATCCTTTTGTGCAATGCTTGAAGATCAATATCACAATCAGCACAAAGAGTGCCAGCAGCAGATTCTCCATCGAGCCAAAATCTTCCGCCTTGTTTCCACCGCCAAAAGAATTGATTCCAACAGAAATCAGGCTTAAACCGATGGACATAACAACTGTACCTGTCACAACCGATGGGAAAAACTTCCGGAGCGGTTTTAAAAAGAACCCAAGCACCGTCTCAAAAAAGCCGCCTAAAATTGATGCCCCCATGATTGCTCCATATGCGGATACACCGCCCCCCATCGTTGCTGCAACGCTGTTAAATACACCAATAAACCCGGATGATGTACCCATGATGATCGGTACACGTCCGCCGACCGGACCGATTGCAAAAAGCTGCACCAATGTCACAATTCCTGCAACAAGCATTGCATTCTGAAGCAGGGAAAGCTGCAGCCCAGCAAACTCTCCTCCTGCGATTCCACAGGCACCTGTGATGATTAAAAGCGGTGTAAGGTTTCCAACAAACATTGCCAAAACATGCTGCAATCCAAGAGGAATTGCCTGCGCAAGCGGCATCTTTCCATCCATCTGAAATGCCGCATCCGATAACTTAAAACTCTTTTTCATCTATTTTTCTCCTTGTCTTTGGTATTTGCTTATCTAAAATCATCTTCCGGCATCGACATCAATATCTTCTCCGGTGTGATCGGAAGTTCTCTGTGCCATACACCTGTCGCCCGGTAAATTGCATGAGCAATCGCTGGTGCCGGTGTGTTGATCACGATTTCTCCGATGGATTTTGCGCCAAATGGACCTGTCGGCTCGTAGCTATTCTCAAACTCAACCTGTAGGTGTCCCATGTCCAGCCGCGTTGGGATTTTATATTGCATAAAATTTGACTCAACCGGTTTTCCGGTTTCATCATATGTGATATTCTCAAACAACGTATGACCGATTCCCTGCACGATTCCACCCTCTGCCTGGATACGTGCAAGTGCCGGGTTGATTGCGATTCCACAATCCACAACTGCCACATAATCGAGGATTTTTACCTCACCTGTATAGCGGTCAAGCTCAATTTCCACCATGCCAACCATATATGGCGGTGGAGAAACCGGTGAAGAATGCGATGCAGTCGCAACCGCTGCAATATCATTTGCCACCTGATCCTTCACACTGATCTGCGCCAGTGTGACACGCTCGTCTGTGTTAATCTTCCGCACACACCCATCTTCGAATACCGTTTCTTCCGGCTCACATCCAAGCATTCCCGCCGCAATCGCACACAGTTTTTTCTTCAGTTCCTCGCAGGCAAGTTCTACTGCTTTTCCTGTTACATAGGTAGTCGAAGATGCATAAGAACCGGAATCATACGGAGATGCGTCCGTATCTGCGCCAAACACTGCCACGTCATCCACAGAGCAGTCCATACACTCAGCCACCATCTGTGCCAGAATCGTATCACAGCCGGTTCCCATATCTGCCGCACCGATGATCAGGTTAAACGTTCCATCATCTGCCAGCTTCACAGTTGCAGAACCGACATCGACGTTGGATATACAGGAACCCTGCATCGCCATCGCAACACCGGCGGTCCGCACTTTTCCATCGCCCATCTCTCGGACCGGATATTTCTCTTCCCAGCCAAAAAGCTCACGGCATCTTGCCATACAGCGGTCAAGCGCGCAGGCATTTGCAGTCTCTCCATAATACGCCGGCATCTTCATGCCCTCCCGGAGCATATTTTTCTCCCGAATCTGCGTCGGATCGATGCCAAGTGACTCCGCAAGCTCATTGACCGAAGACTCCAGAGCAAAGATTCCCTGGGTTGCGCCATAGCCGCGATAAGCGCCCGCCGCCATCGTATTTGTATAGACGACATCATAACCAAACCGGAACGCCTCAAGTCCTCCTGTATAAAGTGGAATTGACTTGTGTCCGCTAAGCCCGACCGTCGTCGGTCCATGTTCCCCATATGCACCTGTATTGGAAAGTGTGTACAGATCAAGTCCGCGGATATGTCCGTCCCGGTCTGCACCCAGCCGGACAGTGACTTCCATCTCATGCCGCGGCGAACCTGCGATCTGGCTTTCGTACCTTGTGAAGATGAGTTTCGCCGGACGCCCCGTCTGCATCGTCACAAACGCCGGATACACTTCGCTGACTGCAGTCTGCTTCGCGCCAAATCCACCACCGATCCGCGGTTTTTCCACGCGGATTTTGCTTTTCGGGATTCCAAGCGCTCTCGATAAAATCCGGCGCACATGGAAAACAATCTGTGTCGAAGAAATCACATGCAGTCTTCCATACCGGTCAAGACATGTATATGTACGAAATGTTTCCATCATTGCCTGGTTGAACGCACGCATATGATAAGCATGGGAAAATGATACCTCACAGTCCGAAATCACGGCATCGACATCGCCATCTCCGCTTAATTCATGTGCGATCACATTCCGTTTTACATCACCGCCCACATCAACCGGCGGATACCAGTCATCCTCCGGATGCACAAGCACCGGATTATCCTTCGCTTTGTGGAAATCAAGCACCGGCTCTAACACATTGTATTTCACTTTCACAAGCTTCATCGCTTTGCATGCCGCTTTTTCATCCTCTGCTGCAATGATTGCGACAACATCTCCCACAAACCGCACGTGCCGGTCGATAATCAACCGGTCATACGGAGATGGCTCCGGATAAGTCTGACCTGCGATTGCAAACCTTGTTTTCGGCACATCCTCCCATGTATAGATATCCACCACGCCCGGAATTTTCTTTGCAATTTCTGTATGGATTTCTTCCACAACCGCATTGGCATGCGGACTGCGTAGAAGCTTCACGACAAGCGCAGGACCCGTGATATCATCTGTATACACCGGTTTTCCCAGCAGCAGCTGCATGGAGTCTTTCTTCCGGACTGATTTGTGAATGGCATTGTAATTCTTATGTTCCATCGCTTACTCCTTTCCCTGCTTCTTCCTATTTATATAGTCCAGGTAATTCCGGATTCCCCGGAGCTGTCCTTCGTATCCGGAACACCGGCATAAGTTTCCTGCCAGGTACGCGCGTATCTCATCATCCGAAGGATCCGGATTCTCCCGGAGCAATGCAATCGTATTCATGACAAATCCCGGATTGCAAAATCCACACTGATCAGCCCCCTGGTCAGCGATAAATCCAACAAAACCGGATGCTTCCTCCTGCAGTCCTTCGAGCGTATATACTTCATGTCCATCCGCTCTTGCACAGAGCACCGAACATGACAAGACCGGGGTTCCATCTAAAAGCACGGTACAAAGCCCGCAATTTGCGGTCTCACAACCGCGCTTCACACTGTAGCAGCCATGCTTCCGCAGAAAATCAAGGAGCAGAAGATCCGGCGATACTGATTCACAAATCAGTGTTCCATTTACTTTGATTTTGATATCCATGTCTATGCCTGCTCCTCTCCGATTTTCTTTGTTAACCGATAGCAAAGCGCACCTGTAAGGCGTGTACGGTATGCTGCACTGCCCCGGTGATTGCCGGCTGTCGGGATTTTTGTCTCTACCCATTTTGCAAACTGTTTTGCACGCTCTTCTGTGATTCCGTCTGTGAGAAATCCTTCCTCATCCGTGATACAGATTGCTCTGCCCGGTCTCGCACCGACAGAAATCCGGTATGTACCGGAAACATTTGCCGCTGCACATGCAAGAACCGGGAAATCTGTCCGTTGATTACGAACCGATGCATACGCATAGACACCCGGTGTTTTCTTCACGATCAGACGCACAAGCACGTCCCGGTCCGGTTTTTTCTCGGCGAACTCCTGCAACGGAATTATACCGCCCTGAAACAGTTCCACGTATGTATCCATAGCAAGAAACATCGTCAGGACATCCGAGAAGCCAAACCGTCCCCAGATACTGCCGCCGACAGTTGCCAGGTTCCGGAACTGAACACCGACAATATCCTTTAAGGCATCTCTGACTGCGCCCTGCGTATATGCATACAGACCTTCATGCAGCTCGATTTCACGCAGAGACACCATCGCACCGATAAAAAATGCATCCGCGTTCTCATCAATCCTGTCAAGTCCCAGCTCGCACAGATCGACTGCCGTCTGGATTGTCCGATCCTGCATCTTCGTCCAAAGCATTCCACCGAGGATCATGCTTCCTTTTTTCTGGTTCAGCGTATAAGCTTCTTCCAGATTTTTTACACGAACATAATTCTGTATTGTTACCATAAAAGCTCCTTCTATTTCTCTAACCGCTTTTTTCCAACTTTATATTATAGTAAAAATACTTGCCTTTGAAAAGCGGTTTTGTTACAATACCGTTGTATTATCAAAAGTACAACGAAAGGGTTTTTATCATGAAACAAAGATTCAAAAAACATGTAGCACTTATACTCATCAGCCTGATGCTGCTCTCTCTGATCGGATGCGGCAAACCTGCATCCACAGACACAACCACAACAACGGAAGCAGCTGTCACAGAAGCACCGGCAGCCTCCATATCGGATGCTGCTACAACGGCAGACAGCACCCCCGCAGATGCCAGTGAAGAGGGCTCTGATGCGCAGACGGTCTATCCGGTCACAGTCACCGATCAGGCTGGTCGTGAAGTCACAATTGAAAAAGAACCGGAGTCGATCGTGAGCGGATACTATATCTCCACAAGTCTCCTGCTTGCACTCGGTCTGAAAGACAAGGTAACAGGCATCGAAGCAAAAGCAGATAAGCGGCCAATCTACAAACTTGCGGCGCCAGAATTCCTCGAGCTTCCAAATGTCGGCACAGCCAAGGAATTTGACTTAGAAACCTGCGCTTCCCTCTCCCCAGAGCTTGTCATCCTGCCTATGAAATTAAAGGATGCAGCGCAAAGCCTCTCCGAGCTTGACATCCCTGTCCTGCTCGTCAATCCGGAAAGCGAAGATCAGTTAGAACAGATGATTGAACTTGTCTCCACCGCAACCAATACAAAGGAAAACGCAGATGCCCTTCTTTCTTATATTGATGAGAAAAAAGAGATGCTCGAAAAAGACTTATCCGGCGTCGATGCAGAAAGCGTCTATCTCGCCGGTAACTCTTCCCTTCTTTCCACTGCCGGTCCAGCGATGTATCAGTCAGGGCTTATCGAACTGGCAGGCGGTAAAAATGCAGCATCCGAAATCACGGATACCTATTGGGCCGAGATCAGCTACGAGCAGCTTCTGGCATGGGATCCTTCTTATATTATTCTCGCTTCGGATGCAGAATACACACCCGAAGATGTATTAAACGACGAGAATCTGAAGGAGTGCACCGCAGTCAAAAACGGAAATGTCTATGCAATCCCCGGCGATATCGAAGCATTAGACAGTCCTGTACCGGGCGGAATCCTGGCATCCATCTGGCTTGCCGGAATCCTGCACCCGGATGAGGTATCTGCAGATATGTATACAGAAGAAAAGGCAGCGTTCTATGAAACTTTCTATGGAATCAAATAATAAAATTAAATTCACTCTTATCGTCGGAACCGTTATCTTAACGGTTCTGACGATTTTTTCATTTTTTGTCGGCCGCTACCCACTCACACTCTCCGGAATTATATCCGGTGATTCAAGACAGTGGCAGGTGTTTGTGACATTGCGCGCAAGCCGCGGAATCGTCGGCTGTATCGGCGGTTTCGTTCTCGGCGTAGCAGGTTTTGTCTTCCAGACTGTATTCCGGAATCCATTGGCATCACCGGATATCATCGGCGTATCTTCCGGTGCCAGCGCCGGTGCCGCGTTCGGCATCCTATTTCTGTCCGGCTCTATGGCAGTGACTGCGTCTGCATTTGCCGGTGCTCTCGGTTCTGTTGTTCTAGCGCTTATGCTCGCATCCCTCACTACCGGGCAGGATGGCAGAGGAATCGTGTTGGCAGGAATCGCGGTACACAGCTTAGCCCAGACCGCGCTCATCTTCCTGAAGCTGCTCGCCGACCCGGAAAAACAGCTTGCATCCATCGAATACTGGATTATGGGAAGTTTAAATGGTATCAGTCTCTATACCATCAAAGGAAATGTGATTCTCTGTACCCTCTGTGTCAGCGCACTTTTTTTGTTGTACCGTCAGATTATGATGCTTTCCCTGCACGATGACGAAGGGCGTATGCTCGGTGTTCACACACAGCATCTCCGTCTTTTGATTCTCCTGATTGCAACGCTGGCAACATCCGGAATCATCAGCATGACCGGGCTTATCAGCTTCATCTCTCTGCTTGCACCGCACGGTGCACGTCTGATCATCAAAAACAACCGGCTATCCACGATGTTTCTAAGTGGGATCATCGGTGGCTGCCTGCTGACACTCGGAGATATTCTGGCACGAAGCGTAGCTTCCACAGAACTGCCGGTCAGTATCTTTACCAGTCTTGTTGGCGCACCATTTTTGATTTATCTATGCGTAAGGAGGAACCGCGAATCATGAGTCTGCTCACAGTCAGTCACCTGTCTGCCGGATATGGCAGAAAAGAAATCCTACACGATATCAGCTTTACGTCGCGTCCCGGAACAATCACCGGTATTCTCGGTGCAAATGGATGCGGCAAAACTACGCTTTTAAAAGCGATTGCGAACATCCTCCCGCACAAAGGTTCCTGTCTGCTTGCAGAAAATACACTGGAATCACTTTCTGCACGGGAACTTGCAAAGCAATGTGGATATATCCCCCAAAAAAGCGGAATCACAATTGATCTGACAGTCCTGGATGTTGTCCTGATGGGGTATCATCCGGACTTATCGCTGTTGCAGCCTCCCACCGCGCAGATGAAAGAACATGCCAAAGCAACTCTCACGATGATCGGTCTTCCCGATCGTGAGCAGAAAAACTACAACCAGCTAAGTGAAGGACAAAAACAGTTATGTATCCTTGCACGGGCATTCGTCGGTACACGTAAGCTTCTGCTCCTCGATGAGCCGGAAAGCGCCTTAGATTTCCGGTTCCGGAACCAGATGATGCAGCACCTGCGGACATATGTGACTGCCCATGACGCCTGTGCGCTTGTCACACTCCATGACCCTTCTCTGGCATTAAACACCTGTGACGAGCTCATTGTCCTGTCGAATGGCACACATTCCGGGAACATCTCCCCGAAATCGACTCCTGTTTCAAAGATGGAGTCGCTGCTTTCCTCGATTTATGGTACAATCAATATCGCAAAGCTCCACGACAAAAACGGGAACGAACACCTTGTTATGATACAGGAGGAGTCCATATGAAAGCTGTTACAAAAATTACGTTTTACGATGAACAGGATGAAAAATTCTTTGGAGAAGGTCCCTGTCGTCTGCTGCATGCCATCGAAGCAGAAGGCTCCCTGCGAGCAGCTGCAAGCTCCATGGGACTTGCTTACTCCAAAGCGCTTCGTATGATAAAAAATGCCGAGCATGCACTCGGATTTCCACTCACAAGCAGGACTGTCGGTGGCAAATCCGGCGGTGGAAGCACTCTGACACAGGAAGGAAAGGAATGGATAGAAAAATATGAACGGTATCGAGATGCCTGCATACAGGCCAACCGCAAATTGTATCTGGAGATCTTTTCGCGCTAGCAGCAAAAAGCATCTGATTCTGACCGGAAGCCGCGGAAGCGGAAAGTCCACGCTTCTTTCTGCCCTTTTCCCACAACCAATGCCCGGGCTTACATCCTATGTAGTACCCGAAGATGGTGTCTATATGAAAGAAAACCTGTCAGGCGAGACTGTCCAGATTGGAAGATATCAGGCAGATGCACCCGGAAACACAAACAAAATGCAACCGGTTCCGGAAGCATTTCTCACAAAAGGCATCGAATTTCTGGATATGAGTATCCGTCATCCGTCCGACTGGGTAACCATCGACGAAACCGGTTATCTGGAACAGACAATTCCTGCGTATCAGGAAGCAATTTCCCGTCTGCTCGCAGCCAAACATGTACTTTTAGTTGTCCGTAAACAAAAACTTCCTTTTCTGGACTCTCTCTGCAAGCGGGATGATTGTTTTCTCGTAGATTTAGATAAGCCTTATGGAGACGCGTTCTGTATCATCATGGCATCCGGAAAAAGCAAACGCTTCGGTGCCAATAAACTCCTTACTGATTTTAATGGGAAACCACTGATTGCATACGCGTTTGATGCGACCGAAATGCTTGGGCAAAACCGGCTGGTTGTGACGATCCACCCGGAAATTGCACATATATGTAAGAAACAGGATATCCCATTTCTTCTGCATAATCTGCCGGACCGGAACGATATGATTCGACTTGGAATCGATGCAATAAAGAACAAAGCAAGCCACTGTCTGTTCCTGCCTTCAGACCAGCCGCTCGTCTCACGGGAGACAATCGGTGCATTGCTTTTCTGCGCCAAAAATGCACCCGATACGATCTGGCGGACTTGCAATCAGAATACTGCCGGTTCCCCGGTTGTTTTTCCATCTGCTTACTTTGATGAACTTTCTGCACTACCTCCAAAAAATGGCGGCAATACTGTGATTCAAAACCACAAGGAACATGTAAGACTCCTACCGGTTATACAACACTATGAGCTAGCAGACATCGACACACCAGAGGATATGCAGGCAATGGAGATTATTGCAGCGCATGCACGGGCAAAGTAAATACACTTCTCACCGCAGCCAGGTACTCCTCCGGCCGGTCTGCCTTCTTCACCTTCTTAAGCTCGCGCTCTGCATCCGGGAACATCTTACCCAGATAGAACCACACTTCCTTCATCTTGAAGAGTGCATCCCGCTCACAGTCCATCTCTTCCCGGTATCCGGCATAGAGCCGGTCATGGTATTCTTTTAACTCTGCCGTTGTCACCGGCTGCCCTGTCCAGATCTCACGCACCAGTCCCGGATTCGCAATCACACCTCTTCCAAGCATGATACGGTCTACCTGTGGAAACTTCTCCCGGAACGCATGATAATCTTCCACCGTAAAGATATCTCCGTTATAACAGACCGGGTGCACACATTCCTTCAGTGCTTCCGCAAATACACCAAGATTTGGATGATTGTTGTAGAAATCCTTCTGCAAACGTGGATGGATGATCACTTCGGAAATAGGATACCGGTTATAGATCTGCAGGATATCCGCAAACTCTTCAGGAAATTCCACTCCGATCCGCGTCTTCACAGAGACCTTACAGCTCCGCTCCTCCGGCAGTTTGGATATCCCCTCAAATACCGCATCAAAGAACCGGTCTAATCGTTCAGGGTCCTCTAAGAATCCACTTCCTTTCTTCTTCGATACGACCGTTGCCATCGGACAGCCTAGATTCAGATTCACTTCATGATAACCAAGCTCCGACAGCATATTACATGTCGTAAGAAACTGTTCTGCATCGTTCGTCAGGATCTGTGGAACAACATACATTCCCTGATTGCGCTCCGGTGCCACGTCCTTTCGCTCCCGCGTCTTCAATAATTTCTTCTTTGACGGTGCGATAAACGGCGTCACGTACTTATCCATATCGCCAAACATCGCATGATATGCATTCCGGTACACGTATCCTGTCACGGATTCCATCGGTGCCAGATAAAATTGTATTTTCTCGGATTCTGTAATACTCACCGTAGCTCTCCTCTATCATCAGCATTTTCTTCCACATGTTTCGGGCGGAATATATACAGCAAAATTGCCTTACATATATTGTCTGCGATCATGCAAAGCCAGACTGCCTTTAAACCCAGTCCAAACACATTCACGCATAAGAACGTACCAAATATCCGGATGCCCCACATGCTGACCGCCTCACACGCGAACACATGCTTCGTCCGACCCATACCATAGGAAATACCCTCTAAGACAATCATCAGTCCAAAAAACGGCTCTGAAAACGAAACCAGACGCAGCATCTCACTTCCGATCCGCGCCGCATTGACTGAGTTCGTAAACAGACGCATAAATGGATATGCGAATAGGTAGAGTCCGATACCATTTACTACCATAATCAATAATGTGATCAGAATCGATACCCGCTCCGTTGCTTTTAATTTCCGGATATCCTTTTCTCCGAGCGCATTACCAACCAATGTGCTGGTCGCCACCCGCAGTCCATATCCCGGAATATAGACGATCTGCTCCGCTGTAATGGCGATCGAATGCGCCGCAAATATCGTCGTTCCCATACCAGATACCATCCGTGCAAACGCAATGTATCCAAAACAGCTTACAAAGGTCGTGCCAAGTGCCGGAAGCCCAATCGTAAATGTCTCTGACAGAATCTCCCGGTCGAGTCTCCTGTCCTCTCGCGTTGGTCGAAGCTTCGTCTTGCTGAGCATCAGCAGAAACATCGCAATACCGCCGATTCCAAAACTGATGCAGGATGCGATTGCCGCACCTGCCACGCCGAGATTCAGACCATATATAAATACCGTATTCAATAGGATATTTAACACATTTTCACCCACGCTGATAAACATCGGCGATTTCGTATCCTTAATGGATCGAATCATCGCGGAAAAGACGCGGGAAGACGCCCGGAACACAAGTGAAATGCTTGTAATTGTGAAATACACGCTTGCCGGTCTTACAATATCCGGTTCAACGCCCATCCACACCGGAATATACGGGGACAGCACAAGCGCGATCACTTCCAATAACGTTCCGATTGTAAATGCATATAGTATTGATTGTCCAGCCAGTTTCTTCAGTTTGGCTTCGTCCCCGGCTCCATTTGCCTTCGATGCAATCGCCAGCACAGCAACCGCAATCGCACTTGGAATTGAGTGGATCAGCCAGCCGATGGTTGTTGTCGTGCTGACTGCTGCCGTTGCTTTCTCACCCAGATGTCCCACCATCGCCGTATCAACATATTGAAGCAGCGTCGACAGCACCTCTTCTAATACGGTCGGGATGGATAAGGTGATCAGCGATCGAAACGCTTCCTTATTGTATGTTTGTTTCATTTATTTTCAAATCCTTCTGTTTACTTAAAAGAAGGGCTTATAGAAAGCCCTTCTTCGTAAAACTTATTTACTTATCGCTTCGTTTCTTTTTGGAAACACCAAGTATGATTATTCCAACAGCCGCAACTATCATTATAATGGTGATTGGAGCAATCGGCGCTGTATCACCTGTCTTCTTCACTGTGTTGGAAGATGTCGTAGTTGTTGTCGTCGTGGTTGTCGTACTCGTAGTACTTGTCTCCGTCGTCGTAATCTCTGTGGTTGTATCTGTTGTTTCTGTGGTTTCCGTTGTTTCAGTCGTTTCCGTTGTTTCGGTCGTCTCAGTTGTTTCTGTTGTCTCAGTCGTTATCTTGTCATACTTATTTGTATATGCAACATTTGCTGTCGCATAATCTCCGATTACAACCGAAGCGGTTTTGCCCTCCACTGCAGTCTGCGCGTCTACCACATATGTGATCTTGCTCAACGTATATCCATCTACATCTGAAGCAATCTCATTGACTGTATAGCTGCCTGCATTGCAACTGATTTCCTTCGTCCACGTCTTACTAGCAGTATCATAAGAAAAATCTGCAAGACTATAGGTTGTCTTTGTACCGGTTGCATCCTCAACAACCTCAAAGCGAATTGTCTGCTCCGCATCTGTTTTGGATACACCACCCGCTACGGTCTTTGTCAACACAAGCTTCGCCGGAGCATATGTATTTGTTACAACAATCGTATCTCCAATACTTCCACTTGCTGGTTCGTAGGAAGTCGCATAATTTGTAACCTCTGTCTCTCTCACACTATACGATATCTCAACGCCATTCTCGTATTTGTCGAGATCTGTAAATGTACCCTTCCAGTTATTTGTCTTATCCAGTTTCAAAGTCTTTGCTGTTGCAACACCATTCTTATAAAGAGTTACTGTGATCGCACTATGATCATCTGCTGCCAGGTTGTCGCCAACCCACTTCTTTTCAACCTCGATATCACCCTTTTGTGTTGTATATGAATTTCGAACCTCAAATACACCGTTTTCACCAGCATCTTCTGCTGTCACAGTTGTACCAGAAGCATTCTTCTTCACATAACTTACAATATATCCGGCTGGTACATCGACTTCTTTGACTGTATATACATATTCTGTATTTGCTGCTACATCACTGTACTTCGGAAGCTCTGTCCATGTATAAGTCCAATGATTTGTTTCACTCAAAGTTACCGTGTCATATACATTTCCATCATACATTAACTGTACCTGTATGATGGTTGGTCGTTTCCGATCATTATTATTCTGATCATCCCATACCTTTGTCACCGTTCTTGTCGTAGACGGATAAGAGTTTGTAACTGTAATAGATCCATTTCCTGTTGTCGTATCAACTGTCATCGGGCTGTAAGATACACCATAGCCCTGTGGTACAGCTACCTCTTTGACTGTATACGCAATCTCCTGTCCAGCCTCATTATATGGAAGGTCATTCCATGTATAAGTCCAGTGATTTGCATCTTCCAGTGTTACAGCAGTTCCAAATGCAGAACCATTTGCATACAACTGAACATTTACACTCGTTGGACGGGATGTAGAATTATTATCCGCCCATACTTTATCGACTGTAATGTCTCTTGTACGAACTGTATGTGTATTCGTAATCGTTGTGGCTGATCCTGCTGATACAGTAGCTTTTGTATAGCCTGTGACTGTACCAACTTCTTCGACCGTATACACGATATTGTTTCCTCTTGCATCCTGCTTATTCAGATCATTCCATGTGTATGTCCAATGGTTTGTCTCATTCAATTCCTGCGTTGCATCCGGATCTGTTACAGCCACGCCATCTGCCATAAGCTGTACCGTAATTGGTGTCCGCAAACCATCGCGGTTGTTGTCATCTTCCCATACTTTTGTCACTGTATGACTGACTTTATCCATCGAATACTGGTTTGTGATAACCGCCAGATACGTTCCATCGCTCTGCTTCTGGATTACAGAAGACTTCTGTGAATATGAAGCAGGCATGCTTGCAGTATCCTCAACAACCGAATACTGAATCTCTACACCATTCTTATAAACCGGCAGATTGCCCCAGCTTGCCGTCCAGTTATTCGCTGCCGTCAATGTAATATCCTTCGACAGGGAAACTCCATTTTCCATTAAGGAAACCTTAAGATTCTGTGGTCTGTTCCCATCTGCGTCATTATTATCATCCCAATCCTTCCGGATTGACACCTTCGTTGTCTGTAAGGTATTCGTGATATCATAGCCATTCGCTGCATATGTCGTCGTATACCCAGAAACCGGTGTCTCTTCTACCTTATACTGGATTTCCACATTTGTACCTGCATAGTATTTATCCAAATTATCAAAGGTAAAGTTCTTCGTCGTTTCTGTTGTACTCAGACTCTGTGTTTTTACCAACTTCCAATCGGCTGTCGTACCCTTCTTCAATCGATACAGTTTCAACTCAATGCTGGATGGACGATACGCTTCATATCCCGTATCTACCCATGTCTTGGTGCCCGATACAGATGTTTTTTCCGTTTTATTCTCGAAGATGACTGCACCTAAGCTTGTGCCTGCACTGCCGCTCGCAGCTCCATTCACATATTTCTGTACGGAAGTAACTGCGACATCCAATTTGTTGCTTGCAGTATTCTTAGTCACATTTACCTTGACTACATAATATGTATCATCTTTTGTAACACCTGCATAACCAGATTCTTTTTCATAAATCTTGTAAATGTGCTCTCCGACATTTCCTGTCACTGCAGAATCATATGTTAGTGGTGTGAATGTTACGGTTCCATTTGTACTTCCATTTGTTGTTCCTGTAGCAGCCCCTGCCGTCTTTATTGACAGATCTGCATTCAGCTCATCCACTGCAAATCCCGCAAATGTATAGTTAGCTGAATAGTTCGTTGCATTATCCAGCTTCTTTAATGCAGTAAATGTAATGCTGCCAGATGTCTGAATCATTGTATTCACGATATCATAAGTACCTGCAGGGTAACTTGTCGTATATCCAGCGACCGCTGTCTCTACTACCTTATATGGAATCTCAGTAGCCATTCCCGGATAATACTTTGGCAATGTTCCAAATGAATACTTCCATGCACTTGCTGCATCTACAGTCCTGACTGCTCCGACCTGCTCCCAATCGGCATCGTCATTCTCGTTTCCACCCTGTTTCAACTTATATAACTTTACCTGAATGCTAGCCGGACGATCTGCTGTGGTATCACCAACCCATGATTTTGTACCCTGAATCGTCGTAGTCACGGTCGTATTATTAAATACAACCTCTGAAGCCGTGGTACCGGTTCCTGCACTGTTATACTTCGTAATCTTACTGCATGTTGCAACCAGCTTTGTCGGATTTGTAGCATTATCCAATGCAACATCTACCGTCAGAATATAATAGTTCGTATCCGTTGTTACATCTGTGTACCCAGAGCTTTTCTCATAAACCTTGTAGTAATGTTTTCCTACATCTCCTGCTGTTGCAGAACTATAACTTACCTTATCTGCAAATGTAATCGCTCCTGTTGTATTTCCAGCAGTTGTTCCGGTTGTAATATCCTTTACCTTGGTAGCGTTTGCAGCGTCTGCTGATACCTCTTCCACTGCAAAATTCTTAAAGGTATAGGTGTTGCCACTTGCATAAGCGGTTGTGCCATCCAACTGCTTTGTAGCTGAGAAGTCGTAGGAACCTGTATAGTATGTAGACTTTTCATTCTCATATGGAAGATTATATCCCGTATCATTTGTAAACGTCTTTCCCTCGTATCCGCTCGGAATCGTTATACTGGATGACTTTTGAAGCACGAAGTAGAACGAATCCGCCCGAACATCAAATCCCTCTGCAGCAGATACTTCGACCAACTCATAAATCTGATCATAATTCAATCGATCAATTGTCAACTTACCAGCAACCTCATCGGTTACTTTCAGCACATCCGTATCCCGTACCAAGTTACCTCTCGTCATGGTTCCCGTCGCAGAATCATAGGTTGCTTCATACAAACGGAATGTAGAATCTTTCAGTGCATGTGTCGTTCCAGCCGCATCTGTCCAGTATTTGTATAACTCAATCGAGCCATAATTGGATTCTGCCTCATGCTGTCCTTTTGTGAACACCTGTCCCTGGAATGTTTTCGATCCACCCTGATCCGCCTGATATCCGTTCAACGTAAATGTATTAGAGGATTGTTCATCCGTCAAAGTAATCGAACTATTGCCTTGTGTAAACTTCAGATTACACCTCGTTGTATAAGTTATCTTCAAATACTTGCTATCCGGTAATTCAAACCTAAGTGAATTCGAAGATCCATCATAGCTGACTGTATAATCGGTTCCACTTGTCAATGGTGTTTCTGTACCGCCATTTACTTCGTATACCTTGATACTCTGCATATTATAAGAGAATGCAGTACCAAGTTTATCCACAGCCGTTAATTTTCCATCTCCCGGTACCAGATCATAAGCACCCTTGTTGACTTCGATCGTATACTCCGCTGTATTATATTTACTGTTATCTGCACCTGTCGTGTTATCATAGGTACCGTAAAATACTCCGTCCTTCGATACCAATGCAGGTGCTTTCAACGTCGTTGTCGTTGATACTGGTGTTCCAACATTCGTACTTCCTATCTTTAGCTGAGCAGAATTCGTAAAGGTTTCCGATCCCTTCTTTGCAAAATCCTCCAAACTTGTTACTTCTGTCGTATACTCAATCCGGATATGTGTCTCTGTTCCCGCTGAATAGTTGTCAATGGCATTCATCAAAGCAATATAATCCGCAGTAACCGGAATCGTAAAACTTGCAATTCCATTCGTTTCACTTGTCTGAAGACCAATGTTCGGTATCGTTGCTCCACCTGCATAATACGACATATCCGATAACTTACCCGCTGTATTATGCGCTACATCCCTGACATAGAAGTATGCAGTTATCATGCTGGAAGATAATTTCATATCCGTTGGTAATGTATCCGCAATCGTAACAGATTCTCCACCTGAAAGCGCCATGGAATTCAATGACACATCTAACATGTAGCTGATTTTACCTGTTTCGTCTACCTTCGCTGTAACCGTCTTATTCAAAGGCGGCAATGGATTTTTATATATATCCTCACCAGACTTTGACTCTTCCTTACCATTTGCTGAATAATAAATAGTCGCCACATTTTTAAAATTCCTCTGCACCTGGTTCAGGTCCGTATCCAAAACCTTAGTTTTATATTCTAACGTTATTTCCTTTACCGGACTGCTTCCTGTAAATAGACTGTCTTTAAATTCAAATTTATAATCATATCCTCCGTTATTACCTGCAGTATCCGGTGTATATATCACATATTCATTCTCAATATTGGCATCATTGGAATCTGTCGCATCTACAGCAAACGTCGAATTGTCTTTTCTTGTAAATGTAATCTTTGTGTTATATATACCTGACATGCTTCCCGGATTATTCCAATATTTTTGCATATTATCCTTGATATATACATTTGTCAGGTCTTCCGGAATGTCCTTCACAGAAACCGTCCAGTAAATATATCCATCCTGCATTTTCACCGCATGCTTTTCGATAGTCCAATCTTTTCCTGGTGTCTGCACAGTTCCGGTTCCCATATATTTATAGCCCTTATCTGTTGTAAGAGTTACATCATTTTTCACATCCAGTTTGGTCGCAGAATCCATATAATTATCTGTTACCTTTGTATAAACAGTCGCCGTATATACACCATTGTTTTCCTTAAAGGCAGAAGCAGGCAGCGTCTGGCTTGTACCTCCCTGCAGATTGCCATCCTTATCACATAATGCTGATCCAATCTCCGGCATATCTACGATAGTTCCAGAGCCAAGAAGTGCATCCAAAGAAGTATACTCTCCTGCATAATCCTTCAGATCAATCGTAATCGTCCATGTCACAACCTTAGAAGTTTTATCCAGTGACCCTGTTTTCTTTACTTCCGGTCTTGTCACATCGTAAGTTGCCGATGTAGTTCCCGTTTTTGTCTCTTTTTTATTATTCTTATATGTATAATCTACTGTATTCGTATAAGAAGTACTATTCGCATTATCCGGATCAAAAATACCTTCATCTGTCTCTACATCATAAGTAACTTCCACGGTCGTAGTACTGCCATCCGATGAACCAAGTTTGTTCAAAGCATTTGCCAGAGCACCAAAGCTTCCATATATGGTATTCGCAGTGACATTTGAATCATTGCTGCTTGCAATCTTGATATTGGAGATATTCTTTAAGTTTGCACCTAAACTATCTGTCAAAGATACCCCGGACACAGAGCCAGTCGTTTTTAATGTCAACTTATATGACTGCTTCCACGTATTTGTACTCTTGTCATAGGTTGCTTTTCCATCGGTTGCTTTCTGTACTGTCAATGTACTTGTTGCGGTTCCATCATCGTAAATCACATCTGAAACTTTTTTCTTTGCAGTTCCAATCGTTATTTTATCTCCGGATCCCTTATCGGTTTCCGTCAGCTTTACATTTCCATATATTGTTCCATCTCCCTTTCTTGTGTTTTCCGTCAAGAAAGTCTGATTATCAAGGCATATATATGCATAACCATTACTAATATAAATATAACCTACTTTTTTTCCTTCAAGCATAATATCCTGTTTTCCGGATATCAATTCAAGGTTATTCAAATCATTAAAATTTACTTTGATATAAATAGGATTTCCATCTCTTGGAATGGCACTGTTATCTAACTCCCATTTATATTTTAAGTTAAACTCATCACCTTCGAATACTTTTGTTACCTGATCCAAATCCGTCTCCTGCCCATTATGTTTAACACTGGCAGTGAAATTCATCGTTATTCCATTTGACGTATCTGTATATGCATTGTTCCAAAGTGAAAGATCTACGGAATCATCTGCCACATTTTGTGAGGTTTCATTCAGATTCTCTTCTTCTAAAGGAACACCATTTTGATTTTCTTGTGTTCCTAAACTTTGCTGCCCTGTTGCGAAATTTGCATCGCTCTCCGATGCGACACTCTCTGTCTCCCCACCTTCTGCAATCGGTGTATAGCTGATGTTCTGGAATAATGAAATTAACATCAACATAGAAAGCAGAAATGCAATCACTTTTTTCTTGTTTTTTTGTTTGTTCATAAACTCCATCCTCCATTTTCTTTTTTCCTAATGCATCCTCGCATTTATGCATTGGAACCATCTATGATAAACTCCGACATACCTCTGTTCAGAGTAAAGTTAAGTTATGAATTATTACTGTTCAATTTTTATATCGACAGTAACCCACTATCGCATAATATTTTACATGAAAGTGCTTGTATTTTCAACATATTGCGTCTATAAATTTGTGTTTTTTTGACTATTAAAACACAAAAAACCTGCCACACCAATTCTGGTGCGGCAGGCTCTTTGTAACCATCTTCCGAAGTACGTTTATTCTTCGTCCTTCTTCTCCTCTGTGGATGCCTCTGCATCGTCATCATCAAAGAAGCTATCATCAAAGTCATCATCGTAATCATCGAAGTCGTCTAAGTAATCCGGTGTCAGATACTTGTAAACTGCTACACAGATACCAACGATGATTGTCAGAATACCAACGATCAATGCAACAGAGAGAAACGCGTTCTTTGCTTCTGTTACGCACTCGTCTTCTTTTACAACTTTTACTTCGTCACAACACTTTCTCATAGTTTTCTACCTTCCTTTCATCGCTACTGATATAATGATTTTACCACAGCTTATCCGATATTTCTACCGTCATTTACAACTTTTTCATTTTTACAAGCGATGCAAATAAATGTTTTTCTCCGACACGGTCAAAATTCACCACGATTTCCTGGTCACCGCCCGATGGAATCACATCAATCACCTCGCCATTTCCAAATTTAATATGGCGTACTTTATCCCCTACTTCATAGCTTGCCGGTGCCGACGCTGTATTTCCCATCGGGAATGCCTTCCCGAATCCCGGATTGGCGCTCGGGTTCGCAGTAGCTGTGGCAGGTCGTGTATACGGGTTGTTCTTTCCGTATGCCTTTAACTGAATTACCTGCTCAGCCGGTTTCTTCGACGGAATCCGATCCATATTTTCTGGAGCATAGCCAAAGGCTTTCTCCTCATATTCCAAATAATGCTTCGGAATCTCCTTGACGAACCGCGATACTTCCTCGAAATTCGTCGAACCATGCACCATCCGTTGTCCGGCAGCCGTCATATACAGTTTCTCCATCGCACGTGTAATTCCGACATAGCAAAGTCTCCGCTCCTCTTCAAGTGCATCCGGATCATCCGAATCCAGCGACATGCCACTTGGGAATAACCGTTCTTCCATACCAGTCATAAATACATACGGAAACTCCAAGCCTTTCGCACTATGTAAGGTCATCAGCGTCACCTTTGCGGTTGGCACACCATCCTCGTCTTCCTCCTCGGTATCTGCCACCAGCGCGATATCTTCGAGAAGTCCAGTCAGTGTTGGCACCTCTGCACTCTCTTCATAGGTAACGATCTTATTCTTTAATTCCTCTAAGTTATCCAACCGGGTACGCGCTTCATCCGTAGCTTCCGCCTCCAATGCTTCGCGATATCCGCTTTCATCCATGATTGCATCGAACACTTCACTGATGAATTCTCCATGTACCAGTCGTGCTTTAAATCCTTCCATCATATCTGTAAATTTCCGGATTTTCTCCACATTCCGTGTCATGTCAGGTACTTCTTCGATATCTAACAGTGCATCATACAGATTATATCCATTGGACTGCGCATACATATCAAGCTTATCCACGGTCGTCGCACCAATACCACGCTTCGGCACATTGATGATACGCTTGATTGCCTGATCATCGATCGGGTTTGCAAGCACCTTCAGATAACTTACGAGATCCATGATTTCTTTTCTTCCATAGAAGTTCTGTCCACCATAGATTTTATATGGGAGATTCTCATACAGAAGTTTTTCCTCAAGCACACGGGACTGCGCATTGGTACGATACAAGATTGCGATATCATCGAGTGATACCCCCTGATTCTTCAAGATCTTGATCCGAGATGCAACGCCGTTCGCCTCCTCGTACTCCGTGCCGTACCGGGTAAATGTTACCTTCTCACCATCCTCCTGCTCTGTCCAAAGACGTTTATCCTTTCTTCCCTCGTTATTCGCGATCACCGCATTTGCAGAATTTAAGATATTCGCCTTGGAACGGTAGTTCTGCTCCAGTTTTACTACCTTGGCATCCGGATATTCTTCCTCAAAATTCAGGATATTATAGATGTTCGCGCCACGGAACTTATAGATACTCTGGTCGTCATCACCCACGACGCACAAATTCCGGTATTTTGCAGCCAGCATCTTCACCAATATAAACTGTGTATGGTTCGTATCCTGATACTCGTCCACCATAATGTACTTAAACCGTGTCTGGTACTCGGCAAGCACATCTGGATTCGTCTCAAAAAGAAAGATCGTCTTGAAAATCAAATCATCAAAATCAAGCGCATTGTTGCTCTGGAGACGTTTCTGATACTCCCGGTAAACCTCCGCAATCTTCTGATCCCGGAAGCTTGCCGCATGTGCTTTCTCATAATCGTCCGGTGTCATGTACCCTTCCTTTGCCTTCGATATCGCCGAAAGCATCGCCCGCTCCGGATAGAGCTTCGGGTCTAGTTGCAGATATTTCAACACTTCTTTTACAACAGTCTTCTGTTCACTTGCATCATAGATCGTGAAACTGCTTGTTCCACCGATCTTGTCAATATGTTTCCGCAGAATCCGCACACACATGGAATGGAAGGTCGATACCCACACACTCTCAGCGCCAAATCCTACCAGATTATCTACTCGTTCCCGCATCTCTGCCGCAGCCTTGTTCGTAAATGTGATTGCCAGTATATTGTATGGATTGACTGACATCTCATCGATCAGATATGCGATCCGGTGCGTGATCACTCTGGTCTTTCCAGAACCCGCACCTGCTAAAATAAGTAAAGGCCCGTCGGTTGTACAACAGGCCTCTAACTGTTTGTCATTTAATCCCGGCATCGGTTTACTGTAAACCTAACTTTGCCTTCATCGCTGCCAGCTCATCCTGTACAGCTGCATTTGGAGCTGCATCATACTTGGCTGCTAAACTGTCGATGCCACTCTCCTGTGTTGTCTGATTTAATTCGGTCATGGCATTTGCCTGATCAAGCATTGCGTTCGCCTTTGCTTCCATACGATCAAAGGCAGCCATGCTGCTTGCTGAATCTGACAGATTGTTCGTCATCTTGTTCAGACGATCCTGAGTCTTAGCAACCTTCATCTTCGCCTTGATTGCATCACGGCGGGAGTCAAGCTGGTTGATATCTGTCACAAGCTTGTCATGCATCTGACGCATCTTCATCGCATTTGCAGCTGCAACATCATAGGTCTGCTGCAAGCTTGCCTGCTTCGCTGTAAGCTGGTTCTTCTGCTCTAAGAACTTCATGGCATCTGCTTCGTTTCCGGCAAGAAGTGCCTTCTCTGCGTATGCCTGCATCTTCGTAATCTCAGAATTCACTTCATCCAGCTCGCGCTTGCATCTCTGCTCGTCTGCCATAACGGCAGCTGTTTCCTTCTTCACTTCTGCCAGATCCTTTGTCAGGTTACGAAGTGTCTGATCAATCATCTTCTCCGGATCTTCTGCCTTATCGAGAAGTGCATTGATATTTGAAGCCATAATGTCTTTAAATCTCTGTAAAATTCCCATTGTAATAAAACCCTCCTATAATTCTCATCTTCATACCGTGAAATCCACGTTGCTTTTATTATACTTGATAAAGATAGTAAAGTAAAATGGAATTTTGTTAAAAATTGGTGTTGTCTCTGCAACTTGTCTTAGTTGTATTTTGCAATCACTTCTTCGTTTGCCTTCATGGCGCTTTCTTCCATCTGCTTTCTCTCTGCAAGGAGCTTTTCCTGCACTTCCTTATGCTGTACACCGATGATCTGCAATGCGAGATATGCGGCATTCTTTGCACCATTGATTGCTACGGTTGCAACCGGAATTCCGGATGGCATCTGCACGATAGAGTAAAGTGCGTCCTGTCCATCGAGTACGGAACCTGAGATTGGAACACCGATAACCGGAAGAACCGTCTGGCTTGCAACAACGCCCGGAAGTGCGGCTGCCATACCTGCGGCTGTAATAAACACTTCTGTGCCGTTTCCGTTTGCTTCCTCGATAAATGCGGAAAGTCCTGCATGTGCACGGTGTGCTGACAGGCAACGCACATCAACCTGTACGCCATAGTCCTTCAGAATCTTAATTGCTGGCTCTACCTTTGGAAGATCACTTGTGGATCCCATAATCACTGCTACTCTCATTTGTTCTGCCTCCTTGATGTTAAATATATTGTATTGTATCACTATCTCCTGATAAAGGAAACAGTATTTGTTGCTGTTATGTTATCGTATGTTCTTCCGGGTTCCGGAGATCCCTTTGGAACCAATATGATTTGTATACCTTCCAGTCTTTTTGCCAGTCCGGCAGTTCCGGATGCTTCTCCGTTTTTTGCCCACGACAGCCAGCCAAACGACTGTGCATGTACGCGGTAATAAATATCATAGTGTTCTGCCATCTCTCCATAGAGCGAAATCCGGATTGCTTCTAATCGTTTTGCCTGTCCGCTTGTACCGGACATTTCTCCATCTTTTTTCCATGTATTCGGATCATTTTCATTTCCCTGCCATCCATAAGATTGTACATGCGTTGTGTACCTTACACCACCTGAATATGATGCGTTCGACAACTTGATATTGATTCCTTCCAACCGCTTTGCCTTGCCGCTGGTTCCGGACATCTGTCCGTTGGTTTTCCATGTCTGCCAGCCAAAGGATTGTACATGGGTCTTATACATTATATTGGCGTTATACGCATCCCCCGGAATCTGAATCGAACCATTCTGCAAAGCAACATAAGCACGGGTATTCACAGATGACGGATTCACATTCGCATACGATTGTCCTGGCGCCGGTTCTCCTTTCTTCACTACGACAATCTGAATTCCTTCCAACCGCTTTCCATACCCTGCTGTTCCTGATGGTTCCCCATTTTTTGCCCATGCAAGCCAGCCGAATGACTGTGCATGTACACGGTAATAAATATCATAGTTATCTTTATCTGCTCCGGTCAGACGGATTTTGATCGCTTCTAAACGTTTTGCCTCACCGCTCGTTCCGTTTTTCTCGCCATTTGCAGACCACGGCAGCCAGCCATACGTCTGGCAATGTGTAGTGTACTGTACACCAAGATTTGCATTTCCGGATACACGTACCCAGATATTTTCCAATCGTTTTGCTTCACCACTTGTACCTGCCATCCAGCCATTTGACATTGCCGGTTGGGAATCACCATATGTCTGGATATGCGTCTTGTAGCTGACATCTACTTGTGGAATTACCGTTGGTCTTGGTACCGTAGTTCCATATGTAAATGTACTGCTTCCACTTACCGCGCCACACTGTGAACAGCTATAATAGTACACAGCTGGCGAATCATAGGTTGCATCCGACTTTTTCGTTGTATTGCTTACTATCTTCGCCGTAAATTGATGCGGCAATTTATCACCATACGTAAACACATCTGTACCTGTTTTTCCGCACCGACTGCACTCGTAATAATATGTTGCCGGTGACGTACATGTTGCTGCACTTGCCATGTAAGCATCAGATATATGCTTTACAGAATACGCATGCCCCAATGCTTTTCCATACGAATATTGCACATCTCCCTTCTCATTACATCCACTACATGCATAGTAATATCTGGCTGATGATGAACAATTCGCTGCACTTGCAAGATATGTATCGGATATTATCTTTTTAGTATAAGAATGATCCCCTGCCGTACCATATGTATACGTTTTTGCATTTGCAGACTTATCTACTGCTCCGCATCTCGCACAACTATAATAATAAATTGCCGGCGATACGCAATTTGCCGGTTCCTTTAACGCAGCTTCCGTCTGAACTTTCTGTGTATACTGATGGTTCAGTTTGTCTCCGCTATAAAATGTTGTCGTTCCCTTCTGTCCACATCCCGCACAGCTATAATAATACGCTGCCGGCTTTTCACAGGTTGCTGCACTCGCGAAATGCGCTGTATCTACATGCTGTACCGTATAAGAATGTGCTGCCAGACTGCCAGATTCAAAAGTCTCTGTACTTAGCTTTTTACAGTTGGAACAGCTCTTGTAATATGTTGCTTTCTTCGTACACGTTGCATTGCTTTTTAATGCTCCTGTTACTGTCGGATCATTCACATATGTATGTGTAATGGTGTATGTTTTCTCAACTGATTTTGAAAAGATGCCTTTACCCGTAATCTTGCATGTACCTGTTGTTCCACTCGTCGAATGACTCACGGTATAATCTGTTCCGCTTGTCAGCTTAATGCCATTATAAGTTACTGTTGGAGCAACCGCAGATGTACTTGTTCCACATGATATAGACGTCTTCGCCAGTGTCACTACCGCATTACTGATATCTACCGATCCAGTTGCTCCTACTCGAATTGTGTAGGATCTTTTTATAGAAGGGTTGTATTTTGGGTATACAGAAATCGTAACAATTCCTGCTTTTTTCACTTTCAAAACAGCATCGTTCGGTTGTACAATACTCTTTTTGGGAGCCTCTACAATACTGTCATCTGAGCTTTCAAACATAACATCTCGATAACCGCTATCTCCATTCACATCTTTTACATAACACAAAATATTTGAACCTACTGAATTTTCAGTTGGTACACTTAGATGATAATAACTATCCGACGATTCACTATTTCTCCAACATAACAACATTGATGTCGGAGGAACAATCGTAATCGTTGCGTTACAGAAAGAGCAGACACCGGTTGCCTTGCCTGTACTGTCAGCCGTACCATAGACGTAGGAATGTGGTGCTTTTTCTATTGTTTCTTTTATGGTCATCCCGCATTTTGAACACTTGTATATGTTCTCTCCGGTTGTCTGACACGTTGGTTGAACTGTTGACTGCAATACTTTATTATGATTACAGCTCACAGTAAGACTAAATGTACAAAGTACGGTACTTCCTTTTTTGCAAGTAATCGTTGTAGTTCCGGCTTTCTTTGCAGTAACTACTCCATCCGCTGTCACGCTTGCTACTGTTGTATCAGAGGATGTGTATGTAACAGTATCAATCACCCAGAGATCAAGAGTCTCTGATCCATTTACCAGATGAACCATCGGTGTGAGTTTCTGCGTTTCTCCTAAATACTGTGTTGCTTCCCCCTTAAGATAATACTTGTTGATATATGCGTCTTTTACTTCGACTTTCTGCATAATATCTGTATGTCCTGATAAGGCAGACTGGCTTAAGCTCTGGGAAGTGCTGTTAAACTCACCCGCTAACGTATTCGGATAACCAGAGGCAGTTGTATAAAAATCCCCCAGTCCAACATAGGTATTCCTTGGATCAATCATGCTTGTATAGTGACCGGTTACGGCATCTGATGTCTGCTTTACCCAGTCAGATTTCTCGTCATACCACTGGTTAATCCCCGATACCAGATTTCCCTTATTCCAATTATACGCTAACACTTCGGCATATGTTGATACACCATTGTATTTTACAGTACTCAAGCCTTTCCCATTCAGACGGTTATGTCCACTTCCCACAAATCCGAAACACAATCCACCTTCCACCGCACGGATTCTCGCAATCCGCTCCAGATCGGTCGACCATTTGATTGGTACATAATCGGATGCCGTAAGCATCCGGTTTGAATTTCTCGGATCTGGTACATTTCCTGCCTCGCATGCTTCTTTTCTTATTTCATTAATCCGGTTCAATGCATTTTGTGCATCTACATAATACGTTCCATACACCCCGAACATCGTACATCCTGTCGATGGCGCACTTACATCCGTCTCCAGTATTGTGTACTGTGCCGCCTCTGCGATTGGCGACAGTTCCGTCATACCCATACTGAATATCATTGCAAATGCAATGATATATGCAACAAGTCTCTTCCCTCTACGTTTTTTCATTCGCCCCTCCTGTAATTTTCCCTACACCACTATATCTTTCACAAGTTTCTCTGGTTTTATTTGTCTCTGCTCAACCGTATATGCCCCAAGCAACCGTTTCTTTGCTTCTTCGAATACACCCATATCATCGATATACATATAAGCAAGCACGTCGCCTTTTCGCACTGCGTCGCCCAGATGTTTTCTGATATCCAGCCCGACACCTAGGTTGATCGTGCTGTCCTTCGTTGCACGTCCGCCGCCTAAGATGAGGTTCACCATGCCAACCTCGCTTGTGTTGCAGGCTGCCAGATATCCATCCTCTTCACAGACGATCGGAACACAGTTTGCCGCGAGCCGGAATTTGTTCACATCGTCGATGTATGTGCCATCGCCACCCTGTGCTTCCACAAACTCTTTGAACTTGGCAAGTGCCGCACCGCTCTCGATTGCTTTTTCACACTGTGCCTTCGCAGCTTCAAAATCATCGGATTTTCCTGCCGCCATATACATGTATGCCGCCAATGTGAGTGATACAGTAAGCAGGCGGTGAATACCATGCCTGTCGTAGCCCGCACAATTTTCCATCCCCGCACAATCTGCCTTGTCTGTGCGGTCCGCACCATATCCCTGTTGCGCTATATTTTCGATTGCACTATAGGCATCACACCGGCTCTGCACGTCTGTATCCCCGCTTGTGTCATATGTGAGATATGGCTTCACATCCTTCATCGACAACACCTGCACCGCCTCGATCACTTCGAGCGCATTGCCAACCTTGCAGCCGAGCGGTTCGTTCATATCCGTAATCACACCATAACACGTTCTGCCAGCAGATTTGCCGATATCAACCATGATCTGTGCCAACGCCTTTGCATCTGTTTCGTTCTTCATAAATGCGCCGCTGCCACATTTCACATCCAGCACGATTGCATCCGCACCTGCCGCAAGCTTCTTGCTCATAATCGAAGATGCAATGAGCGGCAGACTGTCGACTGTCGCCGTCACATCGCGCAGCGCATAGATCTTCTTATCTGCCGGTGCCAGATCTCCGGTCTGTCCGACAAGCGCCAACTTCATCGAATTGACGTGTTCAATAAATTCTGTCTCCGGGATACTCACACAGAAACCCGGAATCGCCTCTAACTTATCAATCGTACCGCCCGTGTGTCCAAGTCCTCTGCCGCTCATCTTCGCAACCGGTACCCCCAGACTTGCGAGGATCGGAGCCACGATAAATGTCGTCTTATCCCCGACACCTCCGGTACTGTGCTTATCGACCTTCACACCGTGGATGGCTGCAAGACTGAGCTGGTCGCCGCTTTCCGCCATCGCATGTGTCAGTGCGCAGGTCTCATCGTGCGTCATGCCTTTGTAGTAGACACACATCAGCCACGCACTCATCTGATAATCAGGGATTTCTCCCTTCGTAAACCCTTCCACGATAAAACGGATCTCATCTGCAGTATGCTCTGCGCCGTTCCGCTTCTTCATGATCATATCGTACATTCGATACATCTTACGTCACCCCCTGTGTCGTAAATACATCCTAGCGATTGTCATATCATGCTACATAATATCCTGCAGGAAACTCTTCCCAATTGCCTTTTCATCATCCACACAGCTTCCAAGCAGGTACTCCTCCACGGTCTTTCCAATATCCGCAAAAGTCGGTCTTGTGCCAAGATCCGTTCCCTGCTTCAATCCCTTTCCATACATCAGAATCGGAATATATTCCCGTGTGTGATCGGTTCCCTTAAAGGTTGGATCACAGCCGTGATCCGCATCCACGATCAAAATATCCTCGTCCGTCATCTGCGCATACAGTTTCGGCAGCCATGCATCGAATTCTTCGAGCGCATTCTTATAGCCAAGCGTATCTCTTCGATGTCCGTATTTCATATCAAAATCAACCAGATTCGTGAAGATCAGTCCCGCCGGTTCTGTCTGCATATAGTCAAGCGTCTTCTGCATGCCATCGGTATTTCCGGTCGTATGCACCGACGCACAGATGCCACTGCCATGGAAGATATCACTGATCTTACCGACTCCGCATACCCGCACGCCCGCATCTGCCAGATGCACCAGCACATTGTGTTCCGATGGTTCTAACGCATAGTCACGCCGGTTGCTCGTACGCTCGAACCCATCGCCTTTTCGTACAAATGGTCTTGCGATCACACGTCCGACGCCATGCTCACCAACCAGAATCTTTCTTGCAATCTCACACATCTCATACAATCTTGGAAGTCCGACCTTCTCCTCGGACGCTGCGATCTGGAATACCGAATCTGCCGACGTATAGACGATCGGATATCCGGTCTTCATGTGTTCCTCGCCATATTCTGCAATGATCGGAATGCCGGATGCGACCTTGTTTCCGTAGATGGCTCCACAACCGGTCTGCTCGATAAATGCATCGATAATCTCCTGTGGGAATCCATTTGGATACGTCGGGAATGCATGTTTTGTATGAATCCCAATCATCTCCCAGTGTCCGGTTGTCGTATCCTTGCCGTTGGATAACTCCTGTGCCTTTCCATACACGCCGATCACATCCTGCTTTGTTGCTGCATCGTAAAACGATGTGTTCTCAATCGCACGAAGTCCAAGCTTCGTCAGATTGTCAAATTTTGCATCTGGATATGTCTCTAAAATATGTCCAAATGTATCGGAGCCAACATCGCCGAACTTATCTGCATCCGGTTCCTCTCCGATTCCTGCACTGTCAAGTACGATCCATATTACACGTTTTGCCATATTTCACGTCCTTTCTGCAAAAGTTCTATGCTTCTGCCTTGTTTTTATTTCTGTAAATCAGGTACAGTGGTAACGCTACAAATACGACTCCACCCACGATATTTCCAAGTGTTACCGGAAGGAGGTTGTTCAGGAAGAACTTACCAACTGTCATCGAATTAAGCTGATCCGGTGTCATGCCTGCCATGATTGCCGCATTGTAGTATGCCTCACCGTGCTTTGCAAGAAGTCCGGCAGGAATGTAATACATATTTGCCACGCAGTGCTCATAGCCTGCAATAACAAACGCCCAAATTGGGAAGAAACATGCGAAGATCTTTCCAATCGCATCCTGACATACACCTGCCAGAAGCACTGCCAGACATACAAGGATGTTACACATGATTCCAGATGTAAATGCCTTCATGAAACTTAAATTCATCTTATTATAAGCCGTCTTGATCGTCGCTGCTGCAAGTGCGCCATTCCCATAATCAAGCTGTCCACAACGGTTTACCAGAACAACTACGATACACGCACCGATCAGATTCGTGATAAATACAACTACCAATACACGAATCATATCGAGAAGCCTGATTCGCTTGTCAAATACAGCAAATGACATCAGGCAGTCACCTGTGAAAAGCTCTGCGCCAATCAGCACAACGAACATCAATCCCACCGGGAAGATTGCACCTGCCAGAGACTTCGCAATACCTGTATTGCTGATTCCGTAAACTGCCGCACTGCTGCTCGATGCACCAATCGCAATAAACGCACCTGCCAGCATACCGAGCAGTACCAGCTTTCCGAACGAAAGCTTTGTTTTTCCTTCGTATACCCCCATGTTATCTGTAATCAGATCACCGATCTTTTTCGTACCCATTTTTTCTTCCTTCCTGTGTCTTCCATTTTATAATTTTTATATTCTATCAGAAGTCAGCAACCGGCTTCCGCAGAAATCTTTCTCTTAGCACGCTTACTTCAGTGCTTCATTCAGTGCTTCTGTACCCGGAAGCACAAACCTTCCATCCTCAATGATTGCCGTCTTTGTGCCATCCGGCTTCACGGCATAGATTCCGCCAATCTCCTCATATGGGATCGTGATATCGGTATGGCAGTTAAAATATGCACCTGCCCGCGCCTCCTTGTCCTCTGAATTGCGCAGCGCAGAGCACTCATTTTCCTTCGCTACGATCTCTCTGCCATCCGGGTTGTACAGGCGGCTGTCCTCGCTGTAGCTGTAACAGGTATCACCGACTGCAAAATGCGGTCCCATCTTCTCTACAATCAGAATCGGGAGCTTGTATAAGATGTCATATTTTCTTGCCATCGCATATGCCGTCGTGTTCGTACCGATCGCGAATTCACCGATTGGAAGTGTCTCATGGTGGAATAGCAGATTCTCCTTGATAAACCGCTTGTTCTCTGCCTCATCCTCGAAGTTCTTACAGGTATAATCGGCAACCTTTCCATCCTCGAAGGTAAGCTTCAAGTCTGTGTATTTGAGTTCGTTCAAATACACCTGGCTCACATGCAGCGTTCCCTTCGTACCGTTGAGTACCGGGGAAGTAAATACTTCACCAAGCGGGATATTCACATCTGCCAGACAATTCTCGAAGTTCGTCTGTGTCTTGCGGTCGATCTTGTGCAGCATCACCTTCATGTCCGTCTGGTTGCCACCCTTGCCAAGTACCTGTACATATTCTGCATCATCGAGACAATCAATCATCGTCTGCTGGATGGATTTGTATTTCTCATTATCGAGCGTATTCACTTCCACAACTGCATCGAAGATCTCCTCGAAATTCTCACCGATCTCCGGGATTGGATATGCGATAATCGTGAAGCTGTACTGGTCATGTGGAATGTAATGATTTGTGATCTCCGCCGCCTTCGACGCATATTCCACAGACATCTTCTGCTGCTTGTCGGATAATTTCCAGACTGTCGGCTTCGTCTGCGGGCTGAACGGATCTTCGCCGAACACCTCAATGACCGCCGGACCTGCATAGACAAGCGCAGCTTCTTTCTCCTGCTCATAGGTCTGCTCCATAACTTCGAGCTTCCGCTCCATAAACGCGCGGTCGAAGAACACTGCATCATCGCCCGCATGGTCATACTCATACTGCTTGTTCGCCGGTGTCGCAGCATATCCGGTACGGATCGTTGCCTTCCGGTTCATACGGCTGACTGGATACCGGAACAGTATTGATGCCAGACCTTCTTTCTCAAACATCTGGATTGCCGCTTTCACCATGCGCTCCTGTCCGATTGCATAGCGGATATTCACAGACTTCTTCGGGCTGATATCGATCCGCATCGTCTCAAAGCCCTTGATAAAGCCCTGCACATACGTGCGTGCCAGTCTTTCGATCTTCTCCTCCGGAAGCTTCGCCAGATACTGCGCCATCCGAAGCTCATTTTCACCGATATATTCGCCGTACGCATACAGATAATCCGGTGTCATAAGGTCACTCTGCATGATGATATCATACGCAAAAGGATTCACGCATGTAACCGTCTCCCGGATTCTTCTTGCAACAAGCACATCCGCATAATCATACATATAGTAATAGATAGCTTCCTTGATCTCCTTCTCGTCTGGAAGCTTCTCTCCTTCGGATGCAGTAAAGATTCCATACACCTCTAAGAAAAGCTCCATCAGGGAAATCATCGCCTGCATCTCATCTTCATACGCGTACGCAATCATAGCACGGATCTCTGCGTATAACATGCATAAATATTTGCCATATTCACCAAGTTTTTCCACGGCATAATCCGGGTTTGCAAAGCTTGCGTCATAATGCTCCGGCAAAATGTCTGCATATAAATTGTGATTGATCTCCTGTAATTTCGAAAGTGGAAGGTCGATCTTTCCCGGCTGTGACACAATCTCGTACACGTCATACACATACAGAATAAACTCTGCCACACTGTCAAAATATGTTTTGAGATTCTTCGCACCTGCATCCATCTTCGCAAGTGTATCCCAGATTGTCTGATCCTCTTCCTTTATTTCACTGATTCGTTCTATCGCAAGCTGCATACGCTCCTGCAAATCTGCGTCGTTCATAGTTTCCTCCTACCTCGTCCGAAGACTTTAAAATCTGCCTAATAAAATGATTATGACCGGAACCACAAAGGATACGATGTTCAGCCAGATGGAGATCCGCTTGCCACGCACGCCGCCCTTCTGGGACTGTAAACCCATGCGTGCAAAGATCTCTCCAACGATCGACAGCAGCATGGCGATGATATACAATAACCCGAATACCTCCGGCACATGCCCCGCCGTCGCGATGGACACGATCACACTGACAACTTCGATAATCAGCGCGATTCCACCCATGCAGTCAGCGATAATCGTATCGCTCGCAAACGATGAATCTGTAAAATAATATCTTCGTTTCTTGAACAAACTCATAATCATTTATTTTACACAGCCAATCAGGGTGTTGATATCATCTACCCCGTTTGCCTGCATATATTCCTCAATTCCTTTTATAATCTCAACGGTTGCATATGGATTGTGGAAATTCGCCGTTCCAACAGCAACTGCGGTCGCACCAGCCATGATCATCTCCAGTGCATCCTCGGTATTCATTACGCCGCCCATACCGATGATTGGCAGTTTCACGGCATTTGCCACCTGATATACCATACGCACTGCGATCGGATGGATTGCCGGGCCGGATACACCAGCCGTCTTGTTTGCAACTGCAAATGTCCGGCGTTTCACATCGATCTTCATACCGGTCAATGTATTGATCAGAGAAAGTGCATCACTTCCGGCTGCCTCGGCTGCCTTCGCCATCTCCGTAATATCTGTGACATTCGGAGAAAGCTTCATGATGATTGGCTGCTTCGCCTTCGCCTTGATTGCCTTCGTGATATCATACAGTGCTTTTGGATCCTGTCCAAATGCGATACCACCCTCTTTCACGTTCGGGCACGATACATTAATCTCCAGAAGGTCAACCGGCTCATCACCAAGCCGTTCCACAACGTCCAGATAATCTTCGGTACTCTTGCCACACACATTGACGATAATCTTCGTATCCTTCTCCTTTAAGAATGGGATATCCCGCTTCACAAATGTATCGATTCCCGGATTCTGCAATCCGATTGCATTCATCATACCGCCATAGGTCTCTGCCACACGTGGTGTCGGGTTGCCCGGCCACGGAACATTCGCCACGCCCTTTGTCGTCACGGCTCCAAGGAGATTCAAATCTACGAACTCATCGTATTCCATACCAGAGCCAAATGTACCGGATGCAACGGTGATTGGATTCTTAAGCTCCACACCTGCAATACTTACCTTTGTATTCATTACAGCTCCACCTCCTCAGCATAAAATACAGGGCCATCCTTGCATACACGCTTATTCTTCACCTGTGAATGGTCGTCAATCTCCTTCGACTTGCATACGCAGGCAAGGCAGGCACCCACACCGCATGCCATACGCTCTTCTAAGGATAACTGTGCTTCGATGCCATGTTCCAGTGCATAGCTCTGAATCGCACGAAGCATCGGTGTTGGTCCGCAGGCATAAATCTCTGTGCCCTCGATGCCGCACTGGCGAATTGCATCCATAACCGTTCCTTTGACACCGATTGCGCCGTTGTCGCTGGATTTGTATACGGTTCCATATGGTTCAAATTCCTCTGATAAGAATTCCTCATCACGGAATCCAAGCACGATCGACTTCTCGCAGGTAAGCTCCTTCGCAAGCTGCAGCATCGGTGGAATACCGATTCCGCCGCCGATCAGGATTGCCTTCTTATCCTTCTTCGTAAATCCGTTTCCGAGTGGTCCGAGTATCGTGATTGTATGATCGGAAGTGAGCATCGAGAATTCCTTTGTGCCCTTTCCTGCAATACGATATACGATCCGGAGTGTACCTGCTGCACGGTCAATCTCACACAAACTGATCGGACGTGGAAGCAGCTTGCTTCCATCTGCAGAATACACGTCGATAAACTGTCCCGGTACTGCCTGGCTGGCAATCTCCGGTGCCTGTATCACCATTGAATATATGTCTGTGGCGATCTCGTCCTGACGGACGATCTTCGCCTCCATCTTTATCTTTCCCATTTTCGACTCCTCTTAATTGTTTTATTGCGAAACATCCTACTTCTCGGTAATCCGTTGCACATATTACGCAATTCTACGCAGACGCGCTCCCGCTCACTTCCACATGTAGCGGTACTAAACTCATTGCCCCAGAAAAAACATCTGGGAGCAATTCGTTAAGTACCGACATGTTCCAATGGTCTGCGTATGAATTGGTAAATATGTGCAACTCAATAAACGTTTTTGATGTTTCGCAATTATAACTATTTCATAGTAACCTTTTCAAAATGCATCGATAAATCTGCTATCTTGTATTTATTAGTGGCTTGCGTACGGGTATCACCACATCGCTTTCGCTCTGTGGTATTTCGTCGGACGCATCCTAGATATAAACCTTCGGTTTATTTGCGTCCTCCTCTGGCGCCGTTGATGTCGGCGATCATGTCCTTGACTGCCTGCCGGCTCGCCTCCGCATATCCGGTCTCACCGAAGGATGCGTATTTGTCCTGCTTGTAAGCAGCGATGATGCCACGGGAAGAGTTGACGATCGCGCCAAGTCCATCCGGATTGAAGTAATGTACGAGATCTGCTGCCTTACCGCCCTGTGCACCGTAGCCCGGTACAAGGATGTATGTCTTCGGCATCAGTTTACGAAGTACCTTTCCCATTTCAGGGTATGTAGCACCAACCACACAGCCGACGTTGCTGTATGTATCGCCCATGCAGGCTTCACCCCACTCAACGACCTTCTCAGCGACAAGTTCATACAATGGACGGCCATTAATAAGCTGATCCTGAAACTCGCCGGAAGATGGATTGGATGTCTTCACAAGTACGAAGATACCCTTATTGTACTGCTTGCATACATCCACAAATGGCTTCACACCATCGGTTCCAAGATATGGATTGACTGTCACGAAATCCTCATCAAATCCGGCATACTCCTTGCTTCCTACCTGCACCTTGCCAAGATGTCCGACTGCATATGCCGTTGATGTAGATCCGATGTCACCACGCTTGATGTCGCCGATGATTACAAGTCCCTTCTCCTTTGCATATGCACAGGTCTTGTGGAATGCAATGAGTCCCTCGATTCCAAACTGCTCATACATTGCGATCTGCGGTTTCACTGCCGGAATCAGATCGTAAGTTGCATCGATAATTCCTTTATTGTATTCCCAGATTGCCTCGGCTGCACCTTTTAAGGTCTCTCCATACTCAGAAAATGCTTTCTTCTGGATATACTCCGGTACATAGGAAAGCATCGGATCTAATCCGACTACAATCGGTGCGTCCTTCTTCTCAATCTGTGCTACTAATTCATTAATCATTTATTTGTCCTCCTATTATGGTAATGCCACTCGCATCCGCTCAACGGCCTCCTACTGATCTTCTATAATTGCCCCATTGTAGCGGAGCTCACCATCTACGATGGTTGTCAGAACCTTTCCAACTAATGTCTGTCCGGTATATGGGGTATTGTGTCCCTTCGATTCAAACTTGATCGGATCAACGACCCATGTTTCTTCCGGATCGAAGATTACGATGTCCGCCTTCGCTCCCGGTGTCAGTCTTCCGTACTTGTCATCGATGCCGATGATCTTCGCAGGATTGTAGCTCATCTTCGTCGCCATATCCATGATATCCATAAGGCCCGGTGCTACAAGTGCCGTATACGTAAGTGCGGCAGACGTCTCTAATCCGACGATTCCAAATGGTGCCTTATCAAAGAACTGAGCCTTCTCTTCTGCGGAATGTGGTGCATGATCGGTAGAGATTGCAGGCATCGTTCCGTCTACCAGCCCTTCCACCAGTGCCTTTACATCCTTCTCTGTCCGGAGTGGCGGATTCATCTTGTAGTTGCTGTTGGCTTCCTTGATATCTGCATCCGTCAATGTGAAATGATGCGGACAAACTTCGGCTGTGACATGCGCACCAAGCCGCTTCGCCATTCGCATAAGCTCGACCGTTCCAATTGTGGAACAATGGCAGATATGAAGCTTCGCCCCTGTCTCATGTGCAAGAAAAATATCACGCGCGGTGATGACATCCTCCACGGAATTCGGAATACCCGGCACACCAAATTTCTCCGATGCTACACCCTCATTTAACACGCCTTTTCCAACGAGATCCTTGTCCTCGCAGTGCGCCATGATCACTGCACCAAGCTCGGCTGCTTTCTTCATCGCCTCGCGGTAGACACGGATATCCATAACACTTTTTCCATCTTCGGAAAATGCAACAGCGCCTGCCTTTAACATCGCTTCCATATCGACAAGCTCTTTTCCTTCCATCCCTTTCGTAATAGAGGAAAGCTGCTTCACATGCACATATGCATGCTCCGCACGTTGCAAAATATCCTGCAATACTTCCACGTTATCGACAACCGGTTTTGTGTTTGGCATCGCACAGACTGTCGTCACACCACCCGCGGCTGCTGCACGCGAACCGGTAATGATGTCTTCCTTGTATGTCAGTCCCGGATCACGAAAATGTACATGCAGATCAATAAACCCCGGCATTACATATTTACCCTTTGCATCGATCACAAGATGTCCATTTTCCTGGGCTTCGTTGTAATCTGCCTGCTCGCCGCGGCTTCGCACGTAAATCTTCTTTATACAATCCTGTTCAATCAATACGTCTGCGATCTCGTGCAACCCGGTTGCAGGATCGACGACGTGACCATCAACTATGAGCATAATAATCCTCCTGTGTATTTATACTACATACATCTTATACGTCACACTTTCCTTGTATAACATGTAGAATAACCTTCGTTGTGATTCGAGTGCATCCGTACCGGAAACACGCACGGTTACACTTACTTTACTGCCCTCGTACTGCAATGCAGTCACTTCGGTTCCGAAGTCGCCAAGTACGGAAAGCATATCCTGTATAGACATCCCCTGTTCCGCCTGTGGATCGGGTGTCAGCTCGATCTTCACAGATGCATCTGTGGTGTCTCTTTCGTTTATCGCTGCCTGAACTGATCTATACTGCGTCTCAAATTCCGTATCCACATTTCCTTTTCCAAGGAAGATTCCATACTGATGATACCGCGATAATTGCATAACCTTCCGCACATACAGACGGTACAGTTTTTCCTCATCTGCATCACCGGGGAAACGTGCGTACACCTGCTTTTCGCGCTCTGGTTTGTATACGCTGTCCTGCGTTTGAAGCTTCGCTTCTGCCACATCTTCCGAGCAGCGCAGGCGATCCGTAAAATAGCGATGCATCGCATCATCCACCGCGTTGATCTGTTTTCGTATCTGATCTAATTCCATATTCTGATTTGTATTCCTTCCTGAATCCTTTTTCAAACCATAATTATTTTTTATTTTACCATAAGTCGACAAAAAAAGAAATGTTCTTGCTAGAATTTAACAGGATATCCCTGCAAAAAATTCTCATACTATCCATATATATCAAATCAATCAGAAAATGGAAGGGAATGTATTATGAATCAAACAGAGCACGCAGAAACAACCGTATATCTTTCCCTCGATGCAAGCACGATGGTTGCGTCCAAGCAGGTACACATTGAAGATATTGCTTCCGTCTTTTGCAGCCAGCCGGATATCATGCACGACGTGAAAAAAATCAAGCTGTTTACATTTCGTGACAACGAGCAGGGGCAATTAGTCGTCAATGCCCTTGCAATCATTGGAGAAATTCTGAAATACGATAAATCCGTGACTGTCCAGAATATTGGCAGCCAGGAATGCGTCGTCTACTATCGGAACTTAAGCGACGGACACAAACGAACCGGAAAAATAAAAGCCGCATTTCTGATGCTGCTCGCCTTTTTCGGAACCGCCTATTCGATCATGTCCTACAACGGGGACGTCGGTGCCATTGATCTGCTGCAGGATCTGTATCAGATGTTTACTGGAACGCAGGCAAGTGCAACCACTGCCGGATATCGATTTGGCATTCTGTTTTACTGTGTCGGGCTGTTCTTCGGTATGCTGCTCTTCTTCAATCACGGTCTGAACCACAAGAAAGCCGATGATCCGACACCGCTGCAGGTACAGATGCGATTATATGAGCGGGATGTCAACGATGCAATCGTTGTAGACAGCGCACGGGAGGGAACGAGTCTCGATGTTGATTAAAACGATTGCTTACTGTTTCTTTTGTATCTGTGCCGGAAGTGCTGTTTCCGCTGGTTTTGTCGCATTTATCACGATGCTTGGTATCTTCGATAAACTGGCAGAGCAGATGAAATCCGGCAAAGGTGTCCACCGGATTGAAGCTTTGATCATCGCCGGTGTCACGATTGGAAATGCTGCGTATCTGTTCGGACTCCGGATTCCGATCGGGCTGGCAGGATTCAGCATCTTCAATCTGTTTGGCGGCATTTTTATCGGGTGTCTCGCCGGTGCTTTAGCAGAAACCTTACAGGTCATGCCAATTCTATCCCGCCGTTTGGGCGTGCGGACATGGCTCCCTTATGTGATTGCCGCGGCTGCCATCGGAAAAGCACTCGGCTGCGCCTGGCAGATTCTGTTTTTCCCTTCTTAAATTATAGCGAAAGGAGTTATCTCTATGAAAGTAAAGCAAAACGACCAGGAATATAACCGTTACGTCGAAGCGATCACGCCGAAACACAGTTGTTTCAAAAACTGCCTGCACGCCTTTCTCGTTGGCGGCTGTATCTGTCTGCTCGGGCAGGTGATCTTCAACGTATGTACGACGCAGTTTCATTATGAGGAGGCAGACGCAATGAGCGTCTGTTCGATCCTGCTTGTATTTCTCTCCGTCCTGCTTACGGGGTTAAACCTCTACAAACCACTCGCGAAATATGGCGGTGCCGGTGCTCTGGTTCCGATTACCGGATTTGCGAATTCCGTTGCCGCCCCAACGATCGAATACAAAAAAGAGGGTGAAGTGTTCGGAAAAGGTGTCAAAGTGTTCACGATTGCCGGACCTGTTATCTTATTCGGTGTCGTAGTAAGCTTTGTCGCCGGTTTCATCTATTGGATTTTCAAACTACTGTAATAACAGATTATCCAGAAAGGAGTTATTATGAATCAGAATGAACAAGAAAAAACAAATCAGGCTGTCGGAAAACAGACCATACGCTTTGCCTGTCCACCAGCAATTTTAAGCCGTGCCTCAATCGTCGGTGACATGGAAGGGCAGGGACCTCTCGCCTCCTATTTCGACCAGATTGAGCCAGATCCTGCCTTCGGCATGGACTCGTGGGAAGAAGGCGAATCCGAAATGGTGCGCCGCGCAGTACAGACTGCCATCACGAAATCCGGCATCGCCAAGGAGAATATCCGCTATATCTTCGGTGGCGATCTGCTTGGACAGTTGATCGGTTCTACATTCGGTCTGAAAGATTTTCAGATACCTATCTTCGGTCTGTATGGTGCCTGCTCCACCTGTGGCGAAGCATTGTCACTTGCAGCTATGACTGTCAATGCAGGCTATGCCTCGCATGTCATTGCTGTGACAAGCAGTCACTTCGGTGGTGCAGAAAAACAGTTCCGGTTTCCACTGGAATACGGCAACCAGCGCCCACTCTCTTCTACCTGGACAGTCACTGGAAGCGGCGCATTCCTTGTATCTGCAACCAGTCCAGATCAGCCGATGAAAGAATACCCTCGCATCACTTCTGTGACAACCGGAAAAATCGTCGATTACGGCGTACGGGACAACATGAACATGGGCGCCTGTATGGCACCTGCCGCAGCAGATGTCATCTACCAATGTCTCGAAGATCTCGCCGTCAAGCCATCGCATTTTGATAAAATCATCACTGGCGATCTTGGAAAAGTCGGCAGTGAAATTCTGATAAAACTGTTACGGGATAACGACTACGACATTGAGAAACAGCATATGGACTGCGGCGTCTGTATCTTCGACAACGAGGAACAGGATACCCACAGTGGCGGCAGTGGCTGCGGCTGTGCAGCTGTCACACTTGCCGGCTATATTCTGCATCAATTAGAATCAAACGAATGGAAACGCGTGTTATTCGTCCCTACCGGAGCATTGCTTTCTACAGTCAGCTTCAACGAGGGACAGACGATCCCCGGCGTCGCGCACGCCGTTGTCATCGAACACATCGAATAATACACGCATCCGCGTGCTTCATTATATCTTAGATTGGAGGATGTATATATGGACTATATTCTTGCTTTTGTCATCGGTGGAATCATCTGTGTACTGTCACAGATTCTGATGGATACAACCAAGCTTATGCCCGGACGGGTGATGGTGATCTTAGTCTGCACGGGTGTGATTTTAGGGGCAGTTGGTATCTACGAACCTTTCATGAAATTTGCCGGAGCGGGTGCTTTCGTTCCCCTGACCGGATTCGGCTACAACCTGTGGAAAGGAATCAAGGATGCAGTAAACGAAGATGGCTTTCTCGGACTGTTCCGCGGTGGTTTCAAAATGGCAGCCGTCGGAACCTCCGCCGCTTTGATCTTCTCTTACTTTGCATCTCTCATCTTCTCTCCAAAGATGCCAAAGAATTGAAGCTTTATTTATAACAAAAACAAAAAGAAGTATCTGATTGCAGTCATAAACAACTGTTCTCAGATACTTCTTTGATTTATATTACGTTTGCGGCTCCGGTGCCTGTGTCGTCGGCTCCGGTTGCTGTGTTGTTGGTTGCTGCGTCGTTGGCGCCTGTGTTGTTGGTGCCTGCGTTGTCGGTGCCGGCGGCTGTGTTGTCGGCGTTGGTGCCGGATCGGTACCTCCAGTCTTCTCAAAGGTAACACTGATCGTTCCGTTTGCCTGTACATCGTTAAATGTAAAGCTTGAAACAGCGCCCTGACTCTGTCCATTTACAATGACATCCTTGATCCGGTATCCATTGTGCGGTGTGATATAGAAGGTTACATTGGCACCCTTCGCAACTCGAACCGTCGGTGAAATCGTTCCTCCTTCACCTGCTGAAGAAGCAAGTTCAATCTCACCCTCCTCTAACGGTGTATGAATATCACACACCTCATCAGTATATGTGTATCCATCAGTAGATTCTCCATTGGAGCCTACCAGCTTCTTATTTCCGTTTTCATCAATCTCGACTGTAAATGAAACAGTCTCCGGACATCCACTGTTTGCAAGTTTATGTGATTCTGTACAGAACTCAAGTGCCTCGTGTCCACTACATCTCTGTGATGGGATATCTGCCTGTGCATAATAATCCGAAGAAGTTGGGCAGCCTTCACCCGGAAGCAATCCGGTGATCTCGCAGACGCTGATCGTCGTGATACCCTCAGGTCGCTCAAAGTCTGCCGATGTATCCTGTCCTTCTAACTCTACAATCTGATCCATGATATCGCGCCACATATATTTATGTGTATTCTGTCCACCCATATCAACGTTACTGTCATAACCCATCCAGATAGACGCGGTATAATATGGTGTCATACCGCAAAACCAAAGATCATAGTTTTCAGAGGTTGTACCTGTCTTACCTGCACAAGTCATACCAGACTGTAATCTTGCCGGCGTACCAGTTCCGCTTGTAACTACGGACTTCATCGCCTCGATCAACTGCCATGCAGTTGTCGGCTTGATTACCTCATGGGAGGTTGGTGTCGTGTTGTCAACTACCACATTTCCATCATGATCGATAATCTTGGTAAACAAAACCGGCTGATTGTAAACACCACCATTTGCAATCGATGCATAAGCGGCTGTCATCTCATAATTCGTAACACCATAACTCAATCCACCCAGTGCACACGCCTGTGTCTTATCTGTGAGCAGCGTACCATTGCTGTCCACCTCCTGGTCTACCAGTGTCGTATATCCAAACTTCAACAAATACTCAAATGCTGCCTCTGGTGTCTCTTCGGTAATTGCCTTTACCGCACAGACGTTAATGGAGCTTGCGATACTCTTACGGATCGTACAATATCCGCTATGTCCGCCACCGGCATTCCGAACCTCATTACCATTTGCATACTGATATGGCTCATCGTTAAACGATGTTGCAAGACCTGCCTTACCACTGTCGATCAGCGGTGCATATGCTGCTACGATCTTGAACGTGGAACCCGGCTGTCTCTCTGCCTCCGTTGCACGGTTAAATGCACGGTTTACGGTCTTCGTACCACGTCCGCCTACCAGTGCTTTTACATAGCCGGTATGCTGATCCATGATTGTGAACGAAAACTGTGGCTGCGGTGATACAGAAAATGCTTCAGCGACATAGGTTCCGCCTGTCTCTTCCAGCATCGCTTCCTTGAATGTGTCGGCTGCGGCTCTCGCATCCTGTTCACTCGGATAAATATTATTATACTTTGAATTTCCTGTCTGCTCTGCAAAATAATTGGTCAGATCGCCAATGCTGTAATTGTAATTTGTTTCTTTGTCGGCTCCCAGAAGTGTCAGCTTGTAGCTCAAACCAACCTTCGTGCTATTGCTTACATATTCCGGATTGTTGATGACATCATCACAGATCTTCTGGATTGCTTTATCCTGTGCAGAGTAAATCTCATAACCACCCGTGTAAAGCTTGTTCTCCGCCTCTGACTTTGTACAGCCATACATATCCATAAACTTCTCTATGACACCATTTATGATAGCATCCTGATAGAAAGTGTTCACGTCAGATTCTGCAAGCTGAACCTCATGCTCGGCATCGATTCTCGCATAGACATCATCTGCCACTGCCTCGTCATACTGCTGCTGTGTGATGTATTCCTGATCTAACATCTTCTTTAAAACTTCCGCCCGGCGCTTTTTGTTCTCGTCTGGATTGGCAACCGGATCGTAACGGCTTGGGTTCTGTGGAATACCTGCAATAACTGCGATCTCTGAGATCGTAAGTTCCGTCATATCCTTACCGAAATATTTCTCGGAAGCTGCCTGAACACCACTGACACCACGTCCCAGATAGATTGTGTTCAGATAGTACTCAACGATTTCTTCCTTTGTGTACTGCTTTTCGAGCTCAATTGCCAGATACTGCTCCTGAATCTTACGTTCCAGCTTGTCCATAAATGTCGTCTCATCCAGACCGACATTAAATACCTGGTTCTTGATGAGCTGCTGCGTCAGCGTCGATGCACCCTCATTAAAGTGACCGCTTGCCGCGCCCTTTGCAAACGCACGGAAGATACCGCGCACATCAATACCATTATGCGTCCAGAATCGCTGATCCTCGATTGCAACAAATGCATTGACCATATCTTTCGGGATTTGATCATAATATACATAAACACGGTTAGAATCAATCGTGGAGATCTCTTTTTCTACCGAGCCATCCTGTGACCGGATATTCGACCGGTATCCCTGTGGAACAATATTGATACTGGAGGTATCCGGTGCATTGTCCAAAATACCCTTCATCATACCGAATCCAGCTCCGGCTCCGGCTATGATCACTGCAATGATACCAACCAATATGATCTTAAAAAGTATAACCAGCACTTTTCTCGTATTTCGTTGTGTTTTGGAAACAAGTTTTCTCTGTTTTTTCTCAGTTTCCGCTTTTGAATAGCCCATCGAGCTACCTCCCTTTATTTTTGCATATAAGTATCCAGATAAACGCCATTATAGCAAACTTTTACCACAAATACAAGATATTACCTATTCTAAACATTTTTCTTTTCCTCTATTCTTTTTCTCCTTTTTTTGGTAGAATAAGTTTAGGTGCCGCGGATTTTTCCGCGTGTAAATTCACTGCGCATTTACATGCCCCACAAGTATAGTCGCAGTCGGAGGCTTAAGATGAAAGGTTTTGTAGGCATCGGTCGCGCAGACCATGTGGAAACAGCCATAACGGAAGCAACCGCCGGATTGAAAAAAGCTGATTTTCTGATCCTGATTGCTCCTTTTTCAAAAATAGAAGCTGCCGCCGCCCTGCTCGGCGAGAAATATCCGGGCACACCGATGATCGGTACCAGCGGTGAAGGCATTGCGAAAGAGATGCGCCTGACACAGGCGGTCATGGTCATCGGATTTGCAGGTGTGGAAGTATGTACGGGCGTGATTGAAGATGTCCGCACAACTCCGGTCAAATCCATGCACACTTTTCTTTCCAATCTGCAGGCGGTCGAACCGGGCGATTCCGATACGATCTGTCTGGAATTTATGACCGGATGCGAGGAACGCGTCCTGTCAACCGTCCACGATTCCCTGCAGGAAGCCGGTGTTCCGTTGATCGGTGCCAGTGCTTATGGCGTCCTGCTCGGCGAAAAACACTGTGTGATTTTAGACGGGAAGGTTCATACGCGAAGCTGTGCGTATGCATTTATCAAAAACAAAGGTGGCAAGATCCATCTGTATAAGGAAAATATTTACAAACGGCAGAGCCGCCGTGCGCATTTCGCCAACTTGGTAGAACCGGGAACGAAAACACTGTTTCAGTTAGATGGCGTTCCAGCATTAGAGCTCTACCAGGAGGAAACCGGCGTCCATCTCGAAGATATCCTCTCTGCCATGCCGCGCCATCCACTTGGACGCGCCCTCGGTGAGGATACCTGTATCATCCAGACAATGTCGGTCGACCGGAACGGCGTCATGTTCAACGGCAAGGCAATCTATGAAAATGACAGCATCTATATCATGGATGTCGATGATTACCGGCAGATTCACGAAGAACTGCTTGCCTCCATACAGGCATCTCCGGTTTCATTCCTGCTTGGCTTTGACAGTGCGAACCGTCTGCGCCTATTTGCAGAGGACGATGCCCTGACCGACTATGTTGCTTCATTCCGTACGGTTGCGCCTGCTGCGATCTTCGTCGGCGACGGCCAGCAGTTTAACAACCAGCATATGAATCAGACACTTGTGCTTGCAGCATTTGAATAATTACACGCAGGAGGTATAACCACGATGTTTCAAAAGAAAACAGAAATACATGCAGTTCCAACAGAAACGGTAACCGGGCTTGCCTTAAAGCAAAGCTTAGAGCCGATCACCCAGATTACGAAAAGCCTGAAGGAAAACCGGAAATCCCTGATTGAAGAAGAAATGCAGACCGCAAGTCAGATCTCTGATATCCAGGGTTCCTTTGATACGATCCTCGCACAGTCCGATCAGGTTGCTTCCGGTATGGATTCCATCAAGCAGGAATTTGCCAATATCGTAGAAGTTTCTTCCCAGATTGAAACGAGCGTCAGCGGCGTACTTACCGCGACCGATCAGGCAAACGAAAATGTCGACAGCCTGCAGGAAAGCTCTTCCAATGTACTGAAGGATTTCCAGCATGTCGTGGAAGTCTTAAATAAATTCCAGAGCAGCTTCGACGAGATTCAGGAGACAATGTCCGGTATTATTGGTATCGCCAACCAGACAAACATGCTCTCCTTAAACGCTTCGATTGAAGCCGCCCGTGCCGGGGAGCACGGTCTTGGGTTTGCCGTTGTCGCAACCGAGGTCAGCACCCTGTCCGCAGAGATCAAGAAGCTCGTCGATACTGTAAATGCAAACATGGCACTGCTCCGCGAGGACGCTTCCAACTTAAACGCTTCGATGGAAACAGCAAACCGGATGCTCTCCCATGAACAGGAGCAGGTAAAAAAGACAACCGAACTGTTTGGCAATATCAAAGAATCCGTCAACGGTGTGATTGAGGTTCAGCAGCAGATTGCCGCTGCCGTTGACACTTGTAACGAAACCGCTGATCAGATTCAGGGAGATATCTTAAGTGCCAAAGACGGCTATATCGGCGTGTCTGAGACAGTCAACCAGTTATCCGGCGATATCACACGCAAGAATCAGTTGTACGAAAACATGATCAACCTCTTAGATCAGGTCGATCCGATCGTCGAAGAAGTACAGAAAACACATATCAATATTTAGTGACAACAAAAAGTGGCAGGGATTTTATATCTCTGCCACTTTTTTTGCGGTAACTTCCACCAACTGTTCCAGTTCCGGAAGTACAAATATCTGTAATTGCGGGATGATTCCCGGCTCGGTGATTGCAACACTCTGCGATAACTGGGCTTTTGTCCGTTCCATCGCTTCCGGTGCATAGTCCCAGTCGATCTCTGTAATCCGCCGTATACGTTCCCATTCTTTCGCATTGAACTCCAGATTAGGAAACATTACATTATATCTATTCGCGAAATACGCATTCATCCGGTCGTAATCACCATAATACCATTTCTTAGAGAAAAATTCCTGACGATCATACATCTGCTGCTGTCCCAACACTTCTACAAAAGTAACCGCATCATATAACACCTCCGGTTGCTTTTGCGCATTATAAAACCGGAAATGTCTGTCCCAGTACAGATCCAGAAAATTATAATCAAGCAAAAGATGCGCATAATATCCACGCACATACGGCTCCTGTAATGCATCACCATATTTCTGTAAAAACCAGTCCAGATCCGGTCGGCGCACCAGCTTGTCATAGGTCGCATCGTTCCAGAAATGTGTGTAATGCTTATCCCTGCACATATCTGCGATCATATTTCCAAGAAAAAATGCATTTTGCTCCTGCGCGTTCATCTCTGGCAACATCTCCAGCGCGCGTTTGGCACAGGATAAATGGATTACATAGCTTGGCATATCCGAACCTCCGACAACAAATCATCGTCCAGAAATACATTCTTGATATTTGGCATCGGCAAAATCTTCGTTTCCACCGGAGCTGTCACTTCCTTCCGCTCTGCCACATGCTTTGTCCGAACCGTCGTGCGCTTGTCTGTGACAAACTGCAGCTTCTGTTCTTTTACTGCCTTCATGCTGTAAAAAAGCAGTCCCTCCATCACATCGGCAATCCGTTCTGCCGTTGTAACCGAGCGCATCAGCTTCTCCTCCGTCGTTGTAAACTCGCGCTTGTAATCGATACAACGGATATAAATATCTGAGATATCCCCCAGTCTCCGGCGCTCAAAGATATCCTGAAACTGTCCAAGTGTCTCCATCCGTACATTTGCGGTTCCATTTACTTCTGCAGATAAGACCTCTCCCATCGCGACCGCATACACATAGGTCGACGCAGACACCCGCAGATTCTGTAAAAATGCATATACCGCAAGGGAAATCCCCCACATCTTCGATGGGAACAAAATTCCCACACTGTCTGCATCCAGACGTTCTCCATGATATTCTGTATATTTCATCACCTTGCAGTTTGGAAGATTCTGTACCATCTGTTCAGTCATTGCCTGCCGGCAGTCCATCTTCCATGCATGTCCTGCAGACACATCAATATAATCAGACACGTAAAAAATATAATTCCGTGCCTCTTCCATCTCATTTTTCAATTCCATACCCCTCATTTGTATCCTCCCACTACTCTCCCGAAGCTTTCTTCTGTACGAGTGATTCATACAGTGTGCGAAAAGCAAAGCTCCGATATTCTTCCATCGTCATCCCGGTCTGCTTCGTGATCTCTTTTTTCTTCTGTGCCGAAATCTGAATAATACCGCTTAAGGATGACCAGAGATACAAAACCGTCGGCTTTGTATCGAGTGTTTCCTGTAACACATTTGTGTTTTTTCCCTTCTGGACGAGCGCTTCCATCAATCCATATAATTCCTGCAGGATCTCCGGCAGAATCACCGTGCCCTGCTTCCGGCTGTTGGTTGCCTTCTCCTCAAACATCAGGGAAGCATAATACTTCGGATATCGTTCACAGAAAGAAACCAGCCGTTCACACAGCTTGTAATAGCTGTCCTCAAAAGAAGTATCTCCCTCGATATACACCGTCATCTCACCAATCAGGATATCGAGATAATCAACCACTATGGAATTATAGATATCTTCCTTGCTCCGGAAATATACATAAATCGTCGACTTGCTGTAATCTGCCTGCAGCGCGATATCGTCCATCGTCGTGTCCTGAACGCCTTTCGTCTCAAATAACTCCCTCGCCGCCGTCAAAATATTATCGCGATTAAACTGTTCCAGCGCAAGCTTCTTGCGTGCTCCCATATACTCTCCCGCCAAATACAACTATTGTTGACATTATACAACGTGAAGTATGTTTTTTCAACTATAAGTTTTATTATTCTACTTTTATTTCTAGTATTGTACTTTTTATATGTAAATCGTACTTCTAGTTCGATTTATAAAGATCCAGATTCTGACGCATCTGAATCAGTATTTTCTTCTCCAGCCGGCTGACCTGCACCTGACTGATTCCCAGCACCTTCGCAACCTCTGTCTGTGTCTTATCCTCGAAAAACCGCAGCCGTATCAATTCCTGTTCCATCTCCCCCAGCTTTTCCATTGCCTGTCCGACTAAGATCCGGTTCATGATATTTTCCGCTGCCACTTCCGACTGTGCTTCATCCACCAACCGCTCCACCAGACTGACCTGTGTCCCATCCTTGCCACAGATTGTCTGCTGGATGGATTCCACCTCCCGGTTCGCCTCTGTCGCCATCACGATATCCTCGACGCAAAGTCCCGTATAGTCTGCCAGCTCATCCAGCGTTGCCTCTCTTCCATATTTGTGCAGCAACGCCTCCTTCGCTTTGCTGATCTGATAGCCATTTTGTTTTAGGATACGCGATACCTTGATCGCACCATTATCACGCAGAAACCGTTTGATTTCTCCAGCGATCAGCGGCACGGCATAGGTGGAAAACTGCACGCCATAACGGCTTTCAAACCGGTCACATGCCTTGAGCAGTCCGATACAGCCAATCTGATACAGTTCCTCGAGATCATAACCACGGTTGACAAACCGCCGCGCAATGCTCCACACCAACCCGGTATTATCTGAAACTATTTTTTCCTTTGCAGCCTTGCTCCCCATCTGTGCCTGTTGAAATAGTTCCCATTCATTCATTTATTCATAATGTGGTGCCGGTGCACCGATCTCCTTCCACATTTTTACCACGGTACCTTCGCCTGCGGCGGATTCAACCTCCAGCCGATCCATAAATGCCTCCATAAAGGAAAACCCCATACCAGATCGTTCCTCTTCCGGTTTTGTTGTGAAAAGTGGCTCCATCGCCTGTTTGACATCCGCGATGCCTATTCCTTTGTCCCGCACTTCTATGTACACCGAACGGTCTTCCACGACTGTACGAATCCAGATTTTTCCCGCACCTTTCTCATAGCCATGAATGATTGCATTTGTGACCGCCTCGGAAACTGCCGTTTTAATATCCGACACTTCTTCGAGCGTTGGGTTCGTCGACGTAATAAATGATGCCACGATCACACGGGCAAAGCTCTCATTTTTCGCCACACTATCAAATTCCACATTCATTTCGTTTGCACTATTCATAATATCCTCCCTTTACCATCTCCTTTTTTATCGCATCCAGGGAATCCATCTTCTTTAAGATGCGATAGATTCCTGACATCAACAAAATGCGATCGATCGTTTCATTGACATGCACCGCATATACACATCCTCCCTTGTCATGCACCATCCGAAACCGTCCGGTAATCAGCCCGATGCCGGAACTGTCCATGAACTGCGTCTTCGAGAAATCAAAGATCAGGTACCTGATCTCCTCCTCATCAAACACATGTGCCGTCTTTCGCTTGAGCATATCCGCCGCATAGTGATCAAGCTCCTCCGGCAGATAATAAATCAGCACACCATTTGCTACTTCATACACCATAAATTGCCTCCTATATCCATATATCCAGAAAAAAATGCAAAAGAAAAAGAAAGTGAAATCATTTCACTTTCTTTCGTAATTTCGAATAATCATCGATTACTCTTTGTCTATCATATTTTGTAAATCTGTATCTGACATGCCCGACACAACATTGGAATAATCAGGAAGATCCGTCTCCCCCTGTGCGGCTCCATTTTGCAGTGTATCAATCTGTTTTGTCAGACTGTCCACCTCTGCACTCAGGCTGTTGATCGTGGAATTTTTCCCGGCAAGCTCCTCACTGTATGTCTTAATCAGCTGTTCATTTTCTACCCGCAGCTTCTTTTTCTGTCCAGGCAGAATGAAAAAGCTGAAAAGAAGGACGCCAAACACCAGCCCAAGCAACATATACAACCCAGAGTATTTTGCAAGGCTGACCTGTCCAAACTGTCCGGTTCGCACAACGCTTGTATCTTTCTTTGCCTTGATCTCCTGAAACAGATTCTTCTTCTCGATCTTCTTCGGTGCTCTGCCATCCTCGGTCACAACGATCTCCTCAAGGTAATCGTCGTCTAAGAGTCCATCATTATCCACGTTCTGTTTACGCATCTCAATGATGTTTTCCTCGGTATCTCCCATCTCCCGCAGATAATGCACCGCAAGGGAATTCGCCTTATCGATCTTTAAGACACGACGCAGAGTCACTCTTGCCTTCTCGTAGTTATCTGTCCCGATATACAAAAGGGCAAGCAGCAAATATCCTTTCACAAAATGTGGATTGTCCGAGAGTGCACTTTTGAGCTGCAAGATTGAAAGATCATAATCTTCGCTGTGCGCATACTGGATTGCCATGTTGAACTTCCGCGCAAGCTGATCGACACTCTCCAACCGGGCTGGATCTTTTTTCAGTTCTTTTAAGTATTTTGTCGCAAGGTTATTTTCCTGTTGATAGTTGATGCTCATAACCCATTCGCTCATCGCCTGCACAGCCTCACCCATCTCATAATAGATGAGTCCCAGCAGATTGCGTGCTGGCACATTTCGCTTGTTATACCGCAGTGCCTGCAACAGAGATTCAATCGCACCGGACAGATCTCTCGCCGATGCCCGGTCATACCCAATATTGTAATAATAATTGGATGTATTCTGCGCTTTTTTAAGCATCGACAACGGAAGATAACATTCCGAACAATATCCATTTTTCCGCACCTGTGCACCACAATGGGGGCACAGCACCGGTCGCATTGTTGTTGCCATCTTATCTTCTCCTTGCCCGCACAGATACTGCATTATCCAATATGCTGCCTGTATTTCTCAAGTCCTGTGTCATCTGTAATACAATATCACTGATATCCTTCAAATCATTGCTGTAAATGGCTTCCTCCGCCTGATTCACTTCCGGAATCGGCGAGAAACGCTTCAATTCTTCTTCAAAATTTATCATACGGTTTCCTCCCATATGTCTTTTATCTTTCCTATCAGATACAGAGAGCCCACGCAAAACAGCATGCCGCCGCGTGCCTCCACAGCTGCATATGCTTCCGCGAAACAGCTTCGGATGTCATTATCTGCATAGACATGTACATTGCGTTCCGTCTTCTTCGCACAATCGCGGAACAATGCCGCAATATACTCTGCGGAGATTGCGCGGTCAGAATCCAGCGACGTCACATAGACCGCCTCCACTTCCAGATTCTGCATCAGATATGCGATCATCGGTTCGTAGTCCTTATCCCCGGCGACTGCAAAGAGAAGTGTTTTCTCCCGGTCTGCATACCCGGCATTCACGCTCTCAGTAAATCGCTCGATGGCACTCTCGTTGTGTGCCCCATCGATCACGATATTCCCATTCAGCTTCTCCATACGTCCCGGCCAGAAAAACGCATCCAGCGCAAGCTGTATTTTCTCCTGTGCGATTTGCCTGCCTAACAGCACCGTACCTGCTGTGATCGCAGTCACGGCATTGTCTACCTGATAGGTGGCCACACTATCAAGCCGCAAACCATTGTAACTATAATAGCGGCTATACATTGAAAAATCAATGGTTTTATCTGTAAATTCATCGATATTATACTCCACATTTGCGACATTTATTGCTTCTGCCGCAAGTGCTTCTGCCTGATTTTTTACGACGGCATCCGCTTCCAGACTGCCCGTGTGGTACACAACTGGAACGCCTGTTTTTATAATCCCGGCTTTTTCTCCAGCAATCGCCTCGATCGTGTTGCCGAGATATTTCATATGATCGAGCCCAATCTCTGTAATGATCGTCAACACCGGCACAAGCACATTGGTCGCATCCAGTCTGCCGCCAAGTCCGGTCTCGTAAATCACATAGTCCAGCTCCAGCTTGGAAAAATACACCGCTGCCATCGCAAACAGGAATTCAAAATACGAGAGATGCTGCAGATTTTTCTGCACCGCATGCTCGCATGCATTCCGTACAATCTGGTAGCATTCGACGAATTCTTCTTCTGTGATTCCCTCGATCCGTTCTGTGATGGAGATCAGATGTGGGGACGTAAAGGTACGCACCCGGTATCCCTCCTCTGTGAGTATCGCACGCAGGAACTGCACCGTAGAACCTTTTCCGTTTGTACCAGCCACATGAATCGCCTTATGTGCAAGATGTGGATTGCCAAGCAATGCCATGACCGCCTCTAAGTTCTCATTTCCTGATTTATTTCTTCCCTCTGTATGAGGTCCAAACAGCGGGATCTGGTTAATATAATCTTCTGCCTCTTTCATACTGTTGTTCATAATTGATTACTTCCTTTTTGTCCCGCAATCACCTAGCGGTTATCCACTTTCTCCGGATATAAATCATGATGTACCAGACGATCGTAAGCGACCTTTTCCCAATTTGTGCCCGGACGTCCATAGTTACAATACGGATCGATAGAGATTCCTCCACGTGGAGTAAATTTTCCCCAGACCTCAATATATTTCGGGTCCATTGCCTTGATCAGATCCTTCATGATCGTATTCACGCAATCCTCATGGAAATCTCCATGATTTCGGAAACTGAACAGGTACAACTTCAACGACTTACTCTCCACCATGCGCACATCCGGCACATAGGAGATGTAGATTGTCGCAAAATCCGGCTGTCCAGTAATCGGACAAAGACTTGTGAATTCCGGGCAGTTGAATTTTACGAAATAATCATTGTCCGGATGTTTGTTGATAAATGTCTCCAGAATATCCGCAGAATAATCAGACGGATACGCTACGTGCTGGTTTCCCAGCAAAGAAATTCCTTTTTGTTCTTCCTCTGTTCTAGCCATTTCTATCACCTCATAATCGAATCATTTTATCTAAGTGGAAGGAATAGATCACCTGCTCCTTCACCTTTTTTCCTGTCAATCGTTCCAGCACCTCTGCATACGAGGCAAGCTGTGCCCGGTATCTGCCAACCAGAGTCTCCTCGTCTGCGGCATCGGTCTTATAATCCATGACAACCACGTCGTCATCCTCATAAAAGTATGCATCAATAATTCCCTGTACAACTAGTACATCCGGCTCCGTGACATCATACACCTCCGATGCCGGAATACCCGCAGAAAACTGCCGTTCCTTGTACAGATTGCCCAGGCGCGCAGCTTCTATCATACGGCATCCAAGCGTAGAATGCAACATCTTCCTGATTTTGGCTTCCCGGATTGCCACAAGTTCCCGCTCCTCGAAAACGCCCCGCGCAAGCAATGCCGCCTTTTGCTGTGCGATATACGCATCCAGATCTCCGTCTGTATCCACCGCTTCAAATGGCAGCATTTCCATAAATTTATGAACGATCGTACCACGCTCCGCACCGGTAAGTGTGCTAGTTTTTCCTGCAGACTGTGCTCGTTTCGGAAGGTTTTTTTCTATTTCCTGCTCCGCAGCATCCGGAAGGGCAAATTCCGTATTGATATCATACCCTTTTCCATCATAGGCTTTCATCTTCTTAATATCCGAGATTGACAGCTTCGCTCCCAGTGTCGTCATCGTCATATGTGGATATACGTAGGATACACTCGCCTCGTTTTTTGCATAGAATACTTCTTTCTCTGCCTGCTCCGCCATACGGCGGATGTCTTCTAATTGTAACCGTTTGTGAAGCTCCATCGGAATCATCGCTGTCAGAATTTCCTCCTGGTTGCAAATCTCCATACGGATTTTCCCCTGCACCTCGCAGGCTGCCGCCAGCCGGTTATAACGCACCATACAGGCAAGCAGATGCTTCGCATAGCTGTCGGCATTTTTGCGGACATTATACGGAAGCAGCAACGGCTCCATATCTTCTACATAGGCATATTTTGCAAGCAGACGGTCCGCACCGCGTATTGCACCTGTAAGGATCAGCTTTTCCTTCGCACGCGTCATCGCCACATAGAGCACCCGCAGATTCTCTGCCATCATCTCCGCATCCTCGAGTGCCGCATAGATGCTCCGAATCGCAGTATTATGTTTATACCGTCCTTTTATGTGCATCGCCATTGCAGCCAGATAATAGTCCGGATGCACCTGCACATTATCCTTTAACTCCATCCGGTTAAACTGCCGTCCCATCCCTGCGACAAACACGACCGGATATTCAAGTCCCTTACTCTTGTGGATACTCATAATCCGCACAACATCCGCATCCTCGCTCAGCACGCTTGCTTCGCCCTCATCCTTTTCCATCAGCTTCAGCTTATCGACATAGCGCAGGAAATGAAACAATCCTTTGTAATATCCATTTTCAAACTGCACTGCCTTTTGCAGCAGCATATCGACATTGGATTTGCGGATATCGCCTGCCGGCATTGCTGTCACGTATTCATAATATCCCGTCTGCTCCAACAGCTCCCAGATGAGATCCGATACTGATAAATGCTGTTTTTTCTCCTTCAGATCTTCGATCAGATCAAGCAGGCGTCTGACTTTTCCGCCAAGTTCTGTATCTGCCTGATCCTCTGCATAATACTCACAGATATCGTACAGACACAATTTTTCAGATACGGCATTCCGCACCGCAGCACATATCTGCGCAAGTTCTGACTCATTCAAGCCGCCGATCGGCGACAACATCACTGCCGAAAGTGGAATGTCCTGCCGGCTGTTGTCAACCACGGAAAGCATCGCCATGATAACCTGTATCTCCACTGCCTGAAAATATCCCTTGGACTTTTCAAGATATACCGGAATCCCCTGCGCCGTGAGCGCATTGTAGATCACATCTCCATAGTCTTTCAGGCTTCTTGCCAGTATCACAATATCCTTATACCGGATCGGACGATAACAGGATTCCTCCTCGTCATAGACCTGCATACCGGTATCCGGCTGCATCAGCGATCGAATCCGGTTCGCGATCATATAGCCCTCCACCGTATCTTTCTCCGGGGAGCCATACTGGCGAAGCTGCTCTTCGCTTAAGTCTCCTGTATCATCCACATCGGCAAACAAAAGCTCTACATCCTCGGCAATATGGACGCCCTCCGGTGGCTCCGGAAACTGCTTGCCCGGTACAAGAGCCTGCTTCTCATCATATGTAATACCGCCCAAATCACTTCCCATCAACTGATAGAAGAAATAATTGATTGCGCGCAACACAACCGCACGGGAACGGAAATTATGATTCAGTTCGATCTTAATATCATTTCCTTCCGCCTGATACCGGTTGTATTTTTTGACAAATATCTCTGGACGTGCCATACGGAAACGGTAGATACTCTGTTTCACATCGCCCACCATGAACATATTATGCACGTCGCGGGATTTGCCCGATACTGCAGTCAGAATATCCTCCTGCAGATAATTGCTGTCCTGATACTCGTCAATATAGATTTCCTCATACCGGTTTGCAATCGTCTTTCCGATTTCTGTTGGAACTGCTGTACCATCCTCATCATAGCCGGCACACACAAGCTGGTATGCCATATGTGAGATATCCGAGAACTCCAGCATCTTCCTTTTCTGCTTTTCTTCCATAAACCGCGTCATGAATTCCTCAGTCAGGGAGAGTAACGGAAGCAGATATGTTTTTAACAGCTGCATATCTTCTAAGATCTGTGCTTCCGACTGCTTAAAGCTGTCAAGCTTTTTACTGTCAAATTCATCCTTATATTCCTTGCGAAGCGTCTTACAGGCTTCCTGCAATTCTTTGTCTCCGGTAAACTTCTTTCTCGAAAGCGTCGCCCATTTACTCTCGATTGCCCCCTTCATCGCAGCATAACTGTCCGCCTGCCCGATTGCCTGCAGCTTCTCGATATCCGATTCGATCTGCTCCCGGTACTGCTCCGGTCCATCCGGCTCCTCACAAATCGTGAGGCACCGCTCTGCAAGCTGTACGGCTGCCGCTGCCTTTTTATGCAGGATATCAAGCATCGCCTGCATCCACGGTGCATGGTTTAAATCATCCGCCGTGTCGATCTGTAATCCCTTTCTCGCTTCCTCCAAAAAACGCTCCGGTGCCGGAAAACTTGTGATCTGCCGGTAGATCTTGTCCAGCACATCCTTCAGATTGTCGTCCCGTTTTCCATCACAGAACACTTCCAGCAGCCGACCAAATTCCGTATCGCCCTGTTCCTGCAGTTGCGCATACTTTTCCTCAAAAAGTTCTGTCATCACATCGTATTTCAGCATTTCCAGCATACCCGGATCCCCGATTCCAACCGCCGGATCCAGATTCAGATAACTGAAATACTCCTTTACGATATTCAGGCAGAAACTATCGATCGTCGTGATATCCGCACTCTGGATCAACATGTTCTGCTTTGCAATGTGCTCTGATTCCGGATACTGCTCCTGTGCTTCCTCCAGCTTTTTCAAAAGCTTCTCTTTCATCTGCGCCGCTGCCGCCTTAGTAAAAGTCACGACCAGAAAAGACGTGATATCGACCGGATGCTCCGGATCAATCATCTTCTGGTAGATGCGTTCCACGAGCGTTGCCGTCTTACCGGAGCCTGCGGCTGCCGATACAAGAATTGTCTTGTTTCTCTCTTTAATTACCTGTTCCTGTTTTTCTGTCCATGGCATACGCTATGCATCTCCTCCAATAACTGTTCCTTCTCCTTTGCGCTGTGCTTTGTGTGGTGATAACGGTTGTTTCCGTATTTCTCATCAAACCGGCACACATCTTTGTATGCGCAGTAATCGCACGCGGTCTTGTTGGACTCCCGCATCGGATTTTTGTCGATCACTCCCGATTTCATCTGCGTGGCAAGTGCAGATGCCTTGTACTCGGCATAGGCAAGCACTGTGTCAAATTCCTCCGCATCATCCCGTGCCAGTCCTTTGTATGTCAGCTGCCTCTCCCGTGCTTCCTCCGCCTCTGTCTCATTTTCCGCCTGCACATATGGATCCTGCATATGATAATAATACATACTGTCTGTCACAATCTTATAGTGTTCTGCCTCCGCGCGTTTTTTGTTCCACTCCTGATCGACCAGTTCACGCATCACATCTGTATAGATTGCAAGCTGCAGCTCCAGCCCCTCGTACAGATCACCAAGATCAAACTCATGTGCCCCGGATTTGTAATCGATCACACGCAGGGAAATCGTCTGCTCTGCTTCATTCACATACAAATCTCCGCGGTCCACCACGCCAACTAAGGACAACTGTTCATCTCCAACCTGCAGTTTTTTTCGGAATGCATACTCAAAATACCACGGTTTGTAAGACGCATCCATCATCGCCTGCAGCTTCTGCACGGTCCGTTTTCCGATTCGGATCAAACTCTTCCGTAGCACTTCATACTGTCCGGCATCCAGCTCCTGTCCGGCGTATTCCTTCGCAAAGTTTTCATTCACGAATTCCTCTGTCTTCGCATCCCGCTCCTGCTCGGACAGTGTCTCCCATGCATTGTCCTTCTGATCCCGCACATAGCAAAACATCTGCTCCATCGCACCGTGCAGGATCATACCGACGTTCCGGTTGTCGATACCATGAATCTGCCGCTCCTCTAACCGTAGAATGTATCGAAGGAAAAATGCATACGCACAGCTTGCATACTGTTCCAGCTTCGATACGGACATCGCCATATCCTGTAACCGGATCAGCTGTGTGACCTGTTCCGCCAGCTTCTCCGGCAGATTCTGGTACTGCATCGCCTGTTTCATCCGTTCGAGTGTCCGGGCATCTCCATGCTTCAGATACAGCTTATATAACTGCAGTGTCTCTTTCTCGTGGCTGTGATTACCCTCGAGCAATTCCCGGATTCCTATGATTAAAACCTCCAGCCCGGATTTGTCTGTCACGATCCGGTTCTCCATCCGCTGTCCCTGTAATTCCTTCTTGTCCGGAAAAATTCTTCGAATCCGGTCTAATATATAAGATGGCCGCATTGTCTCATTCGTGGCACTCATACACACATAGGATAAATGCAGACAATCCTTTGGCTTCGTCATGTTCTGATACAGGTAAAACTGTTCGGTGTAGCTGTTCACCCGCTCTGTCGGCGCCATATGGATACCAAATGCACCCAGTCGTTCTTTCTCGCGGTCATTGATGATCTGACTGCGTCCGGCACGTTTCGGAATGACGCCGTCATTTACACCCACGATAAACAGCGCCCGGATATCACCTAGTCTGGTTCGCGTGATATCGCCGACTACGAGCATATCCAGTGTCGGTGGCACCATACCAAGTGTGACATCCTTCATTCCTACGGCAAACAGTTCCTCAAACTCCTGTACATTGACCGTGTCCTCCGGCATGATCTCCACCATCTTGTCAAAGATCTGCCGCACCTTCTCATACAGTCCGGCATCTTCAAACTGCGTCTCCATCGAAAGCGTCTCCATAAGCGCATAGATGGCTTCGACAAACACGGAAATCTTCTTTTTTCCACCGGAGACTGCCTTGTAAAATGGCTGCAATATTTCCATCACAACCTGCCGCAGCTCATCCACGGTGTCATCCTCGCCGTTTAGAAATGGCTGGCTCCAGCTCCGGATTCCCTTTCGTCCACGCGCCAGCACGTAGTTTTCCAGCATCTCGATCTCCGATTGTTCCAACGACTTTACAACTCCGGATTTTAAGAACGCGAACACACTGTCATAACTGAAATTCTCATCGACGATTCGAAGCACATGCATAAGCGCATCCACACATGGATGATTCTTCACCGGCATCGTCATATCAATAAAATATGGAATCTCATATTGCGGCAATATCCGCTTCGCAAATTCCGCCGTCTCCTCCAGATTTCCACTCACGATCGCAATATCCCGGTAACGATAGCCCTGCTCCATCACAAGGGTACGAATCTGTTCTGCAACGCCGGTCAGCTCCTGCGCCGGCGTATCATACGCCGTAATCGTAATCGCCTGTTCCTCGTCTTTCCCAACACGGTACGGATAGCGGAACAGATTCTGCTCCAGATGTGCCAGCGGATGTCCCTTGCTCCACCGTTTACAGCCATCCTTTCCTAAGAGCAATGCCGGTTTCACAACCACATGTGCCTGCTCGGCAGTAAGCAGCAAATGCTCGATTGTCTGCTTCGTAAGTGCAAACAGTTCGTGCTCTGCCACGTGCTTTTTCTCATAGGTTGCCGCGTCAATCGTCAATACGATCGTCACTTTTTTCGCCCGGCGCAGCAACACGGAAATCAGATTCAACTGAATCGGTGTAAATCCGGTAAATCCATCTAATACGATCTCACTGCCTGCAATCATCTCCGATTGTTCCGCTGCCGCGGTCAGGAGTTCCAGCATCTGTTCTGCTACGATAAAAGACTGCCCTTTCTTCTCCTCAAACGCATCGAAAATTACCAGCATGTCCTGCAGCTTTCTCGCAAGCACACGTGCCTCCTCCGAATCGTCCAGCTTCTGTAACGCCTCCCGCAGCCGTTCCCGTGGAATATCATACTGGTAGATCTCTGACATCAACGATTTTGCCTCGTCGATAAATCCTGCCTTATCCAGACTTCCGGCATACAGAGACAGCTCTTCTTTGTGCTCCTGTGCTGCCTTTCGCAGCAACATAGATTTTCCGAAATCCTCCAGCACTTTCTTCGGCTTGATATGCAGCTCATCAAATATCCGATATGCCAGCCGATTAAACCCGATGACGTCAATCTGGAAGCTGCCGCCGCGCGGATGCTTCTGCACAAGCTTTCGTTGAATCTCCAGCGAATACTGTTCCGGGACAAGCACGATCACATTTTCCCGCTCATCCTGCATTGTCCGACGTATAATGTCCTCGTAAATATATTCTGATTTTCCTGCCCCGCTTGGGCCAAGGATAAACTGTAACGCCATGTACTCCTCCGTCAAAAAAATAAGCCGGAAGTTTTTCGCTCCCGGCTTTTTCTTAATCCTGTTTAAACAACTGATCCTGTACCTCTTCGATATCCGGATACCAGACGCCTTTGATCTTGATGAAATCAATATTTACTTCCAGATACTGTCTCTTCACGCCATTGCGATCCTTCATCGTTCCACGCAGTCCAAGCTTCAGGGTAACACCCTCTCTTGCATCTGCAGTCTTACCATGCTCCAGCTGGATCTTGTCGTTGAATGCATCTACCTCAGAAGTGCCCCAGATGGATGTATCAATAATCTTGATCGATGTGTAGTTTGTCTCCTGCACATATGGTAAGATTTCCTCAACCAAGGCTTTGTTTGCTGTTATGTATTCCGGTACTAATGCCTGTAATTTCTCACTGTCATCCTCATTGACCGCTGTCTGGAATGCTTTGACTGCATCCTCATAAGTCTCCGGTCCGTTCGGCTTTAACACAACCTTTGTCACAAACATATAAATACCAAATACGATTGCTGCAAATATGATGAACTTGAAGATCGTGCCAAACACTTTGCCGACGCCGCTTCCGCCGCCCTGTTTCTTGTTCAGCTCTTTGTATTCCTTTACGTCTTCCTTCGTAATCTTGACAGGATCTGTTCCCCCGATACTGTTCCCATCATAGATGTCACCATAATCATCGGTTGGTGTATATGCCCTTTGCTGTACCGGCTTCTTTCCGTTCTCACCTTTCAGCCCAAGACTTGTCTTCATCTTCACCACCGGGCGCCCACATTCCGGACAGATCGTAATTCCATCCTGCACCCTTGCTCCACATGATTCACATACAGCCATATTACTAACCCCTTTCTTCTGTATCATATGTAATATAGTATATCTCACGGAGGCATTTTCTTCAAGTGATTCTTTTCTTATGAAAGGGAAAATCGCGAAAAAAAAAAGGATACAATCTGTATCCTTTTAAAAGCAGTTCGTAGGGGAATCGAACCCCTGTTTTCGCCGTGAGAGGGCGACGTCTTAGCCGCTTGACCAACAGACCATTTCGCTGCTGCGCTTTACCGCGTCAGCAGTTGATATATTACACTACTTTCTGACAAAATGCAAGCATTTTTTTGATTTTTTTTAAAATATTTTTTGTAAAACTCCGCGAACCCGCATTATTTCTAGGGTTTAGCGGTTAAAATATTTATCAATCCCGTCTGCCATTCCCTTTGCCATTTTGTTCTGGGTAGACTTTTTCTGCATATAGCGATCCTCTGTCGGATTACTCAAAAATCCCATCTCGATCAGAGTCACCGGAATCTTACTCCAGTTTGTTCCTGTCAGATCGTCTCTAAGAGAGAGACCTCTGCTACGAATTCCTGTCTTCTTACAATAACTGTTCAGCATATACTGAGACAGCTTCTTAGACTTCGCACTGAGCTTTCCGACATACCGGTTCTTTGTCGACGGATATAACGCAGATGCTCCCCGTACTGACGATGACGCAGAACTGTCCGCATGGATCCTTACATAGATATCAGCACCGCTTTTATTGGCAATCTGCGCCCTCTGCTTATTACTGATATTGACATTATTCTTCGTGCGGATCATAACAACCTTATATCCACGCAATTCAAGCTCCTTACGAAGCTTTTTGGCAACACTTAAGTTAATCTTATACTCCGGCACATGAGAAGACACACCTGTCGCACCTCCGGCAACCTTTGCCTTACGCACTGAAGAACCCGGTCCCACCGGCTCTGTCGAACTGTTACCACGACTCTGATGACCGGCATCGATCGCAACTACCTTTGCATCATCTGTATCTGCATCCGAACTGCGCTCTGCAGCCTTAGCCTTATTTCCCTGAGAACGAAGTGTGCCAAACTTGTTCAACGGATAGATCCGAAGTACAGCCCTTCCCTCAATCTTGTCGCGGGATACCGGACCAACCTCCTCATAACGGCTGTCCTCGCTGACCTCACGATTATCTCCCAACACAAAATATTCATCCTTGCCGAGCTTTAACGGCTCCGAGGCAATGCCGGATTCCGTCATCGCATCCTTGCCATAACTCTCCTTAAGAACCTTTCCATCAATATAGATCGTATCTCCCACAATCTGTATCGTCTCTCCCGGCAGACCGATTACCCGCTTAATGTAATAATCCTCATTCTCTCTGCCATATGGATAAAATACGATCACATCAAACCGTTTTGGATCGGAGAAGCGGTAAGACAGCTTATCAACCAGAAGGTTATCCTGATCCTGCAGTGTCGCCTCCATAGAGGTACCATCCACGATCGTACGCTGTATCACATAGCGCGGCACAACCATCACACATACCACAATGATCGCCACATAAACAAGCAGCTCAAAAATGGCACTTCGGATGCGCTGTGCCCTTGATGGTTTCTTCGTATTATCCTTATCCTGTGTATTTTCTTCTACCGGGCAGTTTTCTTCCTGCTCCACTTCATTTGTCTGATCCTGGTTTTGTTCCATCATCAACAAGCTCCTATCCTGACAATTTGATTAGTCTTCCTCAGAAAAAGAAAGGAATGACTCTGCTTCCTCTGCTCTCTCCTGTGCCTCTTTGGCTTTCTTTGCCTCAAGCTCAGCAGCCTCTTCCTCGCTGAGAATATGGATTTTGGAATTGCTTAACTCCTCAATTGCTATAGACAGCGGTTTTGGACATTTGGATTTTACGAGTGGCTGAACTCCATCGATCAGCTGACGTGCTCTCTTGGAGGTTGCCAGAACGATAGAATAACGGCTGTTGACTACCGGAGCCTCACCGGTCTCTACCTCACTGTTTACTAATTTCATTAAATCTGTATAAGATGGATGTAACATAAATATACCCCTTTCAATTGTAATCTGATTAATTTGAAAATATTGCACTAGCTATTAGAATATCGCAAAAAGATAAATTTATCAACTATCTTTTTTCAAACTCCTGTTTTATTTTCTGAATGAAGCCCTCCTGCTGTTCTCTCTTATAATGAAGAGAGCGGATCAGCTGATGGACATTCTCCACGCATTCATCAAGATCATCGTTAATGACAACATAGTCGTATTCTTTCATATAAGCACTCTCTTCTTTGGCTCTCGCCATGCGCTCACGGATCACCTCTGCCGTCTCTGTTCCTCTGCTGACCAGCCGCCGTTCCAGTTCATCCACCGTTGGCGGTGTCAGAAAGATCAGATTTACCTCCGGAAGGATCTCGCGGACACGAAGCGCTCCCTGCATTTCAATTTCAAGAATAACGTCTTTGCCCTGCTCCAACTGCTGCACCACATATTCCTTTGGTGTTCCGTAATAATTTCCGACATACTGCGCATACTCAATGAGCTGATGCTCTCTGATCATTTTCTCAAACTCTTCTTTTGTTTTGAAGAAATATTCTCTACCATCCTGCTCCCCCTCCCGCGGTGATCGGGTTGTCGCTGAGATCGACAGACCATAATCGTATTCTTGAAGGAGCTGTTTAACAACGGTTCCTTTCCCGGCTCCCGAAAATCCTGAAATCACTGTAAGAACTCCTCTGTCTGACATTTTTATTCCTCCATTTCCTCATTATGCTTCTCATAATCCATCGGCGTTTTCACTCTGCTCTCAATCGTTTCAGGCAGAAGTGCCGACAAAACAAGATGTCCACTGTCCATGACCAGAATGCATTTTGTTTTTCTGCCACAGGTGGCATCCACCGCCAGCCCTGCATCCTTGGCATTTTGAATCATCCGCTTGATCGGTGCCGCATCGGCACGCACAATGCTGATGACCTTATTCATATTAACCACATTCCCATAACCGACATTTACCAGCATTTTATTTCCTCCCGGCTCTGCCATTATTCAATGTTCTGAATCTGCTCTCTAACCTTCTCGATCTCCGTCTTCAGATCAATGGCAATATTGGAAAGTGTCCTGTCATTTGCTTTTGAAAGAATGGTATTAGATTCTCGATTCATCTCCTGTGCGATAAAGTCGAGCTTGCGTCCGATGTTCTCTCCCAGCAGCAATGTATCTCTCATATTCTTGATATGGCTGTGAAGCCGGACTGTCTCTTCATCCACACAGACCTTATCTGCATAGATCGTAAGCTCTGTCGCAAGCACACGCTCATCAATATTCTTATCACCAAGCAGCTCCTCTACCTTATCTGTGATCTTCTGTCTGTACTCAGCAAGCATCTCCGGAGAACGCTTCTCCACATCGCATACCATCTGCTCAATACCATCTAACTTCTCATTCAGATCACGGAACAGATGCTCCCCTTCCTTCTCTCGGGATTCTGCAAAACGCGTGGCAGCCTCTCTTAACGTCTGCTCCAGCACCGGAAACAGCGTCTCTTCATCGTCTTCTATCTCATCCAGAGCGATCACATCCGGCATACGGATCAGCGCTGCCGCAGAGATTCCCTTTTCAATACCAAAGGTGGCAGTCGCCTTCTCGATCGCATCCATATAGCCTCTTGCAACGGTATCGTGGTAATCCACCTTTGTCCGCTTTCCGGCATAATCCTCATAAGAAATATAAATATCAATCTTACCTCTGGAAGCATATTCCTTCACGGTGGAACGCACTGCATTCTCAAATGCATTAAACTTCTTAGGAAGCTTGATCCCGATATCGCAGTATCTGTGATTGACCGCCTTCATCTCCACTGTCATCTTGTATTCTTCGGTGATCACTTCGCTTCTTCCAAAGCCTGTCATACTTTTAATCATATTTTCCCCATTTCTGTGTACAGCTCCCCTTTTGATTCCGGTCCTGCACACCCGGCCGGCATCATTTTCTATCATTAACCGTTGCTTTATTTGTGTTCCTGCTTGTCTGTCACTAATACATCTGCAGCTTCCACAGTCCGCCCCGGCATGTTTTCCCCGGCTTCCACGACCTTCCCGTACTCGTCTCTGCCGCCTTCTGCCAAATCGTCCACTGTCTTCTCCGATGCATTTTGACTATCCTGCCCTGCTGCATTCTTCAGCTTCGGCTGTTCTCCCTCCGCATCCGAAACATCCATCAGCTTCTGGTCTAACAGCTGCATCAGCGTTATTTTATCCTCTGCATCTCTACGCAGATTTGCATTTCTCTTTTCCTTCTTTGTATACAGGATATAATGCTTATCTCCCTGGACATCGGACTGAATACTCTTCAGATCCTTATACATCTCTGTCTCCGTACTAAGTCTCTTATGATACAGCCGAAGCTCCAGATAGTCCTTCAGCAGACGATAGATCATCGCAAACAACGGCACTCCGACGATCATGCCGACAATGCCCCACATTCCGCCGAACAGCAGGATCGCAAAAAGTACCCAGAATGCGGTCAGACCGGTCGATTCACCAAGAATAGCAGGTCCTATTACGTTTCCGTCCAGCTGCTGCAGAATAATGATAAAAACCACAAAATATAAACACTGCATCGGGCTGACCAACAAGATCAGTAACGCACTCGGCACCGCTCCAATATACGGACCGAATACAGGGATCACATTCGTCACACCAACGATCACGCTGATCAGCAGCGGATACGGCAGCTTCAGGATCCACATTACAATAAAACAGATCACTCCGATAATCGCTGAGTCCACGATCTTACCAACAATGAAGCCGCTAAATGTATCATTTGTCATGCGGCTGTAATGCAAGATCACATCTGCCTGCTTCTTTCCAAAAACCGCATAGATCATTTTCTTTGCCTGTGCCAAAAACTTCTCCTTGCCAAGAAGCAGATACACGGCAACAATACAGCCGATCAGCAGATTATATAATACGCCCAGCACACTGAATACACCACTTGCAAACATAGACGCAAGCGAATTGACATTCGGCAGGAGCCCGGTCTGCAGCCACGGAAGCAGATCCTTCTGTGTCCACTCATCCAGACTGTCAGTCAGATGAAGCAGCGCATCCTGAAACTGATTGGCCATATAAGGATTGTCCATAACCCACTTGCTGACCTTATGATAATAATCCTGTGCCTGATCCGGCAGCGTATTGGCAAGTGCAATGACACTGTTAAACACCTGCGGGATCAGCATCCAGAGCAGCACGGTAATGATCAGCAGACCTGTTATCATCGCCAGGATCAGGCTGATCACCTTGGAAAACTTCTGATAACGTTCCACATGCCGCTCCTCGTCCTCCGGAATCTTTCTTCCAAACAGGCGGTAAAATACATTGCCGTAAAATACCATCAGCGGATTCAGCAGGTATGCGATCACCAGACCATATATGACCGGCATCAGAAGCTTCACCAGCGTCCGCACTGCTTTCAGAATATGCACCATATTAGAAAGGCAGTAAAATATAACGATTGATATGATAATAACAAGAAACAGACCAAACCAGTGACCAAGCATTCCCCGGAAACGTTTCTTTTTCTTTTGTTGTGATGCCACATAATCCGGATGAAAGATTTCCTCCGGCTCCTGTACAGATATATCTATATTTTTTTTCTGCTTCTTCTCCATAAGCACTCCTCATTTCTACACTTTTGCTGACGTTCGATGTATATCGGTTACACACACTCTTTCTTATGATAAACGATTCGCCCTCAAAAAGCAATAGCGAGGCGGTACATCCTTTCTTTATAGAAAGCAGGAAAATACGGACGCTCCCACAACCGTCAAAAGACCTGCAACCGCAATCGACAAGCCGGAAATCGCCCCTTCCGTCTCTCCCATTTCCATTGCCTTGGAGGTACCGATCGCATGCGATGCCGTTCCGATCGCAACACCTCTTGCAACCGGCTCCGTGATCTTAAAGATCCTGCACGCCGTCTCCGCCAGAACACTTCCAAGAATACCGGTAATAATTATGATTGCCACAGTAAGTGTCACATAACCGCCAAGCTCCTCCGAAACGCCCATCCCGATCGCTGTTGTGATCGATTTTGGCAGGAGCGTCGCATACTCCTTGTGATTCAGTCCAAAGAAAACAGACATGGTAAGCACACTGCAAAGACTTGTCAATACCCCCGAAAGTATCCCCACCATGATCGCACGGAAGTTCTTTTTCAAAAGCTCAATCTGCTCATAAAGAGGAATCGCAAGGCAGACCGTTGCCGGTGTCAGAAAATAGCTGATCACATTCGCCCCCTCTTGATACTCTCTGTAATCTGTCCCTGAAACACCAAGAAAGACCATAATCAAAATAACAGAGATTAATAATGGATTAAAAATTGCCCGATGAAATTTTCTCTGCAGCAGCATTCCAATTCCATATGCCACAAAGCTCAACGCTACACCCCAGAATACCGAATTCTGCATAAACTCACTCATTGGTCTGCTCCTCTCCTGTCATCGCCTGCGTTACCTTGCCTGCCACCAGCATCACAAGCAGTGTACTTACAAGCGTGATCACTGCATATGGCACCAGCACCGGCATTAATGTATGATATGCTCCGAGCAGTCCGACTGCCGCCGGAATAAACATAAGCGGCATTACCTCGATCAGAAAACGACCGGTCTCACGAACCTCTTCCAATGGTATGATCCCTGTCGATAATGCCGTAAACAGTATTGCCAGACCATAAATGCTTGCCGGCATCGGAAGTGGAACAATACTATGTAATATTTCTCCTAATAATGAAATGAAAAGAATGATTGAAAACTGCTTCAGATACTTCAACCGAAAAACACCTCTTTCTCTCTGCGAATATTCGCTATGTACTTGTGATATAACTGCTTTTTACAGACAGCGTTTTTTAGAGTATACCTATTAAAATGTTTTGTCAACAAGGAATTTGTGATCAAAGAATTAAAAAAAATCAAAAAAAGGGCTTTTCAAATGATTTATTTTGTGATATAGTAATCTGCAGTTGGATAACGAATGGAACAAGGGTGTTCTCATTACTTGTAATGAGTGCGCCCTTTTTTACTAATCAGACTGACATAAACAGTTTATCCAGCATCCATGAGACGGTCATCGACAACAGGGTTTGACACATTATCCGACCGCCTCATAAAATAAAAAGTCAGTTGATGATGAAAGGATGGTAGGAATTATGGAACAAAACGTAATTGAGCAGGTTTTTGGTAAAGACGTGTTCAACGATGAGGTAATGAAGGAAAAGTTGCCTAAGGACGTCTACAAATCATGGAAGAAAACATTGGAGAATGGCGAGGATCTCAATCAGGATATCGCAAACGTCGTAGCTCATGCCATGAAAGAGTGGGCTTTAGAGCACGGCGCTACTCATTATACACACTGGTTTCAGCCAATGACCGGTATTACAGCAGAGAAGCATGATTCATTCTTAAGTCCTGCATCTGACAGCAAACCGGTTCTTGAATTTTCCGGCAAGGAGCTGATCAAGGGTGAACCGGACGCTTCTTCTTTCCCTTCAGGTGGTCTTCGTGCGACCTTTGAGGCAAGAGGATATACAGCATGGGATTGTACATCACCTGCATTCCTGCGTGAGGATGCTGCCGGCGTTACACTCTGCATCCCTACCGCATTTTGTTCATATACAGGTGAGGCACTTGATAAGAAAACTCCTCTCCTTCGTTCCATGGAAGCGCTCAGCAAACAGGCTGTCCGCATCGTAAAGCTTTTCGGATATGATGATGTCAAGAAGGTATCCTGCTCCGTAGGACCTGAGCAGGAATATTTTCTGGTTGACAGAGATAAATATTTACAGCGTAAGGATCTGATCTTCACCGGTCGTACTCTTTTCGGTGCACCGGCTCCAAAGGGTCAGGAGCTTGATGATCACTACTTCGGTACCATTAAGGAGCGCATCGCTGCATTCATGAAGGATCTCAACATTGAGCTCTGGAAGCTTGGAATCCTTTCCAAGACACAGCATAACGAGGTTGCTCCGGCTCAGCATGAGATGGCTCCAATCTTTACAACTGCTAATATCTCTACCGATCATAACCAGCTTGTTATGGAGCTGATGAAAAAGGTAGCTAAGAGACATAATCTTGAGTGTCTGCTTCATGAGAAGCCATTTGCAGGTGTAAACGGTTCCGGTAAGCATGACAACTGGTCTATCGTAACCGATACCGGAATCAACCTTCTGGATCCGGGCAAGAAACCACATGAGAACAAGCTGTTCCTTCTGACACTTGCCGCTGTGATCAAGGCTGTTGATGACAACGCAGAGCTTCTTCGTCTGTCTGCTTCCAGCCCTGGAAACGACCACAGACTCGGAGCAAACGAGGCACCGCCTGCTATCATTTCTATCTTCCTTGGCGAGCAGCTTGAGGATATCATTGAGCAGATCATCCGAGGTGATGTTTCTTCCTCTATTCAGGGTGAGAAGCTTGATACCGGTGTTCATGTTCTTCCGGTACTGAAAAAGGATGCTACTGACAGAAACCGTACATCTCCATTCGCATTCACCGGTAATAAGTTCGAGTTCCGTATGCTTGGTTCTTCCATGTCCATCTCCGGACCAAACTTTACATTAAATACTATGGTTGCCGATGTCCTTCAGGATTTTGCAGATGAGCTTGAGCAGGCAGACGATTTCGACTCTGCTGTTGACGTTCTGATCAAGAAAACCGTTACCGAGCATCAGCGTATCATCTTCAACGGAGACGGATATTCTAATGAGTGGGTTGAGGAAGCTGAGAGACGTGGTCTTCCAAACATCAAGTCCATGGTTGAGGCAATTCCTTATCTTGCAACAGACAAGAGCGTAAATCTTTTTGAGAGACAGAATGTCATGACAAAGGCAGAGCTTGAGTCTCGTGTAGAGATTAACTATGAGAACTACTCAAAGACGATCAACATTGAGGCTAAGACAATGATTGATATGGCTGGCAAGCAGTTCATTCCATCTGTTATCAAATATACAACAAGCCTTGCAGATTCTATCACAAAGGTTCAGACTGCATGTCCGGATGCTGATGTATCTGTACAGACTGAGCTGTTAAAGAAAACATCTACTCTCCTTGCTTCTGCACAGAAGGCATTGGCTACCCTTGAAAAGGCAGTTGATGAGGCAGATACTAAGGAAGAGGGCAAGGAACAGGCTCTGTTCTTCCGCGAGGTTGTATTTGCTGATATGGAGACACTCCGTGCTCCGATCGATGAGCTGGAGATGATCGTCGATAAGACGTACTGGCCGGTACCAACCTACGGCGATCTGCTGTTCGAGGTATAATACATACCTTTGAACCGTAGAGAATAATTATGCTTTCATATTATAATATTCCCAATTTATAAATGAATCAGAGAAGGGGCGGTTGACCGTATGGCAATCGTCTCTTTTCTTGTGTTATCATTCCGTTTATGATATACTTAAAGTTATCAATGCAGATGTTTTTTGTTCGTAAATATATCTGTCTATCATTACATAATACATATGGAGGTACCCATTATGAACAATAAAAAAATCGTGGTTGCTCTTGGTCATAACGCCCTTGGCAGCACCTTTCCGGAGCAGAAGGCTGCCGTAAAGAAAGCCGCTGCAGCAATTGCCGATCTCGTTGAGGCAAAGTATCAGGTTGTGATCACGCACAGTAACGGACCACAGGTCGGCATGATCCACGCAGCAATGACCGAGTATTCTCTTCTCGAGCCGGATAATACAGTAGCACCAATGTCCATCTGCAGCGCAATGAGCCAGGGCTACATTGGCTATGATCTTCAGAATGAGATCCGCACCGAGCTGTTAAACCGCGGTATCTACAAGCCGGTCACCACATTGATCACACAGGTTCGTGTTGATCCGTTTGACGCAGCCTTCAGCCAGCCATCCAAGGTCATCGGTCGTTATATGACGGAGGAGGAAGCCAAAGCTGAGGAAAAGAAAAACAACCATGTCATCAAGGACGGCGACAAGGGTTACCGCCGTATCATCGGCGCCCCACGTCCAATGGAAATCTATGAATTAGATGCGATCAAGGCACTTCTCGACGCAGATCAGATTGTCATTGCCTGCGGTGGTGGCGGAATTCCTGTTCTGCAGCAGGGAACCCGCTTAAAGGGAGCCAGCGCTGTTATCGAGAAGGATCTTACCAGTGCATGTCTCGCCGAGGGTGTTCAGGCAGATATGCTTCTCCTGCTTACCGGTGTCGAGAAGGTTATGCTGAACTTTGACACACCACAGGCAACACCGTTAGATCATCTCTCTGTTGAGGAGGCAACCAGGTATATCGATGAAGGACAGTTCACTACAGGAGCAATGCTTCCAAAGATCGAGGCTGCTGTTTCCTTCGCATCCTCCTCTCCTGCCCACAAGTCTGTTATCACTGACCTGAACACTGCTTTGGACGGCGTAGCCGGCAAGACCGGAACTGTGATCACGGCAGATTAAGACAATCATTTTTTCATCATATAATCATAAAAACCAGCCCTCATATCGGAACAAATCCGTATGGGGCTGGTTTTTTATACATTCGACATTTTCCTATACCAAAAAACAGAATCCATACCGGTGTAGATCGGTATGGATTCTGTTTTTATATACACACATCTAACAGATGCCACGGATTGCTCCATTGCGATGCAATTTTGCAATCCGACAACCAGACAACCATTCATATATAGGTACATATTGCTGATCTGTCTGCCGGCATCATAATATTACTCTTTTTCTTTATATCTTACTTTGCGTAGGAACCACTCTTGGAGATTGTTGCCACATCCACGATAGAAAGATGTGTCTTATTTGAGTTTTCAAGACTGGTCAGCAGTGCATTGGCAGTATCAAGTGAAGTAAGAACGTTTACACCTGTCTCGATCGCAGTACGGCGGATCAGGAAACCATCCTTCATCTTGTCGCCGTGTGTCGGTGTATCGATAACGAGATCGATCTGATGCTCCAGAAGCAGATCCATCAGTGTCGGTGCTTCCTCATTGATACGGTTTACCGGAATGGCAAGCACACCGTTCTCATTCAGTACACGTGCCGTATTTCTCGTTGCGAAGATCTCATAACCAAGCTTCTTAAAACGCTTTGCCACTCCAACAGCTTCCAACTTATCCGAATCCTTAACGGAAATGATCATCTTCTTATGCTTTGGAAGGTTCACTCCAGCTCCGAGGAATGCCTTATACAGAGCCTCATCAAATGTCTTGGCGATACCAAGGCACTCACCGGTAGACTTCATTTCCGGTCCGAGGGAAATCTCAGCTCCACGAAGCTTCTCAAAGGAGAATACCGGCATCTTGATTGCAAGATAGCCTGCATCCGGTGCAAGACCAGGCTCAAAGCCAAGATCACGGATCTTTGCTCCAAGGATTACGCGGGATGCCAGATCAACGATCGGAATACCGGTAACCTTACTGATATATGGTACGGTTCGGCTGGAACGAGGATTTACCTCGATCACATAAACCTCATCCTGATATACGATAAACTGAATATTGATCAGTCCGATTACATGCAGGGAACGTGCCAGCTTGCCGGTGTAATCAACCAGAACTCGCTTGATCTTCTCTGAGATTGTCTGTGCCGGATATACGGAGATACTGTCTCCGGAATGGATACCGGCTCTCTCGATATGCTCCATGATACCCGGGATCAAAATGTCCTCGCCATCGCATACCGCATCGACCTCAATTTCCTTACCCATCAGGTACTTATCAATCAGGATCGGATGCTCCTGATGATAACGGTTGATAACCGCCATAAACTCTACGATATCCTGATCGCGTACTGCGATCTGCATACCCTGTCCTCCAAGCACATAGGACGGACGGATCAGCACCGGATAACCAAGCTCATTGGCAACCTTTAACGCTTCCTCTGTCGTAAATACCGTATCACCCTTTGCTCTCGGAATACAGCACTGCTCCAGGATCTCGTCGAACAGCTCGCGATCCTCTGCAGCATCTACATTCTCTGCGCTTGTTCCAAGGATCTTAACACCCATCTTGATCAGGGATTCTGTCAGATTGATGGCAGTCTGTCCACCAAACTGTACAACGGCTCCGTCCGGCTTCTCCAGACGAACAATATTTTCTACATCCTCCGGTGTCAGCGGCTCGAAATACAGCTTATCTGCAATATCAAAGTCGGTGCTGACAGTCTCTGGGTTGTTATTTACAATAATGGTCTCATAGCCCTCCTGCTTCAGCGCCCATACGCTGTGAACAGAACAGTAATCGAACTCGATACCCTGACCGATACGGATCGGGCCGGAACCAAGTACCATGATCTTCTTGTGGTCTCTTGTCTCCTCAACCTCGTTGCTTCCATCAAAGCAGCCATAATAATACGGTGTCTCAGATGCAAACTCGGCCGCACAGGTATCAACCATCTTAAATGCTGCGGTAATGCCATACTCATAACGGAGCTGCTTGACCTCTTCCTCGGTCTTTCCGGTCCAGCGTGCGATCACGTTGTCCGGGAACTCCATTCTCTTCGCTTCCTTCATGAGTTCCTTGTCGATATTGCCGCCACATGCCTTGAGCTTCTTCTCCATCTCAACAAGGATCGCAAGCTTATCAATGAACCACTTGTCAATCTTTGTAATCTCATGGATCTTGTCGTAGGATGCGAGACCACGACGGAGAATCTCAGCAATCAGATAGATACGGCGGTCATCCACGATATCCAGCTTCTCAAGTACATCCTCATCGGACATGCCATCATAATCACCGGTCTCCAGACAGTCTACATGCTGTGCCAGAGAACGGATTGCTTTCATCAGACCACCCTCGAAGTTTGTACAGATACTCATAACCTCACCGGTTGCTTTCATCTGTGTGGTCAGTGTACGCTTCGCATTGATAAACTTATCAAACGGAAGTCTCGGAATCTTTACAACACAGTAGTCCAATGCCGGCTCAAAGCTTGCGTAAGTCTTTCCGGTAACGGCATTCGGGATCTCATCCAGAGTATAGCCAAGCGCGATCTTCGCTGCCACCTTGGCGATCGGATAACCGGTTGCCTTTGATGCCAGTGCGGAGGAACGGCTTACACGAGGGTTTACCTCTATGACACAATATTCAAAGGATGTCGGATGAAGCGCAAACTGTACGTTACATCCACCTGTCACACCAAGCTCGCTGATGATCTTGAGTGCGGAGGTACGAAGCATCTGATACTCCTTGTCAGACAGTGTCTGTGAAGGAGCCACAACGATACTGTCTCCGGTATGTACGCCAACCGGATCAAGGTTTTCCATGTTACATACGGTAATGCAGTTGCCATTACTGTCACGCATTACCTCATACTCAATCTCCTTCCAGCCGGCGATACATCTCTCAACCAGAACCTGACCGACACGGGAAAGACGAAGTCCGTTGGAAAGGATTTCCTCAAGCTCCTCCTGGTTATGCGCGATTCCACCGCCGGAACCACCAAGTGTATATGCTGGTCTGAGCACAACCGGATAACCGATCTTATCCGCAAATGTCACACCATCTTCAATATTCTCTACAAGTTCGGAAGGCGCACATGGCTCACCGATACGCTCCATCAGATCCTTAAACTCCTGACGTCCCTCTGCGTTACGGATCGTCTCTGCTGTTGTTCCGAGAAGCTTTACATTATGACTGTCCAGAAAACCGGATTCTGCGAGTTCCATACCAAGATTCAGACCAGCCTGTCCACCCATGTTCGGAAGCAGACTGTCCGGCTTTTCTACCTCAATAATATGCTGAAGCACCTCAACGGTCAGCGGCTCAATATAAACCTTATCGGCGATGTCCTTATCAGTCATGATCGTTGCAGGATTGGAATTGACAAGGATAACCTCCATTCCCTCTTCCTTCAGAGAACGGCATGCCTGTGTTCCCGCATAGTCAAACTCGGCCGCCTGTCCGATAACGATCGGACCGGAACCAATTACTAATACACGTTTAATTCCCTCTAATTTTGGCATTACTGATTACCTCCCATCATTTTGATAAATTCCTCAAACAGCACTTCTGAATCCTTTGGACCTGCATTTGCCTCCGGGTGGAACTGTACGGTTTTAACCGGCTTTCCGATATATTCAAGCCCCTCAATAGTCTTATCGTTTACATTGACAAACCAAGGCTTTGCCTTTGTCTCATCAAGTGATTCGCCATCCACAACATATCCGTGGTTCTGGGAAGAAATATATACTCTTCTTGTATGCAGATCCATAACCGGATGGTTCGCACCACGGTGACCGTATTTCATCTTGTATGTCTTAAAGCCATGTGCCAATGCCATAAGCTGATGTCCCAGACAGATTGCAAAGATCGGAATGCTTGATTCTGACAGCTTCTTAATCTGCTCAATGATCTCCACACACTCTGCCGGATCTCCCGGTCCGTTGGTGATCATGATACCATCCGGCTTTGCAGCGATCACATCATCTGCATTGAAATCACATGGATACACATCGACCTCACAGCCTCTGTTTAACAGGCAGCGGATGATGTTATTCTTTGTTCCGACATCAATCACTGCAACCTTAAACTTTGTCTCGGTCTTTTCAGAACCAAGATCACCCGGCTTGAAGGACTCCTTCTCACTTCGTGAAACCTTCTTCACAACACCTGTTACGGTATATTCCTTCAGCTTCGGAAGAATCTCATCCAGATTGTAATTCTCATTGGTTGTGATCATTCCGTTCATGGTTCCTTTCTCACGAAGGATCTTCGTAAGGGCTCTGGTATCAATACCGTAGATGCCCGGAATGTCCTGATCCTCCAGGAACTTCTGTAAGGTATCTTCACATCGGAAATTGCTTGGCATACGGGAAATTTCTCTGGTGATAAAACCGTCCGGCCATCCCTTTCGCGACTCCATGTCTGCATAGGCAACACCGTAATTACCGATCAACGGATATGTCATCGTTACCGCCTGTCCCGCATAACTCGGATCAGTCAGAACCTCAAGATATCCGGTCATTGACGTATTAAATACGATCTCACTGATCACTTCCTTTTGCGAGCCAACACTCTTGCCCTCAAATACTGTTCCATCCTCTAAAATAAGAAACGCTTTCATCTAAATTTCCCATTCCTTTCCATTTAGTTCTAGTATCATTTCAGCAGTTTCAACTAAATTTATCGCACTGTCCATGCTTATTTTTTGTATGTATCTATGTGCTTCTTCCTCTGTCATCTGGTTTCTCTCCATCAACAGCTCTTTTGCTTTCTGAATTATTCTTTTCTCACCTTCTGACCGTACCTTCGGCTTGTTCTTCTGCTTTTTCTTCCAGCGCCGGTACTGCACCATCATCATGTTCAGGGTGTCAAGCAGATCCTGTACCTTTAGCGGCATTGGCAGCGACACAATCTCACTGATATCGCTGTCCTCCAGCTTTGCCGGCGATGCCATCAGAAGCATTTGAAATCCCTTCGGCAGATAATCAAGTATCTCTGAGAAATGCATATCGCTGAAGCGATAGCCACAGATCACTACACCGCCATCCAGTTCGTTCACCGCGCCGACAACCTGCGCACCATTATCGCATACCAGACTGACATCATACCCGTTTCGAAGCAGAAGTTTTTTAAGATTTTTTGCATCGTCCAGCTTTGGAAATGCAATGATGATATCTGCCATAAAAACCTCCCGTGTATCGGTTACTTATCAGCGGTACTGCTTATACTGTTCCAAGATAACGCTCCGTCTCCCAGTGTGTTACCTGCCTGCAGTATTCTTCCCATTCTGCATCCTTTGTAGAAATCAGATAATTCGATACATGTGCTCCCAGCACCTCCCGCAGGAACTCATCATTTTCAAAACGCTTCACAGCTTCATAAAGCGTCCTTGGAAGTCTCTCACGCTCAGCAAGCTCTTCCGTTGACATTTTGTCCATGCATACCGGTGGCTCAAGCTGCTTACGGACACCATCCATTCCTGCCGCCAGACAAGCCGCGATCACCAGATATGGATTCGCCGCACCGTCCGGATTGCGAAGAACGATCCTTCCGCCATCTCCCCCAACCGATGTCAGACGGATCAGAGGGCTGGAATTATGTACGGACCAGCTCACCCTGAGCGGTGCAAGAAATCCCGGAACCAGACGCTTGTAGGAGTTTACCAGCGGATTGGTTACCAGAGACATATCTGCAATATGCTTAAGCATGCCCGCCATAAAGGCATATCCTTCCTTGCTCACACCGGCTGAGTCCGATACATCCGTAAAGATATTCTGACCATTCTTTGATAAAGAAAATGTATAATGTGCTCCGGAGCCCTTGGAATCCTTCTTCGGCTTCGGCATAAATGTCGCATGCAGTCCGTGACGCTTTGCTACGGTCCGGATAACCAGACGGGATGTCATAATGTTGTCTGCCATCGCAAGCGCATTGGTGTATGACATGTCAAGCACATGCTGTGCCGCCTCGTCGGAATGATAGGAGGACTCGGTTGAAATCCCCATATCTGCAAGATATAAGACCATGTCACGTCTTGCATTCTCACCGCAGTCCGCAGGCCCAACATCAAAATAGCCGCCCTTCTCGCTGGAATTATGGGTCGGCTCTCCGTTTTCGCCAAGGTCAAACAAGAAAAATTCATTCTTAAGGGCAACGTCAAAATCGAACCCCATCTCCTTTGCCTGCGCAATTGTTCTTTTTAAAATGTAACGGCTGTCGCCGTCAAAAGGTGTTCCATCCGGTTTCACGATATCACAGATAAAACGAGCTACTTTGCCATGCTGTGGACGCCATGGAAAAATAACAAATGTATCTAAATCAGGAATTAAAAATAATTCCTCCATATCGCCATCAAAGCCATCAACCGCCGCACAGTCAAACTGACATCTGCCGTCTAAGATCTTATCAATCTGATCAACGGTCGTCGCCATGTTTTTAAGATTGCCGGCAATATCCGTAAACTGAAGACGGATAAATTCGATATCTTCCTCTTCGATCATGTCCAATATGTCGTCTCTGGTATAATTTGCCACGCTGCATCCTCCTATTCGCCATGATAATTCATCGTTCATATTATATCAACGCACTTCTCCTTATTATATATCGTATGAGTAGGGATGTCAAAGATAATTTTCAAAGATTTACTTCTTACATATAGCACAACAGACGAAGCCATAAAACCAGGTCTAATATATTATTTTATTGATGTGAAATATCTTATCTTCCATTTCTATATTCCACAACATCCTCCAAGCGTTTCCGCGGTCTCTTATCCGGAACCTCGTCCGGGTATCCAACTGCAACAATCCCTGTCAGCTGGCTGTCCGTTCCAATAAAATCCACCAGTTCATTGTAAGCAAAACAGGTGTTTGCGATCCACAGAGTTCCTAATCCATACCCGGTTGCCGTGAGTATCATATTCTCCACTGCAGCTCCTATTGATAAGGAATCGCAGATCTCCACGATCCGGTTTTCATTTTCAATCCCTGCAAAGGGAGTCTTCCGGTCGACCAATTTGTCTTTTTCGTCCCTCTGATATGCGATGAACTTCCAGGGCTGCCTGTTTTTGGCAGATAGTGCGAGGGTCGCGCTGTATAGTATTTCTTCAATAATTTTTCTATCAACCTCATCGATTCTGTATTTTCTAATACTTCTTCGGTTCTCTATTTCCTGAATCATCCTTTTCCCACATTTACAACTTATATTGCTGATTTTTCACACAAAAATTATCTCCTAAATCATAATACAATTCAGGAGATAATTCAATAAATGCATAGAATGCACTGTATTCTAATTTTCTCTAGGCGTTTCGGCTGATCCACCTGCTCATCTGTGACATTTATGATCGATAACTTCTTTTTAAGAAGTTGACCAGACCATTTTTCCAGACCTTTTCTTCATGTGTCCCACCCGGATACTGATACCAGATATGATCCACTTTATTTTCTTCCAGCGACTGATGATAATTAAATGGATTATTTCCTATCGTGCTATCTGCGTCACCGCTGCAAAGAAGTACCGTTTGCGGTCGATACGTCCAGCCGTCCAGCGTCAGAATACTTTGATCCAGCGTTGGTGCCGCAGAAAATGAACCGATGTAATTAAAATGATCCTTAATGGCAAATCCCAGTCTGAGAGCCTCCATGCCACCCATAGAAAGACCACATACTCCGGTATCCTCCCGCTTTACAGAAACCGGATAATTTTTTTGAATATAAGGCTCCAGATCGTTCAAAAACTCTTTCTCAAATATGGTAAACGCTCCAATATTGTCGCCGGAAAATGTGTCCTTGTTCAATCCATTCTTTGGCACAACGCTTGGAAGTACTGCGATCACCGGTGGAACCTCTCCGCGGTTGATCATGTTGCTGAGTATCTCATTTAATGACATATACCGCCACTGTCCCCTGTCGCAGCCGATTCCATGAAGCATATAAAGCACCGGATACTCTTTGTCTTCGTCGTAATTTGGCGGCAGATATACAGATGCTTCCCGATCCGCTCCAACCACTTCCGAGTAATAGGTGATATCCTTGATCCTTCCCTGCGGTGCATTCTTTTGCCGTTTTGTATACTGCTTCATATCGGGATTAAAATATGTTTCAAAGTCCTCCTTCGTACCACTGAGCTTACCAGCCTCCCATGCCGGACCATGCTCATTTTCCGGTGTCGGCATCAAGGTTGGTGCCGGTACCACCGTTGGAGTGACGGTCGGTGTGCTTGTCGGTTGTACTGTCACATCAGGCTGCACGGTTTCTGCTGCCGGACTGGTCATAACCGGTGCCGGCTGCGTATTTGCCGGAAGTACATCTGTCCCCGTGGCTGCTGTCGTCATTGGCTGCTTTTCCTTCTTCGTCACTTTCACCGCACAAATGTATTTTTTCTTTTGGATACGCGCAACAATTTTTGTCGTTCCCACATGTTTTCCGCACACAATTCCTTTCTTGTTCACAGTGGCAATCTTTTTGTTTCGGGAACTCCATATTACTTTTTTATTTGTCTTTTTCATTGAAAGTTTTTTCTTTTCGCCGACACGAAGTACCATCTTTTTACAGCTCAATGCCGGTTTATTTTTTGCAGATACTCCCATCGTCGAAATGCTTGTCACCAACATCCCGGCGATCAGGCAAAGAGACAGTGCTTTTCTTATCTTACATTGTTTTTTCATCGCAAATCCTCCTATTCATCCGTCATTTTCTTGACATTTTTATAATAAAAGAATAGCATAGAGTGCATAAGAATAACATATCATCCGTCGACCATTATATATATAATAGCGACTTTATCATTCCATCGGATCAAAAAGGAGTACTTCAATGCAGCCAAACAACTATATCACGGGATATCCGGACAGTCTCCCCTCATTTCTGCTGGCAGGCGAAGTCCATGTTCCTGCCCCTAATAAGCATTTCCAAAGGACGACAAAAGACTGGATCATCTATGTGATCACAGACGGCACAATGCAGATTTCGGAAGGGGAACAAACCTATACTCTGACCGCCGGCGATATTATGATCTTTTCTCCGGACCGATGTCATTTTGGTCATCTCACGAACGATCATATTGATTATTACTATATCCATTTTCAATGGGAATCTCTCAGGGATATCTCTATGTCCACGGAAGCATATCTTCAGGCAATGAACCGTCATCCGTTTTCTCCGGAAATTTCTTCCAGACAGGAGCCGCTTCTTCTCCCCAAATATTTCCACCCTGCACATGCCTCCTTTCGTGGAATTCTTCAGCAGACACAATATCTGGTCAAAGATTCTTCAAGGAATTTTCTACACCAACAAAAAAAAAATGATGCCCTGTTATTTCTGCTGCTACTTCATATGTCCCAGTCGGAACTGTCCCATATTTTACACACAGAAACAAACAGCGCATCCTTATCCTTTCAGATTTTGGAGTATCTACAAACAAACCACTCCCAAAAGATCACCAGTGCTTCCTTAGAAGAAGTCTTTCACCATAATTTCGATTATATGAACCGCCGTTTTAAGCAGTACACCGGAACCACGATCTTTGCATTTCTAGAGAAATACCGGATCGAGCAGAGCAAAAAGTTACTCAAAAGCCGCCAGTTTACTATTGCGGAAATTGCAGAAAATCTAGGCTTCTGCAATGCTTTTTACTTCAGCCGGGTGTTTAAAAAGCATGAACACATTACACCACGGGAATACCAGAAATCCTGAGACACCGGATACTATAATTTCCTAACAATCTCCTCCGAGTCAAGCATCACCGTAAACGGTCCATCATTAACAAGGGACACCTTCATATCCGCACCAAATACTCCTGCCCCGACTTCAAATCCACGCTCTCGCAGGGTTTTCAGCACATACTCATACAGTTCATTGGCAATCTGTGGGTTTCCTGCCTTTCCAAAGGACGGACGATTTCCCTTTCTGCAGTCCGCATACAAAGTAAACTGAGATACGACGAGAAAGTTTCCCCCTGCATCGGCAATGGCTTTGTTGGTCTTGCCGTTTTCGTCTTCAAAGATCCGAAGCTTCACCATCTTGTCAATCATCTTATCAGCAATTTCTGTGGTATCCTTCTCTGACACACCCACAAATACCAGGGACCCGTGTCCTACACTTCCTGTCACCACTCCATCCACCGTGACAGACGCTTCCTTTACCCTTTGAATCAATAATTTCATAAATTCTATCCTCCATTTTTTTAATCCTGAAGCTTGCTGTGTTCCTCTTTTCTATGACTAATTTCTGTTATTCTGTACATACATATATACCTTAAATATCGTTCTATGTCTACCCTCATACTGCCAAAATGCATTTATGGCATACTAAGATGCAAAAAACAAGGTACGATGTGTCCGTTTTTCCGTACACATCGTACCTTGTCTGCTCCCACCAAAACGCAAGACTGGTCAGTCTGTCAATGATTAATGATTCGCTGTACCAGGATCAATCCAGATTCGTATATCCCATCAAGAATTTATCGACTTCTTTTGCCACATGGCGTCCCTCGTTGATGCCCCATACGACCAGTGACTGACCTCTGTGCATATCTCCTGCCGTAAATACCTTGTCAACGCTTGTCTTGAACTCACCCGGAGCTGTCTCGACGTTGGTACGTGCATTGAGCTTCACGCCAAATGCCTTTGCCACATACTCCTGTGCGCCAAGGAAGCCTGCTGCGATCAGGACAACATCTGCCGGCATCTCAAATTCACTTCCGGCAATCTCTGTCATATTCATACGACCGGTCTTTGGATCCTTCTTTGCCTCCAGCTTCACAAGCTTCACCTTCTTGAGCTTGCCGTTCTTGTCTGCGATAAACTCCTTTACGGTTGTCTGATAGATTCGCGGATCATGTCCGAATACCGCAATCGCTTCTTCCTGGCCGTAATCGGTCTTGCAGACTCTCGGCCACTCCGGCCAAGGATTGGATGCTGCTCTCTCATCCGGAAGCTTTGGCATCATCTCAAGCTGCGTTACGGATTTTGCGCCCTGACGGACTGCTGTTCCGACACAGTCGTTTCCGGTATCACCGCCACCGATGACGATAACATGTTTGCCCTTTGTATCAACCCAGCCCTCTTTCTTGCCGGTAAGGACATGCTTGGTGGAGCGCGTCAGAAAATCTACCGCAAAATAGATTCCCTCTGCTTCTCTACCCTTTGCCTTGATATCACGCGGATTGGATGCGCCACAGGCGAGGATCACACTGTCGTATTCCTTCATCAGATCTGCTGCCTTAACGTCTTTTCCGACATCTGCGTTGACAACAAACTTCACGCCCTCTTCTTCCATAACCTTCTGCTTGCGGTCGATAACCCACTTCTCCAGCTTCATGTTCGGAATACCGTACATCAGAAGACCTCCGATATGATCATTTCTCTCATATACCGTAACGGAATGACCACGGCGGTTAAGCTGATCGGCTGCTGCCAGTCCGGAAGGACCGGAACCGATGACTGCAACCTTTTTGCCGGTCCGATTCTTTGGAGGCTGCGCCCCCATCAGGTCGTTGGCATAACCGTACTCGATGATCGCATTCTCATTTGCCTTGCAGGTAACCGGTGTATCGTTCAGACCACAGGTGCAGGCTGCCTCACAGAGTGCCGGGCATACTCTGGAGGTAAACTCCGGAAAGTTATTTGTCTGACGCAGCATCTGCAGTGCCTTTTTGTAATTACCATGATATAAAAGATCATTCCACTCCGGCACCAGGTTGTTCAGAGGACAACCGGAAGCCATTCCTCCGATCATCATACCGGACTGGCAGAACGGCACGCCACAGTTCATGCATCTTGCCGCCTGCTCTCTACGATCCTTTTCGCGCATTGGTGTGTGAAACTCGTTAAAGTTCTTGATTCGCTCTAACGGCTCCACTGCCTGATTATTTTTCCGCTCATATTCTAAAAATCCCGTTGGTTTACCCATGTTGATTCTCCTTTCCAATCAAAGCTTATTTATTTTTATGCTCGTAAAATGCTTCAATCTGTGCCTGCTCATAACTCAGACCGTGCTCCTCCATCTGGGCGATCAGCTGTAGCATATGAGCATAGTCATAAGAAATAATCTTCTTGAATTTTGGAAGATATTCACTGAAATCGTCAAGGATCATCTTACCCTTCTTAGAGCCTGTTGCTGCAACGTGCTCCTCGATCATCTCTTTGAGTTCCAGTACATCGTATTTATCGGTGATCGGCTCTGAGGATACCAGCTCCTTATTCAGCTTCAGGTAAAGGTTGCTGTCCTCATCCAGTACATAGGCAACACCGCCGCTCATACCGGCTGCGAAGTTCTTTCCGGTCGGTCCGAGAACAACAACACGACCTCCTGTCATGTACTCGCATCCATGATCGCCGACACCCTCTACAACCGCATAAGCACCGGAGTTTCTTACACAGAAACGCTCACCGGCAATACCATTGATGAATGCCTTACCACTTGTGGCACCATAGAGAGCAACGTTACCAACGATAATATTTTCTTCTGCCTTGAACCGGCTGTTTGCAGGCGGATATACCACAATCTTACCACCGGAAAGACCTTTTCCGAGGTAATCATTGGAATCACCCTCCAGCTCTAAGGTAAGTCCCTTCGGGATAAATGCACCGAAACTCTGTCCACCGCTTCCGTCACACTTCACTGTGATTGTATCCTCCTCGAGAGTGTCACCAAACTTCTTGGTAACCTCGGAACCAAGGATCGTTCCGAGAGAACGGTTAATATTGTCAACTTTTACCTCGATCCGCGATTTCTCACCGGTTTCAAGAGACTTCTTCAGTTTCGGAAGGAATACCTTCTCATCGATCGTCTTTTCCAGCTCGAAATCATATTTATCCTTCGGATTAAACTTGTTGTCCTTACGCATACCTGCAAAGGTAGGGTCCAAAATTTTGGACAGATCAACACGCTTTGCATACTCTGCTGCCTCACCGGTCAGTTCCTTTCTCTGAAGAAGATCAACTCGACCGATCAGATCATCGAGCTTACGAACGCCAAGTGCTGCCATATATTCACGAAGCTCACTTGCGATGAAACGCATAAAGTTCTCAACATACTCCGGCTTACCGCGGAATCTCTTACGCAGCTCCGGATTCTGTGTTGCAACACCGACCGGACAGGTATCCAGATTGCAGACACGCATCATGACACAGCCCATTGTGATCAGCGGAGCCGTAGCAAAGCCAAACTCCTCTGCACCAAGCATTGCAGCGATCGCTACATCACGACCGGTCATTAACTTACCGTCTGTCTCGATGCGGACACGGGAACGAAGTCCGTTCATGATCAATGTCTGATGAGTCTCGGCAAGACCAAGTTCCCAAGGAAGACCTGCGTTGTAGATAGAGCTCTTCGGTGCCGCACCGGTACCTCCATCGTATCCGGAGATCAGGATAACGGCTGCACCGGCCTTTGCAACACCGGCTGCGACAGTTCCGACACCAGCCTCGGAAACAAGCTTTACGGAAATTCTTGCATCTTTATTACTGTTTTTCAGATCGTAGATCAGCTGAGCCAGATCCTCAATAGAGTAAATATCATGATGCGGTGGTGGGGAGATCAGGCTGACACCCGGTGTGGAATGACGGGTCTTTGCAACCCAAGGATAAACCTTTCCACCCGGAAGATGACCACCCTCACCAGGCTTTGCACCCTGCGCCATCTTAATCTGGATCTCCTTGGCACTGACAAGGTAACGGGAGGTGACACCAAAACGTCCGGATGCCACCTGCTTGATTGCAGAACAGCGATCCACTTCGGATCCGGCAGTTTCCAGTCTCTCAAGACTCTCACCACCCTCACCGCTGTTTGACTTACCATGGAGACGGTTCATTGCGATCGCCAGTGTCTCATGCGCCTCCTGCGAAATAGATCCATAAGACATTGCACCGGTCTTAAATCTCTGTACGATCTCATCCACACTCTCAACCTGATCAATGTCGATACCCTTCTTCGGATATTTGAAATCAAGAAGACTTCTTAAATTAATCTGCTTCTCTTTCTCATCTATACACTTTGAATACTGCTTAAACAGCTCATAATTACCGGTCCAGGTTGCCTGCTGCAGAAGATGGATCGTCTCCGGATTGTACAGATGCTCCTCCTGATGGCCACGTTCCTTGTGCTGTCCGCGGTTCTCTAAGTTCAGATCAACCGTCAGATCCAGCGGATCAAATGCACGGCTGTGCTGCTCGTCGATCTGCTTCTCAATATCCTCAAGAGTAACACCACCCACACGGCTTACCGTATCCGGGAAGTAAGTCTCGATGACTTCCTTGGAGATACCGATTGCCTCGAAAATCTTGGATCCCTGATAAGACTGGATCGTAGAAATTCCCATCTTGGAAGCGATCTTTACGATGCCATGAAGAACAGCGTTATCATAATCACTGACTGCTGCATAATAATCCTTGTCCAGCATTCCGTTACTGATCAGCTCACGGATCGTCTCATGTGCCAGATATGGATTGACCGCACTTGCACCGTATCCGAGAAGTGTTGCAAAATGATGAACCTCTCTCGGCTCTGCCGTCTCAAGAATGACTGACATGCTTGTTCTTCTCTTTGTTGTTACCAGATGCTGCTGCAGGGTAGAAACCGCAAGCAGGGATGGAATCGGCATATGGAACTCATCCACATCACGGTCACTTAAGATCAGGATGTTGCAGCCTTCCTTATGCGCACGGTCTGCCTCAAGGCACAGATGATCCAGTGCTTTCTTTAAGGATGTGTTCTTATAATAAGTAATCGGAAGAACCTCACACTTAAAACCATCCTTATCCATGTTCTTAATCTTTAAAAGATCGGTATCATTCAGGATCGGATTGTGGATCTTTAATACCTTGCAGTTCTCTCCCTTCTCCTCGAGAAGGTTTCCGTCCTCACCGATGTAAACGCTTGTTGATGTAACGATCTCCTCACGGATCGCATCGATCGGAGGGTTTGTTACCTGTGCAAACATCTGCTTGAAATAGTTAAACAGCGGCTGTACCTTACGGGAAAGCATTGGAAGCGGTGTATCGGTACCCATGGATGCGATCGGCTCACTTCCGTTCTGCGCCATCGGCAGGATAGAGTTCTTATATTCCTCAAAGGTATAACCGAATGCCTTCTGCATTCTTGCTCTCTCTTCATCCGTGTACTCCGGTACCTTATGGTTTGGAATATGAAGCTCTGCCAGAGTGACGAGATTACTGTTTAACCACTCACCGTACGGCTGACGGGATGCATATTTCTCTTTCAGGTCCGCATCATCGATCAGCTCACCCTTCACGGTGTCCACCAGAAGCATACGGCCCGGTCTTAAACGATCCTTCTTCACGATCTTCTCCGGAGGAAGTTCAAATACACCAACCTCGGACGAAAGGATCAGCTGATCGTCTGTTGTAATATAGTAACGGGAAGGTCTGAGACCATTACGGTCAAGGACAGCTCCCATATAATCACCATCGGAGAACAGGATAGATGCCGGACCATCCCATGGCTCCATCATTGTTGCATAATACTGATAAAAGTCTCTCTTCTTCTGGCTGATGCTCATATCATTTTCCCATGGCTCAGGGATCGTGATCATCACGGCAAGCGGCAGCTCCATACCACTCATTACCAGAAATTCCAGCGTATTATCAAGACGTGCGGAGTCGGAACCGTTTGGATCGACAACCGGCAGGATCTTATGGAAATCGCTGGACAGATATGGTGTCTCCATCGTCTCCTCGCGGGCAAGCATCTTATCTGCATTACCTACGATCGTATTGATCTCACCATTGTGTACGATGAAGCGGTTTGGATGAGCACGCATCCAGCTTGGATTTGTGTTAGTACTGAATCTGGAATGCACAATTGCAATTGCAGAAACATAATCCTCATCCTGCAGATCCATAAAGAAGGAACGAAGCTGTCCAACCAAGAACATTCCTTTATAAACGATCGTACGGCTGGAACAGGAAACAACATAAGTATCCTCGCTGCTCTGCTGCTCAAACACACGGCGTGCCACATACAGCTTACGGTCAAAGTCAAGTCCTTTCTGAACATCATCCGGTCTCTTTACAAAGCCCTGCATAATATAAGGCATGCACTCCAACGCCTTGTGACCGAGAATGTCCGGCTTGATCGGAACCTCTCTCCAGCCGAGGAACTTCATGCCTTCCTTCTCTGTGATCACCTCAAACATACGCTTTGCCTGATTGCGCTTTAACTCATCCTGCGGAAAGAAGAACATACCCACACCATAATCGCGCTCTCCTCCAAGCTCAATACCAAGCGGCTCTGTTGCTTTCTTAAAAAACTGGTGCGAAATCTGAAGCATGATACCTACTCCATCACCGGTCTTACCTTCTGCATCTTTACCGGCACGATGTTCCAGCTTTTCCACAATCTCCAGTGCTCCGGATACTGTGTCATGGGTTTTGTTACCCTTAATGTTGACGATGGCACCAATACCACAGTTGTCATGCTCAAAATGCGGATCATATAAGCCCTTTGTCTCATGATCAATACATTTTGAAGCCTGTACTGCACTCTCATTCATTGCTTCCTGATTAACCATTCCATGTTCCTCCATTCAATTATTGATATCGCGGTATCCGCTTAAATTTACTTGTTTTGACTGCGGATACCTAAAAAAAGAAAAAGGGGTCAACAAGTAAAACCTGTCGAACCCCTTTGTTCTTCAAATTGAAGCTATTATAATATATATTCTCAATAATTGCAACACATTTTTAAGTTTTATCAATAATTTCTTTGAATAATATAGCATTTTCCCGTTTTGATTTATTTTCTTCTGTTTAATATGCTCTGTTTCGTCCAAAAACACCACTTGCTTAAGAAAATATACTGTCCCTTGCGAAATTGCCTGTTTCATGCTAAACTTATCAACATTAAAACACTCAAAAAAGGGCGTTTTTCAACGCTTTGTGCCTTTCGCACAGAGAAGCATTCTATTCAGAAAGGAATCGAAACCATGAATTTTTTAGAAGAACGTATTATGAAGGACGGCATTGTAAAGGAGGGGAATGTCTTAAAGGTCGACAGCTTTCTCAACCATCAGATGGATATCCGTCTCTTTGACGAGATGGGTGCCGAGTGGAAACGCCGCTTTGCAGACAAGCCGATCAACAAGATCCTGACCATCGAGGCTTCCGGTATCGGTATCGCCTGCGTGGCTGCCAGACATTTTGATGTACCGGTCGTCTTTGCCAAGAAGTCCAAAAGCATCAATATTGAGGGAGACATGTATGTAGCCGAGGTGGAGTCCTTCACCCACAAGTGCAAAAATCAGGTCATTGTCTCCAAGAAGTTTCTAAGTCCGGAGGATCATGTACTCATCATTGATGATTTTCTGGCAAATGGCTGTGCTCTGCAGGGACTGATCTCCATCATCACCGAAGCCGGTGCAACTGTTGAAGGAATCGGCATTGCCGTTGAGAAGGGCTTCCAGGTCGGCGGTCGTATGATCCGCAACCTCGGTTTCCAGTTAGAGTCTCTGGCGATCGTGGATGCCATGGACGCCTCAACCGGCGAGATCACCTTCCGCGAGCAGTAACCCCCGGCACATCCATTGGGGACAAAGTAGTTTCTGCCCCCCGTCATCTTTTAAATGATTTTCTTTATAATAAGAAATAATACATCGACGGTCCTGTTACCGGGATCGTTATTTTACCAATCGAAAAGGAAAGGAATTTACATGAAATGAGTAACAAAAATAACAGTTCAGTAAGCAACATCTATCAATTAGAGGGACGGGTTCCCGTATCCCGCGCCATTCCGTTTGGTCTTCAGCACATTCTTGCAATGTTCGTAGCCAATATTTCACCGATCATCATTGTTGCCAGTGCCTCCGGTGTCTCCGGCAAACAGCTTGCCATGTTGATCCAGAGTGCCATGCTGATCGCCGGTATCGGTACACTGATCCAGCTTTTCCCGCTCTGGCGGATCGGCTCCGGTCTTCCGATCGTTATGGGTATCAGCTTTACGTTCGTATCGATCATGTGTTACATCGGCACAAACTACGGCTACGGCACGATCATGGGAGCCGTACTGATCGGCGGTCTGATCGAGGGCTGTCTTGGTCTTTTCGCCAAATACTGGATGAAGATCATCTCTCCGATCGTATCCGCCAGCGTGGTTACGGCGATCGGATTTTCCCTTCTCTCTGTAGGCTCCACCTCCTTCGGCGGTGGCAGCGGCAGCGAAAACTTTGGTTCTGTCGAGAACTGGATCCTCGGTACGATCACACTGCTTTGCTGTATCTTATTTAATATATTTGCAAAGTCCTACTGGAAGCAATTGTCCGTCCTTTTCGGACTCGTTGTCGGATACCTTGTCGCAATCCCGATGGGACTTGTCGATTTCTCCTCTCTGGCAGGCACCAGCGTCATTGCTCTTCCACATCTGATGCCATTTAAAATGGAATTTCATTTGAATGCGATCATTTCTGTAGCATTGATTTTCTTAGTATCTGCCACAGAGACAATCGGAGATACGCAGGCACTTGCCAATTCCGGCTTAAACCGCAGCGCTACCACAAAGGAGATCTCCGGATCCCTTGCCTGTGATGGTTTTATCAGCTCCCTGTCCTCTCTGTTTGGCTGTATGCCGATCACATCCTTCAGCCAGAACGTCGGTCTTGTCGCAATGACAAAGGTTGTCAACCGCTTCACGATCGCTACAGGCGCGCTGATCATGATCCTTGCCGGTATCTTCCCAATCTTTGGTGCTGTGCTTGCCACACTGCCGGATGCCGTTTTGGGCGGATGTACGATCATGATGTTTGGAACGATCGTTGTCAGTGGTCTGCAGATGATCGGTAAATGCGGTTATTCACAGAGAAACATCACTATCGTGGCACTTTCCTTAAGTATCGGTATTGGCTTTACCCAGGTGCCGGAGCTGTTCTCTGTATTTCCAAAGATCATCGAGACAGTCTTCGCAGAGAACTGTGTAGCCGTGGTATTTCTGGTAGCGGTTATCTTAAACCTGATCCTTCCGCAGAATATGGAAACATTTGAGGAAAAGAAAGCTGCAAACGAGCAGTAAATGATCCTTATTACGGCTTCCGCCGCAGTACAAACATATCATAACGAAAGAAGAGACATGCTCTATATGACATAGAACATGTCTCTTCTTTTCGTTTATCAAAACGTTTTCCTAAGACTTCCCATTCCCCCAATTGATGTATGCCCATAATATTTCTTATGTCTGGTTATTTAGAAATCATATTTTGTCTGCCAATATATCAAAAATCCGTG
>ENA-ORMX01000040-ORMX01000040.1-human-gut-metagenome-genome-assembly--contig:-NODE-40-length-85862-cov-26.509247_pt1 | contig 85862 bp, 65 predicted proteins | sample MGYA00242108_ERZ509007 | MGnify/ENA primary metagenome ERZ509007 (study PRJEB26280, sample SAMEA2338745) | human gut metagenome | biome: human gut; feature: human-associated habitat; material: faeces...
CAACATTTGCCAATATAGGAAACTGAAGCGGGCTTGATTTATGTTTTGCTGCGGTCCCTTTTTTATCTCGTGGGCATGTGATTGGAAATTCTCATCTTAATTTACAGGCAAGTAGCCAACATACCAACACCTGCTGGCAGTATTACATCACAACAGTAATGCTGCCAGCATTGTGTTTATCCACCCAACAAATACTGATATAATGCCACCAGTCATGCAGTTTTCTTAATAACATGACAAAAAGTTCACCACATCACTTTGCACTATGCACGCTTTACACTATCTTTGCATTACTTACATTTAAGATAATCCGGCACATAAGTAGCCGGCACATTACAATTGACAAAACACATCTCACATATAACATGGAAAGAGTAAATCCTTTTAGAGGACTTGGCATTGCACTTGTCACGCCTTTTAATGAAGACGGAAGTATCGATTTTACAAGTTTGGAAAAACTCACAAACGATCAAATCGAAAATGGCATAGACTTTCTATGCGTGTTAGGCACAACTGCCGAAACACCATGTCTTACAGCCAAAGAGAAACGTGCCGTCATGGATTGTGTGCTCAAAGTAAACAACAACAGAGTTCCACTGCTCTTGGGCGCTGGCGGCAACTGCACCGCCAATGTTGTAGAATACTTGAAAAACGAAGATTTGAACGGATTTGAAGGCGTTCTGATTGTAGCACCCTTCTACAACAAACCATCACAAGAGGGGCTCTACCAACACTTCGTTACCGTGGCAAAGAACAGCCCCGTGCCCGTTGTACTCTACAATGTACCTGGACGCACTGGTGTGAACATCGAAGCAGCCACAACTTTGCGCATTGCCAACGAATGCCCCAACGTGGTTGCTATCAAAGAAGCTTCTGGCAAAATCGGGCAAATCGAAGACATTGTGGAGAACGCCCCCAAGGGCTTTGAAGTTCTGAGCGGCGACGATGCCATCACCTTCGAACTGCTCACCATCGGAGCCAAAGGAGTCATATCTGTTATTGGCAACGCCTACCCCAAAGAGTTTGGCTGCATGGTACACAGCGCCATTCAAGCAGACTACACCACAGCTTTGAAACTACACCGAAGCTTTAGCGCAGCATACAAATTACTTTCTGCCGACGGCAACCCTGCCGGCATCAAATCATTGTTAGCTGTTCAAAAAAAGGCTGCCAACATTCTACGCTTGCCCATTGTACCCGCACGCAAGCAAACCTACGAAGCTCTCGAAGACTTCGTATGCAAATTTCAAGGATAAGGACATATAGCTAACAACCCGATATTCATACAGGAGGAATGCCATTCAACATGCGCAATCCTCCTTTTTTGTATTGCGCAAAAATGGGTTGAAATAAGGATTTGCGCTCTCTCGGAAGTGCAAATCACATTTCAGATTTGCAGAACGCTAAAAACAAAATTTTTAGAGCCACCCATAAGCTTAATAACCGCGTGCAACAAAGAAAACGCACACATCAACGCTCGTCTACCAAAACAAAACGCCCATTCGTTTTGCTCTCTAACTTCATTATGCTAACTTTGAGGCATTAAAAACAATTCATTATGCCGAAACCTACAATATCAAACCGTAGCATAAATGGAGACCTGAGATACCTCAAGCTCCTTGCAAGAGATTTTCCCACGATTTCGCAAGTTACTACAGAAATAATAAATCTGGAGGCCATACTACATTTGCCCAAACCTACCGAGCATTTTCTGGCCGATTTGCACGGAGAGTACGAGGCGTTTCAGCACGTACTACGCAATGCCTCGGGCAACATCAAACGCAAAGTAAAGGAAATATTTGGCAACACGCTGCGCGAAAAAGAAATACGTGACCTTTGCACACTCATTTACTATCCCAAGCAAAAGCTCGAATTAGTAAAACAAAATGATACAGACCTTTCTGACTACTACCAAACAACTCTTAACCAATTGATAGCAGTATGCCGGAATGTATCATCAAAGTACACCCGTTCAAAGGTACGTAAAAGTCTGCCCCCTGAGTTTGCCTATATTATTGAGGAATTGCTACACGAAAGCAGCGACGACCGCAACAAGCAGGCTTACGTAGGCGTCATCATACAAACAATCATTGGCACCGGACGAGCCGCCGGTTTTGTTAAAGCCATCTGCGAACTCATACAGCGTCTGGCCATTGACCAATTACACATTCTTGGCGACATCTTCGACAGAGGACCTGGAGCCCATCTTGTAATGGACACTTTGAGCAAATACCATCATTGGGACATTCAATGGGGCAACCACGACATTCTGTGGATGGGAGCGGCCGCTGGCAACAAAACGTGCATAGCCAGCGTTCTGCGTTTGTCATTCCGTTATGCCAACACACAGACGCTTGAGGAAGGCTATGGCATCAATATGGTGCCTATGGCCACATTTGCCATGGAAACTTATGCCAACGACCCTTGCAGCATATTCTACCCCAAGATAGAGGACCCCTCACGACGGCCTAACGAAAAAACCTGCAAACTCATAGCCCAAATGCACAAGGCTATCGCCATCATTCAATTCAAGCTCGAGGGGCAATTGTATCAGAAGCACCCCGAATGGAACATGAATGACCGACGATTGCTTGAAACTATTGATACGCAAAAAGGAACCTGCACAATTGAAGGCGTAACCTACCCCATTACCGACTGCAACTTCCCAACCATCAATCCCGAGCACCCCTATGACCTCACGCCCGAGGAGCAAGAATTGATTGACAAGCTGCAACACTCGTTCTTAATTTCAGACCGTCTGCAAGCACATGTACAACAGCTGCTACTGCATGGCGGCATGTATGGCATATACAACTCGAACCTGCTGTTTCATGCCTCTGTACCAATGAATGAGGACGGCACACTCAAAGAGGTAAACGTGGAAGGGCAAAATGTTGCCGGACGCGACCTGATGGAACGCGTGGAACAACTGGTGCGCACAGCATACGACGAAGAAGTCGACAGTCAGGAGCGCAACCTTGCGTGCGACTATTTCTGGTATCTATGGTGCGGCCCAGATTCGCCCCTCTTCGACAAAGCTAAAATGACAACCTTCGAGCGCTATTTCATTGCTGATAAGGAAACGCACAAAGAGCCAAAAGGCTGGTATTACACACTGCGCGAGAAACCTGAAATATGCGATCACCTGATGGACGCCTTTGGTGTAACCGGCAAACACCGCCACATCATCAACGGACACGTGCCAGTACGCGCATCAAATGGCGAAAACCCCATTAAAGCAGATGGCAAGCTCATGGTGATTGACGGAGGATTTGCCAAAGCATACCACAACACCACAGGCATTGCCGGATACACATTGGTTTATCACTCACGCGGGTTCCAACTCGTACAACACGCCCCTTTCACATCTACCGAAGAGGCCATTCTCAATGGTACAGACATTCGCTCTACCACACAAATTGTTGAAATGATGGGACACCGCGCCATGGTAAACGACACTGACAAGGGCGCCGAATTGCGTGAGCAAATTGCTGATCTTGAAAAGCTACTCGTAGCCTATCGCCGTGGATTTATCAAGGAAATGTAAACCCATTGGCTTATGGTTGGCATGATAAGCAGGTGTTCAAAATTAATTTTGAACACCTGCCTAAAAAGACAACAAACACGCACATCTCATATCAGACAGACTATTAAACTGACGAACCGACCTGCGGTTTTGCCAATAAACGTCTGATAAATCATTCAACCAACATAGTATAAACGCACACTATATCCGCTACTATATGAAATCGCTTAAAGAATTATATCGCATAGGCATCGGTCCATCATCATCACATACCATCGGACCACGCTCCGCAGCCGAAGCATACTTAAAACGCCACCCCGAAGCCCTGGGATTTCGCGTCACGCTATACGGGAGCCTGGCTGCAACGGGCAAAGGACACCTTACCGATTATGCCATACTGCAAGTACTCGGAGAGAACCGCACAGAACTACTATGGCATGCCAATATTGTACTACCATTCCACCCCAATGGCATGAAGTTTGAAGCCAAAGCACACTCAGGTGACTTTGTCGACCCATGGACGGTGTACAGTGTCGGTGGCGGAGCACTTGTCGAAGAAGGCCAACAAAAAACCGACACCCCCGACGTATATGAACTCGACCACTTGTCTGACATACAACAATGGTGTCATGAACGCGGCGTATCATACTGGGGGTATGTCACACAATGCGAAGGTTCTGAAATATGGGACTACCTTGAAAAGGTATGGCACACCATGTGCGAAGCCGTAGAGCGCGGTCTTGAACACGAGGGTGTATTGCCCGGTGCACTCAAGTTACACCGCAAAGCACCCGACTACTATATTCGAGCCTTAGGCTACCCCAGCAATTTACAATCACGCGCTTTAGTGTTTGCCTATGCGCTGGCAGTGAGTGAAGAGAATGCCTCAGGCGGCACCATTGTGACCGCCCCCACCTGTGGTGCAAGTGGTGTTGTACCAGCCGTATTGTATCATCTGTACAAGACGCGCAACTTCAGCGAAAAGCGCATACTTCACGCATTAGGCACAGCTGGTATCATTGGCAACATTGCCAAAAGCCGTGGTTCCATTTCGGGAGCCGAAGCTGGCTGCCAAGCCGAAGTGGGCGTAGCATGTGCCATGGCTGCTGCCGCTGCAAACTACCTGTTTGGCGGTTCGCTGGCTACCATTGAATATGCGGCAGAGATGGGACTTGAACACCACCTTGGTATGACGTGCGACCCCGTTTGCGGCCTTGTGCAAATCCCCTGTATAGAACGCAACGCCCATGCAGCAGCACGCGCGCTGGACGCTAATGTCTACGCCAACCTGTCAGACGGCACGCATCGTATACAATACGACAAGACTGTCGAAGTAATGAAACAGACTGGACACGACTTGCCATCGCTCTACCGCGAAACATCTGAAGGCGGCTTAGCAAAGGAATTTCACAAAGAATAGTCACTCTACCCTATTCGCACATCACAAACAGATTCGCCTCTGAAATACTGCAGTCCGTTCGCATATTTACGTTTTTCCGGACTGCAAGACATCTAAAAAAGGCTGTATGCAATTTACAATGCATACAGCCTTAATTTATTCTACAAAGTTAAGCGCTAACTTAGTTGGGGAATTCAGGAGTTGTACCGAAATTCTTGTAACCCGAATTGTAAAGGTCGGGAGAGTTTGAAATTTCCTCTACCATGCCTTCGGGCATAGCCTTAAGCGTTCCGTCAGCAACAAGTGCGTCCATATCATTCTTGAATTCTTCGTACATTTCAGGAGTAAATACGCTGAAGTAGTCGCCATAGTCACCAATATAGAGAGCAATTGTACGGACAAAGCCCCAACGTTCAAAATACGGTAAGAGGTTATAACCTGAAATACGAGACACCTTGCGAATGTAGTTGAGAACGAAAGGCATGGTGTTTTGTTTAGGATTACTGCTCGCTGTAATGTAACCCTTCGTTATCCAACAACTATTAGGATACTTGGCTGCAAACACCGCATATTTACCATTCTTATTACTGTTCTGGACAGAAGCAAGTGCTTCGTACTTGTCAAGACCATCCTGCTTTTCAACTACCGAACCATTCTCATTATCAGTCTGGCGAAGTGCTTCATACCAATCTGGTGCAAAGTCAGGTTTGCCGTGCGTAGTGAAGTAATTGTAAAGCATGATGAAAGGACAAAGAACTTCGCCTACTCCAACCTCTACATTATGAAGAGCCCTACCAGGAGTCTTTGAATAATCAGCAACGACAGAGTCCTTCATAGTCTCGCAGAAAGCGCGCAAAGCTGCGTTAGGCTGAGCGCTTCTCTTCTCATATGCAAGATGACGCTTTCCGCTGTAACGCGAACCCCTTTGCCCACTTGTAGCTGTTTCAATATCAGTGTAATCAGCATCTACGAAATGTCTGCGAGCAGGTACCCAATTGTTGATTTTTTCTGATGAGTGATAACCCATCTTCATGATATTGTAGTACGAGTTCATGTTGTTAGTAACTTCGCCCATACCACCCCAACAGAAGTAAGGGTGCATTTGGTGCTGATGTCCCCACTCGTGAGAAAGACCCCAAATGGCGTCATCGTCATTGTAAACAAGCGTATTGCAATCGAGCACACGTGGTTCCTGATTATGATGGAACGACACACCGAAACCACCCTGGAACATATAGTAGGTGTAGTTGGTATAAGCCATCGTACGGTTGTCGGGCAGGCTGTTATACTTGGTAAAGCCGAGCAAATCGTGCTCCCACTGAATGAGCGAGTCGAGCACATTCATATACTGGCGGTAACCAAGCACGCGTTCCTCCTTGTTGTTCTTCGGGTCTTTCTTTGTAGCACGGCAGTAGTCGTGCAAGCCCTTTGATGTCCATACCGAGTGAACCTTCTTGCCGAGCACGTCCATACAAACATTGACAGCCTTGCCCGTGAGTTCATACATTTCCTCATTAGTCTTGTCCGGGCTCAAATAGCCATTGATTTGGCCATCGATAAAGTGTACCTTGATAGCCGGCTGCAATTCAGGGTTGGCATCAGCATAATAGCATACATAAGCCAAACCGTCATAGTCGTAAGTGTAATCAATGGTGTTAAGACCATTCTTTACATTGTAAGTAAAACTTTGCGGGTTACCACCATCAAAGTTGCCACCATCCTTACCAACATACCAAGCGGTAATAGTTATGGGCACTGTCTGTCCGTCGGGCAAACCTGACACAGCTACGACCTGCTTACCTTTAGTGATATTGATACCTGTAACACCCTGGCGTTGGTCATACAATTTACCTGGCGCATTCCAGAGAGCAGACTGAACCGTTGGATTCAACTTAGCAGTGTAAGTCTGCACGCGGCAAGTTTCATCGTATGTGTTATTCAGAATCTTTGTAGCCAATCCACGATAATACTCATTGCTAATCTTTGAGTTAATCATGTCCTGGGTCACACCCTCTTTCAAAGTAGAAAGCGACTGATCCGTAAAGAGAGCAAAGATATCGTCTGACGGTATTTCGGCGGCACCCTCATTTTTGCTCTGAGTGATAGTAAGAGTTTCTTTCAACCCCTTCTCCTCATTAACAAACGTGACACGGCCAACGCGCTTAAAGTTACTTTCGTTATATGCAACATGAATATAAACCGAGCCATCGGCAGCCTTACGCACCGACAACCAATCAGCATCAGTTGCCACTGTGTAGTCCACATTGCTTGTTATGTCATAGCAAAGCGTACGTTCAAGATAGCTGATAGACTGGCTATGAGGAGCTACAATGACGGGATAAGCATCGCTTGACAACTTGACCTGTGCCATAGCTGGCTGATAAGCAGTACCAGCGAAAGCCAATGCAGCACAAGCAAAAATTTGTTGTATGTAGTTCATTTAATTGTCAATTTATTTAGTGAATTGTATTAAAGGATTACTTTAGTACCATTTACGAGGTATACACCTGTTACAAGCTGAATGTCCTGAGTACCTTCAACTGTACCCTGCCACATCAACTGACCAGCCGTGTTGTAAACCTTTACGCTCTGAGGACGCGAAGCAGTGAGAGTGAGCACGCCGCTACCCGCCTTAATATCAAGACCATTGGCAACAGTAGTCACATTGTTTATACCAGTGAGCACTTCATCTTCACTGTTAGCCACTACAAAGTGGGTTGTCTGCTGCTTCAAGTCAGGGTAATCAGAATTTGTAAACTCAACGTACACCTCTCTGAAAGGCTTTTTGAATGCCACAAGGCCCTTATAGATAGCTGCAATCTTAATGTACATATCAGACTTGGCTATGTCGCTCACTTCGCCATTTTCGTCAACCGACTTGTAAGTATAGCTTGCTGAGTTATCTTCTACCAACTCCTGAATATTAAGCACATAGGGGAGCTTGAGTGTGTTGTAATCAGAAGCTTTTTCACAAGTGAGCAAATAATAAACCCACTCGCCCTTGTCGTTACGCACGCGCTTCAACTTGCTCGTAATGTCGATGTCGCTCTGCTGATTAGCATAAGACAAGTACTTAACTTGTCCGTCCTTCGGCAACGAATTGAACGAAAGTTTGTTATTGTCGCAAGTGTAAGCGTAAAAGTTTGTGCTGGGCAAGTTTACAGTCTTGAGTTGGTTGTTCTCAACGGCCAGATAATCAAGATTGTCTGCATTTTCCACATTCAACTTTGACAATTTGTTGTTCTCGGCAAACACGTCGCGCAATGAAGGCATTGTACCGTTGATTGTCATCGAACTTACCGCACTATTGCCACACATGATAACAGAGATGGCATTTGAAATAGTAGCCACAGACTTTACAGATGTTTCGGCACACTTCAGCACATCGAGGTTGGTGTTGGAATTGAGATTAACTCCTGTGTAAGCATTACCGCTGATGTTCAAGTGCTGCAAAGTACTGCTCTTGTAAGCAAACGTGCCAGTCAATTCATTGTCTGATAAATTAACTGTTTCGAGCACAGGTGTTGCGTCAAGACTGATTGAAGACAACTTATTGTTTGCACAATTCAAGTCGGTAAGCAGTTTGCAACCACCGAGGTCGAGTGTTGTCAACGCATTGTTCTGGCAATAAAGAGAGCGCAAATTGGGAGCAGCAGACAGGTCGATTGCTGTCAAGCCCAAATTGTCGCAAATAAGAGTTTGTAACTTAGCAGGGCTCTTAATGGTAATGGTTGAGCCTCCCAAAGTGCCAGTGAGGGTCAAACCAGTCGTCCCTGTATTTTCAACAGCAACGGGTGTACCTGTACCCCAATCAACTGTCACACCATCTGCATTGTTTATCTGCAGTGAAACAGTCTCGCCTGCTGTCTTGCTGGTAGTAAGTTTTACCACATCGTCTGCCATGGCAGGCGAAATGGCCAGCATACCTGCTGCCAGCAAAGAAACAAAGAGTTTGTTTTTTTTCATAGAAAGTATAAATGTTTGTAGATGTCTGTTCCATGCACCGCCGTATTTGCTCCCCGTTTAACGAATAAAGAAGCCACAAACGACAGCGCACAATTCGTGTAATGTCAGATTCATCAGCAAAGTTGCAGAAAAGTATTTAAGTACACAAATATTTGCCCTTTCTTTTGAAATATTGCGAGTTAAATATATCGAATTGTGTTCAAAAAACGCACATCGCTACCTAATATTAGCATAACTTATGTAACAAGCACCTTGCAAAACAAAGCAAACTTTTTCACCTTACAAAAATAAGCTACACGTAATATAGACCCATTCAAAGTTGCCTCTCTCATATTCATATTTGAAGCCATAATTTTTACACTAACGAATACAAACCATGAAAAGGTAGCACAAACGACAGAAGTTAATCGGCAAGCAGACAATTAGCCGAACAAGTAAGTTGCCGTACCCGAACCATAGTAATGGGGACACACACCCCACACACAGCACTTTTTGCGCAAACTGTATACACTCTGCACTTTTGTCTACACACTCATTGATTTTCAACAACTTACGCAGTGCATATAAGCCCGTTTTTTATATGCACTACCGTTTGCACTCTACACTTTTGTCTGCACTCTCTACACTATCTGCACAGTTTCGTCCGCACAGGTGCAGCACACACCCATACCACTACGACATAACGACATAGGGAGGGCGTAAAAATTGTCGGAGGGACAGAAAAACCGCTCTCCCTACATTCGCCATACGCTCCCCCTATGACATAAAAAAGCACTGCCGCCTACAACGAGTGCAGACGGCAGTGCATATAAAAATCAGACTTATCTACACGCTTTTTATCATTGATTATCAATTACTTTTACACACAAAGTGCAGAGTGCAGACAAAACAGTAAAAAACATCTTAATAGTTGAACACACCTACCTTTCGCTCACTGGCACATAGTCGCGGATATCGGCCACGCAACGATATGCAGGACGAATAATGCGGCGACCAACAAAGCCGAGTTCCTCATTACGGTGTGCACACCAACCCACTATACGAGCCATGGCAAAAAGCGGGGTATAAATTTCGATGGGCAATCCTATCAGGTCGTACACAAAGCCTGAATAAAAATCGACATTAGCACAAAGTTTCTTGGCTGTACCTTTTATGTCGTAAACAGCCTCAACAGCCAATTTCTCAATGCGCTCCATGAACTCAAACTCTTCCATGCGGCCCTTTTCCTCAGCCAGTTTGCGCGCCATCTCTTTGAGCAGTACTGCGCGCGGGTCGGAAAGGGTGTACACGGCATGACCTATGCCATAAATCAAACCGGTACAGTCGTAGGCTTCTTTCTTGACTATTTTGTGCAGATAGCGGCTTATTTCGGCTTCGTCGTCCCAATGTCTGATGTTTTGCTTGAGATGCTCTATCATGTGGTGAACCCGAATATTGGCTCCACCATGTTTAGGGCCTTTGAGCGAACCTATACCTGCGGCTATTGATGAGTAGGTGTCGGTACACGTTGAAGAGGTGACGCGCACTGTAAATGTAGAGTTATTACCACCACCATGTTCCGCCTGCAATATCAAGAGTAGGTCGAGCGTACGTGCATCAAGCGGTGTATAATGATTGCCCAACAACATGTACAGGAAGTTCTCTGCCAACGAGAAGCCTTCCTTGGGATGGCGAATATGCAGCGAACGCCCGAGAGCCTTATGTCGCAACATATTATATGCATAGGCTATTATAGTAGGGAACTTTGAAATAAGCTCGACACTCTGACGCATGAGATTTTCGCGCGAAATGTCATCAGGATTGGCATCGTAGGTGTACAATTCGAGCACACTACGGGCCAATATGTTCATTATGTCATTGCCTTCAAGTTCTACAATGTTCAAAGTAGTTTTTGACATCAATGACATGTTATCTACCAAGAGGTGGCGGAACTGCTCCAGCTCTTCGCTGTCAGGCAAACGCCCCGACAAGAGCAGATAGGCTATCTCTTCATATCCAAAACGCTGCTCGCGCAACACAGCGTGCACAAGGTCTGACACCTCATAGCCTCTGAAGTAGAGTTTACCCTCGATTGGTCGCAAACCATCTGCTGTACGCTCGTAACCCACCACATTACCAATATTGGTTAATCCGACAAGCACGCCTGTGCCATCTTCATTACGCAAGCCACGCTTTACGTCGAGTTTACGGAAAAGGTCTGCATCAATTTTGACGCACCCCTTCATGTTGTCAGCCAATTTATATATGAGGTATTCTTCTTTCTTATTTATTGTCATAGCCAATTGATTATTTGGTTATTACATCACACAGTGCATCTGCAAATTCCTTTGTGCCGAGAGGTTTGCCATTATCCATAAAACGTGCCAAATCGGCAGTAGCATAACCATCACCAAAAAGCGTTTCGAGCGCGGCAGTCACCAATTTTGCAGCCTCGGTCCACCCCAGATGCTCAAGCATCATCACGCCCGAAAGTATCAACGAGCAAGGATTGGCCTGATTGGTGCCCGCAAGGTCGGGAGCCGTGCCATGAGTGGCTTCGAACACAGCCCTACCCTGCTCATAATTAATATTGGCACCCGGCGAAATGCCTATGCCGCCAACCTGTGCGGCCAACATGTCTGAAACGTAGTCACCATTCAAATTCATGGTGGCTATCACATCGTAGGCTTCGGGTTTGAGCAGCGCGTTTTGCAAGAAAGCATCACAGATGCAGTCGTCCATGCGCACATTGCCGCCAAAGCATTCGTCGTTCACTTCGTAGCCCCAATTTTTGAAACCACCCTCGGTAAACTTCATGATATTACCCTTATGTACCAATGTGACATGATTGGAGCCTTGGCTCTGTGCATACTGGCAAGCAGCCTTGACAAGACGCTTGGAGCCCTCAATAGATACAGGCTTTACGCCAAAGGCCGATGTCTCGGGGAAACGCACCTTGGTTACGCCCATTTCATCGTGAAGAAATTCGTAAAAAAGACGTGCCTCACGCGAACAAGCCTTCCACTCTATGCCAGCATAGATGTCCTCAGTATTTTCGCGGAATACAACCATGTTGACCCTTTCGGGGTGTTTCACCGGCGATTCTATGCCCTTAAACCACCGCACCGGACGCAGACATACATAGAGGTCAAGCCCCTGGCGCATGGCCACATTAAGCGAACGTATGCCGCCACCTACGGGGGTGGTAAGAGGCCCCTTTATGCCTATATGATAGTCGGCAAAGTCCTTCAGTGTGTCGTCGGGCAGATAAGTGCCCAACGTATCAAAGGCGTGCTGCCCAGCCTGCACCTCTTTCCAAACAATGCTTCTTTCCGCATCGTAAGCCACTTGTACAGCTTTGTCTATAACCTGCTGCATGGCCGGAGTTATTTCGGCACCAATACCATCACCTGTTATAAATGGTATGGCCACATGGGCTGGCACTGTGAGCGTACCATCAGATGCAACCTGTATTTTGTTGTCAATCATTTTGTTCAATTATTATGTGAGACGTAATTCTTATCCTTTTCAAGTTCAGACACCAACAACGTGAGTAGAGCAAGCAGCATGGACTGTGTCTTACAGAACCGTCCGATTACGATTGTTCGTGCTGAAAAACATCATGGGTTATTACGAGGCCGCCAAAGCCGAACCGGCCTTGAACCATGCTATTTGCAAGTTGTTATAGGTGTGATTTGCCCAAATGGTGTCGGTTTCTCCATTGGCATGATGTACATCTATTTGCACTTGTTTGCCCACTGCCAACGAACTGCATCTCACTGTGAACGCATCACCCTCTTTAACCTTTTCATAATCGGCTGGATTGGCAAAAGTCAGTGCCAATACGCCTTGTTTCTTGAGATTTGTTTCGTGTATACGGGCGAAACTCTTTACCAACACGACCTTAACGCCAAGATAGCGTGGCTCCATGGCAGCATGCTCACGACTTGAGCCTTCGCCATAATTATCCTCGGCCACAATTACACTGCCACCTTGTGCGTCGCGGTAATGCGCTGCAGCCTGCCACACTTCACTGTCCTGCCCCGTTGTCAAATCTTTCACACAGCCGGTCTCGCCCGTAAAAGCATTGACTGCGCCAAGCAACATGTTGCGCGAAATATTCTGCAAATGACCACGGTAGCGCAACCAAGGGCCTGCCATTGATATATGATCGGTAGTGCATTTGCCCTTTACCTTTATCAGCAATGGCAACTGTTGGAAGTCTTCGCCATTCCAAGCAGCAAATGGCTGCAAGCGCTGCAAACGTTCGCTGTCTGGTTTAATCTCAACCTCGACTGATGCATCGGGTTGTATGTTGTATGCGGGTTTAATAGCCTGCACGCACGCTGCATCTGAGGCATAGCCCTTAGCAGGCAAGGCCTCACCTTGCGGCATGCAGCAATTTAGCTCAGGCACGAAAGAGGGGTGTTTGGTCAAATCACCCGTAAAGGCATATCCTACGGCCGTTTCGGGCGAGGCCACAAACGCGTATGTATTGGGATTGCCATCGGCACGCTTAGCAAAATTGCGATTAAAACTGGTAACGATGCTGTTTGGGCGCTCAGGATGTGGATTTTCACGTTTCCATTGGCCGATGCAAGGACCGCAGGCGTTTGTCATAATGGTGGCACCAGCCTTGACGAACACATCAAGAATGCCATCACGCTCTGCTGTGGTGCGCACGAGTTCTGAACCCGGACACACTATAAGCTGCGACTTCAAGGCGTGCCCAGCTGCGAGCATGGACTTGACAACCGATGCCGCACGTGCCATATCCTGATACGAAGAATTGGTGCATGAACCAATCAAGCACACATCTACCTGTTGAGGCAAATTTTCATTCTTTACCTTGGCAGCCATTTCCGACACTTGGCAAGCCGCATCGGGGGTAAACGGCCCATTAACGTAAGGTGTCAATTCGTCAAGATTTATGGTTATGCACTGGTCGTAGTACTGTTCGGGATTTGCCTCTACCTCTGCATCTGCACGCAAGTCCATTGCCACTTCATCAGCCAATTCGGCCACGTCTGCACGTCCTGTACACTTGAGGTAAGCAGCCATTTGCGCATCATAAGCAAACATTGAAGTAGTTGCGCCAACCTCGGCCCCCATATTGCAAATGGTGGCCTTGCCCGTGGCGGGAATTGTGGCCGCTCCAGGACCAAAGTATTCTATAATGGCATTGGTCGCGCCCTTTGTTGTGAGTTTACCAGCCAGATATAAGATAACATCCTTTGGCGATGTCCAACCAGAGAGTTTGCCTGTCAACTTTACACCTATCAGTCGAGGGACTTTCAACTCCCATGGCGTGCCTACCATCACATCTACAGCATCAGCACCGCCCACTCCAATGGCTGCCATGCCAAGTCCACCGGCATTGGGTGTGTGTGAGTCGGTTCCAACCATCATACCGCCAGGGAATGCATAGTTTTCGAGTACGACCTGATGTATGATGCCAGCACCAGGCCCCCAAAAGCCCATACCATAGCGCTTGGCCGCCGACTGCAAAAAGTTGTACACCTCACTGTTTACCTTGCGAGCTGCTGGCAAATCGACTTCACTCCCCTTATAGGCTTGTATCAAATGATCGCAATGAACGGTGCTTGGCACTACAGTTTGCGCCCGGCCCGCATTCATGAATTGAAGTATGGCCATCTGTGCCGTGGCATCTTGCATGCACACTCTGTTAGGCTGAAAGGTCGCATAATCTGTGCCGCGACTATAATCATAATTGTCCACATCGTAACTTGCATGCGAGAAAAGCACCTTTTCGGCATAAGTTAGCGGACGGCCAACTTTTGAACGTATCATATTTACCTTCTGTGCGTATGAAGCATAGAAGTCTTTGATCATGTTGATGTCGTATGTCATAGATTGATTTGTTTAGTCACTTTGTATCATTATTCACAAGCACGCTTACATTCAGCGCGCCACACGGGCAAAGATACAACATTTTGTTTGTATAACAGCTATAATTATTACATAAATAATCATTAAAGCGCATTACACTATCAAATCAACAAGTTTGAAGCACGCCCAAACAGCCTTGCGAATACGTTAATTGCCCCACACAGTTTTTGATTATAACACGCTTTCTTGTAAATTTGCATACCGAATTAAATACTTCCCAATATCATGTACTATATATCAAAGCGCATTGAAATAGCCTTTGCCCACCAATTACACTTGACATATGAGAGTAAATGCCAAAACCTGCACGGACATAACGGCATTGTCACCATATATTGTTGTGCTGAAACGCTTGACGAGAATGGCATGGTGATTGACTTCAGTCATGTTAAACGGCATATTAAAGAAAAGATGGACCACCAACTTCTCAACAACCTTTTTGACTTTAACCCTACTGCTGAGAATTTGGCTCACTGGATTTGCAACGAGGTGCCTAAATGCTATAAGGTCACGTTTCAAGAATCAGAGGGAAACGTTGCATGTTACATTAAACCAGGATTTGAATCGGCTCCTTTTTAAGCCATGTTCAAAGTTCCTGTTGTAAAAGATGCTTCATAAGACACACATGAGGATTAACGAGATATTTTATTCATTACAAGGCGAGGGCTTCTTTACCGGAACGCCCGCTGTGTTCATACGCTTTTCGGGGTGCAACTTGAAGTGTCCTTTCTGTGACACGAGCCATCAGCATGGACAAGAAATGAGTGAAGACGAGATAGCCGGCGAAGCTGCAAAATACCCAGCCAAGCATGTCGTGATAACAGGCGGCGAACCCTCACTGCAACTCACAGCAAGCCTGGTAGACAAATTGCACGAATGTGGCAAGTTCGTGGCAATCGAAACAAATGGTACGCACAACATACCCGAAAACATTGATTGGATTACGTTATCGCCAAAGGACACTTTTGTGAACACAAGCACTGCAAAAGTGATAATCAAACATTGTAACGAATTAAAATTAGTGTACAACGGAATGCAACCTGCCCCCTACCCAACTGTACATTCCGATCACTATTTTTTACAACCTTGCGACACAGGAGACGACTTGCGTAACAAGCAACTAATTAAAGACACTATCGAATTTTGCAAAACAAGCCCCAAATGGCGTTTATCCCTTCAGACGCACAAAATTCTGGATATCAGATAAATGTGTTACGGGCAATGAATATCATATAAGGGTGGTTCTAATAATTCTGAAAACAGATTTTTAGAACCACCCATAAAACGTCACATGCCATGAATTTGCCTCCCACAAGAAGCGAACTTTATTGTTTAACTGATTTACAATTCTTGCCGGTGGCTTGCTTGCGCAGTTGGTACGTATTGTACAAATTATGCCAAATGCTATAAAATCCGCCTGCAATGGAAGTTACGGGATTGAGAAAAGTATACCCCAACCAAATGGCAAAGACCGTATTTTTTTGTCCTAAAGCCTGGCAACTACTTACAGGGGTTTGATAGTGTCGGCCTATCAAACGCCCTAAACCAAATTGTAAAGCACAACAAACTAATGACACCACAGCTATGGCAAAGAGCTCGCCAATCGAATGATTGGTATGTACTATGCTGCGCACCGTAACTGCTATGGCTATGCCTAATGCCACAGCCCACAAATAAAAAGCAAGGTCATGGAACGACGTCAGTAACTTGTGCAAACGCGGCAAAAAGAGCCTTACAAGTTGCGCAGCTATGAGCGGACATATAAGTAGCGGGAACACCTTGGCCATTATCTGCCAAAAATACTGCAAAAAGCCCAAATCTGATGAATGATGGTTGATTAAAGGCACGAAAATTGGCACAACTAAGGCTACCATGAGATTGATTAGCAATGTATACATGGTTATGTCTGCCCCATCACCCTTCAGTTTCAAAGTAACAACCGATGCCGAAGTAGCCGTCGGGCATATCAAACACAATGCTGCTGCTTCGAGCACGACACCACATTTGATGTGCGGGAATAAATAAAGCGACAAACATATTGCAGCGAAACTGGCTATTTGTATGAGCAATAACCACAGATGCGACATTTTGGGACGCAAATCGCACACATTAATTTTACAAAACGATAAGAATAGCATTGAAAATATCAGCAGCGGTTGCACTATTGATACAACCGGCATAGCATAAGGTTTTGTAAACTGAAGATAAGGACAATTTGAATAGGCGAAATAAGCCCAAGCTCCTGCCGTGATAGCCACGGGCAAAGTCCAATTTTTCAAAAAACGTACCACCGCATTCATACCTTCGTACATTTTATATATTTACGGGTGCACTCTCAATAACGGGTGCACCCTCAACAAAAAGCCACTGAAACTATTTATGATATGGCTGAGAAGTTGATTTGCGTCTTTTTTAACCGTGCCAACTGTGCCCATACCACCTCATTTTGTGGCAAATTATGATGAGGGTCACCTGCCAGCACTTGCGAGGCAGCCTCACGTGCTACCTCAAGTAACTCTTGATCTTTGACAATGTTGGCTATTTTAAGGTCAAAAGGCATTCCACTCTGCGCCGTTCCTTCGATATCACCAGGACCACGCAATTTCATGTCTTCCTCTGCTATCACAAAGCCATCTGTACTGTCAACCATCACACGCATACGGCGACTTGATGTATCACTAAGGTTGTCCTTGGTCATCAGTATACAGTACGATTGTTCTGCACCACGACCAACACGGCCACGTAATTGGTGCAGCTGAGCCAGACCGAACCGTTCAGCATTTTCAATAACCATGACAGAAGCATTGGGCACATTCACCCCAACCTCGATAACCGTTGTCGACACCAATATGTGGATATCGCCCTTTTTGAACGCCCTCATCACATTCTCCTTGTCAACAGGTTTCATCTTGCCATGAACTATGCCAACCTTGTAGTCTCTGAACACATCTACCAGTTGGTTATAACCTGTTTCGGCATCGCGTAAATCGAGCTTTTCGTTTTCTTTTATTAAGGGGTACACCACATAGACTTGCCGTCCTAACTGCAACTGATAACGAATGCCCTGATACAATTTACCACGGTCGGTTTGCCTGTAATGCACCGTTTGCACGGGTTTACGGCCGGGAGGCAATTCGTCTATCACGCTCACGTCCAAATCTCCATATACGGTCATGGCCAATGTGCGCGGAATGGGAGTGGCGGTCATTACCAATATATGAGGCGGCCGTACATTTTTCCCCCACAATTTGGCACGTTGTTTCACACCAAAACGGTGCTGCTCATCAATTACAACAAAGCCCAAATTAAGAAACGACACCGATGGTTCAATTAGTGCATGCGTACCTACAAGTATTTTGACACTACCATCAGCCACACCATCGAGCACTGCCTTACGGCGCTTGCCCTTTACATTACCTGTCAACAAATCAACTTTGATTGGCAATTCACCAATTTGTTCTACTATTGACTGATAATGCTGTTCTGCAAGGATTTCTGTAGGCGCCATTATGCAAGCCTGAAAGCCATTGTCGAGCGCTAAAAGGCAGCACAACAATGCCACCATGGTTTTACCACTGCCGACATCGCCTTGCAACAATCTGTTCATTTGGCTACCTGTAGCCACGTCCTTACGTACTTCCTTTACCACACGCTTTTGCGCATTCGTAAGTTCGAAAGGCAAGCGCTCATTATAAAAGCGCATAAAGCAGTCGCCAACCTTGCTAAAGACAAACCCGTCATAATGCAACTTGCGATTTTGCGTATACTGCAAAATGTCGAGTTGCAGGTAAAAGAGTTCCTCAAACTTCAGGCGTCGGCTCGCCTCAGGCAATTCATTTGCACTCCGCGGACGATGCACCTTGTGTATAGCCTCGTCCACCCCCATCAAATGATATTCGGATATCATGTATTGAGGGAGCGTCTCAGCAAGAGGCTTGCCATGAAGCATGTCAAAAGCGCGGTCTACGAGTTCACCCATTGAGCGTGAACTAAAGCCCTGACGTTTCATACGCTCTGATGTGTGATAGTGAGGCTGCATGGTCAGAGGCTGCGACTCTGTTGTCTGCGCGTCCTCCAATTCGGGGTGAGCGATACTAATTCTGCCATTAAAGCTCGTGGGCTTGCCTAATAACACATAGGTATGGTTGAAGGCAAGTTTCTTTTCAAGCGTTTTGATGCAATTGAACCACACAAGCTCCACATAACCCGTACCGTCCGAAAACAGAGCAACGAGCCTCTCACGCCGCCCTGTTCCTTCGATATTTTTTGACACAATTTGGCCACGCAGCAGTACATAAGGCATGCCATCTGTCAAATTCTTTATTTGATGAATGACACTACGGTCTATATACTTGTAAGGAAAGTTGTACAACAAGTCACGAAGGGTGAAGATATTCAAATCCTCACCCAACGTCTTTGCCCTTAAGGGTCCAACACCCTTCAAGTATTTAATATCTGTCTGCAGCGGATCAAACATGTGTGTTTATCATCAATCAGAACCGAAGCACCTGCTCTTGCGACTTGTCATATCCCTCAAACAGCATATCGCTTTCAATCTGCTCTACTATCGTTGGATTTGACACAAGACGACGTGCTATGGCACAAGCAAACAAACGCGTGGCTGCAGGGCCGGCTGCAGTGATTACATTGTCGTGCTCTATCACATAAGCCTCTCTATGACAAATTGCGCCTTCGATATGCTCCTCCATGCCTGGATATATGGTAGCGTGCTTTCCTTTCAACACGCCCGCTGTGCCCAGTACCATCGGTGCTGCACAAATGGCCGCAATAATAGTACCCTCATGACACTGCTGACTAATAGCCAGGCGCAACACCGCATTTTTATTCATCGTTTCAGCGCCCTTCAAGCCACCCGGCAATATTAGCGCATCACAATGTATCAAGTGATTTTTTCGGAACAAACTATCAGCCTTAACTATCACGCCACGTGCACTCACAACCACACGTTTGCCAGTTATACTCAAGGTCTGCACCTGCAAACCGCAGCGACGCAAAATGTCAATAGTGCCTATGGCCTCCATTTCCTCAAAGCCATCAGCAAGAATAAGGTAAATCATTTTGTAATTTTATGTTCAACACCGTTGGAACGCAGCCTTAGCGGCATTCACAACTTCTGATATTTAATATTTATAGCAAGCTTTTATGACTTGCCGAAAGCAACCGCTTAGCTTATATTTTTATCAACCATTCAACTTGCAGGTCATTTCAAGCAAGCCAAATATTCACTTATCGTTTCACGCAAGCCCAAATACAAGGCATCACAAATCAAAGCATGCCCTATACTCACCTCATCAACCCATGGTATCTGCTGGTGAAAGTAGGCAAGGTTTTGCAAACTCAAGTCGTGTCCGGCATTCAAGCCCAGCCCTATTTCACGGCAATGAATAGCTGTCTGTACAAAGGGGGCTATTGCTTCCTCCCTATTGGCTGCATAATTGGCCGCATAAGGTTCTGTATATAACTCCACACGGTCTGCACCGACTTTTTTTGCATAATCTGCCAGCACTGGTTGTGCATCTATGAAGATGCTCACCCTGATGCCCGCAGCCTTAAACCGCCCTACCACATCGCGCAAAAAAGCCTCATGCTTTATCGTATTCCAACCATGATTTGAGGTAAGTTGGTCTGGCGCGTCCGGCACAAGTGTCACCTGGTCGGGTTTTGCCTTTAACACCAAAGAGCAAAAATCATCACTCGGATTACCCTCTATATTAAACTCAGTGGACAATCTTGGGCGTAAGTCAAACACGTCTTGATGACGTATATGCCGCTCATCAGGACGGGGATGCACGGTTATGCCTTGAGCACCAAATTTTTCACAGTCCAGCGCCACACGCACAACATCAGGATTATTTCCGCCACGCGCATTGCGGAGCGTGGCCACTTTATTGATATTTACACTTAACTTTGTCATGGTTACTATTCGTTATATCCAACGAAAAACGTAAATTTGCGCTTGTTAGTTTTTGCTTTGAATTACAAAAGTACTGTTTTTTTGCCTTTCAAGCGGCATCGCAATACTAACATTTAATAGAATTAGACGAACAATTAAGATATTTTATCCATATATGAAGTACTCTCATCTTAAAATAGCTATTTTCGGCAACATATTCCAAACCAAAAAGAACCAATATGTGACAGCTATCTTAAAGAAATTGCAGAGTCTTGATGTACACATTTCTGTTGAAGAACAATTTGCCCTATTTCTACGCGACAAACTTGGAATAGACCTTGCACAGACCGAAATATTCAGCAACTGTGAGCTATGCGATGCAGACGCTGCCATATCTATTGGCGGAGATGGCACATTTCTCGGCACAGCCTCTATGATTGGCACACGCGGCATACCCATTTTAGGTGTAAACACCGGACGGCTCGGTTTCCTTGCCGATGTTTCGCCAAATGCTATTGACGAATCGCTCGAAGCATTGTGCCAAGGTGATTACGTGGTGGAAAATCGCAAAGCTCTGGCCGTACTTAAAAACGGAGAGCTCTCAAACTTTTACCCCTATGCCCTAAACGAGGTAGCCGTGCTTAAACACGACAATTCATCGTTAATCGAAATCAGCACATACGTCAACGACCATTTTCTGACCAACTATTTGGCTGACGGCCTGATTGTTGCTACTCCCACAGGGTCAACAGGCTATTCTCTGAGTGTGGGCGGTCCAGTATTGGTACCACAATCAGGCACATTCTGCATAGCCCCAATTGCCCCACACAGTCTGTCGGTACGCCCCGTTGTGGTGCGCGATGATGTTGAAATCAGACTTGAAGTGTGCAGCCGCACCAAGAATTTTCTCTTGGCATGCGACGGTCAAAGCGAGAGTCTGCCACACAGCACCGTCATTAGTATACATCGTGCGCCACATACCATTAACGTTGTCAAAATCAAGCACAAGCACTTTTTCGAAACGCTGCGAGACAAACTCATGTGGGGAGCGGACCAACGCAATTAAATAGACAGGCGAAACGTAAAGCAAACCCACAAGCACACACATATAGCCAGCATGACACGCCCCATACCACACATCATACGCTACTTACTCACACAGCTTAAAGGATATAAATTGCAAGCGACACTCAACACTATAGTTGGCGTGCTGCTCGTTTTCCTTGACCTTGCATTCGTGTGGGCCACAAAATTGGCAGTTGACGCAGCTACACATCAAACACAAGCATGCACACTTAACCAGGCATTAGTGCTTATTGGTACTATCATGCTGCTACGCATACTGACAAGCCTTTCGTCACGTTGGATCAGTGCTATACTGGGAGTAAAAGCCCAGAACCGCATGCGCCAACACATATTTACCAAATTGTTGCAAGGGCAATGGGCCACGCTCAAAACATTTCACACGGGCAACCTTACAAACAGATTGGAGCGCGACGTCAACGACGTGGTAAGTTTTGCCACCGAGAGCATACCTTCGTTCATCACCACATTCACTCAATTTGTCGGCGCATTTTTCTTTCTATTCTTTATGGATAGCACACTCGCTATCATTATCGTATGCGTAGTGCCATTCTTCATCATCAGTAGCAAACTCTATTTCAAAAGAATGCGCAACCTTACTCACGAGGCTCGTAACCAGGAAAGCTGCATTCAATCCATACTCCAAGAAACACTACAACATGTATTGATTGTCAAGACATTACAACGCGTCGACTTTTTCATAACAAAACTTTCGTCGCAACAATCACGTCTGCACGCAATAATACTCAAACGTACCAAACTTTCAACCATTTCATCAAGTCTGCTTAACTTGGGTTTTGCCACCGGTTACTTTGTCACATTCGCATGGGGCGCAACAAACTTGTCAAAAGGGCTAATAACCTATGGTGCCATGCTTGCCTTCATACAATTAGTTGGACAGATACAAGGCCCCGTACGCAATCTTTCAAAATTCATTCCTGTATTCATCGCCTCGTTCACCGCGGCAGAAAGATTGATGGAATTAGAAGAACTGCCCCAAGAAGAGCAGTGCCCGCCACTCAAGCTGACGCCCCCACTGCAGCTTAACCTAACTGATGTAAAATTTCAATACACGCATAAATCACGACTGATATTCAATCATTTTAATTACAAATTTCCCGCGGGCAGCGTCACTGCCATCGTGGGAGAAACTGGAGCAGGCAAGACAACACTAATCCGCTTGTTACTCTCACTCGTTACACCCATCGAGGGCAACATTGTCATCACCGACTCACAAGGGAATAACTACCCTATGATGCCTCACATGCGTACAAATTTTGCATACGTGCCGCAAGGCAACACACTCTTTTCCGGAACCATTCGCAGTAACTTGCTACAAGGCAACCCCTCAGCCACCGACGAGGAACTGAAGCAAGCACTGCACATTGCTGCAGCCGACTTCGTGTTCAAAAAGGCTGACGGACTCGACACCATCTGTGGCGAAACTGGCGACGGCCTCTCCGAAGGTCAGGCCCAACGCATTGCAATTGCCCGAGCATTGCTGTCCGATGGCAATATATTCATCTTTGACGAAGCCACTTCATCACTCGACCCCACCACCGAGGAAATTGTGCTGCAACGCATCATCACGCACTACCCACACCGCACATTGATTTTCATCACACACCGGCCACAAGTGCTCAAGTATGCCACTCAAAAATTAGAGTTGTAATAACACCACCCACACTTTGAAGTCCTTAAAAATTCGCAACATATTACGCACGCTCGTATGCACCATTCTTGGCGCATACATTTTGTTGTTGGGCATACTTAACTATGCTCCAACCAACAAAATGTTGTCCAACTATGTTGCACAAGAGCTAAGTCATAAGATAGGCAGCAAGGTAAGCATTGACAACATACAAATAGGGCTATTCAATCGCTTAATAATCAACAATATTTGCATAAGCGACAGACAGCACGAAATATTATTGAAAGCCCACCTCGCTACCACAAAAATAGAATTGCGTTCCCTCTTCAAGCAACAACTGTCACTGCGCACGGTGTCGTTGCTTGATGCCGATGTCAACCTTTACCAACAAAAAGCTGACAGCGCAGCAAACTACCAATTTCTGATAGATGCCTTTGCGAGCAAAGACCACAAACCAAAATCGGGCATCAACCTGCGTATCAACTCCATTATTCTACGCCGTGTCAACATTCGTTACGACAAGCGTTTCTTACCACATACTCCCCACAAGTTCAACCCCTCGCATATAGGTCTGGCTGACATCAACGCCAATATCAGCCTCAAGAATATTACTACCAAACAACTTGACCTGCGTGTACGTGCGCTATCGTTTAAGGAGCAATCAGGGTTATGTCTGAACGATATGCACTTCAAATTCTCAGCAACCCCTACTGCCGCCGACATCGAAGATTTCAGCCTCGATATGCCCCATACGCACATACGCCAGGGTTCACTCCTTGCAACCTACAACATTCAACGTGGCATAGACCAACTCCCACACACATTGCGCATAGGCGCAACACTCAACAAAATACAAGTTTCAACCGCTGACATTCGACCGCTGTTAGGCAACATGCCAAAAGGCAAAGACCTTACTCTGCGCATTTCTACAACATTACTGCTAACTCCAGGCAAGTTGCAACTCAACCAACTTACCATCACAGACAAGCAACATGACAGCCATTTGAAAGCTGATGTCACGTTGAAATACGCCCCCAAACGTGTACAAGAACTTTACCTCACGCTCAGCCAATGCCACGTGAGCAAAGCACTTACATCCAATCTGCTGTCATGGGTTAAGCTTGACAACAAAAGTCAAAACATCATAAAGGCGGTCGGAGACATTGACATTAAAGGGAATGCAGCATACCAGGCAGGTGGAACAACTCAAACAACCCTTGACGTGCAAACTGCCATTGGGCATCTTACAGCCAGCGCAAGCATCAAAGGGCAACATGCCAGTTCCCACATCAACGTCAAATCATTCGCTCTCGACAAGTTGCTCGCCAACAAGTCGCTGCCGACGCAAATAGATGCAATGGCCGACATACGAGCCACCATTGTTGCAAACAAGCGTCTTGAGAGCGTTAGCATAAAGCTACAAGCACCGGCGTTTACGTGGAACAATTATAAATTCCGCAACATAGAAATCGAAGCAGACCACACACCACGAACCACCCAATTCGACATAAACAGTAACGACCCCAATGCAAAATTCAATGCCATAGCCAAGCTTTCGTTGGTTGGCAAGCAAATTGTTGGTGGCAACGCTGATATAAACATACAAAACCTTCACCTTGCCAATCTTGGCCTCAAAAGTACCCCTTTGCACCAAGCCCAAGTCAGCGCACACATCAAAGCCGACCTGGATAAATGGCAAAAAGGGGCACTGCCACATGGCACGCTGCAGATTAACAACCTCGACATACAAAATGGGCCACGAGGCAACTACAGCCTCAACCAATTTAATGCTTCCATCACTTCCAACAACACCAATCGACAAACTCTGAAAATACAAAGCGATTTTGCCGACGCTTACATTGAAGGCAACATGTCATTAGAGCGCATCAAACAAAGTGTGACCGATGTGCTCAACCGCAGTTTGCCCGGACTTGTCGACAAAGCACAACCATACCCGCCCCTCACCCCGCACGATCAATGGCTAATCAACGCCAAGCTTAAAGATGCCGAAGCGCTCTACAAATTGGCAAATATAAAATTTACTACAGACGGCCCACTCCACATTCATGGCACCTTTGCCCCCATGGGCCGTACATCTATTGTAGCCTTCACCAACCAGTTAAACGTATCCTCGCAAGCGTTCATACGTCCAAGCATCTATCTGTCGGGCCAAGGCCAAGACTATCATTGCCTAATTCAGACACAAAAAGCCATTGCCAATAGCAACTACCATATTGCAGCCAATCTCACAACCAGTCATGGCGCGCTACACACACAGCTAAGTTGGAGCAACCAAGAGGACAAGGACCAATACTACGGATCAGTTGAAAGCACTACCGAATTTGTGCCTTCACGTAATGGCGTGAACCTGAACATGGATATCAGTCCCACGCAATTCGCCCTGTCCGACACAATTTGGCATATTGCTTCCGGACATCTGTCATACATCAACAAGCGCCTTGCCATGTCAGGCATACAACTCAGCCACGCCAGCCAATCACTCACGATTGATGGCACGATAGCCCCCGGCCAGAGCGACTCAATTGTAGCCAGCCTCAACGGCATTGACATTGACTACATACTCAATCTCATAAATTTCGACGCTGTATCGTTTGGCGGCAGAGCTACCGGGCAGGCCATCTTCACACAAAAGGAACACCAACCCCAATTCCATGCCAATCTGACCATTCCCCATTTCACGTTCAACAACGGGCTTATGGGGCATGCCAACATACATGCCAATTGGAACAAGGGTGAAAACCGCATCAACATCGATGCAGACATGAAACTGCCCCACACCCCCAACTATGGCACACAAGTGCATGGCTACGTATCGCTGGCCGAAAAAGGACTCAGCCTGAACATAACCCCCCATCACACCGATTTGGCATTTCTCAACCGCTATATCGATGGTATCTTTGGCGATTTCAAAGGCGACGCCACAGGCCATATACACCTTTATGGCCCATTCAAGAAGCTCGATTTCGAAGGCGAAGTTTCCGCCAACTGTCAAGCCAAAGTATTGGCCACTGGTGTCAATTATAAGGTGCAAGACGGCAATGTGCGTTTCGAGCCTGGTGCTTTCGTCTTCAACGATTTCAACCTCTACGACAAGCATTCTGGACAAGGCAAAGCCAATGGTGTACTCAGACACACCCACCTCAAAAAACTCAACTACACATTCGACATCACCGCCAATCACATGTTGTGCTACGATCAGCCCCAACAGGCAGAACTACCATTCTTCTGCACAACATCTGCCACAGGCAACATTCACCTAGCGGGGTGGCCATCACACTTCACGGCCGACATCGCACTACGTCCTGATGCGCCAAGCCAATTTACATACAACCTCGACAATCAGACAGCATTATCAAAGGACGACCGCATGATACGCTTCCACGCCATGCAACAACAAGCACCCGTCGGCCTCATCATGCCAAATGCTGATACCCTTCACATACACCAAGCCCCCCCAACCACCGCCGGCAACGAGCCTACCGACATGCAATTAAACTTCATGATCGACCTCACGCCAGCCACACAAATAAAAATAATTACCGACGGAAAATCTGGCGATGCCATTACAGCCTGGGGCCAAGGACCGCTTCGTGCACGATGGCACAACAAAGGTGGCTTCGACATATACGGCAGCTACACCCTCGTGCGTGGCGATTACAACATCAGTCTGCAAGACATTATAAAGAAGAGCCTAAAGCTGCAGGACGGCAGCAGCATCACATTTGCTGGCGACCCACTTAACGCCCGGCTCAACCTCAAAGCACTATATACCGTGAATGGCGTCTCTCTCAACGACCTCAATTATGGTGCGGGGTTCTCTAACAAGATGGTAAAAGCCGACTGCATACTCAACATTGGAGGCGTGGCGCGTGCGCCTAAGGTAGACTTTGATTTGGATCTGCACAACATCTCTGACGACGAGAAACAAATGGTACACCAGCTCATATCAACAGACGAGGACATGAGCAAACAAGTGATGTGCTTGCTTGGTATGGGACGTTTCATGACTACCACAAACACCGCAACAGGAGCCAACATCAACAATCAAGCACAGCAGCAGTCAAGCGCAGCCATGCGTTCGTTCCTGTCCACCACCCTCACAGGGCAACTTAACTCTGCCATATCCTCCATGTTAGGTAATAACTCCAAATGGAGCTTTGGCACAAACTTTATGCCTGGCACTGAGGGGTGGAACAACAGCGAAGTTGACGGCCTGGTACAAGGACGCCTATTCAACGACCGTCTGCTATTCAACGGAAACTTCGGCTACCGCGAGAGCTCCACCTATAGCACAAACTTTGTAGGCGACTTTGACATACGCTACCTGCTAACTCCACGCGGCAGCGTCAGCCTACGTGCATACAGCGAAACAAACGACCGATATTTTACAAAATCATCGCTTACAACCCAAGGCATTGGCATCACCTTGCAACGCGAGTTTAACAAGCTGAAGGAACTCTTCAAACGAGACTCTAAGAAAAGGCAGAAATAACCCATACTCTATACGCACAAAAAATGAGGCGGTGGCAACAGCATTAAAAAACGCTGTTGCCACCGCCTCATTCGCAAATGGGTGATCCTAATAATTCTGAGAGAGTACAATCACATTACAGAATTACAGAATAACAGAACTCTAAAACAGGATTCTTAGAGCCTCCCATATACAACATCAAGCCCCTATCCAATTCAAGAACATCGTAATAAAGCCAGTGTTGATTAAATCCACAAACATGGCTCCAATAATCGGCACAATCAAGAAAGGCTTTACCGAATAATGATACTTGTAACACACAGCACTCATATTGGCCATGGCATTAGGAGTTGCTCCAAGCCCAAAACCACAAATGCCTGCTACCAGCACCGCCGCATCATAGTCGCGGCCCAATATGTTGAACGCCACAAAATACGCAATTAAAGCCATCGCCACAACCTGCGCCACAAGCATCACTACCAGCGGCAAAGCAAGTGATTCGAGTTCCCACAGCTTTAACGACACCATGGCCATGCCCAAAAATACAGACAAACATATATTGCCAACACTAACGATTTTATCAAGTTCCATTTTGGGCGTCAATTTACAGGCTTCTGCCACATTGCGTACTATAGCTGCCACAATCAATGCCCCAAAGTAGGTCGGGAAAGTCACCCCCGTCTGTTGTAACAGCCAACTCATCAGCGAACCCGCAGCCACTACTATAAGCAACGCATACGTGGCCTTGGCGTACTGTTGAAATTCTTGTTCGTTGCTGCTTATATGCTTTGCACGCCCAGCGGGTGATGCCTCGTCGCTTTCAAGTCCCGCCATAGCAGGATCCACCTCGTAGTCTTTCGGTTCAAGATGCTCTGCCGTCAATTTTGTGCGTATCAAGCGTTCTGCCAACGGGCCACCCGTTACCGAGCCCATTATCAAGCCGAACGTGGCTGCCGCCATAGCGATGGTGCCCGCACCAGACAGCCCCATACCTTCAAGCACAGCACTAAAGCCACCAGCAGTGCCATGACCGCCGGCCATGGAAATTGACCCCGCAGCCATTCCCACCAGGGGGTTGACGCCCATTATCCACGCTATGCCCAACGGCAATACGTTCTGCACCACTATTATAAAGGCTAAAACACCCAACATCAGCAACAACGTACTGCCACCACGACGCAGCACCTTCAAGTTTGACTGAAAACCTACCGAAGTAAAGAATACAAGCATAAACACATCCTTCAGCGTGCCATCAAAGACCAGCTCTACGTTCCACAATTTGTAAAGCATAAGCGACACTACCGAAAACACAATGCCTCCCGACACAGGAGACGGTATGCAAAACCGTTGCAACCATTTCACCCTACGCGTCAAACACATGCCCAACACCAATGCCAACGCGCCCAAACCAGCCGTTTGCAGCATATCAAGCTCCAACACACTTTTCATCTATTTACTTTTTGTCTTAGTTAGGATTTAATCTTGATGATAATTTTCAACAAACGCTACAACAGCCTTATCAAGTTCATTTGTTCATTGGCAAAAACAATGGCCAAACCCCGACGAATTATAAAGCTATTCGAGCTTTCATTTTACAGGTGTGCAAAATTAAGCATTTCATCTATATTTGCTTACAAAAAGCTCACCTAAAGTTGCCACATCAGAACTATAAGTTTTACCTTTGCACATATCACCATACCAAGCACCACACCCAACACAATATTATTTATGGAAGATTGGAAACAAAAATTAGCAGCACTCACAGGCAATCACAGCACACAAATTGATGCCACACCGACACAGGCATCTCCCACACCCCCAAAACGCAAGCAATGTTCAGGAGTTGTATATTCTACCAATCCGCAATACAGCTACGACGAGGCACACGACTCAGAGCCCTCAACACTGCCCCCGCAACAACAAAAGTTGCGTATCAGCATGGAGCGTGCTGGCCGCGGCGGAAAAACTGTAACCATTGTGCGGGGCTTTGTTGGTAATGAAGCCGATATGCTTGCACTCTGCAAACTATTGAAACAGCAATGTGGCATAGGAGGCAGTGCAAAACAAGGCGACATCATATTACAAGGGGACCACCGCACGCAAGTGTGCGAAAAATTGAAAAGCCTTGGTTACTCGCAAACAAAATAAGGCACGCCCCACCCCACAACAAGTCTAATTTGTCATGACTGGCATCGGCTAAAAACTTTTTTAGTTTTGTCTGCACTCTGCACTTTTGCATCTAACAAACTGATAATCAACAGAGAAAAGCGTGCAGACACCTCTACATTTTACATACACTGCCGTCTGCACTCGTTGCAGACGGCAGTGCTTTTTTACGCCATAGGGAGAGCGTTTATCGGGCATAGGGAGGACAGATTTTGTGTTGCACCAACTATTTTTTCGCTCTCCCTATGACGCTAAACACTGCAGATACACTGCATACTGCACGTGCATGACAGTGTAGATAGTGCAGTCAAAAGTGTAACGTGCAGATAGTGTATGCACGAACCAGGTTTGCATACACCACATAACCATCTGAATATCAGCAAGATATAAACAAAAGTGCAGAGTGCAGACAAAATTACGTACTCAACTTTCGGATTTAGCAAGTGCGATACGAATAACGGCGGCGATCGTCCGTTGTAAAACAAAAAGGCTATGCACGTGTGGAAATGATGAGAGCACAAAACCAAGCCTAAGTCATGCCACATCGATCGTAATAAACATGTGAAACGACCGATATACATGTTTACTTCGAACGTAGTAAGTGCTTACTTCGAACGTAGTAAGTGCTTACTTCGAACGTAGTAAGCATGTTGAACGACCGTGGTAAGATAACTCAAGTTTCGTATTTAACTCAAACGGTCCCAATGAATTCTTATAGCCAAGGCAAGCGAAACGATACGCGCATAAATACCTATATGGCACTACGTGCTCGAAAGGCAAAAAGATGGCAAAGCGAAATCACCTACGATTTTACCTTTAACCATAAGAAAGATTTGCAAGATGCTTTGACACTGGCTTTTTTGGAAAGAGGAGGCGAAGAATGGTATAATTGGAATGTGGATAGTAAATGCAGAAAAGGGACAAATACCAAATCAATGGTACTTGTCCCTTTTCTGCATTTTATAGTAATATATATGTACTACTCGTTACTTTTCTTACTTTCTTTCTCTTCTTTTGGCTGCAAACGGAGCACGACTGCTGAACGCGCAGGTAGATAAAGTTTGAGCCAACCTTTGTGCTCGCGTGCAAGCAACGGATCAAAATTGGTAAAGTGGCAAACACTGTCGTCGGCAAGGCCGTTGCCGCCAAAAGCATGAGCATCAGTGTTGAGCACTACGTTATATGCTCCCTCTGGCACTCTGAAACCGTAGCCTTCATAAGAACGGTTGGGCGAGAAATTGAACACGAACACGAGCGGACCTCGCATATATGCCAACACTTGGTCGCCATCATCATGCCATACCTCCTGCACGGGGAACTTGCGTAAGTCTCTTACTGAGTTGCGCAGCAGATGCACCATTTGATTGTCGAAATCGCCAAGATAGTGGTAGCACAAATTGTGATTGTCTACAAGGTTCCACTGGCGACGCGCATACTTGTAACTCCAGCCATTGCCCTCGCGTGGAAAATCTATCCATTCGGGATGGCCGAACTCGTTGCCCATAAAGTTGAGATAGCCGCCATTGATTGTAGAGGCCGTTACGAGGCGTATCATTTTGTGCAATGCGATGCCACGGTGTACGGTTTCGTTCTCATCGCCTTTTTGGAAATGCCAATACATATCGGCATCTATCAAACGGAATATCAGTGTTTTATCGCCTACAAGTGCCTGGTCGTGGCTTTCGCAATAAGAGATGGTTTTCTCGTCGGCACGACGGTTGGTAAGTTCCCATAATATAGAAGATGGATGCCAATCTTCATCGCGACGTTCCTTTATGGTCTTTATCCAATAATCCGGTATATTCATTGCCATGCGGAAGTCAAAACCATAGCCACCATCAACAAAGGGGGCTGCAAGACCTGGCATGCCACTCACTTCCTCAGCTATAGTAATGGCATGAGGATTGACCTGATGTATGAGTTGGTTGGCCAAAGTTAGATAGCAAATGGCATTGTCGTCTTGATGGCCGTTGAAATAATCGCCATATTGGCAAAAGCTCTCGCCAAGTCCGTGACTGTAATAGAGCATAGACGTGACGCCATCGAAGCGGAACCCATCGAAATGGAATTCGGTGAGCCAATACTTACAATTAGAGAGCAAGAAATGTATAACCTCGTTTTTGCCATAATCGAAGCAGAGACTATCCCATGCCGAATGCTCACGACGTGAACCGGGGTAGAAGAATTGGTTAGGGTCACCTGCGTAATTGCCCAAGCCCTCGACTTCGTTTTTCACAGCGTGGCTGTGCACGAGGTCCATGATAACTGATATGCCAGCTTGATGTGCGGCATCAATGAGTTGCTTGAGTTCATCGGGGGTACCAAATCGACTGCTGGGCGCAAAGAAAGAGCTAACGTGATAGCCAAAACTACCATAGTACGGATGCTCAGCTATGGCCATTATCTGTATGCAGTTATAGCCATCGGCTATTATGCGCGGCAACACATTGAGACGGAACTCGTTGTAGGTGCCAACTTTTTCTGCATCTTGAGCCATGCCTATGTGGCACTCATAGATGAAGAGCGGACCACGCTTAGGACGGAATTCGGAATTTTTCCACTCATAACCCTGCTTGGGATACCAAACTTGTGCGCTGAATATCTTAGTCTGCTCATCTTGCACCACGCGTCGTGCCCAAGCTGGCACACGCTCACCTTGTCCGCCAGACCAATGTACTGAGAGCTTGTAAAGATCAAGGTGATGCAATGCCTTTACAGGGAGTTTTAATTGCCAATTATCTGTATTGGGTATGCGCGTAAAGGCGTATTCGGGGGATTCCTGCCAATTATTGAAGGTACCTACAAGGTAAATGGCTGTGGCATTGGGTGCCCACTCTCGCAATATCCATTGACGAGGAGTACGATGTAGGCCGAAATAGAGATGTCCATCGGCAAAATCGCTCAAAGAGCCTTTGCCGCCGGTGAGTTCTTCAATTTTGTGCAAAGCATGGTCGTGGCGACCTTGTATGGCACCTTCAAAGGGGCGCAACCATTCATCGCTCTTGACTATTTTCAGCTGGCGCGGACGCGCTGTACGCTTAGCTGGCGCTTTTGCCTTCGCTGTCGATTTAGTTGTTCTCATGATAATTGAATTTTTATAACGGGTTAACTGGTTGACTGGTTAATGAACTGGGGAGTTAGATTGACCTATCGCCGCCACTTCGTAAGTAGGTGTTCAAAATGTGGAAGTGCGTTGTCGGTAAACAGATGTGCCCGAGAACGTACTAACTACGTGAAGTTGACACTTGCCGAGTGTATAAAATCATTCCGAACACCTACTTGCTATATTTATTGCACAACTCTGCCGTTTGAATATTCACCTTGTTTGGTCATATTGCCATTAGCATCATACTCCTTGTATTTACCATGCTTTTGTCCTTCACGATAAGTACAGTCTATGCGTGTGCCGTCTGCGCGAATCTCGACTGAGCGACCATCACGCTTGCCGTCGCGGAAAGTGCCTTTGAAACGACCTCCTGCCGCAAAGCGCAATGTGCCCTCGCCGTCCATGCGATTATTTTTCCACTCTCCATTGTACTCATCACCATTTTTCCATTTATATACACCATGACCACTCATCATGTTGTTTTTCCACTGTCCAGTGTATGAAGCTACACCTTTCCACTGGAATGTTCCTTGCCCACTTTGTTCACCATTGAGGAAAGTGCCCACATAGGAATCACCATTTGCGAAACGGAAAGTTCCCTCACCTGTGCGCTCACCCATTACATACTGTCCTTCGTAGGTATCACCATTGCGGAATTTGTAAATGCCACGCCCATCTTGCATGTCATTTTTCCAATCGCCATTGTAGTAATCACCGTCAGCATAGATGTAAGTGCCACGACCATTGCGTTGATTGGCAGCCCAACTTCCTTCGTACTTTGAGCCATCATTCCAATCGAAGATGCCCTTGCCTTCCTTTTGGTCGTCCACCCAATCGCCTTTATAGTAGGCTCCACTTTGGTATGTATAAGTGCCGCGGCCGTTGCGTTTATCACCTTTCCACTGGCCTTCGTAACGATCACCATTGTAATAGTACATGGTGCCAACGCCCTCTTTTTGGTTACGATACCATGTGCCAACATAACGGTTGTTGTTGACAGCATAGAATGTACCCTTACCGTTTTTCTCGTTTTTTGTCCAATTGCCCTCGTAGCGTGAGCCATCTGCAGCTGTAAATGTACCCTCACCCTGGCGCAGTCCTTTGACAAAGGTGCCCTCGTAAGTATCGCCATTTTCATACTGGACGCGACCCTTTCCACCAGGCTTGCCTCCTATAAGTTCGCCTGTGTATATGCCGCCGTCTTTGAGCGTACACGACCCTACTACTATTTTTTGGGCTTGTATTGGCCCACACATCAAAAGTGCCATCATGGCACATACATATATATGTCGTTGCATGGTTTTCTGTTATTTTTGAGTTTTCAAAAAGGCTTCGGCCCGTTCAAGGTCCTGTGGTGTGTCAATACCAATCGTTTCGACATCTGTTGTGCCGACTTTAATTCGCAAGCCTGCTTGCAACCAACGCAACTGCTCTAACGACTCGCACTGCTCTAAAATTCCCTGCGGCATGTGCGTGATGTGCTCGAGCACGTCAGCTCGGTAGGCATAAAGGCCAATATGCTTGAGATAAGTGTGCGCTGAAGGCCATGAAGCTCGGTCTATACCTCGAAGATAAGGTATGACGCTACGCGAGAAATAAAGGGCATAGCCATCATTGCTTACTACCACCTTTGGGCTATTGGGATTTTCAATCTGTTCGATTGTAGCATCGGGGCCAAAGGGCTTGACCAAAGTGGCTATCTGTGTCGAGGGGTCATCAAAACAAGCCGCTACAGCCTTGAGTTGTGAGGGAGCTATAAAGGGCTCGTCGCCTTGTACATTAACCACGATATCGGCGTCTCCCCCCATTTTGCAGAAAGCCTCATAACAACGGTCAGTACCACTGCGATGAGTGGTGGAGGTCATGACGGCCACACCACCAAAATGTTTGACAACAGCCTCAATGCGAGCATCATCGGTTGCAACGCATAAATTGGGAAATACTTGTGCCACGCGCTCATACACGCGCTGTATGATTGGTTTTCCGCCCAACATAGCCAATGGTTTGGCGGGGAAACGCGTTGAAGCGTACCGGGCGGGTATTATTGTCATGAATTTCATGATGCAGGATATATTATTTGTTGCGTTAGTGAATGGAGTTGGTCGGTGGATATGCGTATAGTCATCAACCCTTTTATCGTCTCATTCCGTCAACGGGTTATTCTATATTTGTAAAGGACACCTATGGCAATCCTTACATATTTATAAGGGATATTCCTCTAACTACTCAAAGTATTTTTCTCCAGATGGCTTTGGTTTTGTAGCCACCTTGTCCTTATTTTCGTTAATTTCTTGTTCCGGCGATTCAGAACCGCCTGATGTGCCATCGCTGTCGTGTCCCGTTTGATGATGTGTCCCACGCGACGACACGCCCTCAGGCGGAGATGGTTTGTCAAAATCTCGCTCAGGATCATACCCAAGAGCCTTATTGGCATATACGCGACGCATATACAAGGCCCAAACTGGCAATGCCGATGCAGAACCTTGTCCTATAGCAGTAGAGTTAAAATGTATGTCGCGCTCGTCACCGCCCACCCACACTGCTGTGACTAGTTGAGGCACACAACCTACAAACCAACCATCAGAATTGTTGTTTGTCGTACCTGTTTTGCCAGCTATGGGGCCTTTCATGCTATAGACGGACCGCAAGCGGCGGCCTGTACCCTCATCTATTACCGCTTTCATCATATCTATCATGTCGCTGGCTGTTTGCTCATTATACACTTCGTTGGTACGAGGCACGAAGTCCGCTACCACATTGCCTTCGCCGTCTTCAATACGCGTAACGAGCAACGGTGCACGACGGATGCCTTTTTCGACAAAGGCTGTATAGGCCGAAGCCAACTCAGCTGGAGTTATGTCGCACGTACCCAAGCACAAAGGCAACGAGGGCTGCATGTTGTCATTGGCCACACCTAGTGCATGGAGGTCACGCACGAGTCCTTGTCCAGTAGGGTCTATTTGGTACATCAAACCTGCCGTCACCCAGTTGTTAGACCTGCTGAGGCCCCACTTGAGTGTAACGTGCGCACCATAGGACGCCCGACTTGCGTTGCGAGGGCACCAGCCGCCGTAGCTGCGTTGCACATTAAGTATGGTTGTGGATGGAGTCATACCCCCCTGCAGACCCATGGCATAAACGAAAGGCTTCATAGTTGAACCGATTTGTCTGCGGCCCACCATGGCCATATCGTATTGGAAATGCGAAAAATCAGGACCACCCACATAGGCTTTTACCTGACCTGTCATGGGGTCCATTGACACCAAAGCCGCTCGCAAGAATTTTTTATAATATAATATAGAGTCTATTGGCGTCATGACCATATCGACATCACCATGATAGGTGAACACCGTCATGGGCACCTTGGTGTGAAAAGCCTTGTCTATTTCTTCATCACTTGCACCATCAGCCTTCATCGTTCTGTAACGATCAGACTGCTTGATGGCACGTTGTATGCGTCGTTTCACATCGCTACGTTTAAGGTCGGCACTATAAGGGAAATTAGGCGATGTACGACGTTCTGCCTCAAACTTTGGCTGCAAGTTTTTGCCCATTTGCGTATAAACAGCCTGCTCTGCATATTGTTGCATACGAGAGTCGATTGTTGTATATACCTTCAAGCCATCAGTGTAAATGTCATACGTACTACCATCACGTTTATAATTCTTTTTGCACCAACCATACAAGGGGTCTGTTTCCCACATGAGCGAATCCTCATAGTACTGTTGACGCTGCCAATCTTTATAATTCGATGGGTCGGGTTTCTCTGCCATCATGATACGTCGCAGATATTCGCGGACGTATGCACCAAGCCCCTCTTTATGGTCAATACGATGGAAATTCAATTTCAGAGGTTCCTCGCTCAAAGTTGCATACTCTGTTTCAGAGAGTTTGCCAGCCTTTACCATTTGCTGCAGCACTACATTACGGCGTTCGAGACAACGATCCGGTTCACGAACCGGATTGAAGTAAGAAGGGTTTTTACACATGCCGACCAACGTGGCGCTCTCGGTAATGGAAAGGTCTTTGGGCGATTTCCCGAAATAAACGTTTGCCGCCGTCTTTATGCCTACTGCATTATGCAGAAAATCGAAATAATTGAGATAGAGTGTCAGTATCTCTTCCTTGGTATAATGACGTTCAAGTTCTACTGCAATCACCCATTCCACAGGTTTTTGCACGAGTCGCTGCATGGTACTCTCAGCCGACGACGAATACAACTGCTTTGCAAGCTGCTGTGTAATGGTACTACCACCACCAGCACCCTTATGCCCCAAAATACCGCGTTTGATCACCGCACGGAACACTGCTCTGGCATCAATGCCTGAATGATCGTAAAAACGCTCATCCTCAGTAGCCACAAGTGCATCAAACATATGCGTCGATATGCTGTCATATCCCACAAACACTCGGTTTTCATTTCTTGACCATGTGCCCATCAACCGGCCATCGGCACTGATTACTTGTGAGGCGTATTTGCTGATAGGGCTCTGCAACTCATCAATTGGTGGCATATAACCTATCCAGCCACGCTCTACACAAAACACGGCTATCACTATCAGCAAGAGTACTGCGGCGTATACGGTCCACAGTATTTTTGTAAATTTCTTTCTCATGAATATTATCAAAAGAGCGCAGCAACATACCACGCTGATTGAGTATCTTTCGCAAAGTTACGTAAAAACGCTGAATTGTCCGAATGCAATCGCGCAAATACACAGACCTACCACTCCACTTCCAACCCGTCATAAGCAAGATGGACATGAGGAGGCAGACTTTTATCGACAATGGAATGCAACCCCATCTCGTGGCTCATGTGCACCAAGTACGCAGTTTGTGCATTTGCCTTATCTATCACTTGCAACGCCTGCGACAAGGATTGATGGGAATGATGCAGCGTATGTCGCAATGCGTTTATAACCAAAAGCTTTACACCATCCAATTTGAGCATTTCATCAGAAGATATACTGCTCATATCTGTAATGTAGGCCATGCCGCCTATGCGATAGCCCCATATAGGTAACTGATCATGTAACACCTCTACAGGAACAACCTCTACGCCTGCCACACAGAGCGGTTTTAGTTCTGACAATCCATGCAAAGATATGTTGGGAACACCAGGATATTTTTTTTCGGCAAAACAATAGGGTATCCGCTGTTTCAAATTATGCGCACAACGTTCATTGGTATAAACATCTATAGACTTCCGGAATGAGAACGGGCGAAGGTCGTCTATGCCGCCTACATGATCATAATGCTCATGTGTAATCAACGCCGCATCTATTTTATCGTACGGCCACCTCAACATCTGCTGCCGAAAGTCGGGGCCACAATCAATCAGAATATGTGCTCCATTATCTAAAGAGAGCATGGCCGAAGTACGCAAGCGCTTGTCGCACAAATCTGTAGAACAGCAAACCTCACAATGGCAACCTATTTGCGGAACGCCTGTGCTTGTACCTGTGCCTAAAAACCTTAATCGGGGCATAAACTATTTATTCAATAAAATTGGCTTCGGGATATATGCGTATGGCGAATTTATCATACACATCCTTGCGTACTGCGTTACTCAAATTAACTATATCCTGCCCTGTTGCACCGCCTAAATTGACCAACACTAACGCTTGTTTGCTATAAACACCAGCCTGCCCCATTTTCTGGCCTTTCCAACCGCATTGGTCTATCAGCCAGCCCGCAGGAATTTTCACTCCACCCTCTACATTGTAGTGTGGCATATTAGGATAACTCTTCAACAAACGCTGCAAGCATTCGTTATCCACAACTGGATTCATAAAGAAGGAGCCTGCACTACCCAATTCCTTGGGGTCGGGCAATTTTGACTGCCTTATTTGAATTATCATATTCCGCAAGTCCTGTGCTGTGAGTGTTGCAGGATTCATGCCACGCTGTTCTAACTCCCTGCGTATGGCTGCGTAATCTAAATCGGGAGAAAACTTGAGTGACAGTCGATATGTTACATATGTTATGATATATTGGCCACGCAAAGCATGCTTAAATATACTGCTACGGTAGGCATACTGACACGACTGATTGTCAAATATTCTCAATGTCCCTGTCGCAACGTCTATAGCTTCAACCTTTTCAATATATTGGCAAGCCTCTACACCATAGGCGCCAATATTTTGAACGGCACTTGCACCAACCTCACCGGGAATGAGAGATAAATTCTCTAATCCATAAAAGCCATGTTCCACGCAATAGGCCACAAATTCGTCCCACACAACACCTGCCCCCACGCGGAACCACACGTTGTGTGTATCACGATGCACTTCATCACACTCCACGATACGTGAGTGTAACACCACGCCGTCAAAGTCTTTTACAAACAACAGATTACTTCCACCACCAATTTGCAGCCACCGCTTTCCGCGTAACGACGGCAAAAGCGTCTGAAGTTTTTCGACAGAGTCATATTCAACAAATTCCGCACATTGGGCATCTATGCCAAATGTGTTATGATGTAGTAATGAATACATATTTCCTATTCTTAATTATAAAGGTTGGTAATTTGACACGGAACGTTTTTACACCCGCATCACAACCACCTCATTGCATAATTTAGTTTTCAAGCCGTACCAGTCTCCAATCCTTGCCATAGCGTTCAAAGGTCAAAGAGCAACCCATTCCGCCCGACTGACTGCAGATCATGAGCACCCTGCGTCGCGAATTAGCATAACTCTGGCCATAATTGATATTTGTAATTGTGCCCGATGGCAACTTCGGCCGGTAATCAGGCCATTGTTCTACATCGAGCAAACCCTCGATACTCTGAAAATTCTCATAATCATACGTTTTGAAAGCGAAAGGCTCCTTGATATGACTCTTCTGAAACTTTTTGTCAACAGAGAAACGACGATAAAAGTTATAAAAGTCGCTGTTCACATTACGGTTCATATCATGTGATTCCAAACGTGTCAAGCGCCACTGTCCGTCGACTTTATCAAAAACATACTGCTTTACACGATGTTTCTCGAGATAAACCCACTCAAACACCACATGCCGCAACGAGGTATCCTTCTCCGCTTTTATTGAACGCGAACTATCGAATATGAGCGTGTAAACATCCAAATTCTTGTACATGGGATCAAATTTCCACGCACTCTTGGCTATCGGTCTGTTTTGGCCATCAACATAATTGGGCAACGGGAAAACGGTACGCTCTAATTGGAAACGACGCACACGCATATACGAATAAATAAAATCGTCAAACAGCCCATCTGCAGCCTTTGGCGGCAATGGCAGACTGTCTGCAGCAGTACTGTCTGTATCAGACTCCACACAGGGCTTCTGTTTTTCTACCGGATCAGAAACCTTTCCTCCTTTACAAGAGGCCAACACCACTACAAACAGAAGAACATAAACAAATCCTTTCATTGTAAATACTACTTATTTGAACAACAAAAGTAAGGCTTTTCTTGGTAAGAAGAACATATTTGCAAAGAAATATTTATCTTTGCACGAAAAATAAGCAATAACGCAATGTTAACAGATAAAATTCAATCATTACTTGGCGAAGTGGCAGACTTACAAGCCGCCGACGCAAAGGCGCTTGAAGAACTGCGCGTCAAGTATCTTAGCAAAAAAGGCGTGATAAATGGCTTGATGGGTGAATTTCGCGATGTCGCCCCTGAGAGCAAGCGCGAAATCGGCATGAAGCTCAATGAGTTGAAGACTGCATTACAGGACAAGCTCAACGAGTTGCGCGAGGGTCTTGCCACCAAAGAGGACGATCACTCAGACCTCGACCTTACACGTACGCCCTACCCCATAGCCATGGGCACCCGCCACCCTCTTTCTATTGTCAAAAACGAAATCATCGACATATTTTCGCGTTTGGGCTTTTCTATTGCTGACGGCCCCGAGGTTGAAGATGACTGGCACGTATTTTCGTCACTGAATTTCCCAGAAGACCACCCTGCACGCGACATGCAGGACACATTCTTTGTAGAACAGCACCCCGACATCGTGCTACGCACACACACCAGCTCTGTACAAAGCCGTGTGATGGAAAATTCAAAACCACCTATCCGCGTTCTCTGCCCTGGACGCGTTTATCGCAATGAGGCCATTTCAGCCAGAGCACATTGCTTCTTCCACCAAGTCGAAGGTCTTTACATTGACAAAGACGTAAGCTTTACCGACTTGAAGCAAGTACTACTCACCTTTGCACGCGAGATGTTTGGACCTGACACCAAAATACGTCTGCGCCCCTCATACTTCCCATTCACCGAGCCAAGTGCCGAAATGGATATCTCATGCAACATCTGCGGCGGCAAAGGTTGCGCCTTCTGCAAGCAGACCGGCTGGGTTGAAATCTTGGGTTGCGGTATGGTTGACCCCAACGTACTCGAAGCTAACGGTATAGATAGTAAGGTATACAAAGGCTACGCATTTGGTATGGGTGTTGAGCGCATTACCAACTTGAAATACCAGGTTAAGGATCTCCGATTATTCTCTGAAAACGATGTGAGATTTCTTGACGAATTTACAGCCGCCAACTAACACTGAAAGGAGTTTTTCCCTTTCTAATTATAAGGGTAAAACCCAACATACATATATTAAGACGAGATGCGGAAAAGTTGCATACAACGACTTTTTCGCATCTCGTCTTTTAGTCATACATTCTCGCACGATATGCACCTCAACCCTCACTTCGTAGCCCCCTCCATAAATGGTATATGGCGCATCTGTTTTTCTATATCCTTCTGTCGCTTGCGCATATAGCTTGATGGAGACAACGAACTAAACTTAATAGGATTGGGCAATGTGGCTGCCACCAAAGCGCAATCTGACCGACGCAATTCGCTGGCCGAGCAGCCAAAGTGACGCTGAGCTACCGCTTCTGCACCATAGATGTTTGGACCCATCTCTATACTGTTAAGATACACCTCCATAATGCGATCCTTTGACCAAAAAAATTCTATCAGCACAGTAAAGTATGCCTCAAACCCCTTTCGCACCCACGACGAAGTTGGCCACAGAAAGACGTTCTTGGCAGTTTGCTGCGATATGGTGCTGCCGCCACGTGAGCGCCCTCCCTCTATATGTTCAATGGCCGCGCTCTGAATGGCATTAAAATCGAACCCATGATGATGCATAAAGTTTTGATCTTCCGAAGCCATTACCGCCACCGGAAAATAAGGCGATATTTGCTTAAGCGGCACCCATTTGTGATGAACAGCCATAGGCTCGCCCCTTAAGCCATGTTGCACACAACGTATCACCATCAAAGGCGTCAACGACACTGGCACCCAACGATAAGCAATAACGGCCAATATACTTGACACGAGAAAGCCCAATACCGTATACTTCAATACCTTGAAAAAAATGCCCATAGACTAAATATAAGAATTATAAAAAGACAAGCCACCTTTCACAACCATACCAATTTGTACGGCTATAACAAGGTGGCTTTATATTTTCTATATACAAAAGTTTAAGCAACTGATCACGACTCGTCTCTTCAAAACCCGTTGCAACGCCATTTTACTTTAGAAAGGCAGGTCATCTGAAGTCGAAGGTGTGGGAGACACCTCTGGAGCAGCTGGTGCAGTTGGAGCAGGAGTAGCATCAGGAGCAGGAATGGCATTCGCTGCAGCACCATTAACCTGAGCATCAGCAGCTACTGCATCTGAAGCACGCTGAACACGCCATGCACGCAAGCTATTAAACCAACGGCCATTATACTCATGCGCATCAATATCAAAAGATACAGTCAATTCGTCACCTACATTGATATTAAATTCCCTCAGACGATCTTCGCCAAATACGCCGAACACACAGCGCTTGGGATACTGCTCGTGAGTTTCAATAACAAAATCCTGAGCCACCCACTTAGAGCCTGTTCGAGCTGATGTTCCTGTGCGCGGTTCTGTGGCCACGATAATCTTTCCTGAGATTTCCATTTTGCAATAATTGATTTGATTTTTAATAGTGTCGCGAAGTTACGAAAAAACTTTCACCCACTGCTTTTTTGAGTTGAAAAATTCGCTCGCTCAGTTGTTTTTCGTAATTTTGCCATACAAACAAAACAACTAAAACAAACCAAATTCCTCCACATGAAATTTGTTATATCCAGTTCCGTTCTTTCTTCACGACTGATGACCATCGGCCGTGTCATTGTGCAGAAAAACACAATTCCTATTTTAGACTGTTTCTGCTTCGACATACAAGGCACCACCCTGACCATTACTGCGTCTGACAACGATACTACGCTCACAGCCAAGGCTGAACTTAACGAATGCGACTCCGATGTACGCTTTGCGGTTAACGCCAAGACTTTGCAAGATGCCATCAAAGAAATTCCGGACCAGCCACTCGAGTGCTACCTTAACACTGAAAGCTACGAGTTGACTGTTGAATACCAAAACGGCCAATACAAACTCATGGGACAGAGTGCCGAGGAATACCCTACTCCCGCCATCTCTGACGAAACTCGACTTGAATTTGATTTAGAGTGTCAAAAACTCGTACCAAGTATTACACGTTGCATGATAGCAGCTGCCAATGACACCTTACGTCCGCAGCTCAACACTATTTGCTTTGACATTCACAGTCAAGAGGTGTCGCTTGTATCAAGCAACGGCAACCAATTGGCTCTCACCAAGCTCGCCATGCCCGAACTTAATGCTGAAGGCAGCTACCTGCTTGGCACACGCCCTGCCTCACTACTCAAGGGCATGCTGGCCAAAGCCGAAGGCAACGTACATTTCAGCCTTGGTCAACGTACGGCCATTGTTCACACCGAAGAATATTCGCTCACAAGCCGATTGGTTGAGGGCCGTTTCCCCAACTATCGTAGCGTCATACCTCAAGACAATCCCAACATTGTCACAGTCAACCGTCTGGCACTCGTCAGCGCACTGCGTCGTGTCTTAGTCTTTGCCAACGCACAAGCCGTACTTGTCAAGTTCCGCCTGGGGCCGAACACTATGAACATATCAAGCCAGGACATAGACTTCGGAAAGTCAGCAGAAGAGAATATGCTCTGCGATTATATGGGCACCCCCATGCGCATCGCATTCAAGGGCTCGGTGCTGCTTGACTTGATAAACAACATCGAGGGCGACGACATTACGCTCAAACTGTCTGACCCCAGCCGTGCTGGTCTTATTGTACCGGCCAAGCAGAAAGAGGGCGAAGAAGTACTTATGCTGATCATGCCTTCTGTCTTTAACGACTAAACTGCTATCTAATATACAAACATCTTATTTTATGTTAGTTGATGCAGCTGTTCTTAATACGCCAAATATTCTTCGTATTATCCATAACAGTCTGCACCAACTAACAATGAGCATATTTTACAACACAAGAGAAATGAAACTATCACTTTCTCGTCCAATCATATTTTTCGACATCGAGGCAACCGGCCTTAATGTCGCAACAGACCGTATTGTCGAGCTCTGTTACATCAAACTCTATCCTGATGGAACAGAAACGGTCAAGACACAACGTTTCAATCCCGAACGACATATTTCAGAAGAAGCCTCTGCAGTAAATGGCATACATGATGAAGATGTTGCTAACTGCCCGCACTTCAAAGAACATGCTGCAGAATTGGCACAAACGTTCCAAGGGAGCGACCTTGCAGGCTTCAACTCTAACCATTTTGACATACCACTGCTCGTCGAGGAATTTATCCGCGCTGGCGTAGATTACGATGTCACAGATGCAAAGTTTATTGACGTGCAAGGCATTTTTCACAAAATGGAGAAACGTGACCTTACCGCGGCTTACAAATTCTATTGCCACAAAGATCTGAACGACGCCCACACAGCCGAAGCCGATACACGCGCTACACTCGAAGTGCTTGAGGCACAACTTGACCGTTATGACACCGAGCTTAAAAACAGCGTGCCTTTTCTAGCAGAGTTTTCGCGCCGTACCCGCAATGTAGATTTAGCCGGACGCATCGTTTACAACGACCAGGGTGTCGAGACCATCAACTTTGGCAAATACCGCGGACGCGCAGTGGCTGATGTTCTACAACGCGATCCTGGCTACTTTGCATGGATTATGCAAGGCGACTTCACGCAAAATACCAAACAGACATTTATGCGCCTCAAATTGCGCGGGGTGTAATAACAAAGGATGAAAGGGGACGAATGGTCATAACAAGCAGCCCAAACGGCAGTTTGCATAAGATGGCACCATGACATTCGTCCCCCATTATTGTTTGCTCACCCACCATATCTGACAAGAACAAGTAATTACATGAAAGGAAAAAAGATAGTTTTAGGCATCACCGGCAGCATAGCCGCCTACAAAGCATGTTCGCTCATACGACTGCTCATCAAAGCTGGTGCCGAGGTGCAGGTAGTCATCACACCTGCCGGCAAAGAATTTATCACCCCAGTAACACTGTCCACACTTACATCAAAACCCGTTGTCAGCGACTTCTTTTCACGACGCGACGGGTCGTGGCATAGTCATGTCGACCTGGGGCTGTGGGCTGATGCCATGGTTATTGCTCCTTGCACCGCGTCAACACTGGGCAAAATGGCACATGGCATAGCCGACAACATGCTCATCACTACTTACCTTTCAATGAAAGCCCCCGTATTCATCGCCCCTGCCATGGATCTTGATATGTACCGTCACCCTGCCACACAGGCCAACCTGCAAACCCTCCGCCAATACGGCAACCACATCATTGAGGCGGCTGATGGCGAACTTGCAAGCCACCTGGTGGGCAAAGGACGCATGGAAGAGCCTGAGAACATATTCAATGTGCTCAACCATTTCTTCAAGTTGCAAGATGCACAACAGAGCGGACATGACTTGACGGGCAAACGCGTGCTTATAACAGCTGGCCCTACATACGAGAAAATAGATGCAGTCAGGTTCATTGGCAATTTTTCAACAGGTAAAATGGGCTTTGCCCTGGCCGAAGCATGCGCCGCACGAGGCGCTGAGGTTGAACTAATAGCTGGTCCTGTGGCCATGCAAGCCCACCACCCTCACATCAAGCGCACCGATGTAACAAGCGCGCAGCAAATGTACGAAGCTGCCACGAGCATCTTTCCGCATTGCGACACAGGTATACTGTGTGCGGCAGTAGCCGATTTCACAGTAGCTGAAACTGCCAAACATAAAATTAAACGCGAGGGATCGGGTGGTTTGCATCTTGACCTCATACCCACCCACGACATTGCACGTGCTTTGGGAGCAATCAAGCACGACGGCCAAAAGCTGGTTGGGTTTGCACTCGAAACGGACCACGAATTGGAACACGCAACCGACAAGCTAAAGCGGAAAAACCTTGATTTCATCGTGCTCAACTCACTTCGTACCCCTGGAGCCGGTTTTGCCTGCGACACCAACAAGGTCACACTACTGTTTGCCGATGGCACCCAAAAGGACTTTCCACTCAAGAGCAAAGCCGAAGTGGCCGATGACATTGTTGACTTTATCTGAACATCATGCTTAAACACCTATTTCACATAATATGTGCAATCAGCCTGCTAAGCCTTTCTGCCCCCATGCAGGCACAAGAGCTTGATGCCCGTGTGAGCATCAATCACCAACAAGTGCAAGGAACAAGCACCTCTGTGTTTGAAACGCTCAAAACCACCTTGGAGCAATTTTTGAATGACAGGCAATGGACCAATATGCAATTCAAGAAGAACGAGCGTATCAGCTGTACCTTTGCCATTACTATAAAGAAATACTCCCCCTCAGACAATACGTTTCAGGGCACACTAAACGTACAAAGCACACGCCCCGTATATGGTGCCAATTACACCACCACTTGCTTTGCCTTTAACGACCCTAATTTCAATTTTACCTATCAAGAATACGATCAGTTGGACTTCAGAGCAGACGTGATTGACAATAATCTTACCGCCATGCTTGCCTACTACGTATACATGATTATAGGCTACGACATGGATTCCATGTCGCCATCTGGCGGTACCGAATACTTCAAGATGTGCCAAGACATTGTCAATAGTGCGCAAAGTCTCAACGAAAAGGGGTGGAAAGCCTTTGAGGATAACAAAAATCGCCACGCCATAATCACCGACCTGCTTGACGGCGGTATGGAGCCATATCACAAAATGCTCTATACCTATTACCGGCAAGGACTTGATGTGATGAGTGAAAACACCGAACGTGGACGCGCAGGCATAACCCAAGCTATTGAACTACTGAAACAGGCGCACGAAAACAAGACAATGAGTGCCCTTCCGCAAATCTTTACAGAGTTCAAGCGCGATGAGATTATGAACATCTACAAAGGGCATACCACATCAAGCGAAAAAGAGAACATTGTCAACATACTAACTAAAATTAATGCTTCACAGAGTTCATATTGGCGCGACATCTAATAAGGGTTGTTCTACAAATTCTGTTTTATAAGTAAAGCAGAGAACAAATCAAGAACTAACGTGTGCGTGCGTTCAACCCAAGCACTATCAAAGTCAGGAGTTAATCATATAACAGATTCCTGCTCCTATTTTTATTAAACGCACAATAATAGTCACATACAACTGAATATGCTTCATCATCTCACAATATCACATTACGCACTCATTGAACACCTGGACATCGACTTTAATTCAGGGTTCACCGTCATAACCGGACAAACGGGTGCGGGCAAAAGCATCATGTTAGGAGCCCTCAATTTACTACTGGGCGGACGTGCAGATGCCAAATCCATTCAGTCTGGCGAAAAAAAGTGCACCGTTGAAGCCTCATTTAACATCGAGAACCTCGGACTTGAGTTCTTCTTTGCACGCAACGATATTGACTTCGATGCCACTGACTGCATCATACGGCGAGAGGTTTTACAGTCGGGCAAAAGCCGTGCTTTCATAAACGACACACCTGTCCCTGCGGCCAAACTTAAAGAGATTGGAGCCTCACTCATCGACATTCATTCGCAACACCAAAACCTGCTCATACGCAATGAGCATTTTCTCATCGACACGCTCGACATTATTGCAGCCCACCCTCAAACGGTCAGCGACTACAAATGCTTGTACGGGCAGTGCAAGCAAGCCGAACAAGTGTTGTCACAATTACAAGAGCGCAGCATTAAAGGACGTACCGACCAAGAATATCTCACATTTCAGCTTAACCAAATAGACGAAGCACAACTGCAACCCGAAGAGCAAGATGCGCTTGAAAATGAACAGCACCTGCTCGCACATGCCGAAGACATAAAGCAAGCCTTTTACCAAGCTAAGGGACTGCTCAACACCGACGAAATAAGTCTCTCACAAAACCTGAGGCAAGCTGCAGAGACACTCGAGGCCATAAGCGACAACTACCCCGAGGCCACCGACCTGGCCGAACGACTGCGTAGCGTGCGCATTGAGGTGGAAGACATCGAGGCTGAAGTTGAAAGTAAAGCCGAAGACATCGAATACGACCCACAGAGGCTCAATTATGTAGAAGAAAGACTCAACATCATATACGAACTCGAGCAAAAGCACAATGCTACGACCATAGCCGACGTCCTTGACATCGCAGAAAAGCTACGCCTTGAACTTGACTCTATCGAGAACATTGAGGAGGATATTAAAAAACAACAAGCAGAAGTCGAACGTCTGCGCGCACTGCGCAACAAGTTGGCGGCCCAACTAAGCAAAGAGCGCAAGGCTGCAGCCAAAATAATGGAGCAGGAACTCATCAAGGTGCTTACCACGCTGGGCATGCCAAACGCCCGCATGGAAATGCAAATAACACCTCGTACCGCCCCCGACGTAAGTGGCAATGACAATGTCATATTCCTATTTTCAGCCAATAAGAATGTGCCATTGCAGGACGTCAGCGCCATTGCATCAGGTGGTGAAATTGCACGCATGATGTTAGCACTCAAATCACTTATTGCCAAACGCACCAACTTGCCAACTATTGTATTTGACGAGATTGACACCGGTGTGTCAGGCACCATGGCCGAATGTATGGCACAAGTCATGCAAGGCATTTCTGCCAACTGCCAAGTGATTTGCATCACCCACCTGCCACAAATTGCTGCACGAGGAGCCCACCACATGCTGGTGTACAAAGAAGACAGCGAAGGGTTTACACGCAGCCACATCATTCCGCTTACCCAAGCGCAGCGCGTTGAAGAAATTGCGCACATGCTCTCTGGTTCCGAGCTGACTGATGCTGCCATTGACAATGCAAAAGCACTAATGGCACAAGCTTAACTACACAACATTCCACGACATACAATGAAAAAGGTTTTCATCGCAACACTACTCTTTACAACTACATACGGCCACATGGCACAAGCCGCAAACGACCTTTCCACAAAGGAGGCATACAAGGCCATGCTCAACCTGTTTACTTACAACGCCGAAGGCAAGCTCATCAAGTCGGACGTAGCATTTTATGTTGACAACAATGGCAGCGCGGTATGTGCTTACAGCACACTGAAAGATGCAACCCGTGCCGAAGTGGTTGATGCTAAAGGCAAAAAATACAACGTCAGCCGCATTTTGGGAGCCAATGCCACCACCGACCTTGTCAAATTCCGCGTCGACGGTGTAAAGGACAATGCCTATTATCACATTGTCACCATGCCGGCCACAACGGGACAACAGTTAACGCTGCAGAGCTATACTACCAACAAAAAGGCCATCATGCCATTTGCCACAGTTGACAGTACCGAGGCATTTAACGCCCTGGCATATTACCATATTAGCGCTGGCAACGATAGTCACAACTATGGGTGTCCACTAATTGACCAAGATGGCTCACTGGTTGGTGTGGTGCAACAAAATGTAGAGAAAAACGCAACCAAAGCCTGCGCCATAGACGCACGTTTTATCAATGCACTCAACATTACTGCCGCATCGGCATTCAACAGCGATTTGGCAGCATTACAAATTCCCCGCGCCATACCTGACGACAAGCAGGCAGCACTCAACTATCTGTTCATGCTGCCTACGACCGACTCACTGAACTGCACGACAGCCTATGCCGATTTTATAGCACAATACCCCGACATGCCCGATGGCTACGTACAACGTGCACAATATTGGGCCGGCAAGAAACAACTCGAAAAGGCCAACAACGACTATGCCACAGCCTTGTCAAAGAGTACAACCTGCACAGACACCACAGCACAAACCGAAGATGCTGTACACTATGCCATAAGTAGCAGCATCTACCGCAATGTCATGGCTGCAGGAAAAGATTCCACACTTGGCCAAGACTGGAATTTAGCACGTGCAGAGCATGAGGCCGATTTGGCATACAAAGCCAAACCTATGGCACTATACATGGTGCAAAAGGGCAACTGCCAATATGCCGCCCGCAACTACCAGGGCGCATATAACAGTTTCATCACAGCATGTCATGATGCCGCGTTTGCCACCAGCGAAACCTACTTTTCGGCAGCGCGTTCGCTCGAGATGGCCAAGGGCGACAACCAACAGGTAATAGCCCTGCTCGACAGTTGCATCAACCGCATTCCGCAAAACAACAATACACAGTACGCGCAGTTCTACTTGGAACGTTCACAACGATTGCTGAAAGCCGAAAGATATCGCGATGCTGTAGCCGACTATAACCAATACGAGCAAATGATCGGCCCGCGCAATTTGACAGACCGATTTTACGATCTGCGCTCGCAGGCCGAAGAAAAGGCACACATGTATCAGCAAGCGCTCGACGACTTACACACGGCCATAGCCATTGCGGAGCAGCCACTCCCCTACCAGATTGACGAAGCCGCATTGCTGCTCAACGTGGGTGAATACCAACGTGCCATTGACGCGGCACAAAAGGTGTTGACACAATGGGGCGACAATGTCGACTGTTATAAAATTATAGGTGTGGCACACGGCGAACTCAAACACAAAGCCGAAGCATTGAAATACCTGCAACGCGCTAAAGATTTGGGTGATAAAAGTGTAGACAACTTTATTGAGAAATACAAATGATTTCGCCCCTACAATTTTAATTTCGTCAAAATGTCTACATTCTACACTATCTACACATAACAACTTGATAACCAACAGTTTTATGAGTGTAGACACTTAACAAAACTGTCTGCACTCCTGTCTACACTTGCACAAGCAAGTAGTTTGCACAGCATGCACAGGCAGTGAAAACAGTTTCTCCGACTGGCGTGACGCCCTGCCGTAACTGAAAATTCTACCTCCCGTAACCGCATTCACAAGTTCCCTGCACAGAAATGCAGACTTGAAAAGGCCCAAGTACAAGCGCTTACACCTGTGCCACGAGTGCAACTTAAGTGTAGAGTGTTTTGCACGTTACCTACACATCTTAACCGCTTAACAATCAGCGGCTTACACATAATTAGTGCAGAGTGTAGACAAAACTGGAAAAAACGACGGACGCGTGCGCGCGAGAGAGAGTAAAGTGCATCAGGACTGTTCTGTACAAGACGAACCTGGTAATACGACTTACAAAGCAATTTGCTTATAAGAAATTCATATTCTTACCCCTTATACTGTATGACACAACATCACATACACATAATAATCCTTGTTGTCTCTACCCTGTTTTGCCTTGGCAGCAAAGCACAGAATATTCACACCATCAACCCCTACCTCAATGCGGAGGAGCGCAATGGCGGTTTTTCAAGCGACAGTGTAGAGACTACCGGTGTGCCCGAAGGCCTCTACGCATGGCACATTAGTCCACGCTTTGGCGACATCATACCTGCCACCTATGATACTATTCCGCACCGTTTTCAAAACGAGAACCAGACGATGGGTGTAACAGGGCATTACAATTTCACTGGCAACCTGGGCGCACCGCGTATCAGCCATTTCTTCAACGAGCAGGGGGTAAACATGCAAAGCGCACCATTCATCTTCAAAACGCCCTACGACTATTTTCTCAAAAGCACGGACGCGCTTTTGTTCACCAACACCAAGTCGCCATTCACCACACTTACCTACCATTCATGTGGCAACAAGCAAAATGGCGAAGACCGCCTAAAGGCCATGTTCGCCGTTAATGCTGGCAAAAAGTTGGGTTTGGGCTTTAATGCCGACTACCTCTATGGTCGAGGCTACTACGAAGGGCAATCTACAGCCGACTTCGACGGTATGGTTTATGCCTCATATCGCAGCGACAACTACCAGATGCATGCTTACGTGCAACACACTTATCTGAAAACACGCGAAAATGGCGGCATCGAGAACGATGACTACGTCAACCGCCCCGAAATATTTCCTACACGCTACGGCACGGGCGACATGCCCATCAATTTGGCTAAGGCATGGAACAAGATTGGAGGCAACAAGGTGTTTTTGACACACCGGTACAGCTTGGGATTTCATCGTTTTCGCGATGCAAAAGGCCAGATTGTGCCCGAGGCTGTCGTAAAGCAAATGGCCGCCGCAGCAGCTGCCACACAGACCAAGGACACAACCATGGTCAGCACAATAGCCCAGCCACGTGTTCCGAAAAACAGAACAGAGAACGTGCCCGTACACACCGACAACGACACGCTCAAAATCACAAGCGAATTTGTACCCGTAAGCAGTTTTATTCACACACTCTGCGTTGACGATAACACACGCCGTTTCATTTCGAACGAGGCAAACAACAGCAATTCACCAGGCTATTTCAACGATTTTTATCTGCCGGGCGACTCTGCACTTGACCGCACGCACCATTTGGGCATTGAAAACACCTTTGCCGTGGAATTGCACGAGGGCATGAATCGCTGGATGAAGATGGGGCTCCGCCTGTTTGGCAAACACGAATTGGCCAAATTCGATTTCAAATCTCCATCTTTTACCGCTGCCGACAAGCGCAAATTTGTAGAAAACTACTTTACTGTTGGCGCCCAAATACTGTCAACACAAAGTAAAGTCATAACTTACAATGTGTTGGGTGAGTTGCGTACAACTGGCAGCGACTGGGGCGAATTTAATGTGGAAGGTAATGCCAAGCTGAATATCCCCATCAAGAAAGACTCACTGCAATTCGTGGCTAACGGCTTTGTACGCAACGAGCGCCCATCGTTTTACTACCGCCACTACATGGCCCGTAATGCCTGGTGGGATAATGACAATTTGAACAAAATGTTCCATGCCCGCGTCAACGCCAGCCTACGCTATAAGGACACTCAAATAGGTGTATCGCTTGAGAACATTCAAAACTATACCTACTTTGAGGAGGCCCTGACGCCATTCGAAAACAGCGACAACTACACCTCATATCGTCACGCCATTGGTGTGGCACAAGCCAGCAAGAATGTACAATTACTGAGCATCACGCTCAACCAAGATTTTCATTGGGGCATATTTAATTGGGAGAACGAACTTGCCTACCAGGTGAGCAGCAACAAAGCCGTTTACCCTGTGCCGGCATTCTCTGCATATAGCAATGTCTACCTTTTGTTTCACATTGCCAAAGTGCTGCGCACCGAGATTGGTGCCGACGTGCGCTACTTTACACGCTACAATGCACCTGCCTACTCGCCCATCATCGGACAATTTGCTGTGCAAGACGCGCAATACGCCACCCGTGTTGGCAACTACCCTATAATCAATGCATACGCTAATTTCCATCTTAAGCGCACACGCTTTTATTTGATGGCATCACACGTCAACTATTCGTCAGGTGCAGGACGCCCATTCCTTGTACCACACTATCCGCTCAACCGCTTAACTATACACTTTGGCGTGTCGTGGAATTTTGTGAATTAGCGAAAATTAAATAGATATAGGATTGTGCGTCAATGCAAAAGACGTAATTTTGCATTTACACACTCTTGTACCACAACATTATCTTGAGCGTGACGCAACACACAACGAACAAAAAACAAGTAACAACCACATGGCTGAAACAATAGACATACGCCTGCTCAATGCACAAATTGAGGCTGAGACAGGCTTTATTACAGACTTGGTGGAGGGCATGAACCGCACCATTGTCGGACAGAAACATCTCATCAACTCGCTTCTTATTGGTCTCCTCTCTGATGGCCACATACTACTCGAAGGTGTGCCAGGTTTGGCCAAAACGCTGGCCATCAAGACATTGGCCTCGCTGATTGATGCCAAATTCGGACGTTTGCAATTTACCCCTGACCTGCTGCCGGCTGACGTTATAGGTACCATGATTTATAGCCAGAAAGATGAGAGTTTCAAGGTCAAGAAAGGCCCCATCTTTGCCAACTTTGTACTGGCCGACGAAATCAACCGCGCACCAGCTAAAGTGCAAAGTGCACTGCTCGAAGCCATGCAAGAGCATCAAGTAACCATTGGCGACAACACATTTGCACTGCCAAATCCCTTCTTGGTGTTAGCCACCCAGAACCCTATTGAGCAAGAAGGCACTTACGAACTGCCCGAAGCGCAAGTTGACCGTTTCATGATGAAAGTCATCATTGACTATCCGACCATTGAGGAGGAAAAGAAAATCATGCGTGCACACATCAGCGACAGCTTTAGCCACGTGTCACCTGTCATTGACACCGACCGTATACTCAAAGCACGTCAACTGGTAAAACAAGTATACATAGACGAGCGTATTGAGCAATACATTGCCGACATAGTCTTTGCCACACGATATCCAGAGCAATACAAGCTCAAGGATTTCAAAAACTATATTTCGTTTGGCGGTTCACCACGTGCCAGCATCAACTTGGCTCTGGCCGCCCGTGCTTGTGCGTTTATCAAGCGCCGTGGATACGTTGTACCTGAAGATGTGCGCGAGGTGGCAGCCGACGTGCTTCGCCACCGCATTGGCTTGTCGTACGAAGCTGAAGCATCGGACATCAAGGCTGATGACATTGTCAAGGAAATTCTCAACAAAGTTGAAGTGCCCTAAATCAGAATGGGCTACTGCGTGAAACCCTATGACAGGGCCATGCACCAAGGTGTTAATCAACAGGCAAAATAAAGCATTTACAAACATACAGCAACAGATGGATACTTCGGAGCTTCTACGCCGTGTTCGCAGTATTGAAATTAAGACAAAAGCCATCACCAACAATATTTTTGCAGGCGAGTACCACTCAGCCTTCAAGGGCCGTGGTATGTCATTTGCCGAAGTGCGTGAATACCAACCTGGCGATGACATACGCGACATCGATTGGAATGTAACGGCTCGTATGAACCGCCCATACGTAAAGGTGTTTGAAGAAGAACGCGAGTTGACGCTCATGCTGCTTATAGACTTGTCTGCCAGCCAAAATTTCGGTACTCACCAACGCACACAGCGCGAATTGGCTACAGAGATTGCGGCAACGTTGGCTTTTTCGGCCATGAAGAATAATGACAAGATTGGTGTGATATTCTTTACCGACCGCATCGAAAAGTTTATCCCGCCACAAAAAGGGCGCAAGCATGTGCTTTACATCATCAGGGAGCTGCTTGACTTCAAGCCACAAGGCAACCGTACGAATGTGGGCATGGCTTTGGAGTATCTTGTAAAAATCATGACTAAACGGTCCATAGCCTTTGTGTTGAGCGACTTCCTTACCACTGACGATTATTCGCGCCCGCTCATGGTGGCCGCACGCAAACATGACGTGGTGGCACTGCACTTGTACGACCAATGTATGGCCTCATTGCCCGACATTGGACTAATAAAAGTAACAGACGCTGAAACAGGACACGAGCAATATCTTGACACATCAAGCAAAGCCACTCGCCAACATCAGCAAAAGTGGTGGCAAGCACACAATGAGGAATTGGCCACTCGCTTCAGTAAGAGCAAAGTTGACTATACGTCTATCGCCACAGACGCGGATTATGTGCGCCCGCTCATGAACCTTTTTGCCCAACGCTGACCTATTTTATTATGAAGAGAGGATACTCACATTGCCTTATATCGAAATTGGCTATCACATTGGTCATACTATTATCAATGTGCTTTAATACCGTCGTCTCGGCACAGGTTGTTGTTGAGGCACGTACAGATACGGCCAGTTTCTTGATAGGCGAACAAATTCAACTTACCGTTAAATGTACGGCAAATGCACGCCAGCGCGTTGATTTTCCATATTTTCAACCTCAGCAGCAACTTGTACCAGGCGTTGAAGTTATTGACTGCGGACGCATTGACACAACCATGCTCAACAATGGCAAACGCATTCAGCTGACGCGCCGCTATACCATCACGTCTTTTGACTCTGCCATGTACAACATTCCCCCTTTCAAGGTGAAAGTTGACGGCAGAACCTATCTGTCAAGGGGCAACATTGGTATCAAGGTTAACACCGTACCAGTGGATTTGAACCACCCAGACAAGTTTAACGGACCTCACGATGTGGTGGAGCAACCATTTGAATGGAGTTGGACTATTACTTTAATAGCACTGGCTTGCATGCTGATGCTGACTGCGGTTGTCATGATGGCAATACGACTTGCCGACCCTAAATTGATAACACGCCGCATGGTTGTAATGCCTCCCACCCCTGCACACGTAACGGCCATTGACCAAATAGAAAAGATAAAGCTTGCGCCACAAGATGACACCAAGCAGTACTACATGGCCTTGACCGACACCTTGCGCGCATACATCGAGAAACGCTTCGGCTTTAATGCCAAAGAGATGACGACCAGTCAAATTCTAGATAACCTATATCAACTTAAGAACGAAGAGGCTATTGCAGAATTGAAGACTGTGCTTATTACAGCTGACTTGGTGAAATTTGCCAAGCATACTACTACGATGTCTGAGCAGGACCGCAGCCTTGTACAAGCAATGAACTACGTGCAGGCTACAAAACTTGAGCCTAAGCAAATGCCCAAACCGCGCATCGAGTATGTGTCGCTCTCAAACAAAAAACAGATTTTTTGGCGCAACGTCATGCGTGTGGCATCATGCGGCCTGGCTATAGCGACACTGGCATTATGCGCATACAATCTGTACCTTATTTATTGCAGTTTTGCTTAATCAGCACTTTATTATGACATTCGCATCGCCTACATACTTTTTGCTACTTTTGCTGCTTGTGCCCTATTTTATATGGTACTTTCTGTTTCGTTCAAAACACGAAAGCCATATATTATGGGCAAGCACCGAAACCTTTCGCCATGCACCGTCGACCTGGCGCACACGTCTCATTCACCTGCCATTCTTTCTGCACGTTGTGAGTTTTGTGCTCATAGTGATGGTGCTGGCACGCCCACAAAGCGACCACTATTGGCACACAGGCGAAACTGAAGGCATAGACATCATGATGACACTCGACATTTCAACGTCTATGGCCACTCCCGATATTTCGCCCAACCGTATATCTGCCGCCAAGGATGTAGCTCTGGAGTTTATCAACAACCGGCCGAATGACAACATCGGCCTTACGCTGTTTGGCGGAGAAGCTTACACACAGTGCCCACTTACAACCGACCATGGTACGCTGATGCGAAGTTTTAAGGGTGCCACATGTTCACTGCAAAACGATGGCATCATACAGCCTGGCACAGCTATAGGTATGGGTATTGCAAGCGCCGTGTCGCATTTGAATAACAGCCAAGCCAAAAGCAAAGTTATCATACTGCTTACTGATGGAGCAAACAATACTGGCGAAATTTCTCCCTTAATGGCCACCGACATGGCCAAATCACTTGGCATACGCATTTATACCATATTGTTAGGCACCGAAGGTAAGGTGAACGTACCTGTGGCTCAGCTGCCCAATGGTGAAGTTTACACCCAACAAGTTGATGACACGGTGGACCCTACAACTCTCAAACAGATAGCACGTGAAACTGGAGGAACTTTTTATAAGGCTACCTCACGCTCATCATTGAAAAAGGTGTATGCCGACATTGATAAACTTGAGAAATCGAAATTGAAGGTCAACAACCACAACCGCCACTACGAGGCTTACATGCCCTTTGCCATTGCGGCATTGATCGTAATGCTGATTGACACGCTGCTGCGCATCACGTGGTTCAAACGTTTATAAAACGGATAGGTCTTGAACACCTACTTATAGATATTATTTATGCTAATATTTCAAAGTCCACACAACCTATATTGGTTACTGCTCATACCTTTGTGCTGCATCATATACATTTATCAAATAATACGCCAGCGCAAGAAGATGGCTGTACTGGGCAATCGTGACCGAATTATGACCTTAATGCCTGGGCGATCTAAATGGCGCAAACACATACGCTTTGGCTTGCTCATGCTTGTTGTAGCAGCACTCGTTCTGACCATAGCACGTCCGCTCTATGGTACAAAGCAACAAACCGAAACAGCTAACGGCATTGAAGCGGTTGTGATGGTGGACGTGTCAAACTCTATGCTTGCCAACGATGTGCAGCCATCGCGTTTGGATCGTGCCAAACTGCTTGTGACCAACATGGTGGACAAGATGAAAAACGATAAGGTGGCACTTGGTGTATTTGCCGGTGAAGCATACCCGCAACTGCCTATCACATCGGACTATGCTGCAGCCAAAACATTTATTGACGCGTTGTCGGCAGGCATGGTTACCATGCAAGGCACTGATATTGCAGCCGCCATTGACCTGGGGTGTAAAAGTTTTACCCAGAACAAGGACGTGGGCAAGGCTATCATACTCATAACTGATGGCGAGAACCATGAGGGAGGTGCCGAAGAGGCTGCCAAAGCCGCAGCCAAGGCTGGCATAAATGTATATGTGATTGGGGTGGGCACTACACAAGGAAGCGAAATTCCTACCGCAAATGGTCCACTGACTGACGCCAATGGACAAGTTGTGCACACCGCACTTAACGAACAAATGTGCCGTGACATAGCACAAGCTGGAAAAGGACTTTACCTGCATCTTGACCAAAGCAATAGTGCACAAGACGAACTTCAGGCACAACTCAAACAACTTAAACAGTCAACTACTACAACCTCATATACTGCACGCAACGAGCAATTTCAAGCCGTAGCCTTGATTGCCTTGCTTTTGCTTATTATTGAGGCATGTATCAATGACACGAAAAACGCGTTCTTTAACAAGTTCAAAATATTCAACAAATGATACGGTCTGGCATTATTACATACATTATCATAGTTTTAGCATGCTTGTCGCCCAATCTGGCTACAAGTGTGCACGCCCAAAATTGGATATATAGGTATACGCATATTGGAAATCAGAAATTCCATAAAGGACAGACTGACAAAGCTGAACAATATTACTTGCGATTGTTGAAAGAGGCACCTAATAACAGCAGAGCCATGTTTAATCTGGCCGATGCGTATCTGGCTAAAGGTGATGTAAGGGGGGCTGACAGTCTGTACAACAAGGTGACGCAGATTGAAACTAACCCACAAGTACGGTCTATGGCTTGGCATAATCGTGGATACATTAGCCAAAGAGCAGCCTTACAAAGTCGCGAGCAAGAACAACAGTTGCTGCGTACCGCCATTGAGCAATACAAACAAGCACTGCGACTTGAACCACATAGCGACCGCACCCGTTACAATTTGGCCCTATGCCAAAAGCAACTTAAAGAAAGCACTAACAACAAACAGCAAAACAAGCAACAACAAAAGCAGCAACAGCAACAAAAGAACAAACAGAACGAACAACAGCAGCAACAACAAAAAAAGAACAACAGCAACAAGCAGCAAGACAAGCAGCAAACTGAGCAATATATGAATTTGGCAAGGCAAGCAGAGCGTAGAGCGCTTGAAAAGCTCAAACAGCACCAACCCAGGCAACGCAGCAAGGACAAAAATTGGTGATACGACACATAGCCTTGCACAAAAGGAAAACAAGATTTTATTGAACACATGCCATATATCTCTACTAACATTTCTGACATATACAATATAAAGGGCAAAGGACATATGTTTCTTTCGCACCTTGCCACATTATTCATAGCCCTTTTTGCCTGCATCAATGCTTGTGCACAATCATTCAAAGCCAACATTGAGGATGTGGGCGGCTACTATCGTCTGACCTTTACGGTAACGAGCAGTGATGTCAAGGGCTTTACCCCACCCTCGCTTTCGGCTTTTGAGGTGTTGAGTGGCCCAAGCACATTTACATCAAGTAACTATCAAATAGTTAACGGCAGAGCATCACACAACGAAAGTACTACTTACACATACATACTGTCTGCACGCAAAAGCGGGCATATAACTATTGGCGCAGCCACCGTGCAAGTTAATGGCCGCACTTTGCACAGCCGCCCTATCAGTCTGCACGCACAATCTGGCGGTAATAGCGGTACAAGCAGTCACAGCAGTGCATCACAAAATAATACAAACTATGACCAATTGCAACAGGCTGGCAGCAAGGTTACGCAACACGACCTTTTTATAGATGTAACTCCCAGCCGTACTAAAGTATATGAACAAGAGGCCATATTATTGACCTACCGCATACACGCCCGTGTGGGGGTGGGATTGTCGAATACGAGTTTGGTTCAAAAGCCCGATTTCAAAGGTCTCATTTCACAAGAGCTACCTCTGCCTGGCAACCAAATCCAAACTACTCTTGAACACCGGAACGGCGCGGCATATCGTACCGGAACAATTCTACAATACTTAGTTTTTCCACAGCATAGCGGTAGCATTACCATTCCGAGCATCACCTTTGATTGTGCTGTAGTGCAACAAGACCATACAATGGATTTGGCTGATGCTTTTTTCAATGGTGGAGGCACTATTGGTGTGCAAGTACGCCGCAGTGTGGCGCCACTGAAAATACAAGTTTCGTCACTGCCCATGCCGCGTCCGGCTAACTTTTCGGGAGCTGTGGGCAAATTTAATATACAAGGAGAATTACTCAACAGTCATATCAAAACAAATGATGTGGCCACTTACCGCATTACGCTTAGCGGATTAGGCAATCTTAAACTCATTACGGCCCCGGTCGTTAACTTCCCCAAAGACTTTGACACCTTTGATGCCAAAACGACAGACAACACGAAAGTCAACACCGATGGGCTACATGGACAGTTGACCTTTGATTACACCTTCGTACCACGAAACGTGGGCGATTATACGATACCTGCTACAGATTTCGTATTTTTCGATTCTGCCACAGGTACTTATCGCACCATACGTACAAGTCCAGTAAAACTGCACATATCCAAAGGCTCACAATCAAATGCCGACGTTGACAAACAGTTAGCTTTGCTCAAGAGTGATATTCGAAATTGCAAGCCTACCGAACATAGCTCTATATTGGCCTGGGGCAGCACAAGCTATGTTGTGCTTAACATTTTGCTCATTGTCATCTCTATAGTCTTATGGATACTTGTTAGTATTTGGAACAGGAAGCAACATGACACCTCCCTGCATAACAACAGTCGCGCATACAAGAATGCCATGCGCACACTCCGACTAGCAGACCCCACGGCTAAAGGACAAGAGAATGGCAAATATTATAGCACAATAAGCCAAGCTATCGACAACTATTTGGCAACTTACTTCGGTCTGCAAAAGTCTGATATGAACAAAGACAGCATACGGCATTTATTACAAGACAAGCACATAGATGATACGGTCATCAACAACTTGTTTGAAGTTACTGATTATTGTCAATATGCTGAATTTGCTCCCAATAATGATGCTGACAAAGTTCAGACTTTAGCCAAAGCCAAAGATGTTATTAAGTTGATTGATGATGCCTTGAAGAATAAGGCTTAAACATTATTTTCACTCTCACCTATACGTAATAATTCGATGCGAAATTTCATCATATCATTACTTGTCATGCTGGTTGCCACGAATGTAACGGCACAAACAGCCAATGACAAGGCTGAACAAGCTTACCAACAAAAGGATTATGTGCAAGCAGCTAAAAGCTATGCCCAACTTTTGCCACAAAAAGGCCAAGTAAGCCACAACGCAAAGGAGTTGGAGGCCACATACTACAATTTGGGTAACTGCCACTACAGACTTAAGAATATAGGACAAGCCATTTGGTGTTATCAGCAGGCTCTCAGAATAAATCCTGCAGACGATGACGCCCAATTCAATCTGCAACTTGCACAAACCAAAACGCAAGACAACCTGAACGCATCAACTGGGCTATTTTTTACTTCCTTCTTCAAAAAGGCGGTCTGCACTGCAAGCAGTGATACATGGGGAGTCGTAGCGCTCATCATGTTGGTTCTGTGCGTGGCATCTGCTTTGACTTGCAAAATGGGTAAAAGCATAAACATACGCAAAGCAAGTTTCGCTTTCAGTATTTTTTTGGGCATATTCACACTATCAGCATACGCTTTTGCATACATTGAGCAGCACTTCATATACCCTGGCACTCAAGCTGTTGTTGTTCAAGAAATACAAACATACGCATCACCTACTGTCACTTCGGCCAAAACGCGCACTTTGCACGAGGGGGCCATTATAGGTGTAAACGGACGCACAGGCAATAATTGGATTGAGGCCGAATTGCAAAATGGCATGGTTGTATACCTACAATCGGATATCACCCTGCCAAATGCAAATGATTTATGCACTTCACCCATTAGCCCGTCTGTCAAACTTTGGCAGCTTTACTAAAAAAACTCCCACTACAATAAGCCACTCATGGACCAAGCTATAACCTTGCTACTAAACGGCAGTTCTTCGCTCTACCTGGACGGCATTGCATGGACCGCAACACAAACAACCACATGGTTGCCACTTGCCATTGTGCTGCTATATGTCGTTATCCAGGCAAATGATTTAAGGGGCATTCTGCGCATAATCATCTGCATCAGCCTTTGCATCGCATTGGCCGACCAAGTGGCATCGAGCGTATTCAAGCCCTTAGTAGCGCGCTGGCGTCCAACGCACGACCCCTACATCATGTATATGGTTGATATTGTTCGAGGTTATCGAGGGGGTAACTATGGTTTCTTTTCAAGTCATGCAGCCAACACTATGGCCGTTGCCACCTTTGTCACGTTGCTAATGCGCCGCAAAACGCTCAGTTACTGGCTCGGCAGTTGGGTTTTGCTCAACTGTTGGACACGCATTTATCTTGGAGTGCACTATGCCGGCGATTTGTTTACAGGACTCGTGTGGGGTGGCATTGTTGGAGTCGGCATATACAAACTCTTTGTGTTTTGGTCTATGAAAGTGGCACAAACGCAACGAAAAGCACAATATGCACTCCTTAATACAGAAAAACCATATTTTACGACAAGCAATTACACTTTGCACCAATCACATTTATTGATTGCTGCACTACTAACTACATATTTATATATTGCTTTCAAAGCCTTATTCTTTGCAGAATAGGGAAACGTGTCTTTGCATAAAAACAAAAAGAATCAGACGGCCTATAAGCCGGGTTCTGTGCCCATGCACCCTAAAAAGATGCACAGCGCCTGCCATTTATCCGCGCACTTTGTTGCCAAAGTGCTCTATCGTTCTACCCTCCAACGCGCATTTAACACTGTTTAGGCGTTAAATGCTCGGACGAGCAGCCCTCTTACGCTGGTATACATGAACTTTCAACTTCTGACGTGCACAGCACACATGTCACCATGTGCCTGGTGGGCTCTTACCCCGCCTTCTCACCCTTACCCTACTGTTATAGTGACAGTGGGCGGTTATTTTCTTCTGCACTGGTTCACCCTCACGGACGACTTCCAATTAAGAAGCAGAATGCTCTACGTTGCCCGGACTTTCCTCCTGCATCTCAAAAAACGAATGCACACGGCAAGCCGGCCGACTGATTCTTATGTAACGCGAAGGTACAAAAAAATTAACGTCTACGAATGTCGTATGCTCAAAAAAATGTACTTTTGCAAACTAATGAAACGCCTTGCATACATATTACGGCTTTGCTGATTACAAGGACGTTGTCATAAACGTTGCCGATTATATAAGTAGGTGTTCTCTTTGCACTGACGCCTGCCGATTGTATAATATAATTCTGGACACCTACTAATCATACCTAAACCTCATGAAAAAAGGGCTTTTACTCATAGCTGTTGTTTGGCTCTCGACACTACGAATTTGGGCACAACCAGGACGTACAACAATCTTGGCCCCCAATATACATACTGTTAGACTTATTGTTGACAACCAAATTGAAGCTTTCCCCGTATTGAAACTTAACGATGGTAAAACTCTGGAGGTCAGTTTCGACGACATGACACACGAGTACCGCCGTTACACCTACAAAGTGGAGCATTGCGATGTTTACGGCAATGTATCTGAAGATTTATTTGACAATGAGTATGTCAATGCCACGAGCAATGAGGTTGTCATCGAAGACTACGAGCCGAGTCAAAACACAACCGTAAATTACACACATTATTCGTTTACACTGCCTAACACACAAATGCGGCCACTGCTTTCGGGCAATTACCGCATCACCGTCAGCGCCGAAAATGACGAAGACAGCAATGTGCCAGTAATACAAACATACTTTGCCATAGTTGACCGAAAAGTCAGCATTTACCCCACATGCACAACCGATACCGACATTGACCACAATAATTCTCACCAACAATTATCACTCAAAATTGACTGCAGCAACTTACTTCTACGCGATGCTGAAAATGAAGTCAAAGTAATTGTCTTGCAAAATCGGCGATGGGATAATGCCGTCATTGGGCCACAATACACAGGCATCAACAACAACACTTTGCTTTGGGAGCACTGCCACAACTTAATATTCGAAGCCGGCAATGAATACCGCAAGGCCGAATTTCTGTCTACACGCTACCCTGGAATGCACGGCGAAAGTGTTAGATGGATAGATCCATTCTACCACTACACGATGATGACCGATTACCCACGCAAAAACTACCTTTACGACGAGGACAAAAATGGTCTCAGCGTAACAAGATACGACAGCAATGGTGATGCCGATTATGAAGCTGACTACGTCATGATGCACTTCAAACTTGACATGCCATGCTTGTCTCAGGACCAACAAGTCTATGTGTACGGGCAATGGGCTGGTAACAACCTTAACCCAACCTGTCGAATGCAATACAACTACTCTGAACAGGCTTACACGGCTGACATCTTGATGAAATGCGGTTACTACAACTACATATATCTTTGCGCTAAAAACGACTCAGCAAGAGGTTATACACAACCAACCGAGGGCAATTTCTTTCAAACAGAAAACGAATATGATATTCTTGTATACCACAAGCCAACCGGCACAAGATATTGGCAACTGGTAGGCTGTGTCACACCTATTTATCGGAACAAATAATACTTCTCCACTCCACCACTTTACACCGACATCACACAAACATGTTTATTCAAATACTCGACTTTATCGGCACATTTGCCTTTGCAATATCTGGCATTCGTTTGGCTTCTGCCAAGCATTTCGACTTATTGGGCGCATACTGCGTAGGCTTGACTACTGCCATTGGCGGAGGCACCATGCGAGACCTCTTACTGAGCCAGCCTCCGTTTTGGATGACAAATTCTTTTTACCTTATTTGCACAGGCTTTGCCCTTATTTGGGTAATCATATTTCGCAAGTTTCTCATTAAGCAAGAGAATACTTGGTTCCTGTTCGACACGATTGGACTGGCTCTTTTTGCCGTCGTTGGCATCGAAAAGACACTTGCTGCCGGATTTCCATTTTGGACAGCCATAATTATGGGTACCATGACTGGTGCCGGAGGGGGTGTATTCCGTGATGTTTTTATAAACGAAGTACCACTTATCTTCAGGAAAGAGATCTATGCCATGGCTTGCATCATTGGCGGCATAGCCTACTTCATCTGCTACAAAATCGGCATGGGTAACATTGCTTCAGGACTGATATGCGGCCTATTTGTCATAATATCCCGCATCTTGGCTGTTCACTACAAAATACACTTACCAACACTCAAAGGCGACAACGAGTAAAAAGCACAGCTACTTACCACCATGAGCATGATATACCTGCATGTGCCATTTTGCACAAGCCGCTGCATCTACTGCGATTTCTATTCCACCACCCAATCAGCAACTGTCAGACACGAATATGTCAATGCGGCTTGTGCCGAACTTGCCTATCGCACGAGCTACCTGGCTGACAGGCATATCCAAAGCATATACTTTGGGGGTGGGACTCCATCACAATTACAAATAAAAGAGATTGCGATACTTCTCGATAGTATCAACAAGCACTACGATATTGATACCAACGCTGAAATCACGCTCGAAGCTAACCCCGACGATGTTACACCCGACTTTGCACACAATCTGCGCAACCTTGGTTTCAACCGCGTCAGTTTGGGCGTACAGAGTTTCAATGACCGGATATTGAAAATGCTCAATCGACGTCATGATGCAGCTACAGCACAAGATGCCGTACACACCCTGCAACAAGCCGGGCTTGACAATATTAGCATTGACTTGATTTATGGATTGCCCACTCAACTGCTGCAAGATTTTTCGTCAGATTTGCAAAAAGCCTTTTCATTGCCCATCAAGCATTTGTCAACCTACGCGCTAAGCATTGAACAAGGTACCTTGCTACAACGCAAGATACAATCTAACGAACTTGCCGAAACCGACGAAGACACTTTTATAGCCGAATACGAGATCATGATGCAACAGGCTCACGCACATGGGTTTGAACATTACGAAATCTCGAACTTTGCCTTACCTGGCTTTGAATCAAGGCATAATTCTGGATATTGGAACAACACCCCCTACCTTGGCATCGGACCTGGAGCGCACTCGTTCAACGGTACAGACGAAAGACAATATAACGAGCCGAATTTAGGAAAATATATTTCCGCAGCGGGACTTCCGCCACACACCATCGAGCACCTCACGCTCTCCGATCAGTTTGACGAGCAAGTATTTACATCTCTACGTACCCGCAAAGGGCTCTCGCTCAAAAACTTGGAAAAGAGGTTTGGCGAAGCATGGCTTGAATACTTGAAAAGAGCTGCGCAAAAACATATTATCAGCGGAAACTTGTCTCTCAACAACAACACGCTATGCCTCACACGAAAAGGTATTATGACGAGTAATGATATCATCAGCGACTTGATGCGTGCAGAATAAGTTGCAACCAGAACACCAACTTAGCCCCAATAACAGATTGTGCAATCTGCCATTGGGGCTTTTTGCCTGACTTGTAAAAAAGGTCTGAAAAAACGCAAGCACTAATGGGGGCGACGCGTCCCGCGGGGAAAATGCAATGTTCATACACAAATAAAGGTTCACAGACAGCACTAATTACACGTCTGATGTGCCTTCGCCTTAGTGCCCGCGGGACGCGTCGCCCCATTAGAGGTTGCGTTTGGTGCTTGAGACCGTTCGCTTGGTTACGTTTCACCGAACAGCTATAACCATGAATAAAATCGCTCCAAGCGGTCTCGCTAAAAAGTCTATTTTTTAGCCCCCCTCGTCATGCTTGCGCCCCACATAGTACAATGTAGCCTTGCTGCTGCGCCGGCGCGGCACTTGCAGCTGCACCAGTTCACGTCCCAGAACCACGGCCGTGAACTTCTGACCCATACCACGTGTGTTGCGCACCAGTTTGCTCACGGGCACAAACCCTTTGTTCGCCTGGTCGCGCCGTTGCACTTCGGGCGTGCGGTCAGGCACATTATAGCGCATGTCGTACAATTCGACCATCAGGCTGACGGCTTGTTCGGTCAGACCGCAGTTCGTGGTGTCGCCAGTTGTTTGCGGTGCGCAGTCAGTGTCGTTGCCCATGCGTTTTTGCGGCTGGGGTGTTTCAGCGTTTTCACTTTGTGGTTCTGTGCTATGCGCAATGGCATCTATCAGTTTGTCCACGCCACGTTTCACAATGGCATCGGCATAGCGCAGCATTCTGTTAAGCATTCGTTTCATGGTAGTCAATACAATTTGGGTTAGTACAAAAGTAAAGTGCTGCAAAGGTAACACCAAGGCACTGTACCCAACAAAAAAAGTGTACAATTTGTACACAAATATTTGCCCCCTCCCCGTCAGTCTACTTGTAAAAGAGTGCGTGTGTTTTTACTGCCATCTTACACTTTTTATACGTAACAAGTTGATACACAAAGGTTTCAAGTGTGTAAGATGATTTCAAAGTATCTTACACACCCTTGCATACATCTTACACACCTTACCCCGCTGCCTCGCAGTCAGTTTTGTCGTATGCAGTAGATAATACGGCATAGGGGAGCAGAAAAATCTGTCGGAGCAACAGACTTTTCTGCTCCCCTATGCCGTAATATCTTCCTCACGTGTTTGTACCGTGTGGCAGCATGTAGGTTGTGTAGGATGTGTGTAAGTGGGATTTGTAGCATCTTACACTAAGTAAAGCATTGACAATCAATGAGTTGTAGCGTGTTAGTGTAAGATGTAAGATACTCGGCAAGTAAAGTTTTGGTAGTATGGTAAAGGTATTGCTACTACTAAATGCAACCTCTAAACGCTACCACCAAACGCAAGCACTAATGGGGGCGACGCGTCCCGCGTCGGGAAAAGATTCAGCTATTATTTAGTGTATCTTTCCTTTTAATTATCCCGACGCGGGACGCGTCGCCCCCATTAGTGCTTGCGTTTTTTTGCAGCGCGTTTCGGGCAACTTAAAATGCAACAAAAACGGTCGCGCTTTTGATGCCTATTTTGAACACCCTGCCTGAAAGGGCAAAAGCATTAAATGCGCGTTTTGGCGTTTTACCATACATCAATATTCTGAATCGATTACGGGCCAACTTGTTGTGATAAGAACTGTGTATATTGTTAACGGAAGTCACAAAACGTGCTTTATAACATATAATCATGTATTGTAGACGTGGCAAAACAGCAAGTTATGAGAGCGGCTCCCTTATATTGGGTTTATAAATTATAGGTGTGAGAACCATTGTAAGTTGTTGAATATCAGCGACAATGCTTTTTGAAACGTTTATATTTTAGTTGTACCTCCTTTTATTCGCAAATTCTTAATAGTAGTTTTGCAATGCGAATTGAGCAAAAGCTTTCGCAAACAAAATCATACGAAGTAGTAACACATAGCAACCACAACATAGGCAAGACATTATGAAGAATTTATGGTTTACCCTATCGCTTGCTTGCATATCAATGACAGCAGCGGCGCAAGACTTACAGTCGCCTAATGGAAATTTCAAAATGAATTTTTCACTCGACGCACAAGGTCGTCCTACATATTACCTAAAATATAAAGGGCGGGATATTATTAAGCCCTCGCACCTTGGGCTGGAACTCAAACAGGAAGACCCCAACAAGGCACAAGACTTTGAATTTAAGACACGTGCCGATGCTTCGAAATTGGCCCAAAAGGCTGATCTCATGACAGGCTTTGTTGAAACTGGCCATACCACGGCTACTTTTGATGAAACGTGGCAACCAGTGTGGGGCGAGGAAAGTAGCATTCGCAACCATTATAATGAATTGTGTGTTACGCTGTCGCAGCCAAAGAACGAACGTGAAATAAAGATACGCTTCCGTATGTTTGACGACGGACTTGGCTTCAGGTACGAATTCCCTGCACAGAAGAATCTTACCTACTTTACCATAAAAGAGGAACACACACAGTTTGCTATGGCAGGCGACCACACCGCATGGTGGATACCTGGCGACTATGACACGCAAGAGTATGAAACGGTTACCAGCAAGCTTAGTGAAATTCGTGGACTGATGAAGGGCGCGGTGACGCAGAACTCATCGCAAACCCCTATATGGCAGGGTGGGGTGCAAACAGCCCTTATGATGAAGAGTCAGGACGGACTCTACATAAACTTGCATGAAGCTGCTTGTATTGACTATTCAACCATGCACCTTAACTATGATGACAAGACAATGACCTTTGAAAGCTGGCTCACCCCAGATGCACGCGGCGACAAAGGTTACTTGCAAGCCCCGTGCACCTCGCCCTGGCGTACTGTCATAGCAGGTGAACATGGTGCTGACATATTGGCATCGCGCATGACGCTCAACTTGAACGAGCCTTGCAAAATAAAAGATACCTCATGGATAAAGCCTACCAAGTATATTGGCGTTTGGTGGGACATGATTACCAACAAGGGTACTTGGGCTTACACCAATGACTTCTCTACCGTAAAATTGGGCGAAACCGACTATGCACATGCCAAGCCTAACGGTACACACTCTGCTAATACCGAAAATGTGAAGCGCTACATTGACTTTGCTGCAGAAAATGGTTTTGACGCGGTACTTGTTGAGGGTTGGAACATTGGTTGGGAAGATTGGTTCGGACATGAAAAGGACTATGTGTTTGACTTTGTCACGCCTTACCCTGATTTTGATGTCAAGGCAATTCATGAATATGCTGCCTCGAAGGGTGTGAAAATGATTATGCACCACGAAACATCGGGTTCGGCCCGTAACTATGAGCGCCATCTTGACCAGGCTTACCAGTTTATGGTTGACAATGGTTACCCCGCAGTTAAGAGTGGCTATGTGGGCAACATCGTTCCACGCGGTGAACATCACTATGGCCAGTGGATGAATAACCACTACCTGTATTGCGTAACCAAGGCCGCCGACTATAAAATAATGGTTAATGCGCATGAGGCCACTCGCCCTACGGGTATATGCCGCACTTATCCTAACTTGATTGGTAACGAGAGCGCACGTGGCACAGAGTATGAGAGCTTTGGTGGTAACTCGGTGGACCACACCACGATATTGCCTTTTACACGTTTGATTGGTGGCCCGATGGACTACACTCCGGGTATATTCGAAACAGATTGTTCAAAAATGAATCCTTCAAACACCAGTCGTGTGCGCACAACCATTGCCCGCCAATTAGCTTTGTATGTAACCATGTACAGCCCCTTGCAAATGGCAGCCGATGTGCCAGAGCATTATAAGGAGAACATGGACGCATTCCAATTTATCAAAGATGTGCCTGTTGATTGGCAAAAGAGTGTTTACTTGGAGGCTGAACCTGGTGACTATGTAACGATAGCCCGTAAGGATAAGCACTCTGAAAATTGGTTTGTAGGTTGTTCTGCTGACGAGAATGGTCACACTTCCCAGCTCAAACTCGACTTCCTTACTCCTGGTAAGAAATATTTGGCCACTATTTATGCTGATGCCAAAGATGCTTCGTGGGATAAAAACCCTAAAGCTTATACCATTACTCGCAAGGTGGTGACTAACAAAACGAACTTGAAACTGCATGCTGCAAGTGGTGGCGGTTTTGCTATTAGCATTGTAGCGCAGTAAGAGGGGAGGGAGTTTTAAGTTTTAAGGTTATGAGGTTATAAGGTTAGTTTTAAGTTTTAAGGTTATGAGGTTATAAAGTAACCTTTGAGAGTCCTACACGCAGAGGTAACTTTATTCAAGTTTTAAGTTTTAAGGTTATGAGGTTATAAAGTAACCTTAGAGAGTCCTACACGCAGAGGTGACTTTATAACCTAAAAACTTATAACCTTAGAACTCAAAGCTCAAAGATTCTTTCACGCAATTCACTAATACTTCTTAATATCATGAACAAGAAGATGCTCAACTCCAAGCTTTTGTCGCTGATGCTGGCAGGAGCAAGCCTTCCGCTCGGTGCTTTGGCACAGGGCCTCACGGTGAGCGGACATGTGCAAGACACTACGGGTGAGTCGGTAGCCTATGCTACTGTAACTGTGCCTGGGTCGAAAACGATGACGCTGACCGATGCGAATGGTAATTTCAAACTTAACGTAAAGCCCGGCGCAACCCTTCGTGTGACCTATATTGGTTACAAAACGGCTACCGTAAAAGCTGATGGCACAGTGGTAATTACGCTTGAGGATAACTCAATGCTGAATGAAGCTGTGGTTATTGGTTATGGCACAGCTAAGAAAAATGACCTGACAGGTTCGGTAACAGCTATCAAGCCTGATGATAAGAACCATGGCCTGCAAACTTCAGCCCAGGATATGATTCAGGGCAAGGTGGCAGGTGTTAATGTGGTGAGCAGTAGTGGCGCTCCTGGTGGTGCCGCAACGATACGTATTCGTGGTGGCTCTTCGCTGAATGCTAAGAATGACCCATTGATTGTAATTGATGGTCTTGCCCTGGATAACGATGGCCTTGAAGGTTCACCCAATGCACTCACACTGGTAAATCCTAACGATATTGAATCCTTCACGGTGCTGAAGGACGCATCGGCTACCGCCATCTATGGTTCGCGTGCCTCGAATGGCGTTATCATCATCACGACTAAGAAGGGACGCAAAAATACCCGTCCGCATGTGTCGTACAATGGTAATGTGTCAGTAAGCACCAATACCAAGTATCTGGATGTGCTCAATGCACAAGAGTTTATTGACTTGGTGCGTCGTCGCACGGGGCTGACCGATGATGCTGCTTGGCAAGCTTCAGAGTATTATAACTCATTGGGCTATTGGAATGCTGCAGGCGAGCACCACTTTGCCGACACCGATTGGCAAAAGGAGATATACCGTACCGCTGTATCAACTGACCATAACATCACTTTGAGCGGTGGCATCAAGAATATGCCCTACCGCGTAAGCTTTGGTTATACCAACCAAAAGGGTACGCTCAAGACGTCAGACTATAGCCGTTACACGGGTAGCTTCAATCTTTCGCCTACCTTCTTGCATGATCACTTGTCGGTTAACCTCAATGGTAAGTTCATGTATTCACGCTCATCATATGCTAACACCGATGCCATAGCCCAGGCATTGAGCATGGATCCTACCAAACCCATTTATGATGATCGCGCTGAGGCAAAGGAGTATGGTGGCTTCTGGCAATGGCCTGCTACGGCAGACTTTGGCGACAGCGAATGGACACACACCAGCAATAGCCAGGCTATCGGTAACCCTGTAGCAACTTTGTTGCAGCAAGAGAACATTGGCAAGAGCCGCTCATTGCAGGGTAACCTTGAGTTGGACTACAAGGTGCATGGCTTTGAAGACTTGCGCTTGCACGTGAATGGTGGCATGGAAGTGGCCCATGGCCATAGTGATAAAACTTGTTTGCCCACCGACTATGGACATCTGTACTATGGCAGCAAGGGGTGGAATGAGGCTGACAAGTATAACCTTTCGCTCAATATGTATGCATGGTACTCTAAGAACTTTACTGAGGCACATCATTTTGATGGCATGTTGGGTTATGAGTGGCAACACTTCCACCGCGAATCGGACTTTAGCTATCCTGTTTACTACCCTTCAACTCACTTGACGCACCCTGGTGAACTGACCAATCCTAACTACTTTGCTGAGAAGAACAGCTTGTTCAAGACCGAATACTATTTGGTTAGCTTCTTTGGCCGTTTCAACTATAGCTTGTCGAACCGCTACCTCATTACCTTCACGCTGCGTGACGATGGTTCATCACGCTTCTCAAAGGATCAGCGTTGGGGCTTATTCCCTGCAGCCGCCTTTGCTTGGAAAGTAAAGGAGGAGAACTTCTTGAAGGACGTAAAGGCTGTGACCGACTTGAAGCTTCGTTTGGGCTGGGGTGTCACAGGTCAGCAAGAGCATGGTTATGGCGACTATGTTTACATGCCTAACTACTCACAGAATGTGGCCGGAGCTTTCTATCCTATAGTAGGCGATGGCACAACTTATCGTCCGGAAGCTTATAATAAGGACTTGACTTGGGAAAAGACGACTACTTACAACGTAGGTCTTGACCTCGGTTTCTGGAATAACCGTGTAATAGCCAACCTCGATTGGTATTACCGCAAAACAACCAATTTGCTGAACACGGGATTTGTAGCAGTAGGTTCAAACTTTAGCAGTAGCGTGCTCAGCAACATTGGTTCGCTGCATAACACAGGTGTTGAAGCCATGTTGACCGTACGTCCTGTTCAAACCCGCGATTGGGGTTGGGAGGTATCGTACAACATAGGTTGGAACAAGAATGAGATTGACGAGCTCGTAGCCTCACAGGGTCCCGACTATTACATACCTAACGCTTATTGCTCGGGTGGTAAAGCCACAGCCGACAACATGATTAAGGCTTGGAAGGCAGGCGAGGCCGCCAGTGCTTTCTATGTGTTCCAGCAGGTGTACGACGAGAACGGACAACCCCGCTTTGGTGAGTTTGTTGACCGCAATGCTGATGGCGTGATTGACTATAGAGACCGCTACTTCTACAAAAAGTCGGATCCTGACGTAACCATGGGCCTTAGCACCAAACTTACTTATAAGCACTGGGATTTGGGCTTAGGCTTCCGTGCCAGCTTGAACAATTACGTGTACAATAGTGTAGAGGCTGGTGATAACGTGAACACTGGTATGAGTCGCCTTTATGCTGGTAACACTTGGCACAACGCCTTTAAGTATGAATTGGCCAAGGACTGGACCAGCTCAAGTGCCAACGCTTCATGTTCAGACTACTTTATTCAGAATGCTTCATTCTTGAAACTTGACAACATCACCTTGGGATACTCATTCGACCGCATTGGCAAGAGCAGCATCAGTGGCCGCGTTTATGCTACGGCACAAAATGTGTTTACCATTACCAAGTACAAGGGACTTGACCCCGAAATTGATGGTGGCTATGATAGCAACGTATATCCGCGTCCCTTCACTTGCATTGTGGGCGTAAGCCTTAACTTCTAAAACCGCTACTACAATGAAACTCAATATAAGAAAATATGCCGCGCTGATGGCTTGCGCCTGTGGCCTGACCATCACTTCATGTACGGGCGACCTTGATGTAACGCCTATCAACCCGCAGCAAACACAGGTGGCTAACGATGATGCCTTGTTCAACAAGCTTTATGCCACCTTCTGCCTGACAGGGCAGCAGGGTAATGCCGGAAAGCCTGATATACCCTCAAGTGTGATGAGTGATGAGGGTGGTACGCAGTATTATCGTATGCAATGGTACTTAAATGAGTTTACCAGCGACGAGGCCGCATGGGTTTATGCGGCCAACGATGGTGGTGTGCAGGAGTTGATGTATAACAACTACACTGCCAGCAATGCGTTTGCCTTGGGCCTTTACTATCGCCTTTACTTTAACATTACGCTTTGCAACTCTTACATCAACGACATAGGCAAAGATCCTCTGCGATTGGCTGAGGCTCGATTTATCAGGGCTTATAACTATGCCTCTGTGCTCGATATTTTTGGCGCAGGTCCCTTCTGTACTAAGGTATCATCAGACAATGCCGTCTACTACAATCGTCAGCAACTCTTTGATTTTGTAGAGTCGGAACTGCTCGACATTGAGGACAAAATGGCCGACCCCGGGCGCAACACTTACGGCCGTGCCGACAAGGTGGCTGTGTGGTTGTTGCTCTCACGCCTTTATTTGAATGCCGAGGTGTACACGGGGCATGAACGCAACGATGATGCCATGACTTATGCTAATAAGGTGCTGGAGAATGGTTACTACCACTTGAACCTTAATGGTGCTACCAATCCGACAACGGGCGAAAAGTATAGTGCTTACCAAATGCTCTTCTTGGCCGACAATAATAGCAATGGTGCACAGTATGAGGACATTCTGCCCGTGTTGCAAGATGGCATTATTACCAAAACTGATGGTGGCACGCAAATGTTGATTCAAGCCTCGTATGACGATAAAAACGACATGGACACTGATGTGCCTTCAGGCACGAACCATAGCTGGGGCAAGTGTTTACAAATTAAGAGTAAACTCGTAGATCAGTTCTTTAATGGTGCCGCAGCTCCCGAAACGGGCAGCATAGCCACCATGACAGAAGCTGCCAATGACGATCGTGCCTTGTTCTACTCAAAGGGCTACAAACAGTATATAGCTGAGGTCGGCAAATCAAATTATGGCTTCACGAGCGTAAAGTTCCGCAATGTGCGTTCAGATGGTGCACGAACATCGGCCATTGACTATGTTGACACAGACCTGCCTTTGATGCGTATGGCGGAGGCTTACCTCACTTATGCAGAGGCTTCGGTTCGTAAGTTTGGTCCGAACTCTGATGCTGATAGCAAACTCAAGGAATTGCGCGATAGAGCACATGCTGCCCCATTGAGCAATGCTACACTTGACGATATTTGTGCTGAGTGGGCACGCGAGTTCTGGTTCGAGGGACGCAGACGTATGGATCTTATCCGCTTTAATAAGTTTGCAGGACAGTCTGACTACAAGTGGGAGTTTATGGGAGGCGACGCAAATGGCACATCGTTCCCGTCATTCCGCAAGGTGTTTGCTATTCCACAAACTGACTTGAGCAATAACCCCAACTTGAAGCAGAATGAAGGATATAATTAAGTTTTGAGTTTAGAGGTTATAACGTAGGTTCTGATAACTGTGAGTGGGAAACTACAATAAACAGATAAACAAGGAACGCTAAAGCCTATGGAGGCTTGGAGGTTGCCTTTATGACTAACCTCCAAGCTTCACCTTAAACAACTGAAAGCATTTTCACTTCAAACAAAAATCAGCACATATCATGAAACTATATAAGATATTGTCAACAGCAGCATTGGGTTTGAGCTTGGGCCTTACCTTTGCCTCGTGTGCCGACGATAACGGTTCTAACCCTGTGTTGCATATGCCCGATAGCTTTACACTCAACACACCAGCTTTGGCGGGTAATGCTTATGACTTAAAAAATACAACCGACTCGATAGCCTTTACATGGAGTCAGCCTGACTATGGCGGTATGCCGCTTGTAACTAACTACAAACTGCAGTACGTGGTGAGCAAGGATGGCTCTGAGGTGGTGACTGATGCCGACGGCAAGTTAAAGTTTGCCGACAATGCAGAAGTAAAGGAGTACGACGAGGGCAAAACAAAATGCGAATATAAACTGGCTCCTGCCGATGTTGACTTGCTTTTGTTGCGTGAGTTGGGCGTGAAACGAGCTGATGCCGTGCCATCGTCGGTAAACGTTTACTATCGATTGAGCGCACAAACAACTTCTACCCCCAAAGTATACTCTAACATAGTAAAAGTGACCTACTTGCCTTACTACCAGCGCATGGAGGTGGCTGAACCCGTTACATGGTATCTCTTGGGTAGTTGCTTTGGCGATGGTTCTTGGGGCGATGCGCTCATTACAGCCACTATGCCACTTTACCTCACGGGCGATAGCTATGACGAGGATACTGGTTACGGCACAGTGTCGTGGACAGGTTACTTGCCAGCAGGTAGCATATTTAAGCTACGTGGCTCGCTCACTGATAATTGGCTTACGCAAATAGGCCAGGGCGCTTCGTTTGGTAGCTTTACGATTAATGATGGTGGTTCGGCCAACATTTCACCTACCAAGAATGGTATTTACAACCTTACGATCGACACCAAGGCAGTGGCTAATGGCGATGCCAATGGCATTAGCATTACTAAAATAGACGATGTGCCTGCTTATGGCAAGCTTTACTTGAATGGCAGCTTCAATAATTGGGGCGACGGTATAGCATTGACTCCCGTTCACACTGTGTTAGGCGCCAATAACCACGACTGGTATGCCCACGTTCATTTGCCCGCAGCGAGTGAGGTGAAGTTCCAAGCCGACGGTTGGGCGATGGAAATAGGTAGTAAATATGACGAAACGCCCAGTTGCAAGTCTGGCTACTATGGCGTTGGAGTCAAGAGCGGTGGTGCAAATATCAGCATCAAGAGCGAGGCCGATTATTTGGTTGTAGTAAATGATATAACTGGAGCCTTCCGCTTTATTAAGGAGTAAACAACGGTTTGAGGGGTGGGGTAGCTCTCCTTATAGTTCATTCCACTCCTCAGCCTTAAAACAGAAAGATTATGTTCAAGAAAATCATATTTGGCTTGATGGCACTCATGTGCTTGACAGCCTGCGACGAAGATTATACTGACTGGAAAGCTCCGCAAAGCAATCCGCAGAAGGAGGCACAGAATATTATGCTCAACATTACCCCTTGTGCCGACATAGATATGAGCGTAGTAACAGCCGACAGCATAGAACTGGCACAGTATACAATTGAGCAACCCGAGGGTTTTGTAACCGATTCATTTGCCCTTGACGTGGTAGGCAAAGATGGCAGTTTGACACCGCTTGACGTAAACGATGAAGGCAAGGTCGCTACAGCTGATGTAGCCAACATTGTAACTCAAGAGTTTGGTCGCCGTCCTGAGCTGCGCACACTCACCCTTAAAGCCACAGTGTATGCCTGGACGTCGGCTGATAAAACAGACCGCGTGAGCGCAAGCAAGAACATTGAGGTGAAGGTAAAGCCTGTAGCTCCAGTGATTGAATCAGCCTATTATTACATAGGCGTGTTGGGCATAGACAAGAGTCACCCCATGACCAAGGAGGCTGATGGCGTGTATAGCGTAACGGTTCCAGCTAAAGGTGAATGGCATTGGTTCAAAATAGCTCCCGAATCTGGCTTTGGTGCTGATGGCAACTTTGACTGGGCCAATGAAAGTAATTGCCTTTGCGCTCCAACCAATGACTGTGAAGCCACTGAAGGCAAGTTTGTAATTGGCGGTAACAAATATTCTTGGCACCTTGTTGAACCCGAAGGCGCTACTTCGTTCACCATAAAGGTTGACCTTTATGAAATGAACTATAGCATCACGGCAAATTATTAAATGACTCATTAGTAAGAACAAGCAAGAACTCCATCCCTTGCAAGGGTGGAGTTCTTTGCATTAAGTGCGTATGTCAATGAAGAAGTGTATACTCTTAATAGCATCGTGGCTGCCTCTGTCCTTATTTGCTCAGGCTCCAGCCGAAAGTGAGGATGTGATGTTACAAGGCTTTTACTGGAACTCGCAAAAGCAAACGGGGTGGACACAGTTGACCCAACGGGTTGACGAAATAAGTCAGAACTTCAATCTCGTATGGTTGCCCCCTTCAGCCAGTGCTGAGGGTGGCGACGCAGTGGGTGGTAGTAATGTAGGTTACCACCCGCGTCAGTGGAATAATCAAAACTCATGTTGGGGTACAGCGTCCGATTTAAGAACCCTCATCAGTGCCATGCACGCCAAGGGCGTAAAGGTAATAGCCGACATCGTTATTAATCATAGGGCAGGTGACACTGGCTGGGGAAACTTTACGAAGGACGATTTCGGAACTTATGGCACCTACCAGCTTACCACCGACCACATATGTGCCAACGATGAAATCAATACAGATAAAAGTGCAGGAGCATGGTATGGTAAGGCTAAGGGGGCTAATGATACGGGCGAGAATTGGAATGGCGCACGCGACTTAGACCACACATCACCCTACGTGCAACAAGATGTTGAGGCTTACCTTAAATGGTTGCATGGCGAATTTGGCTATGATGGTTGGCGCTACGACTATTGCAAGGGGTATGACGGCAAATATGTAGGCATATACAATGCCGCCACGCATCCTTATTTGTCAGTAGGCGAGTATTGGGACGGAGGTTATGACCCCGTGGCAGCTTGGATTGAAGCCACAGGGCGTCAAAGCATGGCTTTTGATTTCCCGTCAAAGTATGCTGCACTCAACAATGGCCTGGCCAAAAACAACTATGCCAACATGTCGTGGATAGAGAACAAAACCACCTGGCGCCCGGCGGGAATGATACATCACCACAATTACAATCGTTATGCAATAACCTTTGTCGATAATCATGACACTTATCGTGACGGCAATAAGTACACGGGTAACATTCAGGCAGCTTATGCTTTTCTCCTTTCATCGCCGGGCATACCATGTGTGTTTTGGCCCCATTGGGTGGGAACTGACCACGATGCTATTAATCGCATGATAGCCGTGCGTCGTGCCGTAGGTTTGCACTCTGAAAGCGATGTGACGGTAACGCAGCGCGGCACCTACTATGAAAGTCACGCCATTGGCCATAATGGTCAACTTATAACACGCATTGGCACAGCAGCCCCTACCACCGCGCCCGATGGTTACCAGTTGGTAGCAAGTGGCACGACCTGGCAAATGTTTGCTGATGATGCCGTTGCAGCATCAATAGTGCCCGTTCAGCAATCGTCGTTGAAGGTATGGGCTGAGAATGGGAAACTCTGTGTGCAAAGTCCGCAGCCGCAATTAGTAAGTGTGTTCACCACTGATGGGCGTATTGTTTATAACAATCAAGTAACAACGTTATCGCTCATGTTGCCCGCCCATTGTTATGTAGTACAAGCAGGAGGTAAAAGTATGAAAGTGGTGGTGAAGTAATTTGACACACGAGTTGTTCGGGACAAGAAATGCAGAGAAATGGGTGGAGAATATATCATCATCTATATATTATCATTTTAGCGAACACTCCGCATTTATAACACTTGACAAGCAAAAAGCGTGCAGCTCATTGAGCTGCACGCTTTTTGCTAATTATTTGGTTTTACGACCTTTCGGTATAGATTAAAGATAAGTAAATAACTACATATCAAAAGGTCGCGACTTATTTGGCAGAAAATAATTAGACCACTTAAACATGATTTTATGCCACATACTCACATATCCAAGCCGCTCATTCCTCAATCCGCCAAAACGCATTTTGCAAATTATGATTATTTGATTTACTTTGCAATATCCTTAAGACTTGCATAGGCCCGCTAAAGCCGTGCTGCGTATGTAAAAACCGATTGTCTAACATTTGATACTAACAATTATGATAAAACAAAGAATCAAACTTTTATTGCAGATAATTCCTATTTTAGGAATGTCATTACTTGTATCTTGCGGAAAGGAATCTGATGACGCAATCTATGAAATTCCTGAAGATCCAATAGTTGAAAACAAAGCCGTATTAATGTTTGCAGATTACTCTACTGCACCCCATTTGCTAAAGGGAATAGACGGACATGGTTCAAGTGCGTGTGTAACCATCATCAGCAACAAACAGCCCACAACGACAATTTCAAAAGCTTGGGGAGTGAAATGCGATATCTTCAAATCTCCAAATAGAAAGGACGAATGGCACTGCTTGATATCTGTACCAGAGAACGCCGAAAACATACAACGGCACGCGATACTTTCCCTTCATAATGACAACAAAACAATAAAGGTAAAATTAAACCAAAATACAAATGATAATGTTGAATACGGGTGGGCGCATATGACAACAGAAGTAACAAACAGCGCTTGCGATTTCCATACAGACCAAGCCGCCACTAACACCATCGTTGCTTCAGATCCAGAAGATGTGACCACAGGTAACACTTGTAGCTCATGTAATGGTTCAGCTCTTTGCCAATCTTGTTATTCAACTCCAGGTTCTGGAGAATGCAAATATTGCAAAGGAAGAGGTAGATGGCAAGAAATGATTTGGACTATAGTAACCGAACAATATTGCAATATATGCGACTGGACAGGAAAATGTACAGACTGCGTAGGTTCAGGCGTCTGTCCTACATGCTATGGTATAGGCATTATAGATAACAAATGGAATAATTAATCAATCAAGGTAAAGTTATGAAAAAGACAATAAGTACTTTCTTCCTTTTGATAGCAAGTATAATCATTTTCCCTTGCTGCAGCAGTGACGATGACAATCAAAAGAAATTTTCGGGCCTTGCATTTGCCGAAGAGAATGGAGAATGCCAATACAATCGCGTTTCAGCCACGCACATTACCACCACCTTAACAAAATGTACTCATGAATATGGGGTATGGTGTGTGTTAATAAAGACCGACGAACAACCCAGAATATCAAAATCTGAGGAATGGGCATACGACTGGAAACTGTACAAAGACAAAAAAAAACGCAATCTTTGGCATTTGCACATAAATATCCCCGATGTCTACCACGACTTGCAAAATACTTACACCATATCAAATTCTCATGGAACTATAAAGTGGGATTTCTTCAAACAATATGCAAGTGGGCTATACGAAATCACAGACCAAGAACCAACGTATTGTTGGGACATTTGCGACCCGTATTTGGTGCATTTTGCTAATGCCACAGCTCATACCATGACAAACGGGTATGTAGAATCCACAGCTTGTTACATCTACAAATATCCACGCGATGGGAAACTATATGTAAGTGGCGAGAAGTCGGATAGAATTCATTATTGGAATGCTTTCGAATTAACCAAGGGAAAAGACCCTTGGGGATATGGATGTAGCTATTATGCAAATGTAGATGGAATCTTAGTTTATATCAAATTATAACACCTCAAATAAGTTATAGACAACGCAAAATATCCAAACAGCCACATTCTTGTGGCTGTTTTTCTTGGTACGCTTAACCTCAAATCCGCAACTTTCGAGGGTAAGGAGATTTTGCCATCAAAAGAAGGAATCTACCTATGTCAAAGATACCCTCGGCGTATGAAGTTGCTTGTTGACTCTTTAGCCTGCTTATTCAACGTGCGATCCCCAAGTTCCTTTCTGATTTTCTCCATAATCTGCCTTTTTGCTGATAACAGTCCAGGAGACAAAGCCTCTTGGTTCAGCATATCCAGTGCCATCTTTAACTCTTCAAGGAGCTCTGGATAATATTTCATTTGTTCATAGGCAAGTTTTATGCAATAGGCTCGGATAGCACAGGGTTGGGCACAAGCCGAAATCTTGGCTATGCAGAAATCGATGAAGTCAGGACGGAGTAAGTCTTTCTCGAATGGTTGACGAAGAAGAAGGTTGAGCATCAAACGGCATTTGCCAACATGCTTTTCCTTCATCACTCGATCTATTAAGTTGTCGTGTTTGCAGTAAAGCCACTCATTGTTGGCTAAGTCGAAATGCGACATGGCATGTAAGGCATTGAACGCCACACGGTCATCTTCATCAAAAGTAATTTGGTATAGCTCTTCTTTCCGATGGTTGTTGTCCTTGCCTTGTGTCATACAACATAGTTCATGTATGTCATTCAACCTTATCTTACCTTGTAATTTCTTTTTCATAGCCTTTGCTTCTTTTGGATCTTGTTTATCTAAACTTTTAATCTCCGAGGGACTCGTCTATAGCTTCTCCAAATACAAATGCTTTGCCTCAGTGTCAAAGTCAGTCTGCAAAATCTTCTTCCAAGTCCTCCTGTTACCGCAGATGCTATCATCTTCAGCAATCATTGGGCGTTTGCGCTTCCACGTTTTACCGGACGGCAATAGTTTAGGACATATAAAGTTACACAAAAAGGTGCACTGCTAATCATTATGTGAATAGCAATGCACCCTTTTTATGTATCTACTCCTTATTGAATGAGGAATACTGCGTATCGTTACTTAACCTCCTCAAAATAAACCATACTGATAATCAATAAATTAGCATTTCTTGGTACAAATATGAATGCATTTTAATTAAGCAAAAAACAAGAAACACATGCCTAACAATAGAATTTAATTCATTTTATTGCAAATAAGCTGTAAACTTTATTTAGATTTTCTTTATATAGAGAAATTAGCAGTATCTTTGCCAAGAGAAACGATTACTATATGGCAAGTAGAAATTTAAATAGACTAAAAGTAGTTCTTGCAGAAAAGCAACGGACGAACAAATGGTTGGCTGAACAATTAGGTAAAGACCAAACAACCATATCAAAATGGTGTACCAATTCAAGTCAACCAGACTTAGGCAATCTGATGCAGATAGCCAAAATATTAGATGTGGAACTGACCGATTTAGTGCGGTTCGAAGAATTTAAAAATGATGGAACAGAATAAGAAGAAATTGCTTTTAGGGCAAAATGATAAAATCAATGAGGTTATTTCTACCCTCTCGGAAAACTTCTCGTAAGGGGATGTTGCTGACGAAATCAACTTTTTATCGGTAGTGAGAGATAAATTAAAAGATTTTCATAAAGAATGGCAATAAAAGAAATACAGACACAGTTAAATGTTTTGGATTTGTTCTGTGGATGTGGCGGATTGTCCCTCGGTTTTGAAAAAGCAGGCTATCATGTCTTGTTAGGAATTGATGTTTGGAAGGATGCCTTACAAACATATAAGTTCAACCATAAAGACAAAAATATAATAAACAACAAAGATTGAAATATATGTCAGACAATTCAAATTTTTTTTATTTTTAGACACTTTCTTCTAAGATAAAGGCAACGATTGTTTCGGAATATTTTCCACAATATTGCAAGATAATTGCACGTAAACATATGCCAGAACGATTTGGCTATTTTGATATGTTTGCTGGACCTGGTATTTATGAAGACGGACAGTTATCAACACCAATATTAGTAGCACAGAAATGTGTATCTGATAATATTCTAAAAGATAAGGTCTGGATGATTTTTAATGACATGACATTTGGAATGAAGCTAAAGGAGAACTTTTTATCCTATTTCCCCAATGGAACATTTGGAATAAAACCGTTCTTTGCCAATCGAATATTTGGCGAAACGCCCAAGATAGACACATTTCTCACACGAAATACTATTAAGAATTTCTATAATGAATGCCCGACGCTTTTATTTATAGATCCTTGGGGATACAAGCATATAAACACTAAAGTTTTATCTCAGTTCCTTAATTACTGGGGAAACGAAATCTTTATCTTCATAAATACTAAAAGGCTTAATGCTGATTTTGAAAAAGAAGTCTCACAGACGAACCTAATGAATGTGTTCCCAATCACATATGAGACAATAAAAAAAGAAAAGAAATTGCAAGGGTCAGTGGAAGAAAGACATAAATTTATTGTAGATAATTTGGGAAAAGAATTTAAAGCTGTGTTAAATAGCAACGTTTATTATACAGCATTTGAATTCCGTGAAGAAAACCAAGGAACTCCAAGTCACTACCTTCTCCATTTGACAAAGGGCGCAAAAGGTTATGAACTCATAAAGCAAGTATACGATCGGTATGCAAATACCCATCGTACTTTGACTGGATATGTAACTTATACGTTTGATCCAAAGAAAACTCCAATATCTGATTTTGTTGATGAGTTTTTTAAGCAAGAAAATATTGAAACTTTAAAGAAACAACTTATGGAGACATTCGCCAAAAGATCAATTTCAGCGTATCTTTTATTTAAAGAGCACCAAAAAAAATGTCTATATGCCGAAAGACATTACCGACTTGCTTTGCGACAGTTGGTTGATGAGAAGAAAATTTCAGTATCCTATGTTGATGACAAGAAGCATAAAGTGAGCGTTTTGATTATTCCCGAATGTATAATAACTTTTAAATAATGGCTGAAACAAAAATAGAATGGACGGATAAAACATGGAACCCCATAACAGGGTGTACAAAAAAATCAGAAGGATGTGCAAATTGTTATGCGGAAGTAATGGCAAGAAGACTAAAAGGAATGGGTAAAAAAAATATATAAATGCTTTCACTTTAACTCTCCATCCAGACGATTTGAATGAACCTTTTAAATGGCATACACCACATAATGTTTTTGTGTGTTCTATGGGAGATATTTTTCATGAGGATGTACCTGATTATTTCGTTGATAAAATCATGGAAACAATAAGGAATACTCCGCAACATAGATATCAATTACTTACAAAACGGGCAGAGCGAATGCAAAAATACTTCAAATGCCATACAATACCATCAAATGTGTGGTTAGGTGTTACTGTAGAAGTAAAGCGTGTGAGATATAGAATAGATTACATTAGAAATTTGCCCGCAAAAATCAAGTTTTTAAGTTGTGAACCTTTATTAGAAGATTTAGATCAGTTAGATTTAAGAGGTATAAATTGGATAATTGTAGGAGGGGAAAGTGGTTTGAAGGCTCGTCCTATGAAGGAAGAATGGGTATTAAATATTAAAAAGCAAGCGGAGCAACATTTCATACCTTTTTTCTTTAAACAATGGGGAACGTGGAGTAAGGATGGAATTAGAGGCAACAAAAAAAAGAATGGAAAACTCCTACAAGGAAAAATAATTCAACAAATGCCCAAGATGCTACATGAAGATTTTCTTAATACAGGTAAAGACTAAATTGAGAATATGAATATACGTAAGCTAATTGGCGAAGCAACCGCCTACGACAAGAAACAGCAGCTCGAAATCAAGCGACCAAAGAGTTGGCTAAAAAGTGTATCTGCCTTTGCCAATGGCGAAGG
>ENA-ORMX01000043-ORMX01000043.1-human-gut-metagenome-genome-assembly--contig:-NODE-43-length-83766-cov-7.972489_pt1 | contig 83766 bp, 98 predicted proteins | sample MGYA00242108_ERZ509007 | MGnify/ENA primary metagenome ERZ509007 (study PRJEB26280, sample SAMEA2338745) | human gut metagenome | biome: human gut; feature: human-associated habitat; material: faeces...
TTATACCAGCCCTCGCGGGCGCGGTGCAGCATCAGGGCTTTCTGGTTGTCGGTGAGGCTGTTGTTCAGAAAAGCCGCTGCCACACCGGCCTGCACAAGAGCTCCCACCTGATCCTTCATCAGGCTCACCAGCGGCGACACCACCAGCGTGATGCCCGGCAGCAGCAGGGCGGGCACCTGATAGCAGATGGACTTACCGGCACCGGTCTCGCCCGTGAAGACATGGAAGCCCTGCTGAAAATCAATGGTGGCCTGACGGATGACGGCAATGTTTTCGATGTAAAGCTGAGAAAGCATGGGGAGCTCCTTTCTCTAGTGGCATTGTGACAATTTTTTAGCGGGTAAGATTCTTTTTCATAAGTTCCCGCAGATGGGCGCAGAATTCATCGGCAAAATGCTCGGTCTTAAGCAGAACAAAGATAGTGTTCTCCCCTGCGATGGTGCCAAGGATCTCCGGGCGATTGCTGTTATCCACCGCCTCGCACACAGCGGAAGCCATCGCGGAATGTGTCTTGATGACAACGATATTACCGGCACAATCCACTGAACGGATGCTGCGCATAAAGACCGAATCACCGGAAAGTTGCAGGGTATCAGCCGGTGCGGTATTGCTTTGCGTATAGTAGTAAATGCCGCTGGGCGAAAGCACCTTGACCAGGCGAAGGTCGCGGATATCGCGGGAAATGGTAGCTTGGGTAGCATAAAAGCCGTTTGCCTCCAAAAGAGATTGCAGTTCCTCCTGCGTGGTAACAGTGTGATTCTGAATCAGTTCCAGAATTTTGGCGTGTCGTGTTGCTTTCATGGTCATTAACCCCTTTGCAGCAATTTGTGGGACAGGATCTCGAAGAATTCGTGTTCCCCAAAGGAAACAAAACGCGCAGCTTTATCACTTTTACGCACCGTTACAGCCGTTTGCGGCAGCAATTCAATGCGTTCTCGGCCATCCACCACAGCGCACATAGACTGATGGCTGCGAATGGTGACGCTGCGCCCTGCCGAAACCACAATGGGACGAACAGAAACACTGTGCGGGCAAATGGGAACAATAGAGATTGTGGAAAGACCGGGATCAATGACCGGGCCGCCAGCCGAAAGCGAGTAAGCGGTAGAACCGGTTGGAGTGGATAGAATCAATCCATCTGCCAAATAAGAATTCATGCGGCGGCCATCGCAGTCGATGGTAAGATCAATAATATTCGTCATGACCGGCTTGGTGAACACGATGTCATTGAGGGCAAAGGGCACCATGAGCTCTTCGCCGGACTCTCCCTGACGCGTAAGTGAGATACCAAAGCGTTCTTCAGTTGTGTATTCCCCGGCTAAGATACGATCAAACGCCTTGGCAGCATCTTCCGGTTCCACCTGGGCCAAAAAGCCCAACCTGCCAGCATTGATGCCCAGCACCGGCAGCCCATGCGCTGCCGAGTAATGCGCCCCGTCGATAATGGTGCCATCCCCACCGATGCAGAGGATCATATCAGTGTGAGCGCAAGTTGATTCCATATTGATCACCTGCACATTGGGCGGATAGAACGCCCCCGGCACAGGAACCGCAAAAACACCGCAGCCGCGCGCAGCCAATTCCCGGCAAACATCCCAGGTGACAGTCGGGACATTTTCCCTGGAAAAATTAGCAATTAGAAAGAAATCCAACCGGCAGTCCTCCTTTCCGGTATATTATTCGCTGAGTGTTTGGTGAGAAAGGCGGACGATTTCCGCCGGTATGGGCAAGTCGCTCTCATACTCACCTTTTTTGAGATGCATAAGGTATTCGATATTGCCCTCCGGGCCCTTGACCGGCGAAAAGGTGAGATGGATAGGTGTAAAGCCATTATCCTTTGCAAAGGAAAGAGCGTTTTCCACCACCATCACATGAGTGCTCTCTTCCCGTACCACGCCCTTTTTCCCAACCAGTTCCCGGCCGGCTTCAAATTGGGGCTTGATGAGACAAACAGCTTCGCCGCCCTCTTTCAGCAACCGATACAGGACCGGCAGCACCAGCTTGAGCGAAATAAAGGAAACATCAACCGAAGCAAAATCCAGCAGCTCCGGTACCTCTTTTTCGGTAACATGACGGATATTGGTGCGTTCCAAATTGATAACTCGTTCATCACAGCGGAGTTTCCATGCGAGCTGTCCGTAGCCGACATCGATAGCATAGACCTTGACGGCGCCGTTTTGCAGCATGCAATCGGTAAAGCCGCCGGTGGAAGCACCGATATCTGCTACAACCTTGCCATCTACGCTGATGGGGAAAATCTGCAAAGCCTTCTCCAGCTTCAGACCGCCGCGGCTTACATAGGGCAGCTTGTTACCCAGCAGACGGATAGTAACCTCCGGTGCCACCGGTGTACCCGGTTTATCTATTTTCTGTTCATTGACCAATACCTGTCCTGCCATAACCGCCGCCTGCGCCTTGGCACGGCTTTCAAACATACCGCGGTTAACTAACAGAACATCAAGTCTTTCTTTTTTCACTCTTCTTCACCCTTTACAAATGCTGCAGCCTTGGCAGCAATGGTTGGCGTATCCAGTCCCAAATCACGGAACAGCAGCTTTTTGTCGCCATGCATAACAAATTCGTCAGGAATGCCGAAGCAACGTACTTCACACTGCTCCAACAGTTTATTTTCATTAAGCTCTTCAAGAATTGCGCTGCCGACACCGCCTGCCAGTACGCCTTCTTCCAGAGTAATAATCTTGCCGTAGCTTTGCGCATACTCACGCAAGAGTTCAGCATCCAGCGGTTTGGCAAAACGCATATTCACAACACCTGCGCTGATTCCCTGCGCTTCCAGCAGCTCCGCTGCATCAAGAGCAGTCTGCACCATGCTGCCAATCGCCCAGAAGCAGACATCCTTGCCTGTACGCAGCACCTCTGCCTTACCAATCGGCAAATCCTGCCACTGCGTATCCAGCGCAACGCCCACACCGCTGCCGCGCGGATAGCGCACGGAAACAGGTCCGTCAAAATCCAGCGCTGTTTTCAGCATGTGCTGCAGTTCATTCTCATCCTTCGGCGCCATAATGGTCATGTTGGGAATGCTGCGCAGATAAGCGTAGTCAAAAACGCCATGATGCGTATAGCCGTCATCACCGACAAGACCGGCACGGTCCAGACACAGCGTTACGTGCAGCTTCTGCATGCAGATATCGTGCATGATGGAGTCATAAGCACGCTGCATGAAGGTAGAATAAATTGCCGCCACAGGCTTCATTCCGGCAGCAGCCATGCCTGCAGCCGCAGTAACCGCATGTTGCTCGGCAATACCAACATCAAAGAAATGATCCTTATGCGCCTCGGCAAAAATATTCAAGCCGGTGCCGTCAGGCATCGCAGCAGTAATACCCACGATTTTATCGTCGGTATCAGCCAGCTTGCTCAAGGTTTTACCAAAAACCTCGGTATAGCTTACGGGTGCATTCGGATTAGTAATCTTTTTGCCGGTAGCAATATCAAAGGGGCCTGTACCGTGGAACTTATTGGGGCTTTCTTCGGCAGGCTTATAGCCCTTGCCCTTTTTCGTCAGCACGTGTACCATAACCGGTCCGTCAATCTTTTTGGCAGCCTGCAATACATCCAGCAAGCCATCCAGATCATGACCGTCAACCGGTCCCAAATAAGTAAAGCCAAGCTCTTCAAAAATAGAAGTCGGCACCATCAGGTACTTTACGCTGCCCTTCAGGCGGCGGATAGCCTTCAGCACATCACTGCCGAACTCCATATTCTTGAGCCAGCCCTCAATATCATTTTTAATTTTGTTATAGGTTTCACCTGTACGCAACTGATAAAGATATTCGCTCATCGCGCCCACGTTTTTGGAAATAGACATTTCGTTATCGTTGAGCACAACAATCATATTTTTATGCAGCATACCGGCGTTATTCAGCGCCTCAAAAGCCATGCCGCCGGTCATGGAGCCGTCGCCGATAACAGCTACAACATTATAATCCTCTCCCTGCAGGTCGCGGGCGCAGGCCATGCCAAGCGCTGCAGAAATAGACGTACTGGAATGACCGGTACCGAAGGCATCGTGCTCGCTTTCGCTGCGCTTAGGGAAGCCGGAAAGACCGCCGTATTGGCGCAGCGTAGGAAATTGCTCCCTGCGTCCGGTAATAATTTTATGGATATAGGCCTGATGACCTACGTCGAAAATAATCTTATCTTCCGGTGTATTAAAAACCTTATGCAAGGCTAAAGTCAGCTCTACTACGCCCAGATTCGGCGCCAGATGGCCGCCGGTGTGCGAAATAACGCTGATTAAAAGCTGTCTGATTTCCTTAGCCAACTGCTCCAGCTGCGGCACGGAAAGCTTTTTGACATCAGCCGGTGAATTAATTTTATCTAAAAATTTATTCTCTGCCATAATTACTTCTTTCTGTTAGTCATCAGGCGAGTAATTTCACGTAAGGGCTCTGCATTCTCGCCAAACATTTCCAGACATTCCAAAGCCTCTGCCACAGTCTTTTCTGCCAACTCGTGTGCTGCCTGCAGGCCGTACAGTGTTACATAAGTAGATTTGTGGTTCTTGGCATCGCTGCCTACCGGCTTGCCAAGCTCCTCCTCAGTACCTTCGACATCAAGGATATCGTCGGTAATCTGGAAGGCAAGTCCCAGCAAATCAGCAAATTTAGTAAGGGCCAAAAGCTGCTGGTCATTAGCGCCGGCCAGATGCGCACCACCGCGGATGGCAGCAATAAAAAGCGCACCGGTCTTGCCCGCATGCAGTTTGCGCAGCTCCTCCGGCGTAATCTTTTTTCCTTCAAATTCCAAATCAAGGCCCTGGCCGCCAACCATACCGAAGTTACCAGCACACATAGCCATTTCGCGTACAGTTTCGATCAAAACCTTAGGATCAACATTCTTCTGTTCAAGCATTACCTCAAATGCCAAAGTGAGCAGTCCGTCACCGGCAAGCACTGCCATAGCTTCACCAAAAACCTTATGATTGGTCAGACGGCCGCGTCGATAATCATCGTCATCCATGCACGGCAAATCATCGTGAATCAGAGAATAGGTGTGAATCATTTCCAGACCGCAAGCCACGGGCAAATAATTGTAGCCCTTGCTGCCCACAGCCTCTGCCGCAGCCATCAGCAGAATCGGACGAATGCGTTTACCGCCTGCCATCAGGCTGTATTCCATAGCTTCATCTACCTTGGAAATACCCTTTTTGGCAATTCTGTTCTTCAAATAGTTTTCTACCAGTTTTTGCTGGTTAGCATAATAAGCTTTAAAATCCATTATTTTACCTCCAAATCCTGGAATGCTTCTAATTTATAGCCAACATCGTTACTGTCGGTAACAACGATTTTTTCAACTTCCTGCTTCACTGTTTCCAGTCTGCTGCTGCAGACACGGCTCAGCTCCACACCGTATTTAAACACCTCCAGAGCCTTGTCCAAAGGCAGCTCGCCGCTTTCCAGAAGCTGTACCTGTGCTTCCAGCTCGCTTAAGGCATCTTCAAACTTAATGTTCTTTGCAATCTTTTTCGTTGCCATCCTTTACCGCCTTTCTACCTGCTGCACAACCGAGGTTATCACACCATCTGCTACTGTTGTCAGCAGCTCGTCGCCCCATCTGAGGTCATCAACACTGCTTACCAGCGTATAATCGGATTTTTGGCTCACAGAATAGCCTCGTCCCAAAACAGCCAGCGGACTGAGGCTGTCCAGCCTTGCCGCCGCCAGCGCCAGCTTATGCTCATCCTGCTGCAGATGCAGCTCTAAGGCTTCACGCAATCTGCGCGAAGCAGTATCAAGACGCTGCGCCTGGTCGGCAAAAAGCCTTTCCGGGTCACGCAACGCCCACGAATTAACTAAATTATCCAATCTGCGCTGCTGCTGCGTCAGCAATGCTGACAGCAGACTGCGCGCACGCTGCTCCAGATAGGCAACACGCTGCTTGTAGCCTTCAACATCAGCCACCACCAGCTCCGCGGCCTGCGACGGTGTCGCAGCCCTCACATCAGCAGCAAAATCACACAGCGTAAAATCTGTTTCATGGCCTACGGCGCTGACTACCGGAATTTTGGAGGCAGCCACCGCTCTTACGGTAATTTCTTCGTTAAAGGCCCACAAATCCTCAATAGAACCGCCGCCACGTCCTACTATCAGAACATCGGCCAGTTTTTTACGGTTAAAGAATTCTATCGCCGCAGCAATTTCCGCCGAAGCGCCCTCACCCTGCACCTTAACGGGATAAAGCAAAAGCTTAATTCCCTGATTTCTTCTGCGCGACACTGTTATGATGTCACGCACAGCAGCACCGGCAGGTGAGGTAATAATTCCCACGGTACGCGGATGCAGCGGCAGCTGCTGTTTACGCTCAGGCGCAAAGAGGCCTGCACGCTCCAGCTTCTGCTTGAGCTTTTCGTAAGCCTGCATCAAATCGCCCACACCCTGCTGCAGCAGCAAATCGGTATACAGCTGATAAACGCCGTCGCGTTCATAAACTGCTAAGCGTCCTACAGCAACAACAGTATCGCCGTTCTGCGGTTGAAAGCGCAGATTGATGGCCCTGCTGCGGAACATTACGCATTTGAGCACCGCACCGGCGTCCTTCAACGTAAAATAGCAGTGACCTGAAGGATAGCGCTTAAAATTGGAGATTTCACCAACAACCTGCAGATTGCGCAGCTCCGGCTCCTGCTCCAGAATATGCTTTATGAAATTATTTATTTCGCTTACCGAATAAACAGCTTCAGTCATTTTCTTTATGTAATCTCCAGGCAACAGCGGCACAGCCACTGGCATTATCACAGCTGAAGCGTCCTTCCGGCACCCACAGGCGCACACGGCGCTTCGCCAGCTTTTCTTCAACGTGTTTGCGGATGTACTTGTTGGAGCCAACGCCGCCAACCAAAATCACATCTCGCACACCATATGCCGCTGCACCGTTGCGCAGCAGACGGGCAAAGGTTTCCGCCAGCGTATGCTCTACGCCCAAGGCCAGAGAAGCAGCATCTGCCCCCGCCTCCAGCTTGCGCATAGCGGCAGTTGCAGGTCCCGATAAGCTCACATCCAGCTTACGCACGGACACCGGCAGCTCCAGCGGCGCTTCCGCCTGTTCTGCAAGCTGCTCCAGCGCCGGACCTGTCGGAAACTGCAGTCCCAGCGCCACACCGATGCGATCAACAAACTGACCGGCGTGCAAATCCAAACTGCCGCCAACCTGCGTCAGGTTATAAAGGCTGTCCTCACGGCGTTCGCACAGCAGCAAATCGGTAGTACCGCCGCTGGCATGCAGCAGCAAAAAACGCTCCGCCTGCGGACCGCCTGCCGACCAAAGACCGGCCTCCAGATGATTTTCCTGATGGCTGATGACCTCCAACGGCACCTTATAGGCAGCCGCCAGGCTGCGAGCAACGCTCATGCCGGCAAGAAACGCCGGCATATAGGAGTCCGCGAGCGGACGCGGATAACCGCTGACACCAATCGCTGCCAAGGTGCAATCCTTATCGGCAAAGGCCTCCTCAACCAAGCGCGGCAGATTACGTGTATGCTGAAAAACCATCTCGGACTGCTGCAAGCCGCAGCGTCCCGGCTTAACGCTTAAAATCTGTCTGGCCTCGGCAAGCAGGCTGCCATCCTCCGCCAAAAGAGCGGCAGAGGTAGTATAACAGCTGGTATCAATGCCTAAATAAACCTTTTGGCTCATTTTCTTGCCAGCTTACCTAAAACACCGTTAATAAAGCGCGGAGATTCTTCGGTTCCATAAGCCTTGGCAATCTCCACTGCCTCATTGATAGCAACACCTGCAGCCAAGGCAGGCTTTTCATGGCGCATTTCAAAAACTGCTACGCGCAGGATATTTCTGTCGGTAGCAGGCATACGCTCTACTGTCCAGTCGGTTGCACAGCTGTTCAAAGTCGCATCAATAGCTTCTTTGTTTTCTACAACACCGTTAACAAGCACCATAGAATACTTCTTAACATAGTTTCTGGCACTTGCTGCCCCCAGCTCCTTATGCTGGTCCAAAGCCTTGTCTACCGCAGCCTCCGGATGCAGCTCCTCGTGCTCATCTAAAGCTGCGTCAACAGCCTGTTCTACCTCATTACCGGTAAAGTCTATTTGGAATAACGCCTGTAAGGCAACCTCTCTTGCAAGTCTACGAATCATTTGCACACTCTCCTTGTATAAAAAATTTTAATAAATATCTTGTATGATGATGGATTCAGATTAGGCAGATGGTGCCTTATCTTTCGCCACTACCGCCGTTATCTGTGATAACCCGGAGGGAGTAATCTATCCAACCACTCCAGCAAATCCTCTTTCTTATCCAGCTTGTTGCCGATAAAAAAGCCCAAGCCGATGCAGATCATCAGAAACAGTGCCTGGAAAAATCCCAGCCACAGCACAACCACGCCGATAAACAGGCCAAACACCGAGCAAAGCAGACGGCCGCGATAATTATTCCAGATATCATTAAGAATATCGTTAAACATAGCTTCTGCCTCCTATTCTTCCTTTGCTTTAATCTGTTTGAAGAACAGCTCTATTTCCTTAACCTCAATGCCGGTAACCTTTTTGATGGTTTCACGGACGTTGGTCTTAATCTCACCGGAGGTTTCCGGAATATTTATGCCTGGTTCAATCGAAGCATTAATGCGCACATCAATGCATTGATCCTCCAGCTTCACAATAACCTTTACATGATGGATGCCGTATATTTCCTGCGACAGAACAGCAATATAATCCTCCAATGCGCCCTTGCCTACAAGCACCTTGCCCTTATCGCTGTCACTCAGCTTCAGCGAGCTTACGCCCGTCAGTCCCAGGCCGGTGATCAGCAGGCGTACGCTCACCAGCAGCATAATCACGCCGCCTACAGCATAAACCCAGTTGCCCGGGATATGGCTGATAAACGCTACCATACCGGTATCAGAGAAAACGCCAAGACTGCACAGCAGCGTCAGCACTGAAGCTACCGTCATTAATATCGTATACAGCGTCAGAATAATTCTATCCGCAATACCCATAACAGTTAATCCTCCTCTAAAAACTTCCTATGCTTTTCATCCATGTCTTCCTCCGGCGGCAGCTCAAAATCATGGTTATCATGGAGATTAACCAGCTGCTGCTCAAAGGAATTGGCCTCCGTTGCTTCCGCACGCTTAGCCTGCGCCTGCAAAATTTCCGCCATATCTACATCAGATGAGCTTTCCTTTTCCAGCTCGCTTTCACGCCTCTTGGCCACGCCTTCGACATTGACATCGACAAACTGCACCTCGTATCCTGTCATAGCCTCAATGGCATCTTTAACCTTTTCCTGTACCTCCAGAGCAATCTCCGGAATGCAGCAGCCGTATTCAATAACAATATACACACTGGCATTTACCGTCTTGCCTTCAAAATGCAAGTGTACGCCCTTAGAAGCGTTCTCCTTGCCCAAGAAGCGGTTAATGCCATCTGTCAGACCACCGCTCATGCCGACAACTCCCGGCACCTCCTGCGCCGCCAGGCTAGCAACGATACAGATAACCTCGTCGGCAATACGTATATCACCATATTCTTCCTTGTCCTGTGTTTCCGCTGCTTCGGCAGCAGCTTCAGCGGCTTCTGCAGCCTTGGCCCTGATAGTGTCCTTTATATTTTTTTCTTCCATATCCGGCACCTCCTGCTCGCTTACGTGCCGGCAGAAGCGCGACAGCGTAATGAAGACAGTTATACATTATTATCTTCTTATTATAACACATTTTATACAATCCGTATGCATAAAATGTATAAAAAATAAGTGCTTAGCCTACATATGATTGATTCCGCTTTTCGCTTACAGTACATGAGCAATACAAGGGAACACAGTACTTCACATATCATATGTAACGCAAAAAGACCACTCCGCAGAGTGGTCTTTAAGAACAATTTCAAATTAAGCTTACAGCGCTGCTTTTACCTTTGCGACCAGGTTTTCAACAGTAAAGCCGTATTTTTCCATCATTACATCGCCGGGTGCGGAAGCGCCGAAGGTGGTAATGCCCAGAACATTCTTTTCAGTGCCGGTGTAACGGCTCCAACCGTAAGGAACGCCTGCTTCAACAGCAAACTTGGTTACGCCTGCAGGCAGAACACTTTCCTTGTACTCATCGCTTTGAGCATCAAAAGCATCCCAGCAAGGCATAGATACAACGCTAACGTCAATGCCCTCTTCTGCCAGCTTAGCTTGTGCAGCCAGTGCCAGATGTACTTCACTGCCGGTACCGATCAGAACAGCCTTAGCCTCGTTCTTAGCCGGACTCAGTACATAAGCGCCCTTATGAGCGTTTTCATGGATGGTTGCTGCATAGTCATGCAGTACAGTCAGCTTTTGACGGCTCAGCAGCAGGCAGGTAGGTTTATGTTTGTTCAAGCAAGCCTGTTGCCATGCGGTAGCAGTTTCCAGAGCGTCAGCCGGACGGATAACACTTACGTTCGGAATCAGACGCAGAGCCATAGTAGTTTCAATCGGCTGATGAGTAGGACCGTCTTCGCCCAGCGCAATGCTGTCGTGAGTCAGTACGAATACGGACTGAATTCCCATGAGTGCAGCCATACGGATGGTAGGACGCAGGAAGTCAGCGAATACCAGAAAGGTGCCGCCGAAGGGAATGAAACCGCCATGCAGGGAAATGCCGTTCAGAACGGTACCCATAGCGTGTTCACGAACGCCAAAGTGAATGTTACGGCCGGTTCTGTCCAGCTTGGAGAAGTAACCGCCGGTTTTCATGATAGTTTTGTTGGACGGGCCAAGGTCAGCACTACCGCCAACCAGCTCAGGCAGCTGTGCAGCCAGAACTTGGATAATATCGCCGCTTGCTTCGCGGGTAGCATTCTTAACGGTATCCTTGAAGATTGCTTCCAGAGCAGTCAGGTTAACCATGGAGTTGCCGGCAATGCGGTCTTCCAGTTCTTTAGCCAGCTCAGGATATACCATCTTATAGTCATCCATCAAAGCATTCCAGGCAGCTTCATTTGCAGCGCAGCCATCCAGCTTAGCAGCAAAATGTTCTTTAACCTCAGCAGGTACATAGAACATTTCCTGCGGCCAGCCGGCTTTTTCTTTGGTAGCTGCCAGTGCTTCACCACCCAGCGGCTCGCCATGGCAGGACGGGCTGTCCTGTTTCGGGCTGCCGAAGCCGATGTGAGTACGTACAATAATCAGAGAAGGATGCATAGTATCAGCCTTAGCTTCTTCGATAGCTGCCTGCATAGCGTCAACATCCTCGCTGCTTTCTACGCGCAGAACCTGCCAGCCATAAGCCTTGAAGCGGGCTTCAACATCCTCAGTGAAGGCAATATCAGTGCTGCCTTCGATAGTAATTTTGTTGTCATCATATAAGTAAATCAGTTTGCCCAAGCCAAGGGTACCTGCCAGAGAAGCAGCCTCGCAGGAAACGCCCTCCATCAGGTCACCGTCAGAGGTCAGACCAAAGGTGTAGTGGTCAACAACCGGGAAATCAGGTTTGTTGTACTTTGCGCCCAGCATAGCTTCGGCAATAGCAAAGCCAACGCCCATAGCAAATCCGTGACCCAGAGGACCGGTAGAAACGTCAACGCCGGGAGTCAGACCGAATTCCGGATGACCAGGAGTCTTGCTGCCCCATTGACGGAAGTTTTTCAGCTCATCCAGGGACAGGTCATAGCCTGCCAGGTGCAGCATAGCATACAGCAAAGCGCTGCCGTGACCCGGAGAAAGGATGAAACGGTCGCGGTTGAACCATTGCGGATCAGCCGGATTATAATTCATAAAGCGGTCCCAAATGGTGTACATCAAAGGAGCGGTACCCAGAGGGAAACCAGGATGGCCGGATTTAGCCTTTTCTACCTGGTCTGCTGCCAAAAAGCGAAGAGTGTTTACACATGCCTGATCAATTTTCTGCATCGAGAAAACCTCCATTTTTCCAAAATTATCTAAACTAATTATATCATATTTCCCTATATTGTCTACACTTTTTCGTTAAAATTGTAAACTATTTACACTTTTAACAGAATCTCCAAGTGAAGGTAATCGTATGATATTATTATTTGCCTGTGCTGCCGAAGCCGCCGCCACGGACTGCTTTTGCTACCTTATCATCATCATCCACCGTCAGGTAATTGTAAAAAATCCCTTGGGCAATGCGCTCGCCCTGCGGAATCGTAATAGCCTCGGTACCCATATTCATCAAAGCCACCATAATGTGACCTTCGTTATCAGCATTATTATAATAATCGGCATCAATAATACCGACATTATTCACCAGCATCAGATGCTTCTTTACCGCCATGCTGCTGCGGATATGCAGGCCCAAGAACTCGCCTGTCTGCATATAGGCTTTCACACCGGTAGGCACCAGCACCAGCTTACCTGGCTCCAGTACAACCTCTTCGGCAGCGCTGATGTCATAACCGGCGCTGAACTGTGTCTTGCGCTCCGGCATCGGGAACTCAACATCCATATACCTGGCAACCTTTTCAAAACCACGTGTTTTCATTAGTAACTCACTCCTCCAATCTACAAAAAAGAGCTGTCACAAATGCGACAGCTCTTTTAAATTCACAAATTATTTTTGTACGCTCTTCATCAGAACAGCCTTGCGGGACAGGTTAATGCGGCCCTTGTTGTCGATTTCGGTAACCTTAACAACAATTTCATCGCCAACACTTACAACATCCTCAACCTTATCTACATGCTCGGTAGACAGCTGGGAAATATGCACCAGACCTTCCTTGCCCGGCAGAATCTCAACGAAAGCACCAAAGTTCATCAGACGGGTAACCTTACCGGTATAAACCTTGCCAACCTCAGCTTCGGCAGTAATGCCTTCGATCATCTCGATAGCTTTATTAGCAGCCTCAGTGTTAACAGCAGCGATAAATACGCGACCGGTATCATCGATATCAATCTTAGCACCGGTTTCGTCAACAATCTTCTTGATCATCTTGCCGCCAGGTCCGATAACCTTAGCAATCTTATCAGGATCTACATGGATAGTAGTAATCTTCGGAGCATATTTGGACAGCTCTTTGCGCGGTTCGCTGATGCATTCCATCATTTTGCCCATGATGAATTCACGGCCGCGTTTAGCCTGTGCCAGAGCCTGAGTGAATATATCCTTGTTGATGCCGTCAATCTTAATATCCATCTGGATAGCAGTAATACCTTTTTCGGTACCTGCAACCTTGAAGTCCATATCGCCCAGAGCATCCTCCAGACCTTGGATATCAGTCAGAATAGTGAAGTATTCGCCATCCTTAACAAGGCCCATAGCAACGCCAGCAACAGGAGCCTTAATAGGAACGCCTGCATCCATCAGGGACAGGGTGCTTGCACAAACGGAACCCATGGAGGAGGAACCGTTGGATTCCAGAACCTCGGATACCAGACGGATTGCATACGGGAACTCCTCTTCGGAAGGAATAACCGGACGCAGAGCACGCTCAGCCAGAGCACCATGACCGATTTCGCGGCGGCCAGGGCTGCGCAGAGGTTTGGTTTCGCCTACGCTGTACGGCGGGAAGTTGTAGTGATGGATATAACGCTTAGTTTCCTCAGCGCCAAGACCATCAAGAATCTGTGCTTCACGCAGCGGAGCCAGAGCCAGAACGTTCAAAATCTGAGTCTGACCACGGGTGAACAGAGAGCTGCCATGCGGACGAGCCAGCAGGCCAACCTCGCAGCTTACCGGACGTACTTCGTCCAATTGACGGCCGTCAGGACGAATCTTATCTACAGAAATAGTGCGGCGAACGATTTTCTTAACCAGCTTTTGGGTGATGTAAGCAACGTCTTTAGCATTATCAGGATATTTCTCCAGGAATACTTCAGCGATTTCAGCTTTAACCTTAGCAACGTTTTCTTCGCGCTCCAGCTTGTTAGCATCCATCAGAGCATCTTTGAGCTTTTGAGCACCATATTCTTCGATTTCCGCAGCCATTTCTTCAGGCGGAGCGTAGAACGGAACTTCCATTTTCTCTTTGCCGATTTCAGCAACGATTTTCTCCTGGAACTCAACGAGTTGTTTGATTACGCCATGACCGAACCAGATAGCATCCAGCATGGTTTCTTCGGAAACTTCATTAGCACCTGCTTCTACCATCAGGATAGCGTCTTTGGTGCCGGCAACAGCCAGGTTCAGTTGGCTGATTTTAGCCTGTTCAACAGTCGGGTTGATGATGAATTCACCATCAATCAGGCCTACGCGCACACCGGCGATAGGACCTTCGAACGGAATATCGGAAATAGACAAAGCGCAGGATGCACCGATCATAGCGGGCATATCCGGAGCATTGTCGGGATCAACGGAAACAGCGGTAGCAACGATTTGTACATCGTTGTGGTAGCCTTCCGGGAACATCGGGCGAATCGGACGGTCAATCAGACGGCTGGTCAGGATAGCCTGCTCAGACGGACGGCCTTCGCGTTTAATAAAGCCACCGGGGATTTTACCTACGGCGTACATTTTTTCTTCAAAATCAACAGTCAAAGGGAAGAAGTCTACACCCTCACGCGGGGTCTTGGTGCCGGTAACGGCAACTACTACGGCGGTATCGCCATAACGAACTAATACAGCGCCATTAGCTTGTTTTGCAATCTTGCCGGCTTCAATAGTAAGAGTTCTGCCGCCAAGATCCATGCTGTAACTATGCATATCTTATGCCTCCTATTCTTTTCACACATTGTGTACCTGCATATTATTCGCCGTCAATCAGAAAAATCCTCTATATTTTTACGGCTTTTTAAAATTTTTTTGAAAAAATTTCTACAACAGACCAAAACAGCCAGCAGTTCTGCCCAAGGCAACACTGCCGGCCGTCAGAAATACTTTTTTACGCCATTAAAAGCCCATAAAAAGACGCATAATAAACAAAACTATTGCGCCGACAGCGGCAAAGACAATAAACGTCGGCAGCAAAAAGAAGATAACTGCCACAATGCCGCACAAAATCAGAAAAGTAATCAGAATGCCGCTGCCGCAGCCAAAGGTATGTACCTTGATATTCGGCGGCACCTGCTGCTGTCTTTCATTATAAGTATCAGCACCGCTGTCATATACAGCGCCTTCCCTGGCACTTTTGTTTTCCTCTGTGCCTGCGCTCTCGTCTATCGTCACGCCATCAAAGGTATCGCGCTCCTCCGGACTGAGCACCTGCGCATCAATCTTGAACTGATAATGGCAGTACGGACATTCCACTGTGCCGGGAGCAACCTCGTGGCCGCAAAAATCACACTTCATATTCTGGTGCCTCCTCTCACTGCAGCAGCATCAGCAGCAAACCCTCTTCGTTAACGTAACGCGGGTCATGTGCCTCCAGCTGCAAGGTTTCATTTAGCATATCTATCATCTGCTTCAGCTTTGCATGGTCGGTAGCACGGCACATAGCAAAAACCTGCTTTTCCGTAAAGGTATAAACATCATTCAGCTTAACAAAGCAGTACATAACCGCTGCCGTCCAATGCTCAAAATCAGCGTCTGTATTATCAGGCAAAGCATTGCCACGAAGCATAAAATCGCTCCACATGGTACGCATCAGCTGTATATCATAGGCAGAAAAAAGGCCTGTTCCTCTAAGAGATTCCAGCATTGCCGAGGTCTTGTCCTTAAGCAACGCCGCAGGCTGATAATCACTTATCTGCGTACTGAAATTAAAGCCCTCCATACGCACATAGATGGCATACAAAACAGAAACATGGCGTACGAACATCGGATTACGGTTGATGAACTCCTCCCAGCTCATCTCGCCGCTTTGGCGCACAGCAAACCAGTCTTTCGCCGCACTGACAACCTCGAAAAAGCGCTTACGCGAGGTCTGCGACATCACCAGTCCGCGCAGAAAGTTCATCACCATAGTATTTTCATAAAAAATATGGCCCATGAAAATATAGCCTTCTGTGTCAATATTATCATCTACCGGCAGCATCAGCGTATATTTTTCATTGGTGAAAATATTTCTGCAGACATACATTCCCTCCTCCGTGCGTCTTTGCACATCAAAGAGAACCAGCTTTGCCTTAATCAGCTCATTCAAAATATCAACGGAGGTATCCATCTCGGAAGCATCACGGCAAATTACATCACGGTAATGCTGCAGAGGCGTTTTGTCATCTTCAAGCAGACGATAGTCAAAGAGAAAATAATCCCAAAAGGTCTGTGAATATTCCTCCGTGCCCGGCTTTTCCTGAACAGTACCGTTCTGAAAAATACCGCCGAAGAGAAAATCGGCCCGCTCCAAATCACGCCGGAACTGCTTCTGCGTATAGTAGCTTTGCACATCATCCAGCAAATTCTGCATTCTCTCGCCGATGTTCAGATACACCTTCGTCGGCAAATCCGGTGTAGAATACAGATTGTAACGGTCATGCCCAGGCAAAAAGCTGCCATCCTTGCCGACAATCTGCAGTTTTCCGTCAACCAGCAGCTTTGCTTTGGCTTCGGCAGGCGCGTTATCACGGGTAATAATGCGTTTCTTTTTCATATATGCATAAAACTCCTGCATAACATCCAGGAAATGTGCGATGTTGCTCTCCGTTGCCGGGAAGCCGGAAACATTGCGGCAGCACCAGCCTACGCAGTCAATAAAATCCTCACGCGACATATCACCGAGAAAGTTCTCGGAATTGCCAAGGTAAATACAAAGAACCGTAATATAATCCCAAATCTTGACCAGCTCGCCATCCTTGGCTCCCTGCCATGTTTTATAGCGCAGGAAATCTTCAGCACAGGCTTGCTGCAATACCGAATTCCATTCTTCATCCTGTGTATAAAATTCTTCTATCAAATCGAAAACATTAGTCATTTTTTCTCCATTCTCTGACGTATTATGGAGATATTATACCACACTTTTGTGGCTAATTTATGTTTTTTTGCGTCAGCTGTGCCGCCAGATAGATATCCTGCAGCGGCACCCCCTGCTCCTGCGCCAGTTTGGTAGCGCTGTCATATTCCACATAACAGCGTTCGCCGCTGTCCAGCAGGCAGCGCTTCACCGCTACATCACCGTAAGCAGTGTGCACCACATCCCTGCGACGCGGCAGCACAGTGCGCTCCATGCGCGCACGACGGATGCCGATTGTTGTCGTTTCCGCAAAAATCAGCGCTTCCAGCTTCGCTCTGTTCTCCTCGCGGCAGATAACAGTAAGCTCCCACGCCGGACGGCTCTTCTTCATAAACACCGGCTGATAATGAGCATCCAACGCTCCTGCCGCCAGCAGGCGCTCCAGCGTGTAACCCAAAAGCTCGCCGCTGCAGTCATCAATATCAGACTGCAGCTGGCAGATGCAATCTGTCTGCAAAGCATTGCTATTTACAGAGTTTTTTTTTGCGCGTTATCCTCAATCATCAGCGCACGCAAAATGCTGGGGCGCTCATACTGACGCTTGCCTGCTCCCAGACCAATGCCCAGAATCTTAAAGCTCTGCGGCAGCTCGTCCGTAGTCATCAGCGCAGCAGCGGCAGCAGCACCGGTCGGTGTAACAAACTCGCCCTGCACCGGCAGCAAGCGTACATTAAAGCCAAAGCGCTGCATAATATTGGCCGTTGCAGGAACAGGCACCGGCAGCACGCCATGCTGGCAGCGGACAGTACCGCGTCCCTCGCACAGCTCCGGCACAATTACGTTTTCAGCGCCTAGGCTGTCGGCACACACAGCAATCGCCACAATATCAACGATGGAATCAATCGCGCCAACCTCATGGAAATGCACTGCATTCTTCTCCACAGCATGCGCCTTTGCCTCAGCATCCGCAATAATATCAAAAATCTTCAGCGCCAATTCCTTGGCTGCAGCACTCATATCCGTAGCATCAATAATCGCAATAACCTCCTGCAGACCGCGGTGCTCATGGTGATGATGATGCTCATGCGGCACATGGCTGTGCTCATGTTCATGGTCGTGGTCATGATGATGTTCATGTTCATGCTCATGGCTATGCACTACAGCATCGCCGTTACCATGCAAAAAGGCCATATCGTGGTCATGGTTAGCATGCTCCTCGTCCAAAATAACATCAAAATCGCAGCAGTCAACACCTGCTTTAGACACTCTGCTGATTTTATATTCAAAGCCCTTCGCAGGAATACTCTGCAGAGCCTTAGCAAGCGCCTCCTTATCCGCGCCCAGGTCCAAAAGTGCTGCTACCAGCATATCGCCGCTGATACCGGCATTACATTCCAAATATAAGCTTTTCATAATCTTCCTCCTAACCAAAGCCTGCATACTCGTAACAGGCTACTAATAAAATTCGCTGTAAGTATAATTTAATCCTGCTTTAAAGTTTCATTCATGCTGCCTGTACGGTAGCCCTGTAAATCAAGTGCCACATAAGCAAAGCCTGCAGCCTGCAGGCCTTTGTAAATTGCGCTGCGCATCGGCTCCGCCACCGCCAGCTCCAGCTGCTCGGGCAACAGCTCAACGCGCGCCAAACTGCCATGCACACGCACACGGAACTGCTTAAAGCCCAGCTCCCACAAAAGCTGCTCCGCCTTATCCACCGCCGCCAGCTTCTCCGCCGTAATACGTTCACCGTAAACAAAGCGTGAAGCAAGGCAGGCAAAGGAAGGCTTATCCCAAGTCGGCATCTGCAGCTTATGCGACAGCAGGCGGATTTCCGCCTTCGTCAGCTCTGCAGTGCGCAGTGGGCTCTGCACCTTCAGCTCCGCCAAAGCCCTCAGACCGGGGCGGTAATCGCCCAAATCATCCATATTCGAGCCTTCGCAAAGCACAGCACCGTTTTCCTGTGCAATGCGCAAGAAATTACTGAACAGCGTTTTTTTGCAGATATAGCAGCGGTCCGGCGGATTTTCGGCAAACCCCGGCACCTGCAGCTCATCAAAATCAAAGTAAAGATGACGAATTCCCTGCTTCCGACAGAACTCCTCTGCCTCTGCTATATCACGCTGCGGCACAACGCCGGAACGCGCCGTCACCGCAAGCGCCTTATCGCCCAAAGTCAAATGAGCCGCCTGCAGCAAAAACGTCGAATCAACGCCACCGCTGAACGCAACCAGCACACTGCCCAAGCGCCGCAGCTCCTGCTGCAGCACAGCAAACTTGGCTTCCGCCTGCATTTCTAAATCTGTATCTTTTGGCATATTTTTTACCTCAAAAAAATTTAAAGACATGGCTTGATTATCCCCCTTCCGCCTCGCTTCGCTCGGCACCTTCCCCGAGGGGCAAGCAAGAAAGTTAAACTAAAAGCCCACGCAAGCAATTAATATATTGCAGAGCACAACCCTCAGTCATCGCCTACGGCGATGCCAGCTCCCTTGCAGGGAGCATATAAAGTTAAGCAGATTTGCGAAGTTTAGTCTTCCGCAGGTCTAATATATCTTCCCTGAAATGGAAGGTGGCTGCGAGCTTTAGCGAGCAGACGGAAGGGTTGGATCTCACTTGCACGCCAGCCTGTTAATCTGCGTCGCAATAATCCCCGCGCCATATCCATTATCAATATTCACAACAGAAACACAGTTAGCGCAGGAATTAATCATCGTCAGCAGCGCACTCAGCCCATGAAAGCTCGCACCGTAGCCGACAGAAGTCGGCACCGCAATCACCGGATTACGTACAAGACCGCCGATAACGCTCGCCAGCGCTCCTTCCATACCTGCAGCCGTCACCACACAATTCGCCTGTTGCAGCAAATCCACCTTATCCAAAAGACGGTGAATGCCGCTCACGCCAACATCGTAAAGCCTTTCCACATGCGTCCCGAAAAACTCCGCCGTCTGCGCCGCCTCCTCCGCAACGGGAATATCGGCAGTACCCGCAGTACACACAACAACACAGCCGCAGCGCACCTTATCCGAACGTTCCTGCTTCAGCGTCCGCGCCACCGGATCATAAACAATATCAGGCAGCTGCCGCCGCACCAGCTCATACTGCTCCGGCGTTGCCCGCGTGCCGAACACCTCACCCTGCTCCGCCAAAAGACGCTTATAAATCTCTGCCAAATACGCATCAGGCTTACCGCTACAGTAAACCACCTCCGCAAAGCCCGTGCGTTGCTCACGCGAAGTATCAAGACGCGCATAATTTAAATTTTCATACGCCTTGCGATTAAAATAACTCTCCGCCTCAGCCACCGACAGCTTGCCGCTGCGCACCTGTTCAAGTACACTCCTGGAGTCCACTTTATACCTCCTTTTATGACAAAGACTTAGTCCGCCACCCGGCAAACTAAGTCTTGCATATATAAATATTAAATTTCGATTTTATTATAGCGAAAACATACCCGCAACGCAAGCATTCTTCACATCAAGCCACAATTACACAAGGTTCTTCACAACCGCCAGCTCCATCTTGTCCGCAGGAATAACCTCGGAATGGAGCACAGGCAAATTCTCCAGCGCCAGCATACGCGGCGGAATCTCCGTACCGGTATCGGCATGCAGCTTTTGCAGCAGCTCAAAAGGATTGCTTCCCTGCGGCTGAGCATCATCAAGTGCTGCCAGCACGCTGTCGGCAAACTTATACGGACTTGCGGTAGACAGCACCACGGTATAGGTTTCATCACTGGTCAGGAAGCGATATTTTTCCATAGCACGCCAGGCAACGGCAGTATGCGTATCCATCAGATAATGGTAATCATTATAAATACGGCCGATAGCCTCCTTCGTTTCCAGCTCATCAACCCAGGCACCGAAGAATTGGCTTTGAATCTGCTTCAGATCATCGCTGTCAATCTCATAATGACCTTCGGTATTCAAACGCTTCATATAATCTGCCACACGCGCAGCATCATGCTCCGTCACACTGTAAAGCAGGCGCTCCAGATTACTGGAAACAAGAATATCCATAGAAGGAGAAACAGTTTTAAAGAACTCACGGCGTCTGTCATAAACACCGGTATTGATAAAATCAGTCAGCACGTTATTGCTGTTGGATGCACACAGCAGTCTGTCAATCGGCAAGCCCATCAGCTTAGCATAATAGCCTGCCAGAATATCACCGAAGTTGCCGGTAGGAACAACAAAATTAATCGGGTCACCGGCAGTAATCTTGCCTGCCTTAACAGCATCTACATAAGCGCTGAAGTAGTAAACAATCTGCGGCACCAGACGGCCCCAGTTAATAGAATTGGCAGAAGAGAAGGTGTAGCCCTTTTTCGCCAGCTCATCACTGAGCGCAGTATTACCGAAAATTTCCTTCACACCGCGCTGAGCATCATCAAAATTACCCTCAATACCAAAAACCTTAACATTTTTGCCTGCCTGGGTAATCATCTGCTGCTTTTGGATATCACTCACACCCTCGCTGGGGTAGAAAACGATAATCTGCGTACCCGGAACATCAGCAAAGCCTTCCAAAGCAGCCTTGCCAGTATCACCGGAGGTAGCAACCAGAATAACAACCTTATTCGTTTCACCGGTCTTTTGCATCGAACGTGTCAAAAGATGCGGCAAAAGCTGCAGTGCCATATCCTTAAAAGCAGACGTCGGGCCATGCCACAGCTCCAGCACACCGGTGTTATCATTTACCTGTACCAAAGGCACAGGATTATCACCGAATTTTTCCGGCGCATAGGCAGCATTTACACATTCGCGCAGCTCGTCCTCGCTGAAATCAGTAAGATACTGCAGCAGAACATCAACAGCACGCTCCGTATAAGGCTTGCGCTCCATCGCCTTTATATCAACCATACGCATCGCAGGAATATTCTGCGGTACAAACAATCCTCCATCCGCTGCCAAGCCACGGGTTATCGCGTGTGCAGCGGAAAACAAATCAGTTTTCCCTCTTGTACTAACATATAACATATATTCAACCTACTTTCTTCTTTAAATTTTGACGTCATACTGCCGTCAGCGTTAATAATACGCCTTCAGGCCAGCACAGTCGTATTTCTTTCAAACACAATTGTGCAAATAGGTTATCAAGACTATAATAGCATATTTTATAGGAAGGAACAAGAGTTACTCTGCAAAAATCAGCGGTGCCACCGTTGCAGCCGTAGCACGCTGCAAATCAGCAGGCGCTGCAATAATCTGCATACCGCGCTGACCGGCGCTGATTGCAATCTCCGGCCAGTTATTGCTGGTTTCATCCATATATACAGGATAGTTCTTTTTAGCGCCCAAGGGTGAACAGCCGCCGCGAATATAGCCTGTCAGCGGCAATACCTCCTTCAGATGCACCAGCTCGGCACGCTTATTGCCGCTGGCTCTGGCCAACGCCTTTAAATCAAGCTCGCCGTCACCGGGAATTACGGCAAACATAATGCCGTTCTTGTCACCGCGTACTACCAGTGTTTTGAATACCTGTGATGCAGGCATGCCAACCTCTGCGGCAACATGCACAGCATCCAAATGCTCCTCGTCCACCGGATATTCCATAATATGGTATTCTATCTTCAGCTCGTCCAGACGGCGGGCTGCATTAGTTTTTTTGTTATGTTTCATCAGGAAAAACCCCCTCTAAGCTAGAGAAATTACTTCATCTCTGTTATAATAGCACTATAGTAATGTAAAATGCAAATAAAATTGTGAGGACAATAAATTGAAGCTGAAAATTATCTGCGGACAGCTGGAAATTACTCCCGGCCGTCCTGATGTAAACTATAAGAAAATCATTAACGCTATTGAAAAAGCACGCAGCCTTGAGGCCGATATCCTGCTTCTACCCGAAATGGCACTGCCGGGTTATCTTATCGGCGACATTTGGGAGCAGCAGACCTTTTTGGATGACTGCGCCTATTATGCCGAAAAGATCGTCGCTGCCACCGAAAATATCTGCGTTATCTTCGGCAGCGTTGCCACCGAACCAGGCAAGCTCAACGAGGACGGACGCGTGCGCAAATACAATGCCGCCTTTGCCTGCCAAAACGGTAAGCTGCTCGGCGGTTATCAGGGACGCAGCTTCTTCATCAAGACATCGCTGCCCAACTACCGCGAATTTGACGACTGCCGTCATTTTTACAGCCTGCAGAAACTTTGCGCCGAAGAAGGTGCAAGCGTCAGCGAAGCACTGCAGCCTTTGGAAATCGTCATCCGAGGCACCAGCCTGCGCATCGGCGTCATGCTGTGCGAGGACGGCTGGACAGAAAACTATCACCTTAACGTACCGCAAACGTTGGCAGCCAACGGAGCACAGCTTTTATGCAACCTTTCCTGCTCCCCCTACACGTTGGGCAAAAACCGTAAGCGCAACCGCCTTTTCAGTGCGCAGGCACGCACAGCAGGCATTCCGCTCATCTACTGCAACAACGTCGGCATTCAGAACAACGGCAAGAACATCTTCACCTATGACGGCTGCACTTCCGCCTACAACGGCGACGGCAGTCTGGTAACCTCTGCGCCCATGTATGCCGATACCTTTTTAGAATTCACCTGGGATACAGAAGCGAACCGCATCATTCCCACCTGTCCGCCGGCAGAGCTGCCAAAGGAGCCGGAATCCGTGTATCGCGCTCTGCGCTACGGCACCGCCAGATTTTTGCAGCAATGCGGCATCAAACGCATGACAGTCGGTCTTTCCGGCGGTATCGACAGCGCTGTAACCGCCGTTATGTATGCAGATATCCTGGGACCGGAAAATATCCTGCTGCTCAACCTGCCTTCACGCTTCAACTCCGCTGCCACGCGCAACAGCGCGCAGCAGCTGGCGCAGGCACTTGGCGCAAACTATGCCGTAATGCCCATCAGTGAAAGCTATGAGCTGACAGTCAAACAGCTGGAGCAAACTCCCATCACCAATCTGGCAGACGGCAGCAGCTTCAATCTGCAGCTCAGCGGACTGATTAAAGAAAATATTCAGGCCCGCGACCGTGGTGCACGCGTCATCGCCGCTGCATCAGCAGCCTTCGGCGGCGCCTTCAGCTGCAACTCCAATAAAGCAGAGCTGGCCATTGGCTACGCCACCTTCTACGGCGACATCTGCGGTGCTATGGCCATGATCGGTGACCTTTGGAAGCATCAGGTATATGCTTTGGGACGCTATCTGAACGAAGTAATTTACAAACGTGAGGTAATCCCCGAAGCTATCTTCAATATCCGCCCCAGCGCCGAGCTTTCGGATGCACAGACAGTAGGCAACGGCGGCGACCCGCTTGTTTACGACTATCACGATTACCTGCTGCGCGCCTTCATCGAAAACTGGCACAAAACAACGCCGGCAGACATCCTGCGCTGGTACAAGGCAGGCACGCTGGCCGCAGAGCTAGGCTGTACGCATGAAGCGATTTACGAAGCCTGTCCAGATGCTGCAGCGCTTATTGCCGATTTGGAGCGCTGGTGGAAGCTGTTCGCCGGCTTTGCTGTTGCCAAACGCATTCAGGCACCGCCGGTTTTGTCGCTCACCAAACGCGCCTTTGGCTATGACCATCGTGAAGCACAGCTTACGCCCTATTTCTCACGCGAATATTACGAGCTTAAGGAAGAGCTGCTGAAATAAGCAATCTGTAAGGCAGAAGGAAAATATGATTTCAAATATTTTTCTTCTGCTTTATGATTAACAAAGTATATATTTTCTCTTGACATCTGTTTAATTAAATAGTATAATACCTTTTGTATTCGGGGTGTAGCGCAGTTTGGTAGCGCACCTGCCTTGGGAGCAGGGTGTCGCAGGTTCGAATCCTGCCACTCCGACCATGCGGGTGTAGTTTAGTGGTAAAACCTCAGCCTTCCAAGCTGATGTTGTGGGTTCGATTCCCATCGCCCGCTCCAAGTTAATATGGTTCAGTAGCTCAGTTGGATAGAGCAACGGCCTTCTAAGCCGTGGGTCGGGGGTTCGAATCCCTCCTGGATCACCATGAAAGAAACCCCGCAACCATGCAGGTTGCGGGGTATTTTTGTGTGTAAAAATAGCGTTTTTAAGTTGTTGATTTTTATTGTTTTTCGCCCTGTTTTCGGCGATTTTTTAGGCGCGTTGGCCCCAGCGTTGGCCCCAAATATAAACTATTCTTTAAGCACCATATACACGACAGCGCCGCCGGCAACAGCCTGCCATAAGAGGCGCTGACGCTCAATGCGCCGCGTCCTGCGCTGCTCCTGTTTTAGCGTTGCTGATAAGCTCATCAAGGATGCATTTTGCTCGTTGATTATCTGCTTGGAGCTGCTCAACGAGCTTTTGGCATTCTGCAGCTCCTGCCTGAGCTGACTGATTGAGCTGCTCTGCTGACTCAGCCCGTTGCTCTGCCCGCTCAACAGCTCCTGCAGCTGATTTAATCGCAGCTCCTGCCTGCTGATTAAGCTCTGCAGCTCGGTTAACTTGCTGAGCGGCACGCTCACCATTACCTCCTGCCGGGGCGCTGCCTCTGCTGCTGAGGCAGGTGTACAGGATGTAGCTACCGACAGCAGCGCATAGACACATAACGCCGACACGATATATCCACCCTTTATCATACATCAAGCATCCCCCAATCAATATCATGCTCGGCAAGATAATTATATGTAGCTTTTGCCCTGTTTGCGTAACCTTGGCGGTAGGCCTTGCCGACAGCTGCAGCCACATAATACTCCTCCGCAAACACATCCGCCAGCGCGGACAGGTCATTGACGTTATATCCCCAGCTCTTGCGGTTACGCACAAATACCCTTACCACGTTGGTGGAGGTCGGGCACCACATGCCCGCATAAATTACGCATTTGCTGTCACTGATGTACGGCATCAGCGCGTCGACATAATCAAGGCAGTCGGCTGCCAGTATCTCCATCTGAGCAACTCTGCCCTGCTCGCTGTCGAGGACCGCACGTAGCTCATCCAGCTCACCGGAGTTAACAATGTCGGAGTAGGTGCGGCCGATAAATTTACGGCCGCCGTCAATCCAGCTCAGGAGGTTATCCCCGCGGCCGCCCTCCCACTGGCTCACGCCCATGCTGGGATAATTGCCGGCGGTGCTGCAGCTCACGGAGTCATATGCTCCCTCGATGCCGGTGGCAATGATGCCAGCAGCTACCTCGTGAGCTAAAAGATGTCTGAGGTCCATGTTATCACATCCTTTTTTTCTTAACAGTATCAATTAAGCCTTTTACGGCCTCAACGCCAGCAGCGTTGAGGTTTTCTACTATACTCAACAATTCCGTCGCAGTTAAATAACCGATGATTGTACTCACTGCCCATGCAGGCTTACTAAGCTCAACCATAATCAGATCAGCACTGGCAGCTGCCATAACGCACAGTAAATATATGCAAATCTTGCCTAAAAAACGGTGTTTCATAACTTCAGAAGAAATAAGCCCTGCGCTTCTTGCCGCTTTGATGGCAATCAGCGATTGAAGAATGGTTGGCGCTGTTTTGCCTTGCTTAACCAGATAATCATGAGCAATCGCTAACCACTTAGTCAGACAATCCAATACAACCAAAGCAGAAAATGCATAAAACAGGATTGCATGCTTGTGGAGCAGGATTACCATAATCGCAGCAGCTACCGCCTTATAATTCCAACCGATATAAAGAGTTTTGCCTGCACCTACCACGCTATCAAAAAAAAGTTTATAGTTCATCTTTCAACCTCCTAAAAATTACATAATAAAAGCCGTCCTGTATAAGACGGCTTAAGAACCTTAACTGTATGTTATCAGTTTAACGCTTCCGGCATCAGCGTCGATCTTGTCCAGCTTGGCTTTGTCCGCAGCACTCATCAGCCCCGCGGCAGATGTCGTGGCGTTGCCGGGCGTGCCGGTAAGGTCCGAGTAGCTGCCAGTCCTGGCTACCGATGCCAAGGCGCTGAGCTGGTTAAAAAACTTTTGTCCCAAGCCATAGACAACTTTGTTTTGCACAGCATTGGTAGAGTCACTGGACAAGCTGTCATCCACAACAGGTATCGCCGGGCTGTCCGACAGATCATTATAGCTTCCGCTAGTAGCCACCGCAGCCAGTCCTGTTATCATGCTTGCCGGATGAGATGCAGGATGGATATAGTTGTTGGCGTTAGCTGCTATGCTGTCCAGCTTGCTTTTGTCGCTGCTGCTCATCAGGCCTGCGGCTGACGCTGTCGCGTTGACATAAGTCGTATCGCTTACCGGCGGAGTGTACCCCAGAGCGCCGGTTACGTTGGCTCTTGTCAGGCTGATAACACCACCAGATACATTGATGTTGCTGCCGATTTTTACACCGCCCATAACGGAGGTGCTTGCCGTCGGCAGCGTATACGCTGCAGGAATTGACGGCTTATTGGTCAGGTCATTATAATTGCCGGATGTCGCCACGGCTGCAAGCGACGATGCATCTACCTTGCTATTGACTGCTGTTTGTACGAATGCCGTGGTTGCTATCTGTGTAGTATTTGTTCCAGCAGTTGCCGTCGGCGCTGTCGGTGCGCCTGTCAGACGTGCTCCACCATTCCATCCGTTTCCGTTGATATTACCGACCAGCACAGCTCCAGACTTTGTGCCCGTGGTACATTTATAAAAATTCCAGTTGGGGTCGTATTCGTAGAAATCGACAGAATCGTGCCCCGAGTAGCCGAAGTCTACGGCATGATAATAGGTGTTTGCGTCACCTTCGCCCCTAAATTTTCTGCATTGGAAATAATTTGTCGCCCCCGTACCCGTCTGAAAGTTGGGCGCGCTAACACTGCCTGTACACGCCCCACCTGCCAACGGCAGATACGCACTCAGCATACTGCTGTCTGCCTTGCTGTTTAACGCAGCATTGATAACTTTATTTTGCACAGGGTTTGTTGATGTAGATGATAGCTCGCTGTCCACCGTAGCTGATGCAGGTATTATAGGCTTATCCGTAAGGTCATTATAACTGCCCGACGTTGCCACCGTAGCAAGGTCACTAGCCTTAACGCATCCGTTTGTAAGCGTCTTAACCTTGCTCCACACATGTACAAGGCCGTTAAGGTCAATCATGTTTTCCGCCACTAAATATCACCTCCTTAGTTAAACACAATTTCGACTTTATATTTTTTTCCCACATTAGCAGCGGTAAACATGCTTGATATATTTGACGGTACACGTTGCACAAAGGTATAAAATCCTACTAAGCTACCTTGATATGACATTTTGCCTACTGTCAAATTAACCGTTACACCCGTTTCAAGCGGTGTGATGTTAAGGCTGATATTGCGACTACCGCTCGTAACACCATCCTCCTTAAATGCAACGTCAAGCCAACCGCCGTAATAAGACAATATTACCAAGGTTACCGCTCTACCATCATGCGTAACATTACCTGTAACCTCGCCATAATTGCCATTGTTGCGACTATACCCATATTGACCGCTTTGCTGTCCCATAGTCATTACAAACACGTTCTCGGTGACATCGCCACCGTTCTCATGTTTTGTTGCAACAGCGTATATAATGCCGCCGATTTTAACACGCATGCCTGTAGCATTGGCATCGTCTGTCGCTTTAAGGGCTATATAGCCGTCAGTATTGTCGACTCTTACTCGCAAAGCTTTGTCCCCGGCTTCCGCCAATGTTGAGTAGATGTTGCAGGCAACAGCCGTGCCGCCTGTTTTTTGTACATATAATTTTTTGTTTAAAATACTCATAACATTACCTACTCAATCCAGATACTGCCACCGGGAATATTAAGCACGCTGCTGACGGTCAGCGTCTGTACCATTGTTGTGCCTGTAAAAGACGCATTGTTGGTAGTAGCAGGAGTATACCCTAACGCCGATGTCACGTTGCTTTTGGCAATGCTAATAGTGCCGTTTGACACACTGATGTTACTGCCAACCTTAACACCGCCTAGCGTACTGCTTGTAGCGTTAGGCAACGTGTAGGCTGCGGGGATAGTCGGCTTGTTGGTCAAATCATTGTAGCTGCCTGTCTTGGCTACCGCTGACAAGTCCGTTATCTTAGCATATGCCGTTAACGTAGATGCCGTAACATCCGCTGACAACACGCCGCTTGTGTTTATAGTCAAGCCACTGCCAACCTTTACGCCGCCAAGTGTGCTACTGCTTGCCGTAGGTAATGTATAGTTACCACCGCCGCTGCTGCCGCCCCCGCTTACGCTTATCGTAACATTGCCGGAGCTGTCAGGAGCTGTGCCGTTGACCGACTTGACGTAACCGCTGAGCGCGCTGCTTGTGATATAGCCGCTGTTGTTGGCAAGGTCGCTGGTCTGCGATGGTATCGCAGGCCTACCGGTCAAATCATCATACACCCCGCTAAATGCTACGTTTGCAAAATCTGCGGTAGCGCTCACCCCCAAATTGGTACGCGCTCCGGCAGTTGTTGTTGCGCCGGTGCCGCCCATCGCAATAGGGACGATACCGCCAGTTGTCGGCAGGTCCCCGCTGCCTGCAACGTTTAAGGCATTGTCAATCTCATCGTTTGTTGCGATGTCGATATCAAGGTTGGACAGCGCTGCCGTTATGGTCTTGTTTTGGACCGGATTGGTACTGGTAGTCGACAGCTCCGTGTCAATCGTGACCTTTGGCAGCAGGCCTACAATCGGCTTACCGTCCGCGCCTGTCGCCTTGACTCCTGCCGCAAGGTTATCGGCAGTGACGGTGTCGCCGGTAAGGTCTACCAGCGTCGCACCATCGTATATAACTTTGTTCACTGCCATGGGTTAGCCTCCTCAGCCTATGGTAACGGTCAGGCCGCCCTGTGGGTTCTCGCTCTCGTTGTACGGGATAGCCTCGACGGTGACCTGAGACAGATAGTTGTAGCCGCCGGTGCTGTCCGGCAGAATGGTCTGCGCGGCGGTCTTAGGTGTAGCCGTCTTAGCCTGCGCCTTAGCCCCCTCGGTGCCGCTCATTGTACCGGTTACGCCCAAAATCTTGACGCCAGAGCGGATGTTGGTAGCGATGAGCTTTGCCTGCTCAGTGGCGCTGATAGCCACCTTGCCGGAGCCGTCATGGTAACCGATGGGGATGGTGTAGGACTCATCCTTGGTGCTGATGGTGCCGGTAACAGCGCCGTTGTTTTTCATGGTGCCGGTCAGCTTGTTGCCGTTGACGTAAGCGGTCTTGCCCGCCAGAATCTCAGCTACGGCCGCGGTAGCATCGCTGGTGTCTGCATCAAATGTGCAGGTACCGGTGATGAGAGCGCCGCTCTTGTCATGCGCGGTATAGGTGCTGAGCAGCTTGTCAGCAGTGACGGTATCGGCGGTCAGGTCGATTAATGTCTTGCCTCCGTAAACGACTTTAGAAATATTTTTGTCTGTCATAAAAATTACCTCTCTTTCTGCCCTATACTTAACTGTATAGGAGATGATAAAAAAATGAAATTACCTAATGGATTTGGCTCAATAGCCTGCTACAGCGGCAACAGACGCCGCCCCTACATCGTCAGGAAATACATCGACGGCCGCCAGAAGATAATCGGCCAATACGCCACGTATGAGGACGCTTTAGCGTTTTTGGTCGACTACAACAAAAACCCATCACTGTTTGCCCCGGCCACGATAACCTTTGCTGAGGTATATCGGCTGATGGCTGCTGAGCGCTACCCTAAGATAGCAAAGTCAACGGCCAACAACTATAAGGCTGCCTTTAAGCATTGCCATGAGCTGCACACACGCCCGTTTGCAAAGCTCGAGATATCCGACCTGCAGGGTGTAATCCGTGGCATGAGCCGTCGCAATATCGGCTATGCCAGCCAGAAGAAATGCCGCCAGCTGATGCACCTCATGTACGAGTATGCCGTAAAGTATAAGATCATACCGGCGGCAGCCGATATAACCTGCTACATCGACATAGACAAAAAGGTGGTCCGGTATCCAAAAAAGCCGTTTATCACCCGCCAGCTCAATCGTGTTAAAAAGCTGGCTAACAGTGATGATACGCTGGCGCGCTGGGCGATGTGTGTTGTGATGATGTGTTACAGCGGCGTGCGACCGGGCGAGTTTTTGGCGATACAGAAAAGTGACGTTAAGCTCAAGCAGCGTTATCTTATCGTCCGTGACAGCAAGACTGAAGCCGGCCGCAACAGGGCTGTACCGATAAGCCGCAAGGCGCTGCCCTATTTCCGTGCCTGGATGGATAAACCAGGCAAAACGCTCATCACTGTAGATGATGGCGCTGCTCTGTCCTATCATCGTTTCCGGACGCGATTTGACGACGTCATGGACGCGACTAATTGTCATCACACGCCGCATGAGTGCCGCCATACCTGTGCCACGATGCTCGACAACGCCGGAGCTAACGAAACGGCCGTCAAGCGTATCTTAGGCCACGCCAGCCCCGGTGTTACCAAAGGGACCTATACACACAAGTCATTGCATGAGCTGAAAAAAGCAATAGACTTGATATGATTTGTTGCTAACCTGTTGCTTGCTATTGCCTTGCCACACACCTACATCACGCATTATAGCTACATCTGCGCTGTTGCTATCCTGTTACTCTCCAACAATCATGTTGGGAACATGCCTCAAAGCCGTATGGTTACAGGCTTTATCAATAATCAGGCATCTAATGTAATCGCCTCGACCTCAGCAACAGTTGTTGCCTGCTCTACCTTGTCTTTAGCCTCGCGATAGGCTATATGTAAGGCATTGGAGCGATTTGCGACCATTGCGATTACCATACGCAAATCGTTGGCTGTTACCTTAACATCGGCGTTATCTGCCGTAGTCCAATCAATGGACGCGTCAGCTCCCTGTACATCTAAGGCGATAATGGCAGCATTAATGCGCTCCCTTGCCTTATCATCGTAGTCATAACTGTTGCAGTTATAGGTAATAGGCTCAACCTCTTTGCTGTCTCTCTCAGCTTTAAGCTCTGCGATTTTGGCAGGCTTAGCAGCTGCAAGCAGCTCTGCATCGGTAGGTGCTGGCTTTGGATATACAGAACCATCATCAGCAATGAGGTATTCGCCGTCACCGTTGCCAATGAGTTTATTAAAATCATCGTGGTTGGCAATGACATAGCCTTGTTTAAGGTAATCGGCGATTTGAGCTTCGTCGTACTCGACGGCAAGCTTTGTGTCTTTTCTCTGCCCATTTTCCGGCAGGATAAGATATTGATTTACTCTTTTATCATTCATGTTTTTTCCTTTCTACGCCCTATGTTGGGCGGTTTTAGATTTGCAGTGGGGAACTGCTACACAAAACGGTTACGCAACATCGTTTCCTCTTACATTCCCGGCGCGCTGCTTAGCGGTAGTAGCGACATATGTACTCCGAGAGGGCTCGTCATACTGGCAGAAGCCGTTGTCATTACAGGCTGTCACACGCAGCTCATTTACGGCAGTAACAGCATCAGGCTGGGGCGCAAATGATACCGCTCTTTGGATAGCTGTTGGCATGTAGTGCAGTGGGGAGTTTCAACAACCCGTTTTCCGATATCCGTGTCCGTGGTATACGCTATAAGCGCAACCAAAAAGGATACCAGCACAAATTCGATTCCTGATGTGCGGGATTACAGCAGTATAGGGTTTGCTTATTATGGACCATCACCATACGCTTGGATAGCGGTATGTAAAGCCTAAGCCTTACCAAAAGCACACCGCTTAAAACACTGCTACATACCGACAGCAATATAACGCGCAGTATCATCGGCACGCCAATTAGATTGCGTCCTTGCGACAAAGGAGCTGCGCGTAATGGATTGAGCTACTACGGGGTAGCTCCACGCTTGGTTTGCGTAAACAGCGGTTATCGATATTGCAAAGCAGAACAATGGGAAAGCCACAGGAAACGCTATTGCTGTTTTTTCTGCATTGATTAATCCCCACTGCTTATATACCTATAAACAGGCCAAAAACGTCCTCCTTATAGTCGACACCATAATTCATGTCGTGGGCAGTAAATTTAGCTGTTGTAATTGTACAGTGGTTAACAGGAATACTTGCAGATGCAATAAAGCTAAGACATTTAGTTGTGAAGCTTATCGGGAATATAAATTCGCCCTCTCTGCCTGTTGTGCAAGTGATAATTCCCCACTGCAGAATTAGGCCGTTGCTAAATTTAACATAGCCGTTCTGGGCTAAATTAGCTGCAATGATGTACGCCCCATCATCTTTTAACAGAGCTAAATCGTTGTCAGCTACAAGATTTTTAAACTGATTATATAAGGTTTCCGAGGGAAAGACGTGTATCTTTCCGAGATTTGTTGTTGACTGAGCCATTTTTTACCTCCTACATAATTTGTGCTGTGATCGTTGTTGTCGGGTCACTGCTGCTGTGCTGCAAAGACGTTAAATTGCTTGTGCCGCCAGAGCTTACCTTATACGTCAGCGTTGCTACGCCGCCAAATTCGCCCAAGATAAGCTCCTGCTTCTTGGCGTTCGGCAGCGGGATACTGAACGACCCTTCTTTGGATGCGCTGTTGGTCGTGATGGTATATGTCCATGTGCCTGTTGCACAATCCGAAACGTCAATATACGCATAAGTATCGGCAGGAGTAACCTCAGCCGAGAAGCTCCGGCGTTTTGTGCTTGACGTAAATGTAACGTTATACGTCCCACCGTCAAAGGTTACCGGGACGGTATTGGTAACACCGTTATATGTTACCGACAGCACTTTGCTGGTACCGGACTCGCCGCGCACAGCTACGGTGACACCATAGGTGACAGTATACACAGTCCCGTCAACAGTGATCTGCTCACCTGTTGCCATCAAGTTATTGTCATAATAGACCGCCAAATAAGCATATCCCGATTTAGAGATATCCGGCAAATAGCTGCCGTTGGCGTATCGCGCTTTATACGCAGCGCCGTTGACCATTATCTTATATCTCATATCAGTCACCTCAGGAATACTTGACGAGCTTGGTTTTGGCGCTGTCGAGGTCTACTTCCTTCCACGTGCCGTCAGCGCACAGATATCTGATGCTGCTTCCGGCAACAGGTGCAGGCACAAGGCCAGCGGCACCGTTTACTGTAGTTGATGCACCGAACATGGCGGTGATAGATGCCCACGTACCATCACTGCGCAAATAACGCGTGCTGTTGCCTGCGGCAGGAGCTGGGACAAGGCCGCTTACACCTGCTGCCCCAAACGAAGCGCCAGTCATCTCGTTGACAAAGGCCCACGTTCCGTCGGCCTGCAAAAAGCGGTTTTTCGTAACGCCGCGACCCGGTGCCGGCACAAGTCCATGGATGCCGCCCTGCGCAGGGGATGCACCGGTCATATCTTTAAGGTCCGCTACGGCAGATGCCACATAGCTATTGACGTAGGTTATTGTTGCAATAGCCGATGTGTTAACATAAGCAGTAACGTTGGCAGCATTACTAAACGATAATGCCACGCCTATTTCCTGACTGATTACTGCTGACGTGCCTCTTGGCGGGATGTAATCCGGGTTTGAGTCCTGGGCTACTGCGTACAGTATCTCGCCATCATCCGGATCGCGCGCATACACGCCAAACTCACGCAGATAATAGCCGCTGGTTACATTGCTGTTATCTGTCACGGCTGCAATCACGCAGGCGCTGTTGTTTTCCGAGTAGCTGATGCTCGCAATAGGCAGCGTCTGTACAGGCGCAATCAGCGCGGTCAGATCCTCAAGGTTCTGCCCGCTGCTGAGCGTACCGCTGCCAATCTTGCATTGTGTAAGCTGCATACGACTGCCGGCATCGACCTTGGCCTGCAGCTTAAGGCCCTGCTTGGTCAATACCGGTTTACCCCAATTTGACATTAGCGTACCTCCGTTTATTCAAATTCGATTTCGCTTCCGATATATACCGTCACCCCGTCGGACAAGTTGCTTGTCTCATAGTAGGGGATTTCTTTGACGTGTATATTGTCTCTGAGGCGTTTGTTTCTTGTTTCCAGATAGCTGTCCTCAAAAGCCTTTGATACAGCCTCATATGTGCCACAGTATTCGTCCTCCGGCACATGATCACTGATCTTTTTTATTCCGCAGCCTATATAGCCGCGGATATCCTTCGTTTTTTCAAGGCGCCCGAAAAGGCCGGCTTTATGGACGATCAGGCCTTTTAACTCGCCGTCACGCATATCAGGTCACCCCTTTAGCCAGGATAAAATCGGAGGGCGGGATTACCGTATACACGTCCGTATCAGATAAGGTTACCTGCACATCGTAACAGTATTGGCCGCAGGCAAGGTCAGCTGTATCGGCCGGAGCAAAATCAAACTGTTTTTCCTTTGCCTCCAGCTGCAGCACGGCAGCGGTACTGTCGATATCCTGTTTGACCGTCAGCACAGCTCTGTCAGCCTCAGTCAGCAGTACAGGCTTGTTCTGCGCATCATACAGCTTGAGCTTCAGCGTGGCGCTGTCGCCGCGCGTCAGCGTTATCCTGTTTTTGTGCGGACCGTCATATTCTATGCACAACATATCCGCTCACCTCCTTCATATCCTGAAAAATAATTTTTTATGCTGGCAAAGCACGCCAACCGTATAAATTTTGCCTTCCGGACGATAGTAGAAAGTCATGCTGTCCAGCCAACTCCGGATATTCTTGGCGCTGTTGATAGCTTTGACCATCTCAGCCATAGCCGCTTCGTCCGGGATGGACTCCTGCACCATGCGCACCTTGAAATGATATGGCTTGCCACCATATTCATACCATTCCAGCACCTCGGCGGTATCAAAAGCTGCTGAACAGACTTCTTCGACCGCTGCGGGAGTGCCTTTATAACGGTGGCGGGCAATGGCCTTGCGTACAAGCTCCTGCTTCTTTGCGATGTCGGCCGAAACGTCATAAAAATCCACATGATATTGCCACGCCAGCTCATCGACGATTTCTTCCGGCAGCTTTTTGAGACGCGGCAGGATTAAGACAAGCTCAGCCTGCTCCCCCAGCTGCGCCAGCCTGCCGGAGATGGCCTGCACGATGTCCTTTACTGTTGCATCGCCGCTGATGGAGCTTGGCAGGATGCGCTGCAGGGCATTGTCCTTAAGCTCAAGCATCCTCTATCCCTCCCAGCGTCACAGCCTTTGTGTCGCAGACAGCCACCTGCGTATCAGTCGTCGCGGTAAACACCGGAGCAGTCACTGCAACACGCTTTGCGCCTGCAGCCATCACTCTTACGATAAGCTCAGACGGATTGATGTCACGACCCAGCTTTGACTTCTGCCACAAGACGTAATCGTCGACAGCCGCATTGACAGCATTTTGGATAGCTGTCGCCTGCGCCTTGTTATCGCTGGCGATGTAGTAGGTTAGGCTGAGGTTATAGGTTACCTGTTCCGGAGCCAGTACGCTGATATTATCAGTTAGCGGCCTTACCTTTTTATCATCAAGCGTTGTCTTGACCTGCTGCAGCATCTCATCGCCGGGCAGCTCTCCGCCAGCCAGCAACGGCCTTACCTCCACCTTGCCCGCTTCCGGCGACCATACCGTAACGTCAGCAATCTTTGTTGACGCCCTTTTGGCATGGTAGATATAAGCGCCTTCAGGCCCCGCCGTACTAAAGTTTTCCGGTGCAAGGCGGATATCCTCACGGTAGCTGTCGTCTGACTGGACCTCAGCGCCGCCCTCAGACGTGGTGAGGTTTGCCACGCTGTCTACGTATGGCACCGGGTCGACCAACGTCTTGAGCTGGCCAGCCACATAGCCGTTACCCAGCTCGCCTTTTGTCAGGCAGGTTGCGCTGCCGTCAGCACTGGTTGTTCCCGCATCAATAACCAGCGGGGCATCTAATGCAAAAAACACATTATCGCCTGCCGTAAAACGTGTACCTGCTGGGATGATCGTTGCTGTCTGCAGCTTAGCAGACAACCTGATGCGCATTGTAGTCACGGCAGCTTTTGCCGGGATGCGCTCAACGCCTACCAGCGCGCCCAGATGGTCAAGGTTGTCACCGGTAGCGTATCTGAGCAGGTTCTGTTTGCCGGTCTCATTTATTTTGTTAAGCAGCAGCACGATGAGCGCTGCGATTGTCAACAGAAACAGCCTTACCGGGTTGCCTTTGGCCAGTGTCCTGCCGGTAATGGCCTCGTATCTGCCAATCACATAGCTCTCAACCTCATCGGCATCAGTATCAACAAACACAATATCGGCCAGGTTATCTAATTTACTCATTGTCATTCTTGATTCTCACCTGCACTTTCGGGACCAGCACGCCATCATCCGTGCCGGAAAAACTGATTGATGTTATCTCCACACGCGGCTCATATTTTTTGATAGCCGTAATCATCTCAGACTGCAGCTTTGCCTGCGCTACGTTGATTGGCAGGTCAAGCATATCAGCATCAATACCAAAATCACGGTCAAGCGGCACAGAATATTTTGTAGTGGTAATGATTGTACGCAGATTTTGCAGGATTTCTGCAACTTCTGATGCTGGTGCAAAATCAATACCTTGCATTGGCTGAGCTAAAACATCATAAATCATAATACTTTCAGCCCTCCTGCATATTCTTTCAGAGTTACGCTTACTTTAGCACTCATAATGCTGCCAAACTTGCCCCAGAAGGAAACGTTTTCATCCAGGCTTTCGATAACCCACATGTTATCTGTAATTAATTTACCACCGATAACCAAGGGAAAATATTTACCTGTGTCGCGTATCTTCCGCAATTTCTCAAGCTCCTTAGCCGGGTTTATGCCCTGATCAGCACGCAGCTGCATGGAAAAGCTAATCTTCTCTACATCCGGACCGATAAACTCAAGCACCGGCTTATCGCCAATAATATCATGCTGAGCCCAGCGCCCTGCACTGCCACGTCCATAATCATCGAATGTACGAATATAATGGCTAGATACGATAAATGGTATATCCGCCATGAAGCCTACAAGCATAATATCAACCTCCAATCATTACATTGCTGCTCCCCACCGCCACACTCCCACCACAGCTTACGCTGTCCCCTATTCTGCCAGCAGCCTTGCCGTTGATATAGACACTGGCGCTCCCGCTGGATATTACTCCACTGTGCGTCGGGTGTGCCACGCAGCCATGAGGCGCATAGCTGTCACCCACACGGCCAGCGCCTTTGCCATTAATGATAACATTAGCACTTGCTGTAACAAGTGCTGTAGGCGCGCAGGCATCGTGGCCAGTGTCATTGTCACCTAAGCGTGTTGCCTTTGGCATGGTAATCACCTCCTTCAGTTCAGCAAAATGTTAGCACCTTTAATAATTACATTCCCTTTGGCATTTATCTCAATATTTCCGTCTTGATACCGGATAAAGCTGCCATCGGCAAATGTAATGCTGCGCACGTCCGCATTACTCTCAACCGGCGTATCCTGCGTACTGTAAAAAGCTCCAATAACAAAGCCTTTGCTGATGCCACTACCACTTGCATTCGGTTGGAAGATACACAGCACCTGGGTACCAACCTCAGGCAGCCAATAGGCTTTTGTCTGCCGGCTGCCTATAGTTATAATCGGTAGTTCAGCACTCACCATATTGTCCTTATCCTCAAACGCCACGCGAGCGCTGCACGATGCGCCATTGACCGCCGATACTGTACCAATGCGAATCAAGTTTTTTATCTGGTTAATATCCATCTAAACATCTCCTCACATCAATACTCGTTGTGTAGCCACTGCTAATATCATGCTGTGCCTTAGTAATAATATACTTGCCATCGAAAGCACCAAAACCGCTAAGCTGAATATTCACAGCAGCTGCCAACTCCGGATTACCTAAAAAGCTGAAGCTTCCGGTAACCTCATCGCTGTTCTTCTCCCGCAGCTTCTTCTTTGCAAGACGCTCTGCATCCGCAATGCTGGCTACCTGCTCATTGACTTCCAGTGTTTTTCCTATCTTTTTATCAGGAGCAGCAAATGTAGCCTCAATTTTTTGCTTCGTGCTGCTGTCCTGGTACTTAACATGGCAGGACTTATAAACATCACGCACCTTGTTGCGCAGGCTGTAGCTTTTCAGCATATCCAGCACTTTGAGACTACCGGCAGAATAACTGCATTTTGGCTTCGGCACCAGCGCCACAGCCTCAGCCGCTTCATAATCTGCCTCATCAAAAATTACCACTTGCTTATCGCAGATTTTGAGAGCCAGACCATGATCAGCACACAGCTTATATAAAAAGGACAGGTCAGACTGTTCCGTCTGCTCTGCCCTATCTATAACAGGATTATATTCTTTAACATCGTAATACAACGTCAAGCCCGCCTCAGTCGCAATATCATTAGCAATGCGTTTCAGCTCGGCCTTCTCCCAGCTGCGGGTACGCTCAGCTCCGCGCAGATTGTTGTTATCCGGCACGCTCACCGCCTTGATTTGCACCTCACTAGGCATTCCGCTGCTGGTGATTTCATCAATCTCAAACAAGCCAAAACGTACAACCTGTTCACCGATGCTCTGCCAGTTAATCAGCTTTACGCTAACGTCCAGCGTCGCGCCCTTTTCCGGCATCCAGGACGATTGCCACAGGCCAGCTTTATCCTCAAGCGTAAGCTGCAGATCATCTGCCTCTCCGGACATGTTATCAGTATAGCTTACATTCTTCAGATATTGCTGCAGGTCCGTGCTTATATCTTTATCATTGTATTTAATGATTACCAGGCATCGCCTTGCATTCAGCTTAAACATTTTAACGCCTCCATGGTGGCAGCATAGATGTTACCGGTGCATTGTACTCTGGCACTTCCAACACAATCCCTGCCGGGAAGACAACAATATCAGCGTATTGCTGATTTGCTTCCAACAGGACGTTTAGTGATGCTTCGTCATTATACAAGCGCTTGGCAATCAAGTCCCACATGTCGCCCTGAGTAGTTGTGTAAGTCTTACGCATAGCTTACCCTCCTCTGTTGGTTCTGCAAGTCCTGCAGCATCTTCTTAAACTTTGCCATCTCCAACTCCAACACCTCGCGGATTTTACCTTCGTCGCCACCGCCTTGAATTGTAATGTTTGGTGCGAACGTAGCAGTAATATTGGCACCGCCGCCCAGCGGATTACCCATGATGCGGTTTGTTTCCGCCAGCAGACCGATGTTTCTGGCGGTCGGGGTATGCGGGATAGCTGACTCGCCACTGTCCTCAGCAAAGGTTGTCAAGAAGGCGCCCTTGCCATAGATGCCGCCGGAAGCGTTGTGTGCAACGTCACTACCACTGCTTCCTTGTGCAGTTATATTGACCTTGCCGAAGATTGGCTTAGAGATAAAATCGCTGATGGCCTGCCATTTTTCCTGTACCCAAGAGAATGCATCAGAAAACTTGTCTTTTATACCATTAACAAACTGCTGTATTGCTAAAGAAGGATTGTCCCACAATGTTATAAACCACTGCTTGACGATGTCCCAGTTGGCAATAAGCGCAGTTCCAGCAGCAATCGCCCAGCCGATTGGACCTGTGATAAACATAATCGTTCTTGCTGTCGGACTGTCCCAAAGGTTGACAAAAAACTGTTTTATTTTATCCCAATCTTTGTAAATAATATATCCTGCCGCTGCAAAAGCTCCAGCTATTACTAGAATTGGACAACCCCATAGAGATGCATTCAAAAGCCATTGAGCACCAGCAGCCAACTTGGTAGAAAACGCCATAGCTTTTGCATGTATATTATAAAGAATAGTAGAATTTTTCGCTGATTTAGTAATTAGTTCATACCCAGCAATAGCAGCTTTAGCCGTATTAAAAGCAGCAGTAGCAAGGCTAACTGTAATGTACATTCCACCCAATCCTAAGCCTAAAGCTATAACCCCTCCTGTTAATCCAGGATATTTTTCAGTAACATCTCCTATAGTTGTCGCAAATTTACCTAAATATTCACTTCCCATAGCTATCACCGGTAATAAACCTGACGTCATTTGGATTTGCGCTTTATCTATACGATTTTTCATAAGTTGCATACTATTTGCAGTAGTTTGGCTTCTTGCAGAAAACTCTTGTTCCATACTATCAGCATACTTTGAACTGTCGCCTACTTTAGCAAAATTAGACTCTAGCCCACTAAGGTTTGAAAGCAAAGGTCCAATTGCACTAAGACTTTCCTTACCAAACAGGTCAGCCATTACTGCCGTTCTTTTTTCTGGTGCTAATTGCTCGATAGCCTTTAATACAGTTAATATTGCCCCTTTAGCATCATTTTGCATAGCGGAGGCCATATCAGTAGCATTTAATCCAATTTGTGCAAAAGCTTCAGCCTGCGACTTGGTAGCGCTTTCTCCACTAACCATAGCTAAAATCAAATTCTTAATACCAGTTGCAGCAACCTCGCTTTGGATACCTGAGCCAACCATACTTGCACCTAAAGCAGCTATTTCGCTTGATGCTACACCACCAATACTTCCTAATGGACCAATACGAGTAACTACATCAGATATTAATGGAGCAGACGCAGCTGTCGTATTACCTAAATAGTTAATCTTATCAGCCAGAGTAATAACCTCGTCCTGATTCATTTTAAAAGCTGTACGCCATTTGGCCATCATATCACCGGCCTGCTCAGCAGTAATATCAAAGGCTACGCCCATTTTAGCAGCAGCTTCAGCAAACTTTAATAAGTCTTCTTGAGCTATTCCTGCCTGTCCACCAGCTGCAACTATATTAGCAAGTCCATCAACAGCCATTGGAATTCTTGTTGATAGTTCCAACACATCTTTACTCATTTGTTTGAACTGTTGCGGAGTTTTAAAATCAACAACCTTTTTTACGTCAGCCATAGAACTTTCAAAGGCTATTGCTTTATCTGATATTTGAACTAACGAATTTATCCATATCTTAGCTAAATCAAAATGTGCCCAAGATTGAATGGAACTGGTTGCCAACTTAGCATATTTTTCTTGTAATGCTGGAAGTTTTTGAAACTTGCCCAATAATCTTTCATATGCATTGGCAGCCGATTCTGCTGAAAGTATACCTTGTTTTTGAGCTTTGTATACACCCTTCCAAGCTGCTTGATAATTCTTTAATTCTTGTTTTGTATTAGATATATTTCTTTGAGCCTGCTGAAACGATGTAGAAAAACTGTTGCTCAATACTGCGGCTAATTTAAAGCCAAATGTAAATTCTTTCATCAGCCTTGAACCCCTTTCGTAAGAAGTATATAATATATTTAGAGGTGATTTTTATGATTTATTTCTTCGGTATGGTATTAGGAATATTATTTATGATTGTCGTTGCAATACATGCAATGATAGAAATGCATATTAATTACAAGAAAAGCATTCCTAAATTAAAAAAATTCACCCGAGTCAACCCAGATGGCACAACATCTACATATTATCGCAGAGTTGATAAACAGAATGGTGATTGCCATGATTGATATTAGAACTGCTTTTTTGTCCGCTCACGCCTGAGCGGACTTTTTATTTACTATTTTCGCAATTTCCAACGCTTCAAGTAAGCCTAGGTTTAAATAAAATTCGACAGACGTAAATGTTGCCATTGCCAAGCTTACAGCTAACTCTTTTAGGGGCTTAGAGTTTTCAACTCCTAGCCCAGCAAAAAATTTGCCACAGGCAGTACCAAATTCTTAAAATCAGCCGAAGGCATGTCCAAAACATCCTCTACAGGTACGCCGATCAGTTTAGCCGCTACCAACGCCTGAAAATCCATGGACAGAAACACAGACGGAGTTGTGTCGCCCATTTTGCGCACTTCCTTTTCAGCTGCAATTAAATCTTTACCGCGGATAGCTTCAAAATCTAATTTAACTTCCTTAACTTCTTCGCCATTAACCATAATAGGATTATTCAATTTAACAACTTGCATCTTTCATTCCTCCAAACTTTTATAATTCAGCCCCCAGCATGCAACTGGAGGCTTTTTTATTTTACACCATGCCTAAGGCTTCGCGAACATCAGCCATATAATCAACTCCACCAATGTTACAGATGTAGTTGAACTTATCCAACTCCAGAACAGTTTCGCCATCAATGGTAACTTTTAGGTAAGCTGTTTCAATGGTGTTCGCAGTACCAGTAGTCGCGCCAACATCCAGCTTGCCCAGCTCCGTTTTCTTCGGTACACCGCGCACAACGCATTTTACGTTGCCAACCTTATACTTGCCGCTAGCACTGTCATAAATCTGCTGCGCCCCACGCAGGTCGAGATTTACGCCGGTCTGCATTGCCAGCATAATGTTACGCTTCTCCAGCGTGCGCCAGTTCAGCACTGTTTCCATGCTGCCAAAGTGCCCCAGCACCGGGCTGTCAAACTCGCCTGCAATACCTGCACCTTTAACGGTTTCGGTCATAGCATCTAAAGACGGAAGTTGCACATCAGCAATACCCACCAAATCGTTACCATCATGGTAAACTTTAAAATTAATCAGTTTCTCAGGTACATTTGCCATCTATCTCACCTCCCAATTAACTGAACAGTGTTTCAAAATACGCAGGATCATATTCGAGCACGTTTTCAATTTCACGCGCCGGTGCAGGCGGCGTAAGATAGGTGTGGAATTTAATGATGCCGTCCATAAGATTGGTAACGGGATTTTCATCATCACGAAATTCAACACGGCCGCCCAAAATGACACCTTGTCCGGTAAGGCCGTTTAAACGCATATTTTCACTATCCAGAACTGTTTGAATCAGGCGTTTGTTAATCGGCTTATCTACCTTCGCCCAATAAGTTTGAATGAAAGTCTGCGCATGCCAGTTAAACATTCTGCGAATACAGATAAAGGCATCTTTAGGATCAGTATTTGACGGATAGCAGGCGGTGCGATTGCCCCAACATTTCCAACCTCCGATAAAATTAAGCGCGGTAACAACGCCCTGGCCGTTGAGATAACCAGCTTCATCAGGGCCCAATACTACCTCAGTACCATCTTTTAAGCAGCAACCATTAATCTGCATGCTTTTATTAGACGGAGATTCGTAAGGAATATCATCGTTATTACTGTCAACAGTTGAGATAACGCCAAGAACATGGGTAGACATGTGATAAACATCATCGCCCATCTTAACCATCGGCCAGCATACCACTTGAGAAGCGTCATTGTAACTGTTCTGATTCATCCAGTTTTTGACGTCGGTATACTTTTTGACGCTGTCTGTCGGTACATCGTTTAGGGTGATTGCTTTAAAATGACTATTGATATTGCCAGCTTTAGCTTTCATCACAGCAGCTACAGTCGGATTTTCACTCCAGCTGGGAGCCAATACAATGCCAGGCACAAGACCGGTAATCGGGAATACTTTGTTAAGACATTCCAAACCTTTGACAGAACCATCGCTCACATTGATACCGCCAATGATATCATCTGCATCTACTGCTGCAGCATCAATCTCATCATAAGTAAGTGTTAAATTACTTGCAGCAGTTGCGGTGCCATCATCAAGCAACGTAATAACCAATACGCCATCGTCATCATAAGCAGCTTCATAGTCGTTGCCGGCAATCAATGCAGAACCGGCTGCAGATGCTTTAATCTGCAAAGTGTCAAGCAGAACCGGAGCATCTACTTTTGCAACTTTGTTTGTCACTGTAACATTTTTGGAGCTAGTACTCTTCTTGTGTGTTTTTGGATCTAATACGTTTACAAAAACCACCGGACCGCGATTATACAATGCGAATTGGCTGTACATTACCTCGCAGAGAGTGTATTTAGCCCAATCTTTACTGTAGCCCAACTGTTGTACTGCCTCAGCGTAACTGTAGCACAAAATGGGTTTGTTGGTCTGAGCGCGCTCACTCGCCAAATGTACCGGAGCGGTACCGAATACAACCGGCAGACCGGCAGTAGTGTTTACAGCAGGCACAACGCTAGTCGGAACCTCACTGGTATACACACCATGTTTATATGCCATGTTTTACACCTCCATAGCTTGTTTGTAATACTTATTCAGCGGAGTACCTGTTTGTTGAACTTCCTCAAGCGCTCTGTTAAGCTGTTCTACTGAAACAAACAACTTCTCCAATTGAGGGAATTCATCGAATTCTGCATCTAAATGCTCAGGCAGACCGCCAATGAACACCTGATACTGCAGTAATCTTCCGCGGCTCAGGTTGGGGCCGATATAAATCAGCTTATCTGTTTTCTTATTCTTCGCCATAATATATGTCCTCCTCATAAGGTTGACCAATAGTATAAATTGCAGTAATTTTACCCTGCCACTGCGGAGCAGGCTGTGCTTCTGGCACTTCAATTTTCACAGGAAACAGCAGACGATGTCTGTCAGCTATAAAACGATGTTTTAAAAGATGCTGGCGCACATGCTCCATGATGTTATAGAGGCTGCGCCAATCATCATATTCACTGTCATCGTAAATACTGAAGCCAATTTCTACCGTTGCTGTACTCATATCGCCATCCGCAGTATCCTGCGCAGAGGTAACAAGAGCATAAATAAACGATGCCTGTTCATCAGCATTCATGCGTGCCGGAGGATAGCCGGCATATACCTTAATACTGCGCTTGCCGGATGGCTGCTGTGTACTGTAATCAACGACAACAGACCGTAAATAATCAGCCAGATTATCCATTAATTCAACTGTGGTCATAAAAGCTCCTTACTTCATTTTCGAAAAACGATATTCTACTTCATGTAAAAAGCGCTCATTCAGCGTAGCTTCTGCCAACGGAGTAAGCTCACCAATAACATTTTCTGAGCCAAACATTTGCGGTACGCTAGCTCCATAAGGAATACGTAATGGATAGCGTGCTTTGCGTTGAACGCGCTGCATTGCGCCAGCATAACCTTTGCGCGATACACCAAGGAATAAGCCAGGCACAGCTTTAGCACCGCTTTGCTTTCGTACTTGCACCTTTACCGGTCCGCGCTTGTTGGCTCGTACCCGAAAGGCAGTCAAAAGCAAGGGGCTGCCTTGTGAAGCAAGAACGCCACGCAGTTTAGCGCGTGACGCACGCTTAATATTCAGCGTCCTTTTAACATTCTTAGCGCTTACCAGATAGTTTTTACGGATAGATTTGGAAGTCTGCGTTTTTATCTTTGTAATTGTACGGTTGATAGCATTAGCCGCCGCCAGTTCTATTTGCTTCGGAGCACTGCCCAACTTCTGCTGTGCGTATTCCATATTTTTAGCATCAATGCTAATCATCGGTCATTCGCCACCAGTTGAATGGTCAGTATACCCATATCGTCACTCACGCTTTCAACCTCATACATTTTTTCATCCAGGTAAAAACGCATGCCAAATGCCGGCACCTCCGGCAAATCAGCCTTTAGGCAATTCACCTGCAGCTGACTGCCATAAACGCCGGGATAATAATCAGCCTTGCCGGTCTGGACAGAAAGCGACTGCGCCACGGAGATATCCTGCACAATTGCCTTGCATTCCGTACCGTTCAGATCATGCAGCTCCGCAAACTCCATCTCATTGAGAAAGACAGCCGCATTATCTGCGGCTATCTGCTCTTTAAAGCTCAGCGCTTTCATTGTACAGTTGCGGCTTCATCTACCGCCGGCAGCACGTCTTCATCATCACTCGCAGGCTCTTTAGAGATAGATTTGGAAGCAGGCTGCTTTTTACTCTTTTTGCCAGGAGCAGGCTTTTCGGCCTCAGTTTTGCTAATGATTTCAACATCTTCCGGAGCAGTGGTTTCCGCCTCCGGCTCACCCATGATTTCAAACTCTTCCGGAGCATCATCATACAGCTTTTGAGCAACGTCGTCAGGCAGCTCAACAACACTGCCTGCTGCATAAACTACGTTATTATGACGCAGAGAGAATTTCTTAACGAGGATATACATAAGCTACCTCCTTATTTAACCTTGATAACATACCAGTCATCCACGGATTCAGGAACAACAAGGCAACGGCTCTGCATAGCAATGGAGCAGTAGTCATTCTCGATGTTCATGGTAACCTTAGGCACATAACGGCCTTCGTAGGTGTGGAACTGCTTATCATCTTCCATCTGGGTAACAGCGCCATACAAGCGCTTGCCACGACCAGCAACGCCGATAATAACGTAATCATCCGGCAGGTACGGAGTGAATACCCCTTCGTTATTGATGTAGCCACCCTCGTAGGTGTACATCTCCAGACCTAAAGCGCCCAGCATTCCGAAGCGCATAACCTCAGGACTTTGAATCTTAGGTGCAAAGGACATCAGCGCCGCATTGTCGCGGGACGGAATCAGCAGCTTATCATAAATGCTCTTGTTGTTCAGGAGCAGGTTGCTGGTAGCCTCGGAGCACATCATGATAGTCGGAGTCAGGCCAGCATTGCGGCGGATGGTTTTGGACGCTTCCTGCAGGTTGCCGTAAGCATCAGAGGTGTCCTTATCCCAGGTATCGGTACCGGACAAGGTTTGCTTTTGAGTAAAGTTAAAAGAGATGGTGTCAATCTTTTGGGTTTTGCCATCATCAGCATAACCGTTAATGGTGTAGCTGCCATCAATCAGCAGCTTTGCAGCCATATATTCCTCAGTGCGGGTGCACATATCGGTCAATTCCTTGATATCCTCAGCGCGATATTCCTCAGCTCGCTGTTGGGGAGTGCGACCGCTGTACACGCTTTCGCCTGCTAGGCGCTTTTGCAGCTGCTCAGCAGTCAATACACGCTTAGGCTTCATCAGCGGTGCCTTGTAGGATTTGGTTTCAAAGCCATCACGCTGCATATTAACACCTTGAGAGCCAGGAACAACAAATGGTGCCATGGAGCGACCGCCTTTTTTGAAATCCACATCCAGATATTCAGAGCTATAGGTAATAGCGTTCGGGAAAAAGGTGTTTACTAACAAAGGGTTGGGCGGATATGCACGATTGATTACGCCCAGCAAAGAACGGGTAGAATTGATATCAAATGCCATAGTTTATTCCTCCTTATTGCAGATGAGTCAGGTAGATGCCAACAGCACGCAGCTCTTCCTCGTGTGCCTGCACAGAGTCAGATTCAGCGCCAACAGACATTTCCTCTGCATTGAAAATGCCGCGAATATAAACAGTAGCAACTACATCGCCGGTGCCAACAACAACATCTTCGGCCAGCACAGCGTTTGCTACCTTCAGCGCCGGAGTTGCGGATGCAGCATCAACAATCTGGTATTTGCCTTCACTGACAGCCAGCACTGCGCCTCTTTTAAGCGCCTTTTCAGCGCTCAGGCCTTTAAGTGTAATGTTTTTGGTAAGAGCAGCCACAGCGGTGCCGCCAATAAGCTGGTCCACATTGCTTTTTTCACTGGTTACATATGCCATTATTTATTACCTCCATACATATTCTGCAGAGTTTTAGCCATGTTTTCGGTACGCAGGGCATCTTCCTCTGCCTCAGTCAGGCCATTAGCAGGCTGACCGGTTACATTAACGGAGCCAGATTTCATCTGGTCGTCAATCAAATCATTCATAAAGCTTTGAGCTGCAGAAGTATGAGCTGCAGGCTGAGCACCCTTAATAGCATCAATGGTTTCTTTGATTTCATCAGCAGTCTTGCCGTCTTTGATGGCCATATTGATTACAGCCTTCACACCAGCACTGCCATCATCCAAAGCATTGAGCGCAGCCAAACGGCTTCTTTCCTCATTGCGGATTTGCTCCTCATTAGCCGGAGCGGTGGTTTGGTTCGCAGGAGCAGCACTGCCATTCTGTTCACCTGCTCTGACACCGATAGCACTCAAAATAGTGTTTACGGCATTCATAAGATTTTCATTCATCGTTTTGTCCTCCTTTTTGTGGATTTTGTTTTTAATTAAGTCAGCATCTCCCTGGCTCAGCTGATGCCGTACATGGTTGACCACAAGCACATTGCCGTCAAGAACAGGTTCAACCTTACCTTGAATCTGGTCACAGAAGCCATTGGCAAGGCATTCTTCAGCAGTAAGCCAGGTGCTGTTTTTCATCATGGTCTCCAATTCTTTTTCGCTGAGCTTGCAGCGCTCCTTATAAGCTGCCACAATACTAGCCTTGACAGGCTTGAGCATTTCAATAAGCTTACCCAGCTGTTCAGCGTTGGCAGGCTCTGCCAGGCAGACCATGGGGTCATGAATCATCATCATAGCGTTGACCGGCATAAGGATTTTTTTGCCGGCCATAGCAATGATTGTCGCAGCACTGGCCGCCAAACCGTCAATCATTACAGTGGTATCACCGGAGTAAGACTTTATCTGGCTGGCAATGGCGTGTGCAGCGAAAACATTGCCGCCGTTGCTGTTGATACGGATGCAGACCGGCTTACCTTCCAGCTTAGTCAACGCATCAGCAAAGCCTATTGGGCAAACATCGCCACTGCTGTCATACCAAGGCTTTTCGCTAACGATATCGCCATAAATACGGATCTCAGCAGTATTTTCGGATGCTTTATTGATAATCTTCCAAAATGGTTTACTTTTCTCCATCGTTTTCACCTCCTTCCTCAGTCTTTACATTCTGATGAAGCGGATAATTTAGGCCATTGCCTTGCCAATGCTTATGTTCAGCTTGCAGCTGCGCAATGTTTTCCTCGTATTCCGTGCCGGTGATTTCAGCAGATTCCTGTTCACCGGTACTGAAGCCGTAATCAACACGCAGCTTGGCGGCCTGAACCTCTTTCACCGGGTCAAGCATGCCCATAGTCGGACCATACCAGGACGCGCGGCTCCACGCCTTACGCAGCAGCGGATCACTAAAATAGCCAGGCGCTTGAATGCGTCCAATAGCTACCGCCTCAGCCAGCCAACGCTCATACACCGGCTGACAAAAATCCCTTGCGAACCAAATGCGCCGCTTCTTGGCAACCGCCTGAAACTGCAGCAAGGCACCGCGTGCAGCACTGTACGAGCTTTGGAAGCGCGACAGCAGCACTTCTGAAGGAATCTCCAGCGCCGCGCCCACCTGAGCAATCAGCGCATTGACGAAGGCCTCAAAGGTGGACAGGCTGCGATTTGCATCCACGGTCTGTACTTCATAGCCAGGCGGCAGCTCGTTCATCGTGCCGGCACCCAGCTCAAAGGTATATTGGTCGAAAGCAACCTTTTCATTCTCGCCAAAGGCTTCCGGCAAAGCATTGGGAAGGCCTTCGCCTGCGTCCTGCGTTTTGAAGAACAGAGTAAAATAGCTTTTGATGATTGCAGCAGTAAGCTCCGCTGTGCTATAACGGTGCATCTGCTTCAATTCTTCAATGGCCGGTGCCAGAATCGGCACGCCGCGGTACTGCTCCGGTCTTTCCTCATGGCTGATTTGCAGGATATTAGGCGCGCCTGTTTTGCGTCCGAAGGCTTCTACGCGCACCCATTTTATGCTCCTGCTTTCCGTCGGGTCATAAGGTACCCGGTCAGCAACCCAATAGGCTACAACGGCACCATCCGTATTGATTTCAACGCCGTTGATAATCCTGTTGCCATTCTTGGGGTTACGAACCTCCACCTCATTAAGCGCACCAATAAGACTATAGGTATTAGGATTGCAGACACGGCTCGCTTCAAAAAGCTGTATCTTGGTGGTATAAGGATTATCACCTAAGGCCTTGCGGTATTTAATCGCCGCCCAGGCGTCTCCGTCCACAATAGACGAGATAAAAGCAACATCCTGCATATCGTAAAAGTTGTGTTTGCGATACAGGTCACACTCTACGCTCTGCGCCCACAAATTAAACTCTGCCTTAGTGTGTCTGCGCCATTCAGCAGCTTCCTCCGGGCTCATGCCCAACAAGCGATAATCAGGACAAGGTGAAGGCACGAGGCCAGCGCCAACAACATGCGTCCTGTAGCGATTGATGGCAGCAGCGCCAACAGGGCTGTTAATGGCCATATCAGCACTACGATTGCGCAGGATGTTCAGATTTACGTCAACATCACTTTTCGGGCTGGACCTTATCGGCCAATAACCACGCATAGCTTGTTTTTCGGCACTGGCACCACCGTTGCTGTAGCCTGTGTTTAATACAGGCCTGAGGGTGATGCCAGTGGGCCGCTCTTGTGTTAAGGTTTGGCCAGTAGGATGTCTGGCCTTACGATTGTAGGGTGTTCGTTTCTTACTCATTTCGTAGCCTCCTGTTTTATTTGAGCGCTAATCACGGAAAAGCACTCTTTTTGCACGCCTATATCCCTCAGATGCAGGCGCATTATCGTCTTCAGTAGCGCCCATGGCTCGCAGGCGATTTATTTCAGCCTGAATGGCGCTAAGGTCAGCGCGTGTCAGCAGCCTATTCCCAATGCGGTAGCTCTGACCAGTTACCAAAATAGCCTGCTCCGCCTTCAGGTACTGGCGATAGCGTTCGTTCAATGCATTGCTCATTCTGTTCTCCTTCCTCGTTTTATGCAACCATAGCGTTTCTGTGGCTTGGCAGCAGGTGCAGGAGCCGTCGCCCCGCCTGCTGCACCATTGTTGCCCTGCGCCAGCATAGCATCCAACTTTTCAAAGTTAGGTGCAATACTGCGCATGCAGGCAAGATTATATACCGCAAGGTCCAGCGGCTCATTGCGCTTGTCCTTGGCTATATTGGTCCATTGAAAAACAACTACGCCATTTTTCTTGCGCGGCACCAGCTCCTCGGAAATCAGACCGCGAAAATAAATGCGATCATAGCCACGATTGGCATAAGATTCTATGACAGCATCACTGCTCAGGCTCTTAGCGTCAGTTTTTACCAGACCTTGCAGCGCTTCAACGAATTTTTTCATCCGACGCTTATCGTCTAGAGGAAAATGCATGTATTTAGCTCCCTGGACCTCAATGCTAAGACGGTCCATAATTTGCTGCTTGCCCGTATCTGTGCCGATGAACACCAAAGGAATGGAGCTGTTGCGCATCTGCTTTTTGCCAATCTTGGCAACAAGGTCTTCGTTGGCCATGTTTGAGCCTTTGATAGCAAAGCGCTGACGGAAACGATTCTTAAAGCAGTAGGCATACACGTAATCAGTATAGTGACCACCGCAGTCAATAAAGGTTCTGGCGATTTTCAGCCCTCGCCCATTGGCAAATTTATAGGTTTTGTCCAGGACGCGGTCTAATTGCTCCCATACCTCGGGAGTGTCGGGAACGCCCAGGATAACCCCTTTGCGTATGCCCCAGCGTTCTTCACCATGCCCCCAGCCTGCAACTTCATATTCAAGGCGGTTATCCTGCGTATCCACAGCCGCCGTCAGCAGCAGAACTCCTTGCGGCAGCTCAGCGCCATAATCCTCACGCCGCTTAATGAAGATATCCTCACTCTCGAAATTGCCTTTACGCTCGTAAGATTCTCCGAAGCGGGTATTGTATATTACCTTTTCACGCTCCGGATCGCCCTCCGCCTCCAGCCATTCCTTCATGACATCGTTCCAGCTAATCCAGGGGCTTGTCCAGCAATTCACGAAGAAGCTGCGCGTATCGGTGGCAAAAGCTGCAGGGTTTTGCGCTACATACTTCTGCGCGGCATTGCGCATGTCGTTCTCGCTAAATTCAAAGCCACAATCAGGGCAAATCCATTTCACTGATCTGACAACAACATGCTTTTTGTTATGTTCCTCGCTGCTGTCGAAGTCAGCAAGCATCTGCCTGTGTGTAAGAAGGTGGTATTCGCCACAGTTTGGGCACTGATGCTGCCATTCCTCCTGCGTACCGGTCATATACTCGTCATCAATACGGCTAGTGCCTTTTATCGTCGGAGTGCTAAAAAGTCCAATCACCCTGTTAAAGTAGGTGGTAGTTCTCTTCGCCGCCAAATCAACAGGGTCGCCCTCTACGCCGGCACTATCCGGGAAGCGGTCAACCTCGTCGCAAAGCAGAATGCGTATAGGTTTGGAAGCAAGGCCGCTTGGGGCGTTCGCACCTGCTATAATCAGCCTGCCACCGGTAAAATATTTGCTCATGATAGTGTTGCTGGTATTGCGGCTTTTGTTTTCGCGGAAAATGCTTTTCAGGCTTTTGGTAGCTTCAATCATGGGTGTGATACGGCTCTTGGAAAAATCCTCGCCGTCGCTCAACGTAGGCTGAATCATCATCATGGTGCAGGGGTCAAGCTGAGCAAAGCGGCCTATGACATTGTTCATGATATCGGAGTTATGTGTAGGAATCATAGCTTTGCCCGCCAGGTATAAATGATTTGGCGAATCAACAGCAATGCAGCACACCGGTCTGGATGTAACCGGTGTGATAGCTACAATCCTGCGTCTTTCAGTCTCCGTTGTTCGGCAGCCTTCTCTTGCCTTCTGGCGCTCCAGTTGTCTTTTTAGCTTAAACACCGGAGTATCATCATAAACAAGAAATGATATGCGCCAAACCTGCGAACGCGCCTTAGTTGGCGAATTGCTGCAAATAGCGTTTTTTGCTTTCACTGTATGTTTGATGCCCAAGCTATGAAGCAGCTCAGATACACCATCAATAAGTATCTTGGATTTTAGCGTTATCTCACAGCGCCCCTTCTTCGTAATGCTGCCATCAGAGTCCATCAAACCTTTTAGCAGTTCAAAGCGCTGCTTGACATCAGAGTGCAGATAAATAGCAGGAATATGTTTGTTCCCGATAAGATTGAGCTGCGCCAGTTTGGACCGCAAGGTCTGCGGTTCATTGATAACCGAATCAACAGGTATATCTTTTACACCTTTCCATTTGTTGTGAAGGCTTATCTGCCTATGGCATTCAGCGCAGCGGCCGTCCTTTGTCAGGCCTGTTACGCTGGTGTCATGTCCTCTGCGACAGATATGACTACTAACAAGCGGGTCAACCTGCACATTTTTCACGTTCGGTTTATCCTTAACATTCCTGACGATGACGTTATAGCCTTCTGCCTCAATATATCCGGCAATCTCGATATCTTTTGCCTGCACGGTTAACTGTGCTGAATAAGAATTGCCATCGCCAAGCCAGAAACCAAGGAGATACGGATGTATCAGTAATTCCTTCGTTTGCATCTGCAGCGGCTTAGCTACAGGAATAGCATATGTATTATAGCTACCTGATTTATAGTCTTTCAGCAGCTCGCGAGTTGTTAATACACAAGGCTGACGCCTGTTCGGCTCAACATACCATTTGTGATCAGCGTCAGCTACAACAGTAGAGCCATCTGAAAATTTCACCTCAAAGCAATCGTGGTTCTCCATTATCTCGGAACGCCAAAGCACACTGCACTGGCTTCCGGTATCATCGAATACTTTATCACCTTTTCGCAGGTCCACTATTCGCTTCCAGCCTTCTGGAGTAGGAATAGGCGTGTCTATGTCTAATGCTTTTCCCACCTGCGAGCAGCTCTTGACAACAACACGATGCACGCCCTTATCCGTGAAGGCATCCATGATGCTACGCTGATAAGGTGCTCTGTCTGTACGCCATCTGCCCGGTTCTGCTGATTCCTGCGGCAGCATGCGGTAAGTATCCGCCCATTCGCTGACTGTAGTTTTAGGTGCCAGCTTAAGGCCATTGTTGAAAATGCGGCGCAAAAGCAATACTGTTTTCTGAGCACACATGCTAATCGCCCTCCTTCTCATCAACAGCATCAAACATGGTCGGTGTATAATCCCTGATTTCTTCCAAACGTCCTTCAACCTCCATGCTCAGCAGCTCTTCAATCTCCGGCTTGCTCTTTCCAAAAAGCAACGGTGCCATCTTCGACGGAATACCACGTATCTGATTGCGGAAGTTGACCAGTATTTCCGTCAGAACAGCCTCTACATCTGCAGCATCGTGCATCTCGCGACGCTTTTGAGCCAGCTGGATTTCCGCCAGCTCTCTTTTAGCTTTTTCATGCAAAGCTTTTTCCTTCATCAGGTCAACGGATTCATCAGTTTTGTATTTATAGGCATAATATTCAGCGATAACCTCCGGCAGAAGGTAGTCGCCTTCCGCTTCTCTGGTAAGTATTTCTTCGTCTGCCAGCTGACGTACACGTCTGTCAGTGATGCCCAGCAGGCGTGCAAGCTCCGCGCCGGAGCCTCTTGGTACTATTTTTTTCGCCATGAACATCACCTCCTTCGCTGTTTGTCCACTGTAGGCAATACAAATCTGGTAATAAGATGCACCGCTTTAGGCTATTTTGCAGCCTAGGCGGTGCGGAAATTGAGAATGGCAAAAGCGGAAATGCTGTCCAGGCTAAATTTCCGCTTTTTGCGTTCCTAACAGGCTATGAAATTGTCGACGAAAAATTTTTGCGTATTAGTGGAAGTCAAGAAAAAATTTTGCGCCTTTTGGACATGTCCGATTTTTTACCTGCGGAAGGAAATGTGATTTTTTAAATTCACAGCTAGACAATTTCCGGGAGTTCGCCGACCCGCAGGCTTTTTATTTTCCTGGAAGAACCTATGGCATCTGTCCACAAAACGCAGACAATAGAAAAGCCGTCGACCAATGGCCAACGGCTCTCGCTATTCTTTTCTCTCACGCTTTCGCTATTATACATTATAGCACCGATTCACCCTCGCATTCTATCGCATCTTTCAAGAATACTGTTTAAACCTTTGGCATGAAGCTTATGTACATGTTGCCATGTATAGTTAAGCTCTGCTGCTATACGTTCCCACTTCTGGTAATTCAAATACCTGCGCTGCATCACAAGGCGCATTGGTCCCATCGGCAGCAACGCAACTAAAGCCCGGACTTCTGCCAGCTGGGCGCACAGCTCATTGCAGCACTCAGCAATAAGCTTTTCCTGCTCAATTATTTTTGCTATGGAGTTTTCCAGCTTTTGGGCATTCCCGCTACCGCCGCCAGGCGATTGGCTATAAGCAGGCGTTATCTTCTGCGCAAGGGTACGCAGCTCCTGCAGCTTATCCAGCTCTCCCTCCAACGTGCGCTGAGCATACATAGCGCCTTTCAGCTTTTCTTTTAGTTCTTCTTTATTCATACGCTGCCCTCCTGCCGGTTTTGATAATCTACATGCAAACTTAAAATTTTATTATGGGTATTTTCCTAGGGTTTTATATTCTTAGAGGTTAATTTTGCGTTTTAATCGTCTTTCAGATGTACGCATACCTCTAGCCTAGGTCGCTTCCTGTCAACGGAAAAATCCATATCACGCACAAGCACCATCTTGTCATCAAGATATAATGCGCCTTCTAAGGCATCACAAAGCAGCTTATGCGTATTGTTCATATCGCGCCGCCTGCCGTCTGGCCAGAAGGCAACTACTTCCAGCACAATCTTTTCTTCCGGTTTAGGCACGCGCCAGCCTTCCCGATGTGCCAAAGCATTAGCAATATAATACGCCTCTTCCTTCCAGGCTCTTGCCAATGGCGTAAGCACACGGTTCCTGCGTCCCATCACGTTAAAGTTTTTATAGCAATGATTGACGCTAGGAGGTATGGTCAATATTAAATTCAATTTATTCATTCCGTCGCTTTGCTCCCTTCCTGTTTTTGGGTACACTTCTCCCTTTGCTTTGCGGCTTGCGCTTATACTCTTCGCGCAGCTCCATTTTCGCACGAATATACCATTCGCAGGTAATTTCGTTATAATATTTCTCCACGTTGACGAGCTTATAAGCAGGATGCTTTTGCTCAAAGTGTTTTTGCATGTCCTCACAATCTTCCGGCCACAAGGTCAGCTGTTTGAATTGTTTGCGACTCGTCTTAGTGTCGCTCACGGACTCCTGCGGCTTAATCAGGTTGCGCGAAGAGATATAGGTCTTGCGGCCTTTAGGATCTTTGCTAAGATAAGTGACTAAGCCATCAATGCCGCCATGTTCCAGCTGGATGCGCACGCTGTTCGCATAGCCCTTGCCCCATGCCTTTTCAATTGCGTTACGATCCACGCCAGCTTCAGCGTTGACAAGCAGGTGATGATGCAGGCGCGCTTTTTTTGCGCCCTCTTCCGTGATGTAGATATACTTGAGCAGCTTATCTGCTTTTTTATAGACTCTCTTTAATCTGCGGATAAATTTCTGCACTTCTTTTTCAGCTTCAGGCACGGATAAAGGCAGATTGTCTTCTGTGTAGCTTAATGTCAGATGATAGTCATTCTGACCAAAATTGCTCTTAGCCAGTAAGCGGAAATATCTGCGAGAATTCTTGTTGTTCAGCTTTTTCTGCTTAGGACTAGTAACATTCTTCTTTCCACTGCGTTGAGGTTTGTATTTAAGCTCATAGAAGGGAAACATATCAATTTCAATGTAATCAGGCTTTTTGCTTTCACTGGTTCCCTGGCAGTAATATGTTTTTTCTCTTATGCCCATTCTCATTGCCATTGATTTATCCCCCTGATATTTTTATGGTCGCTTTGTTATTACTTACATACAAGCCTCAAAGGCCTCTGCGGACCTTCAAAAAACTTCTATTATATAATGAAGAAACCTGCGAGGCAGAACAGCCCCGCAGTATTCCCTTCATATATTCTTTATCATCTATTATTTACGCTAGCCTTTTGGCCAACATTTATTATGCTTCCATTCTCTGATGCGCTCATTGCGCATCGCGCGACATTCAGCCACTGCTTTTGCCTTCGCCTGACGCTTCCCGTTCAGTATGGCCAGGACAAATTTATACTTTTTGTAATCGCTGCATATTCTGCCGCAACCTGGGGAACGCACGTCGCATGCTCTGCAGGGGCACGCTATTGATATATCATATGCTTTCGCCCCACCAAAAGCATTAGCTACTTTAATCATCTTCGCCGCCCACCAGCGCCAAGCCAATAAACAGAACTATGACAGTTATAACAAGATTAATGGTAAAGTCATCTACATTATCCACTTGCTTATACGTCCTTCCTTTTTTCCGCCGCAGAGCGCAGGCCGCATACGTGCGATATACTTCTTCTTTTTGTCTGCGCCATTTGCAATGCTTGTATATAATCCGCTAGTTAAATATGAGCGAGGCAGCAGCTCTACGGCCTGCGCTCTGCGGCAGAGATATTTGCTTTATTGTCTGTTAACGGGCTGTCGAACCATAGCCGCCCACACGTTCGCCGCTCGCATGATCATCTTCAGTTACAAAGTAACGTACAAAAATTCCCTGCATGCAGCGTTCGCCTTCTCTAATGATGATGTTTTCGCAACCGCTATTTCTGAATTTGACGCCTATGTTACCATCATTATTTGGATTGTTTGCATAATCACTATCGATAATACCTACGCTGTTAACCAGCGACAAATTGAATTTAACGGCAAGACTGCTGCGGATGAACAGCATCAGCACCATATCACCGGGCATAATAGCTTTGACGTTCAACGGAACCAGCACGCTTTCGCTGTCGGCCGGAATAAAAATGTCGGTCGGAGCATAAAAATCATAACCTGCGGAAAACTTAGTGCTACGCTGCGGCAGTCTGGTGCTTTCCGGTGCGTCAACAGTAGGTAAAAATTTAATAATGCTATTCATTCTTTCCCTCCGCTTCCATCAGCGCCGCACGCAAATATGCTGCTGCTTTTTCCAGGCAGTCTACATCGCCGCTGCACTGCCAGTCATTGATAGCCAACTGTGCACGATTGACTAATTCATCAACCTTATTGATTGATGCTTCCTTATTATTCATTGTCCTTCTCCTTTGTTTTTTCTACAGCCTGCTTATTGCTCTCAACCATGTGCTGCATGATGATGCAATATACGGCAATATCGCCAAGGCTTTCAGTAATTTTTTCATCATTAATTGTTTGCCCGGCACCGAAAACATGGGCAACGTGCTTTAAACAATAGCTTTTTGCTGTTTCATACATATGTTCCCAGCTATCATCGCCGTATTGCAGCATAGCTCCATTGCGAAAATTCGCCAGCTGGTCTTTGTCTCCGTATTGCTTGTTCTTTGCCTTGAAAAGGTTGGCCAGCTCATGGAATTTATTAATGCAGCTTTCAGTCAAATCATTCGTTTGCTCGTTCATTTTTGTCTCTTGACTTCCCCTTTCACCAATAAGCCTTCCCGATGCGCCTGACGCGCTATCTTGGCAGTTTCATCATTGCTAAATGCAAGGCAGCTCGGGCAAATTGTTATGTCTTGACCATTCTTCAATATATAGCGATTGCAACTGCCATTCTTTTGCCCGCATACGTGACATTGACGTTTCATGCTTTATACCTCCCGAGCTTAATATGAACATAGCACATTGCAATGCACATTACGGCGATTGTAATGATTAAGCAGATTGCAAAATCAATAAGCATAATCTCCATAACTACGCCTCCTGCTCAAATTTTGCCAAGCGCTTGGTAATCTGGTTTTGGCTCTGCGACAAAGCACTGGCCAGCGCTTTGCATACGCCGGCGCCACGCTTGCCATCCTGCACTTTGTCCAGATGCTCCAGCAGCTTATTGATGCCATTGAGCACCGCCCAAATCTCCACCTTAAGCTCCAGCGCCTCTTTCTGAGCGCCTGCATCATTTTCACTTTCCGCCAACTTGCTGCGAAGCTCTTCCAGCTCCTGCGCAACAGCCTCAGGCACCTTTTCCACAATCTCTGTCTTTGTAGCAACTGTTACCGGCTGTTTGAGCTGTTCTTCCAGCTCTTTGATACGCTCTTCTAAGATAGCTGTTTCCTGCTCTCTGTTATAAAGGCTTTTGCGCAGCTCCTCGGCTTCTGCCACCAGAACATCACGCTGGCTGCTCATTGCTTCGACAATCTTCTTGCTTTCGGCGGCACCAGCCAGCTGCATGCTGAGCTCTTCGGCCTGCCTGCTGACCTTGGCCAGCTTCTCTTCGGTCTTTCTGGTCAGCTTATGGTTAGCTTCAGCTTTGGCTTCGGCAGCTTCTTTGGCCATCTTCAGCTTTTTGATTTCCGCCTGCAGCTCACGCGTGCTGATATCCTCAACATGCGCTTCCTTGATAAAATCCTCACGCTGTTCCGCCGGCACGCCCAGCAGCAAGACCGCCTGCGTATAGGTCAGCTTTTCCACGACGTCGCTTTTTGCCGCGCTGCCAAACAGCACGCCTTGATCAGCGCCGTACTCCTCATACACGCGCATAAGATTGTTGGCCGTGCTTTGGCTGAAATCCACAGCCTCAGTAAGCCATTTGCCAAACTGTCCAGGCTCCAGCATCTCTTTAACTTCTTTCAGCTTCTTGCCGATAAGGATGCTGTTGCTCAGGACCAGCTTGCGTGTCTGGTCCTTGATTAAATTGATTTCTGCCGCCACCATCTCCGGCGTGCGAGTCACCTGCATATCATTCATGCTGCTTTCGCTCCTCTCTTCTTGGTAAGTTTTCTTAAATACTCTTTATAGGCTTCGACAAAGACCTCAACATCTTTTGTCATGCCGCAGTTATGGTCTCCGCGCACCTGCACAATCACGCCTCTGGGGTTCAGCTCCATTGTGTAATACGGCTTGTCTGGCTTAGACTGCTTGCGTATCATGACAATGGTACATTGTCCTTTTGCATGCCTGTCTGCATACGTGCCAACACAATGATGGAGAGCGTCGCCCTCAGCTATAAGCTCCTCCGCGCTACCGGGCACCCTGGCCATCAATCCGCCGTCGGAAAAATTATAATGCTTACGTATTTTTTGCAACTTGGCGATCTGCTTGTTGATCAACTCATTCGCTTTGATTTTAAGCTGTGCAACGACATTCTGATGTGCACGCTGCAGGTCGCGAGGTTTGGCTACGGCCGTATCTGTCATGTCTAGCTCTAGCTTTTGGCAATCGCGCACATAATCTGACCAGTCTATCAAGACGTAGCGCAAGCCGCGAGACGTCTCCTGGTCCTGCTTTTTTATGTAATTTAAGGCCGACTCCACGCTGATGCCTGCTTTTTTCAGGCGCACAAAGCGTTCGCAGCTGTCGTAGTAGCTTAATTTCTCAATTTCCTTGCGCTTGCGCGCGAGCTCCGCAAGGCTGAGTCTTGTGTTTTTCTTAAGGTACAGGCTCAGCTTAAGCGTATCTATATCCGTCGCCAGCGCCGATAACGCCAGCATATCGTTTTTGTTGACCGGCACGCCAAGCAGTTTTTGCGGAGTCTGGCCGCGCCAGTCAAACAAATTGTTAAAGCTGCCCTTGCTCAGGCCCTCATCGATAATGTTCCACAGGCCCATTTTCATAAGATACTCGAGCTGCGGATGCTTATGATAGAGCTCTATATATTTGAGCGCGTCACCGCCGCCATTGGTCAGCCTCATGTACGCATCAAGCTGGCTGTACTTAAGCCAGCTATCCGCCAGCAGCAGCGCAAGCCGCTCCTGGCCACTCCGTACGACGTATCCGGAACCTCTCATAACATTTTCCTTGCTGTATAAGGTTTTCCGCTTGCTCCACCAATCGCGCGCAAAAGCATCACTCTCGTGGCTCCAATGCTCGACGCCGCTCTTGCGCAACAGATGATATTCGTGTGGTACAATGTCCTCTGCAATCATCCCCGTTTTTGCGTCTACGCAGCGGTACACGGCGAAACTCCGAGCAATTATTGCTTCCTTGTCGTATAAGGCGCACTCGTAATATGTAAAATAATATTTTGCGTTGGTAAACTGTCTGCGCCAGCCGTGTACAACCTCGCCCTGCGCTGCGCAGCTTGGGCAAACCGCCCTGTCTTTATGCCGGAGGTCAGAGGGCAGTATAATGTTCTTGCCGCAGCGGCTGCAGATAGCCTTTTGCTTGTCCTTACGGTCAGGCACCATGAAAAAATTCTCTTTTCCCGTGACTACCTGATTAAAATAGCGTTTTACCTCGTCGCTAACGCCAGCCGGGAAATAATGGAGAAAATGCAGAAAGTCTTTGTCTGACAGCAGACGCTTTTTGCTGTTGACCAAACAGCCTTTTATAGCCTGCTCAATTTCTTTATGATTCATTTTTTGTCACCTCTAGAAAAAATCATCAAGATTAACGCTTACGGCAGCAGCGCCAATGCCAGTATCCATCGACGTTTCAAGCGTTTTGCCAAGCGCTTGGTGCGCGGCCGTTGCCCCTGCTGCAGGCTCTGTGGCCTTGATGTTGTAATATTTACAGGCAATCTCAACCGCCTGCGCCTCATCCACGCAGCCACAGCCGCCAACAGCGTGCTTCTTGGCCTCTGCCTTGATGGCATCCAGCGCCCCGGCCAAGGTTTTCTTTTGCTCAAGGATTTTTTCTGCAACCTCCGGGCAAGAAGTTGCCAGCTGCAGCAGCTGCTCAGCAATATACTTAGAGCATGGATCCTTGGCTGCTTCCATTTCTTTATCCAGCTTTTTAATTGCCTGTTTCTGTCCTTCAGTCAATACCATTGCTAACCCTCCATGTCTTTCAATTTACGTGCTTTGCGATGCAAAACAAAATTAGATACCTAATGGCGTGCTTTTCTACGAGCTTCAACAAGCAGATGTCCTTTATAGCTGATGCGTTTATTGCGCAGCAAGCCATACATACTGCGTGATACAGCATAATAATCAATCTTTTGCATAACTTTTCCCTTCCTCTTTTTCCCAAATTTCCATAACTGCACCAGCAAAGCGCTGACAGGTTTTATTTTCCTCTTCATTCAGCTGGCGCTTCTTAACCTGAATGCTGCGTTGGTATAATTGTTTGGCCAACACATCAAGGCGGGTATCCTTAGCGTTGAGCTTGCCATAATCATACGCCGCAACGAGCGCTATGGCCTGCAGCAAGACCTCCATGGTCTCAGCCGCTGCTTCCTTTGTTACTTTGATTTCGCGCGCTGCCGATACCGCAATCGCCTGCGCCGGGGCAATGCCCTGCTTTGCACATTTAAATGCTGCACGACGCTTATTTTTACGGGTGATGCTACTCATTGTATCCTCCCATTTGGCTGAGTTCCTCGCCGATGAGCTTGTGCAGTTTCTTCAGCTCCTCTTTGGTCAGCGTCACACCCTTGCCAGGCTTGCCGTTGGGGTTCCAGGTGCGCAGGTCATATTTTGTGTATTTCTCATCCCAGACAACCACGTTCAGCTCCTTTGTGTAGCCGGAAGGGTTCTCGCTGAGAGCACCGATTCTTCTTTCCAATTGAAACTCAATCTGCATTGATTTCACTCCTTATGTTTGTTATAATATATGTGATTTCACTTTTTACTTTTATTTTCACTTTTGTGTGAACAATTTAATTCTTTTTCTCATATTTTCACTTCTTAGAGCATTGATACGCCAATATCAATGCTCTTTTTCTTTTGTCCATGCCAGCAGTGCTCATTTACGCACCTCGATGGGGATTAAAACCACATCGCCCACCCGCAGGTCACCTTTGATATTGCTGATTTGGCGCGTATAAAAGATAACCTCGTGAATGTCTCTGCGGTCGCCTTCGCGCTCCATTACGGAGCCCACCAAATGCCAAAGCGTGTCACCCTCTCCGGCGGTTGTCTTTACAACAAATTTTTCTTCCGGACGGCTGTAATCATACACCGCCCAAATGCAGCAGGCTGCCAGCAAAATGGACAATATTTTTTTCATCATCGTTCCCTCCTTTACACAACGCCCTTACGGATTTGCTCCAGACGAGCAAGGTAGCTATTGGCAGCATTAGCAGTGCGGATGCTGACCTTTGCCGGCTTAATCACCGGTGTATATTCAGTCATATGCTCATTGCACATCTGCTCCAGCATTTCATCAGCACGCTTCACGTTGATACGCCAGCCGCCGATTTTTACGGCCGGCAGCTTGCCCTTCCGGCACATATCGTAGATGGTGCTTACGCTGGCTGATACGTGCTTAGCGTAGTCTTTGATTGACATGTACAGTACCTCAGCCATGTGAATCACTCCTTTCTTCCTCACCTTCTCCACATCCGTGTTATAATAAAAGCACAGGAAGGAGGTGAGAATATGGTCACAACTTATAGGATAGACACAAGTTCGCTTTCGCCGGATGAGTATGAGCGGTTTTATGATGCTGTGGATTGCTTCGCTTTTATGATTTGCGTAGGGAAGCCGCGCATACTCGAGGTTACATGGGATGAAAACGAACCATTAGAAAAATTAGTACCTATTCCACCGGGATGTCTTTGGGATAAATTTTAATGGTGATTTTTTCGGCTTCAGGGCTACGTTCGACAATAGCCTTGAAGCTTTTTTTGCTGTTTATTGTATCCAGCAGCTGTTGAGCTGCTAACATACATAAACAGAAAGTTTTTTCTGTGATATTGATTGAGAGTACAGGCTTTTTCTCCATCTCTCACCCTCCCTTCTTCCTCACCTTCTCCACATCCGTGCTATAATGAAAACACTGGAAGGAGGTGTTTGTTATGCAAAGAAACGAATATATTTATATTCTTAACGGCATCCTTAACGGCTTAAAGAAGAACAATACGAGTAATGTTAATCCGCCTCTTTCAGATAAACAAATTGACGCTATTTCAACAGCCGTTATGAATGCCATCGCAAGATATGACTCTCTAAAATGCCCTAAATAATATCCACCTTAACATCAGCGTATTCAAAAGGCATTTTCAAATCTTCTAAAGCTGCTTCCAATTCTGCCTGTGCCTTTTGGACACGCTCAAGCTTACGACCAAGCTCACTTCTTTTGTATTGAGCCTTCACCTCAATACAAATTGGTGAGCTTTTGCTTTTTGTATCTTTCATTCTTCTCACCTCTCTTATACCCAATCTCCTCGCGTTCCGTGCTATAATAAAAGCACAGGAGGGAGGTGATTTTTATGAGGTTAAATATTGACTGCGTCCGTGATGTAATGCTTTGGGCTGAAGCGAATAGTGATTTGCGTCATCCTGCAATTTACATTGATACAGTTTTATCTAAATCCCTCGCAGAAGCATACGAAGAAGTGCCTCCGCCAATTCCGCCGCCTCAATTTGAACTGCTCACTCGTTATGACAACGACGAAATCGTATACCACATTAAATATTGCATCAGAGCAGGCCTTCTGGATGAATTTGCATCTCCAGACGGTTACAGCATTGGCGTATCAGATTTAACGCCATCAGGACATGCTTTTTTAGAAAGCATCCGTTACCCCGTCGTTTACGAAAAGGTTAAGAAGGTTTTAAACATGCTTGGCGTTAAATCGCTTGAAGCCGCAATGCAAGCTTCTTCACTCGTAATATCGAACCTTATAAAATCTGCTATAGGTTAAAGCTTTTCTCTTACACATTCTTTGATACATTCCGTCAGATCATCTTTTGTCGGCGGAGTGTATCCTTTTTTGACTATGTACAAAACCAAAGCTTTAAATCTGTAGTGAGTACCCAAAAGCAGATACCCAGTGAAAAGGTTAGTTATCACCAGCAACCCTATTGCTATTGCCATCATTCCTCACCCTCCCTTCCTCAACTCCTGCACCAGCGCCAGCAGCTCATCCAGATACTCCAGCTTACTATAGCCTTCCAGTTCGCAGACCACGAGGTCCATGCGGATATCTGCCAGCAGGCGTAGCTTCATTTTTTCCCGCGCCAGACGGTTAAACGCTTGACGCGTTGCCGGTGTGTCCGGCGTAAACTGTATGCTCATTATTGCCTTCGCGCTTCCCCCCTCTATCTCGCCACGAGCTGCTCTACCGTCGTGCCCAGCACCCGCGCCAGCGCCACGCCCAAATCGTTTATGATTTTAAATCACATCAGCAAGCAAAAAAAATTGAATCTCTTTCGTCTCTTGTTAAATCTAAAAAAGTGGCTGTTCTGCTAATTTCACTAGCCTTAAATTCAGATTTACCTTTCATTTTGTTTAAAAGCGCCATTTCGCTTATGCACAACGCATTGGCAAGCGCTTTTTTTGATTTTCTTTTGCGAACCAGTTGAATTTCCAGCTCTTGTGAATTGGTCATCTTTCTCACCTCTTTTGATTTTTAATCACAATTTGATTATAGTCTTTTTCTGATTATTAGTCAAGTATTTTTTGCTTTTCTAAAGAAAATTTGATTATCAGGAAAAAACGTGTTATTATAATAGCATAATAAAAAAATCTTGGGGGTTTCAAATGGAATTATATAAAAATATCAGAAATCGTAGAATAGAATTAGGCTTAACTCAAGCAGAGTTAGCTAAAAAAATAGGTTATCGTTCTATTTCGACTATAGCTAAAATAGAACGCGGAATAAACGATATTCCGCAATCTAAAATTAAAGCATTTGCTGATGCTTTGAATACTACTCCTGGCGAACTTATGGGCGAAGTAGAACCCGCCCCCGTGCCGCTCTCCCTCACCCAGCAGGAAGAAACACACATAAAAAAATACCGCCAGCTGGATGCTGACGGCAAGGAAGAAATTGACGATATTATTGATGTTAAGCTGGCCAAGCTCCAGCGTAAGGCGGAAGAAGACGTGGAGAGTTTAGGATAATAAGAAAGACGCCCTCGTGAGAGAGCGCCAAAAAAAGCTATAAATTTAATGTGTCGGAACAAAGCGCTTAGACAACGCATCCTGTAAAACCTTTGACAGACTCAGGCCTTCTTCCGCAACCTGTTCATCCATCCATTTCGGAAGGCTTACAGTACGTTTTACAGCTCTGGTATCTTTAATATCAGCTCTAATCAAACTTACAAATTCATCCTTGTCTAATTCAACGTTTTGCAATCTGCTAGGCTCTGGAATGTCTTCTTTGTTATCCTTTAAGTAATCTACCCACTGAGTCAACGCAGCTTCGGCCATCTTCATTGCATTGCCCAGAGTTTTCCCCTCGCTGATGCAGCCCGGTAAATCCGGAAAAAGAACAGTATACGTACCATCCTCATTGCTATGAAATACAGCCGGATAAACATATTCTTGTACATAGTTTCTCATTTTCATCTCTCCATTTCTATAAAATCCAGTGGCATGATTAAGCAGCCCGCAAAGCGGGCAGGGATAAAATCAGTCTTACTTTATCCCCGCAACCTTGAGAATAGACTTTGCGGTTAGTTCATTAAGCTCTCGGTGCCTTGGAACCTGCACGGCGCGACTGCCTGGCTTTTTATAAATCGTGTGGTCGCCATCATCACGTTCTAATTGGTATCCTGCCTGCAGCAGAAGCTTCACTAAATCTCGCCTTTTCATTATGTCACCTCTATTCGTTTTCCACATCTATATTATACTACGTAATTTACGTAACGTAAAGTAAAAAGTAAGTAATTTACGTATTTTTTGCCAATATCAATACTTTTATAAATAAGAAAATCCCCCGGTGTTACCAGCACCGAGGGACCTGCAAGAACGTGTTACCAGCACGCTCAATGTCATCAACCCAAGCACTACCAAGAGCTGATTACTTTTTTATTATATCAGCTCTGCTCGTAAAATGAAAGGAGCTGATTTTTATGGCTAAAACAAAAAAATCTAACGGCGAAGGAACCATCAGCTACGAAAGCGACCGCAAAATGTACCGGGCAAGACTAATCGCCCCGGACGGAAAGCGCATCTCTAAACGCTTCCACACGAAAAAGGAAGCAATGGAATGGATTGCTGTTATCCAGGCAGATATCTGCAAGAACGTCTATGTAGCGCCCAACAGCCTACGCTTAGGCGAATGGCTCTCCGAATACCTTATTACCTACAAAGCACCCAAGGTGCGCCCCAAAACACTGGATCGCTACATCCAGACAGCAAAACACATTGCACCCATCGCAGAAGTGGAGCTGCAGAAGCTAACTGCCCATACAGTGCAGCAATTCTACAATGAGCTGCCGCCGATGAGCGCCAGCAGCAAGAATAAAGTGCATAAGCTCCTGAAGGCTGCCATCACTAAAGCCTGCGCCATTGACCTGGTTGCCAAAAACTTCATGCAGGCTGTAGAAGCTCCGCCGGTGCCTAAGGTTGAAGTCCAGGTATTCACTACGGAAGAAATCGGTAAGATTCTGCAGACGGCCAAGACCAGCCGTTATTACAGCAAATACTACCCCTTCTTCCTTCTGGCAGCGACTACCGGCGCGCGCCTCGGAGAGCTGTTAGGCCTTAAAGCGCCAAATGTAAAGCCAAATTATATCTACATCGACAACAGTCTGCAGGCAGTGCGCGGAAAGCTCACTGACATGCCGCCCAAGACTGCTGCCGGTGTACGCAAGATAACTATTGCCCCTGAGGTCAACAAAGCCCTTAGGCTCGCCAGCGCCTCTTCCGGCCCGGTGCTTTCGTTTAACAGGTACGTTTTCCACACCCGCAACGGCACGCCGATAGCACCAAGGAATATGGAACGCATCTGGAAGGCACTGCTGCAGGAAGCCGGCGTTGAATACAAGAACTTCCACGTTCTGCGCCACACTATGGCCACACAGCTGCTTGCCAACGGTGTATCCATCGCCGAAGTTGCCAAGCGCTTGGGACACAGCAAAATCAGCCACACGCTCAACCTTTACAGCCACGCCGTACCTAATTATGACGAAGGCATTCCGGATATCATCAACAAAGCATACGCACTCTGACCACGTTGGCCCCAGCGTTGGCCCCAGCGTTGGCCCCAAAAGGGTTTTTGAATCCCGCAAACCCCATGAAATAAGGCTTTTTGAGGCTATTGATGTCAGGCCTTCTAAGCCGTGGGTCGGGGGTTCGAATCCCTCCTGGATCACCATGAAGGAAACCCCGCAACCATGCAGGTTGCGGGGTATTTTTGTGTGTAAACAACGCAGAATGTACTCATCTTCTCAGTACATTCTGCGTTTTTCTTTACAAGCTCAAAAAGTTTTTCAAAATCGTCCGTCCCTGCGGCGTCATAATCGACTCCGGATGGAACTGCACACCATACACCGGCAGAGTTTTATGCTGCAGCGCCATGATTTCATTCTTCTCCGTTTTCGCCGTAACCTCCAGGCAATCCGGCAGGCTTTCCGGCTCCACAATCAGCGAATGATAGCGCGCTGCCTCAAAGCCATCCGGCATATCCTTAAAGATGGGGCTTGCTGCCTCCAGATACACCTTATCCGCCTTACCATGCACAATCTCCGGCGCATGCACCACATTGCCGCCCAAGGCTTCACCAATTGCCTGATGCCCCAGGCAGACACCCAAAATCGGGAACTCACCGGCAAGCTGACGAATAACCTCCAGACAAATACCTGCCTGCTTGGGATTGCCCGGCCCCGGCGAAATAATAATATGATCCGGTTGCATAGCTCTGATATCCTCAATCGTCAGCTTATCATTGCGCACAACCTTGATATCAGGATTAATTTCGCCAATCAGCTGATACAGATTAAAAGTAAAGCTGTCGTAGTTATCTATGATCAAAATCATTCCTTACTCCTCCTCTGCCGTCATGCGCAGCGCCGTCATGCAGGCGCCTGCCTTATTCACGGTCTCCTGAAATTCATTGTCCAACACGGAATCCGCAACGATACCGCCGCCAGCCTGAATATAAACCCTGTCGTTCTTTTTAACCATAGTGCGGATGGTAATACAGATATCCATGTTACCGCCAAAATCAAGATAACCCATGCCACCGCCGTAAATACCGCGGCGCTCCGGCTCCAGCTCGTCAATAATCTCGCAGGCACGAATCTTCGGCGCTCCGCTCAGCGTACCTGCCGGGAATACTGCCCGCAGCGCGTCCAATACGTCCTTATCGGCACTCAGCTGGCCTGTAACCTTGCTCGTGATATGCATAACGTGTGAAAAGCGCTTAATCGCCTTATAATCGCTCACCTTGACGCTGCCAAAGTCGCAGACACGGCCCACATCGTTGCGCCCCAAATCCACCAGCATATTATGCTCCGCGATTTCCTTGGCATCTGCCAAAAGCTCCTGCTCCAGCACCAAGTCCTCCTCGCTCGTACGTCCGCGACGGCGTGTGCCGGCAATAGGCATGCTGATGACCTTTTTGCCCACAACCTTCACCAACGTTTCCGGCGAGCTGCCGGCGATTTCCATATCGTCATTATGTAAAAACACCATGTACTGCGAAGGGTTCGTTGTCCGCAAATAGCGGTAAGCGCTGAAAAGGCTTTGGTCATAGGTTGCGCTGAATTTTTGTGCGTAAACAATCTGAAAGGCATCGCCGTTTTTGATATATTCCTTGCAGCGGAGCACATTTTTATTATACTGCTCACGGCTCTGGTTACTGGTGAACTCGCCCATCTTAGCCTTCACAGGCTTCTTCGGCTGCACAGGCTGCAGCAGCATTTCCTCCATCGCCGCAATTTCACGCTCTGCTTTAGCGTAATTGATGGCAGCATTATCCGTTTTGACATTCACAATCAGGAAAATCTTCTGCTTGAGATGGTCAAAGGCAATCAGCTTATCGAACAGCATTAAATCAACATCGGCAAATTCCACCTTGCGCTCTTTATTCACACGCATATCCGGCTCGCAGTAGCGCATAAAATCAAAGCCAAAGGTGCCTACAAGACCGCCGGTAAAATTAGGCAGGCCTTCAATCTGCGGTGCCTTGTATTCCCCCAGAATATGGCGGATGCAGCCCAAGGGATCGTTTTCCTGATACTTCACGGCAGCACCGCTGATGATTTCCGCATTACCGTCGGTTATTTTCAAACGCAGCACAGGATCATAGCCCACAAAGGAATAGCGCGCCCAGTGCTCACCGCCCTCAATGCTTTCTAAAAGGAAATAATTGCGGCTGCTGCGTCTTACATTGTCCAAAAATGCCAGCGGCGTCAGCATATCCGCCAGGCATTCCTTAGCTACAGGCACAGCCTTGTAGTCCTTTGCATACTGCATGACCTGCTCCAAAGATAAATTCAACATTTTGTCACCTCATCTGCTTATTTTCACCCGTGTCAACAAAAAAAGCCTGTCCTCGTACTGCTCGCTTTGAGCAATATCAAGGACAGGCTATAAATTCTTATACCTGCGGTACCACCTTGCTTCGCCGTACATCGGCGCTCTCTCGCAGAATGCTGACACATTCCTCACCCTTAACGCCGGTGCAACGTTGCCGAATACTCTCGCCTAAGCGATTTGACAGCACCCTCAACGGTCCATTTATCAGCCTGCATCTCTATCCGGCTTCCACCTGCCCGAACTCTCTGTAAGCGCATCTGCTGACTTGATCTCCGTCTCAACGGTTTGTGGTCTTTTTTGAAGTTGTGCCTAGTGTAGCACTCTGCATTAATAGTGTCAAGAAAATATTACACTTTGCGTGCTTCCGATTATTTTACAGTAAATAATGTAAAGCAGGTTACAGTTTCAAAATAACTGCGCAACAGCAAGCAAGGCAAAGTTTACGCAAGTTTTTTCTTCTCCATGAGAAAAACTCATCAAAAACCCAAAGTTTTTCTTTTGTAAACGAAAAACTTCTTAATTTCAAGTACTTTTTCTTCTGCAGGCGAAAAACTTTGGAGTTAAAAATTGCTTTATACAAGCGAAAAAAGGCGGTGCACTCGCACCGCCCCAAGGTTTCAGGTTAATTTACTATTTCATACACGCATCACGCGGCAGTCCCAGCTGCTCGCAGATGTCGCCCCATTTTTGCTGACGTGTTTTCATCGCCAGCAGCTCCTCCACGCTCTTGTCGCAGTGGCGCGCCAGGAACATCGCACGCTTCACCTGATGCGAAGCATAGCCCATGCGCATGTACTTGTCTACCAGCTTTTTATCCAGGCCAAACAAGCGGTGGATGCGGTCAACCTTGTACTCATGCTCGGCACGCGCCAGCTTTTCCGGCGTCAGCCCCAGCAGATAATCAACGCGCGTCCACACGTATTTATCGCGCAGCTGCGCCACCTCCTTCACCGGCTTTTTCGCTGCATAGGCATGCAGGCAGAGCTTTTTCAGCTCCATATAGCTGATGCCGCTGTCAAAAAGCTCGCCAAGCTCTTCCTTGTCAAAGAGAAAGCTGTCATGCAGGCCGTTCACTGCCTTTTCCTTATCCATAGGCTTCTTGCCTGCGGCGCTGGCAGTTGCTCCGCCAACAACAAAAAGACCGCAGAGCATCAGGCAGATTAAAAGTGTTATCTTTTTCATTTTGCACCTCCGAGGTAAGTCAGCAAGTTAAAAATTGGCGGCGTATTTGCGCCGCCGTGGAGTTAAATGTTAGAAGCTGTATTCATAGCCAACCATGAAGTTACGGCCCAAGGAATAAAAATTCGATGTGCTGTTGCTTGTAATATCTAATCTGTCAAATATGTTGTTAATGTGCAAAAATGCCTTTTGATTTTTCTCGGGTGCATAGGTAAAATGCAAATCAGTAAAGCATTGCGGCTTGATTTCTCTTTGAGGTTTTGTGATAGAGGCTCTGGTAGACATCCTGTCGCCTACAAAGTTCACGGACATGCTGGCAGCAAATTTGCTTTGCGTATAATCAACAGCGCCTTGCAGCTGATATTTATTATAAATTTGATGCCAATCCATATCACCATAGTTATGAATATTTTGAGCTTTAGGATTTTGGTAAGTAGCACCCCAACGTGTAGTCCAATTATCATCATGCTTTATTGCATAAGATAACTCAACACCGGTGTTTTTAACATCTTCGTTGAAATAGTCTACTTCATCAATAAAGCCATCTTTATCATATTTTACGTCAGCATCTATGGAATCCTTAATTTTATAATTAAACACTGCAAAACGCAAATTGCCTTTACCAATGTTCGATTTATAACCGATTTCATAATGTGTTCCCTGTTCAGGTTTCAAATCAAGAGCAGGATTCATATTACCATTACCGAAAAGCTGCGTCAAATTAGGCAAACGGAATGATTTACCAATCTTTGCATAAAAACTGCTATCATCATTCACCTTATAAATATATTGCAATTCAGGAGTGAATTTGCTTAAGTTGTCATTGTGGGTATATTTGCTGTTACCGGTTTTATTATCCTTTTGGTAGCCGTCACAGCCTGTTGCCCACGTTTCACGGGCATTAAAAATTAAATTGGAGTTATCTGATACCTTCCAATCATAAGAAGCATAGACAGAATAGTTATCACGTTGGTAGGTGCTATTATTATTTTTGCTAGACGAGAACAAATCCATATCTTCTTTTTGATAACCGGCACCGACTAACAATTTGTTCTCACCCATATCAAAGGTTTTTTGTATATCAATATTGGTATTGTGTCCTTTGCGCCAGCTGTAAGGAGATTTTGCGGACCAGGAACCTTTCGCAAACTTAGACTGATCATATGATTTTTCCTGAGTTCCGTAAGACAGATTAGCTTTCAATCCATCTTTATCGTATTGAAGCAAGAACATATTGTCGGTATCTTCGTAATAGTTATTTTGCGTACGCTCGCCGGACAAAGCTTTTTTCTGCCAGTATTCATGCTTGTTGTTTGAATAACTATGCGTAAAGGTTAAACCGTCAAGCATTTTCCAATTCCACAAAACACTCTTTCTATCACCCTTACCATAATCATAGACAGTAGTCTTAGCGGTCGGTTTACCTATATAGCCACTCATATTATCGGCTTTACCACGCTTCTCATAGCCGGCAACAATGTTAAATTTATCGGCACCAACACTTACATTATAGCGTTGCTTACCAAAATTGCCCGCAGCAACTTTAACAGTATTGCTCATTGCTTTCTTAGTAATAATATTAATTACACCGCCGGTAGCTTCACTGCCATATAAAACAGAGCCACCGCCCTTTACTACCTCAATTTTTTCAATTGATTCAGTCGGAATATCCTCCAGGTTATACTTACCGTCCTGATTCATAGGAACGCCATTAACCAAAACCAATGTGCCCTTTTCAACACCACGAATCATAACCTTACTGGTCATTGTACTCATACCGGTACCGTTGAAACCTTGAGATTGTGTATTAACGCCTAATGTGTTTTGCAATACATCATATGCATTGGCAGCACTGCTTTTTTCAATCTGCTCTTCAGAATAAACCTCAACAACAGCAGGTATATCCAAATCCTTTTTTTCGGTTCTTGTTGCTGTTACAACCATTTGGTCCAACGAATACTCCTGCAGCTCTTCGGCAAAAGCAACTGCACTGCTCATTACCGTACCGGTAATCAAAGCCGTCATCAATAAGCCTTTTTTCATCTTCATTTTACTCTTGCTCCTATCAAAAAAATTATCGGAAAACCTCAGTACATCCAATCTTCCATGGTCATATACCGCAAGCTTCACAATAGCATGGCAATATCTATATAATTGATTGCCTAAATGATATTATATCTCATATTAAACCATTTGACTACATCATAATGAAAATCTCGCAAAAAAAATTTGCAGACGAAAAAGGCGGCGCAAGTGCGCCGCCGTAAAGGTTAAGTGTTAGAAGCTGTATTTTACACCAATCAGGAAGTTAATCGGAGTATAGTAATATGCTGTAGAAGCAGATCTGTAAGAAATATCTTCTCTATCCAGAATATTATTGATTGTCAGGAAAACGCTGCCGTTTTTAGTCATCTGATATTCAGCATTGAAGTTAGTGATTAAGGACGGTGTAGTATCCTTATCGGACAATACTCTGTCGCCGGTATAAGCCGCATTCAAGGCTGCACTGAACTTATCCATTCTATAAGTCAGTCCTGCTTTAAGATATAATTTTGCGTAATCTCTTTCCCAATCACCAACAACACCATTCTTCATATTTCTGGTTTTAGGACTGCTGTAGGAAGCAGATAAGCTGTAACCGAAGCCTTTATCAGCACTCATGGAATATTCAGCCTCGATGCCGGTATTCTTCAAATCTTCATTTTCATAAGTAAAATCACCAAGTTTTTCGTCATACTTAGCTGTAATATTGTCTTTTACTTTATAAGAGAATAAAGCAATTCTTGCTTTTCTGAAATCGTCAAAATCCTTCTTCAAGCCTAACTCATAATGCATACCAGTTTGAGCTTTTAAGTCAGCGCCGGCTTTAGTCTTATAAATCTGGTGTAAATCAGGCATCTTATAGGATTGGCCAATGCTGGCATACAGATTAGTGTCTTCTGCTAATTTATGTGTATACTGAACCTGTCCGCTGAAGTTGGTATTGTTATAATCATTAGGTGCACCGGTAGTCCAGGATTCACGCGCACTTAATGCAAGTGTATTCTTCTCATCGAAATTTTTCTCATAAGAAGCATAAACAGAATAGTTATTTCTGCTCTGCATAGCTTGTTCATACGGAGTGTATTGTTCTGCCTTATAGTTAGCACCAACCAATGCTACATCGCCGTCATTCAGATTCCAAGTCTTTTGTAAATCCAAGCCAAAGTTTTTGTTATTTTCTTCATCGTAAGCTAATTTGCCGGTTTTCAAGGTAATAGCATCTTTTTCACGGTTTCTGTCAACATAATAAGCAGTTGCCTTGAAGCCGTTATCATCATAAGCTAATTGAAGATTGTTACGTTTAACATGTTGTTTGGTATCGGTAGCCTTTTTACCTTTGGTAATGTAATGATACTTAGAATCATTGTGACCGGCAGTAAACAGCAATTTGTCATTAATCTGATAGCTTAAATCAAAATTGTTATTTTCAGGGCCTTTCCAATCTCTGCCATCACTGGCAACATTTTCAGTAGTGCCTACTTTGGTATATTTATAGCCAAAGCCAAAGCCTTCAGCCTGGAAGCTGCCGCTATATTCCTGACGGCCGTCGTTACCTACAGCAGCTTTAACATAATTCTGTTTAGTTTTCTTGGTAATAATATTGATTACACCGCCTGTAGCTTCACTGCCATAAAGTACAGAACCGCCACCACGGACAATTTCAACACGTTCAATATTTTCAACAGGAATATCTGTCAAATCATATGTTCCGCGAGTATTTAACGGAATGCCATTAACAAGAACCAGCGTACCGTTGGCATTACCACGCATAACAATTTTACTGGTCATATTACCCATAGAGCTGCCTGCCGGACCATACTGATGTGCTTCCAGACCTGCACCGAATTTCAGTGCGTCATATAAGTTCGTCGCACCTGTCTGCTCAAGTTTTTTAGTATCAAGAACCTCGGTAGAAGCTGCAACCTCTACATCTCTTTTTTCATAGCGGGTTGCAGTTACAACCATCTGGTCAAGAGTGTACTCCTGCAGTTCCTCGGCAAAAGCGGCTGCACTGCTCATCAAAGTACCGGTAATCAACGCTGTCATCAATAACCCTTTTCTCATTTTCATTTTTCTCATACTCCTATCAAAAATATTTATTGAAAAGCCTTAGCATATCCAGTCTTTCATGGTCATATGCAGTAAGCCTTACAATCGGCAAAATTGTATCTGTATATCAGCTCATCTAGTTAATATTATATCTTATTTTAAACTATATAGCTACGCTATACACAAGAGTTTTATGAAAATTTTTACAAAGAAAAAATCACCGCCAGATTCGTCTTCAATCATGGCGGTGATCAATGTTTTTATTAATTTGTATCCCTAGGCACTCATTTTATCTGCCAGCGCACGTACTTCCTTCACCGAAAGCTTAGAGTACTTAACAATCTTATCTATGCTTTCATTATTTGCAAGCATTTCTTTAGCAAAGCTAATACGAGCTTCTTTTTCCGTCTTTTTGATAGCTTCTTTTTCACGCTTCGCTATAAGCTTTTCCATTACATCGCCCATTTTATCCAAGCCCTCCTTCTCTTCTTTAAAGTATCTAATTTTTTCGGCAAGCTTTTTATAATGCATATCATCATGGTTCTTACAACAAAAGTCATGCATCAGCATTCCTAACGGAGTATCATTATGAATTTTGGCGTTAACGTAGATAATATGCGAGCCATCTGCAAAGCTGCTACCGTTCTCATCTATCGTTCTATGAATATGATAGATTGGCAGCAATCCTTTAAGAACATCTTCCTTCGTAATGAAAATAACATAGTTCTCAGGGATTTTGTCAAAATACTCACCCTTCGGCAAGCTTTTGGCATCCAACAGGCTCATATGATAGCGTGCTCTTTGGGGTATGGCACCACTGCTTTCATTCTGTACTTCGACATTGAACTTGGTGCCATCAGCTTTTTCAGCTAAAATATCAAGCTGTAAGTCCCTTCCCTGAAGATTTTTAAGACGTTTTTGTGTAGATGCTTTCTTTACTTTGATTGTATCATTTTCTAAAATAATCCGCAATATTAATTGCGTGCGCTCTATATCATCTTCAAAAACCTTGGTCATGAACGGGTCATCCATAAGCGTAAATTCTTTAATGGAATTCAATAAATCTTGCTTTATTTTTACCATTTATTATTCATAGCCTTTCTTCTGATTTTTCTGACTAGTCTTTGTGCTTATTATATTAGCAGAGAAGGTTACGATAGTCAAGCGATTTTTCTGAAAATTCATTTTTATTTTTGCGGTATATTAAAAGGCGGCGCTTGCGCACCGCCTCAGCTGTTTTATTAAATTAGAAGGTATAGTTATAGGTCAGCATCCAGTTAAACGGCATACCCCAGTTTTCATACTTGTTGATAGTATCATCTCTGTCAAGGAGATTATTCAAGGTCAGGGATGCGGAATGATGCTCATCAGCTTTATAGGTAAAGTTTGCATTCAGCAGGCTTCTGTGCGGAATGCTGTGATCGCTGCCTTTAGAGCCTAAGCTGTTATAATAGGAGCTTTCACGTTTGCCCAGATACAGGAAGTTCAAGTTGCTGGACAGTTTACCGACAGTATAATCAATACCTGCAGTCAATTGCAGCTTAGCATCAGATTGCTTGTAGAAATCCTTGCCCTCTTCTTTAGTTTTAGGATTGGAGAAAGCAGCGCCTAAATTATAGCTGAACTGATCGCTGAGATGCTTTTTATACTCAATTTCCAAACCATCATTTTTGAATTTGCCGACATTCTTCAGAACCTTATTCGGCAGGCCGATATCAACCCAATCAAACTTAGCATCTATATCCATATGATATACGCCGGCCTTTACGGATGCTGTGTCAGTGATGTGCTTGATACCGGTTTCATAGGTCCAGCCCTCTTGCGGTTTTAAATCACCAACACTATCTCCCGTATGAGAGAAGAATTGGTTCAGAGGCGGCAGCTGATAGGATTTGGCAGCATTAGCATACCAGGAAATATTATCGCTGAGCTTATACAATGCCTGAATTTGAGGAACAAATTCGTTATGGCTCTTAGTCTTATCCTGACCTTTGATATAATCCTCGCTAATATGCTGACCGCGAATACCGGCAGTTACATCAAATTTATCGGAAAATGCATATTTATAGGATGCATATAAGCCATAATTCTTACGTTCGCCCTGCATATGCTCGTATCTGTCTTCTGCTTCTTCTTTAGAAATAGTCATACCAAGAACCAAGGTATCCTTATCATCGCGTAAGTTCCATGCTTTCTGGGTATCCCAAGTTAAAGTATTCAGATTCCAGTCAGAGGATTTAGCACGTTTATTAGGTCCATATACAAAGCCTTTAAGAGTTGCCTGGTAAGGAGAAACTACACGTTTATTATAAGAAACAATTGTCTTGAACTGATTATCCTTATCATTATAGATTGCGCTTACATTATCACGTCTGTCTTTGTAATAATAAGCTGTGCCGGCACCGGTTTCTACACCGTTTTTCACGGTATAGGAATCTCTGTAATAATTGCCCTCGGTATGAGCAAAGTTAAAGCTCAATTTATCGGTAGGAGATAAGCTTACAAAAGCGTTATCCTTGCTGCTGTCGCGATATTTCCATTTTCTGCTAGATTTTTCAAAAACCTTATTAGTCTGGTCTACATCACCAAGATAATCCTTGCTGACAGCAACTGTATAGCCTTTACCGGAGCTGAATAAACCCCATTTTTTATCATAGTTGCCGGCACCTACGGAAATAGTAGTGCGATTGCCGTCTTTCTTGGTAATAATATTAATTACACCGCCGGTTGCTTCCGCACCGTAAAGTACAGACTGAGCACCACGGACAATTTCGATTTTCTCAACAGCCTCTACAGGAATACCCTCCATGCTGTTGTAGTTCATCATGTTAATCGGAGCGCCGTTAACCATTACCAAGGTGCCCTTATCAAGGCCACGCAGAACAGTTCTGGTAGAGCTGCCACCGAATTCACGACCGCCGGGGCCATAAGCATTATTGGTAAAGCCAACCTGACGTTCAATAACCTCATAGGCAGTTTTTGCACCGCTGTTTTCAATTTCTTTGGCATTAATAACGCTGACAGCAGCAGGAACTTCTAATTCTCTTGCTTCGGTTCTTGTTGCCGTTACAACCATCTGGTCAAGCGTATACTCCTGCAGCTCTTCTGCAAATACGTTCGTCCCCCCCCACATTACACTACCGGTAATGAGGGCCGTCATCAATAAACCCTTGGAAAAATTACTCTTCATGTTTACTCATACTCCTATTAAAAATATTTATCGAAAAGTCCCTGCATATCCAGTCTTTCATGGTCATATGCCGGCGGCTTCACAATAGACGAAATAATGTCTGTATATCAACTCATCTAGTTAACATTATATATCATTTCAAACTATTTATCCACTTAATCTTCATAATTTTTTCACAGAAAATCACAAGAAAAAAAGCGGCACTAACGCACCGCTTTTTCAGTTACTATTCAAGGCTGTAAATGTAATTAATCATGATGTTTTTATACTTAATTATCAAAACCCTTTCAAAAACTCCTCCGGCTCTAAAATAACACAGTCACCATAAACCAAATGTGCCAGCTTCTGCACCGACCATACGCAATTCTGATGACCGATAAAAATATATTTTTCATCAAGCAGAGCTACATTCCCGTTTTTTACCGCTCGCAAATTTTCTAAGCTCTTATCAGCTAAAAATTCACCCAACAATTTCTCATCCTTAGCCTTATTATCCTTCCATGGCTTTGCAAGAAAGAAAAAATCCGGATTTATTTCTATCATGACCTCTTTATTGACTGTCTGTCCGGTATTCATTCCCAAATCTGCAATACCGTTTCTTATCTTGGCATACTTGCAGATATCATCATACATGCAGCCCTTGCCTCCGTAGGACGCATAATTGGCTGATACAAGAACAGTACTTTTACTGTAATGAAGCTCTTTGGGTATATTGCGTTCAATCCTCTCCAGTTTATCGTTCATTTTTTTGACTAAAATCTTACCACGCTGCTCTTCACCTACTAGCCGGGAAAGCTTGATAATTTCATTTTTGACTTCTTCTATATTTGTAGACAACCTTACAACATAAACAGGTATACCCATATCACGATAAGACTGAATTTTATCTGCACCAATTACCTCATTAACAATGAATATATCCGGCTTTAAAGCCAGAACTGCTTCCAATCCCGGATTTGTAATCTTATTTTCGACCAATGAACTTACCATATTGCCAAACGATTTTGCCGAGTTATCCATATTTTTAGATACAGACAGCATTTTTTCAGGCTCCACTAATCCCAAAAGGATGTTATCAAGATAAATATTGTTGGTCATAATTTTTTCCGGCTTCTTCTTTAGTTTTACCTGATAACCGGTATCGTCCGTTACAACGATTGCGTTATCTTTGCCTGCAAACTTCGCAGATTGGCCAAAGTTTTCTGTTGTGCATCCGGAAAGAATACAGGCTATAACAAGCATAAGGATTAAGCGATACATATTTTCCCTTTCAAATTTAAACGAATATTACTTTACCGAGAGTATTAGCGGTGTTTTAAAACATGCTGTTTTTAAAAAGGTGACGCAGTTTTGCGCCACCTTGGGGAGAATCAAGTAATTAGAAGCGATATTCGTAGGACAAAGTCCAGTTGAACGGTTTGTCCAGATTTTCACTGACATTGATAGAATTATCTCTGTCTAAGAGGTTGTAAAGATTTAAGGTAATACTGTTATTTTTGTCAGGATCATAGTTAATAACAGAATTCAACTTAATAATGTTTTTCAGCTTATGCAGGCTGCCGTAGGATGCATCTTCTCTATCACCCAAATAATAAAGGTTTACACCGACGCCAAGCTTGCTGTAATTGTACTTAGCGCCTGCAGTAAATTGGTATCTGGAGGATTGCTGAGTCCACTTGCCGGCATCTTTAGCCAAAGGATCCTGATAGGTTGCACCTAAATTGTATCTCCAATGTTCTCCGATTACTTTATCATATTCGAATTCAACACCGGTGTTTTTAAATTCGCCAAGATTTACCTGAATATAGGTGTCTGGATCAACTCCTGCCGGAGGAGTAATGCCTAATTGGTTATATTTTTTCCAGGCAAACTTATCATCCATTCTCATTGTGAACACAGCTAATTTGCTGGAGGATGTATCGGTAATCTTCTTCACACCGGTTTCATAAGTCCAGCCCTCCTGAGGCTTCAATGCACCATTAGAACCGGTTTTGCTTCTGGAGTATCGGGAATTGATTGCCGGCATTTCAAATGCCTTGCCAACGTTAATATACCAGCTGGTATTTTCATCCAGTTTATATAAGGTCTGTAATTGCGGCAGATATACATTGTGTGCGCCGTCAAAGCCGTTATTTTTTACATAATGTGCTCTTACACCGATATTAGTAGAGAACTTATCATCATATTTTTGATTCCAGGAGAAATAAGCTGCCAGGCTATCTCTGGAAATAGCGTTGCTTCTATTGGCAATTTCTTCATAATGCTCTTTGTTGGCAGTTACACCGGTCAGTAATGTTGCTTTATCGGATAAAGTCCAGTCCTTGTTAATATCGTAGTTAATGGTGTACAGAATAATATTGCTGCTGGAACCGCTTCTTAAAACCTGTCCATTAGTTTTATATTGCTTACCGTCTATTCTTCTTCTGTTGAAGGATAAATTAGATTTGAGCTTATCCTGTTCGTTGTTATAGAGTAAAGCTACATTATCTCTTTCATCATTATAGCTATAAGAAGTTTTATTCATGCTTCCGTCAGGATTGAGATATGTCATACCGGTATTTTTAGTTTCCGTATGCATATAATTAAGCGTAAAATCTTTAGACAAGTTTACGCTTGCGAACAGATTATTTTTGGTATAAGCACGTCTGTCTGTATCGAATCCTTTGTAGTTGATAGAAGAGTTCTCAAATTTTTTATAATAGTCACGGCTGAAGCTCAAAATATATTTATCACCGCTGGAAGCAACCTCATAACCCTTTTTATAGTTACCTGCTACAGCTTTAATGCTGTTGTTAATTTTTCCGGCTTTTTTGGTAATGATGTTAATAACGCCACCCATAGCTTCACTGCCATAAAGAACAGAATTAGAGCCTTTTACAACCTCAATTTTTTCTACGGCACTGATAGGAATGCCTGCGGTTGAATTGTAATTGTTCAGGTTGATAGGTGCACCGTTCAACAAAACCAAAGTACCTTTGTCTAAACCGCGGATATAGGTACGGCCCGTAGAGCTGCCATTATCGCCTTCACCGCCGGTATAGGAATAGCTTTGAATGCCAACAGTCTGCTCCAACGCATCAAATACACTTACATAACCGCGATTTTTAATTTCCTGTTCTGTGATAACGTTAGTTGTTGCAGGAACCTCAACATCACGCTTTTCCGTTCTCGTCGCTGTTACAACCATCTGGTCCAGCGAATACTCCTGCAGCTCTTCGGCAAAAGCAACTGCACTGCTGCATAAAACAGTGCCGGTAATAAGGGCTGTCATCAGCATACCCTTGGAAAAATTAGACTTCATGTTTACTCATACTCCTTAAAAATATTTATTGCAAAAGCCTTGCGTATCCAAATTCCTATGGTCATATACAAAGTGCTCAGCAATATACGAAATAAATTTTCTGCATATAATCGTTCGTATTGCAATATATTATTTTATACTTATACTCTTTCGTATTACTTCTAGCATAAGTAAAAGCGGCGGTTTGAATAAAGCACCGCCTTAATGCTTTATATTAGAAAGTGTAGGTATAAGTCAGTCTGATATTTCTCGGCAAAGAATAATATCTGGTTGAATTAGCATTAGACCAGTTGCCTACAAGATCTTTTCTGTTTAAAATATTCTCACATACTAAATCAATTCTATGGTCTTTAGATAATTGATAGCTAGTATAAAGGTTCAGAGGTAATCTATCTTTCCAACCACCAGCTCTATCGGCAGTCATACTACCTGCTAACGAAGCAGTAAAATCGCGATTATTATACTTCAAGCTAGCGGTATATTGTTCTCTGGCAAATTTTCTTGTCCATTTTCCAGCATCTCTAGATTTAGGATTAGAAATATCAGTTCCCAAAGAATAGGAGAAATGCTCTCCTACATTTTTTTCATAATTAACTTCCAAGCCTAAATTTTCAAAAGGACTGTTAATAGCTTGGTTAACACCATCACTATCTGCTTTATAACTCCATGCATCCATATCAATGTAATAGATTGCTGTTTTAAACATACTTGAGTTGCTTGCTTTTTTATAACCTAACTCATAAGTCCAGCCCTCTTCAGGTTTTAATTCCGGATTCGGCTTAAATTCCACCGAACCGCTGCCATATAAAGAAGTAAAGTTCGGCATTTTAAATGCTTTAGCTGCATTCAGATAAATACTACTATTTTGATCCAATTTTTTTATCAATGAGAATTCAGGGGTAAATGCATTGTAATTATCATTCGCTTTTAAGAATTGTTCTCTAGCGCCAATTGTAGCCGTAAAATCATTACCTAAATCTCTAGTAGCCTGAACAAAAAAAGCATAAGTTTTTGCATCTTTATCTAACTTTTGATTAACGAGCTTTCCACCGCTATACGGATTATCGCATTTATAAGTCTGTTGTTCTAATGTAGTACCGACAATGATATCGGCTACTTTTGTATTAAACTCTTTCTGTAAGTCTAAGCCAAGTGTATCAAAAGTAATGTGTTCAATTTTCCATTTAGAAGCTGTACCCTTTTTAATCTTATAAGTATTATTATGTCTGTCGCTTCTATTGTAATACAAATTACCTTTCAAAGAGCCATCATTATACTGTATTCTGGCAAAGTCTTCTTTATATTTAAAGCTAGAGTCCTCTTTTAATGTTTTCCATGTAGCAGTATCATATTGGTTAAATTGGTAATCGTTATCTGTATGCTGATGACTTACAGTCCATTTATCATCAAATTTATACTTCCACATAACCGAAGATTTTTTTCCGTCGTTCATAGCTCTACCATTGCTGGCATAACCTTTTAATTCATCACCTTGTTCCAAGTTTGCAACAATACCTAATTTGCCTAATCCTAAGGAAATACCCTCTCTGGTCTTGCCATACTCAGCTTTGCTTACAGATATACTATTTCGCATTTGCTTTTTAGTAATGATATTAATTACACCGGAAGATGCCTCACTGCCATACAAAACAGAAGACGCACCTTTAACAATTTCAATTCTTTCAACAGCTTCTACGGGTAACGTATTCAAAAAATAAACATTATTCATATTGATAGGTGCACCATCAATCATTACCAATGTACCTTTATCATTGCCACGGATCAATATTTTCGCAGACATACCGCCCCAAGCCTGACCATTAGCGCCATATCCATAAGATGTAATACCATTTGCTAATTTTAATCCATCATATAAGTTAGTTGCTCCTGATTGAGTAAGTTCTTTTTCTGTTATGACCTTTACTGATGCAGGTGTATCAACGTCATCTTTTTCAGTTCTTTGCGCAGTTACAACCATCTGGTCAAGCGTATACTCCTGCAGCTCTTCGGCAAAAG